>LIDZ01015121.1_pt4 | contig 183174 bp, 159 predicted proteins | sample 644651 | NCBI WGS metagenome assembly LIDZ01 (sample SAMN03856242, study PRJNA289617) | food metagenome | isolation source: wine grapes on drying loft during traditional withering process | host: Vitis vinifera cv. Corvina | place: Italy: Gargagnago di S. Ambrogio di Valpolicella | collected 2014-01
AGCTGCTCCACCCCGCGTCAGTAAAATATTTTTTTAACAGCGACAAGATATAATATACAACATTCAGTACCCTTACGTCAAGAACTTTTATTCAAGGAATAAATCGGACGCCATATCTCCCTTTTCGGGAACGGAAAATCTCTACTGTATGTGGATCATTATACCCATAAATCCAGCCATCCTGCTCTAATCTTTTCGCAAGACTGCCCGCTTGGAATTCACTTCTATAAAGTTTACCGAAATACACCCACTTCATTCCTCTTCCCTCTTTCCATGATATCTAAATATGATGACCATGGTATTATGACCTACTTTATCTAGAAGCATACAACTCCTAACTCAATGAGGGACTATATAAAAAAACTTGCCCAACTCATATGAGTTAGGCAAGTTATAATGTCATCATTGCGATTAATACCGATATTTACACTCCGAAAGATGAAGGATCTTCTCTCCACGCCTTCAAGGACTGTACGTCGCTTGATTCAATCTTCCCTTGCTCTAAAGCAACTTCCATCAAAGCGCCATAATTAGACAAGCTCTGAAGCGGAATACCAGCCTCTGCAAATGCATTAACAGCCGTGTCCAACTGATAACTGAATATAGCAAGAACAGCTAGAGGTTGTCCTCCTGCTTCCTTCACAGCTACTGCAGCTTTCAGTGAACTTCCTCCAGTAGAGATCAAATCCTCAATCACAACGACTTTCTGACCAGGCTTGATCAGACCTTCGATCTGATTCTGTTTACCATGACCCTTAGCCTTATCACGAATGTAAGCCATAGGCAGATTTAGCTTATGTGCTACCCAAGCAGCATGTGGAATCCCCGCTGTTGCTGTACCAGCTATAACTTCAGCATCTGGATAAGACTCACGAATAACAGCTGCAAACGACTCAGCGATATATTCACGAACTTCTGGATAAGACATCGTTAAGCGATTGTCACAGTAAATAGGTGACTTTATACCCGATGTCCATGTAAAAGGTTGTTTCGGACTTAAAGCTACCGCTTCAATCTGTAGCAAATAATTAGCAATGGCTCCTGGAATCTCTGTTAATTTACTCACAGTTGCATCATCTCCTCAATAATCTGTTCTGCCGCTTCTCGCGGGTTGCTAGCCGCAGTAATCGGACGTCCTACGACAATATAGTGACTCCCTTGTCGAATAGCTTCTCCTGGTGTCATTACTCTAGACTGATCTCCGATATGACTGCCCGCTGGACGAATACCTGGCGTTACGGTTATAAAGTCTCTACCACATGCCTCACCAATCGACGGCGCCTCTTGTGCAGAGGCCACAACACCATCAAGACCAGCTGAAGCAGCTAACTTCGCATATCTGACTACCGCGTCTTCAATGTTACCTTGCACACCAATCTGCTCATTTAAAACAGACTGACTTGTACTTGTTAACTGTGTAACAGCAATGATAATAGGTTTCGATAATGAAGTATCACTAGCTAATGCATTATTCATACCTTCATAAGCTGCCTGCAACATTTGAGTTCCACCCGCAGCATGAACATTAAACATATCCACACCCAGTCGAGTAATGCTCTCCGCGCCACCCTTAACGGTGTTAGGAATATCATGCATTTTTAAATCTAAGAAGACCGAGTAACCCTTAGCCTTTAGATGCCGCACAAAGTCCGGGCCTGCAGCATAAAAGAGCTGCATCCCGACCTTCATATAACAAGGTATTCCTTGTAATTGTTCCACTAAGAAGGATGCCTGAGTAGCATCTGGATAATCCAGTGCTACGATCAGACGACCTGCCATGTTTTTATATTCCGTATTCATATTCCCTAGCCCCCTAATTACTCCATAAATGCCGGCATCGCTTGGGATGAGAAATTAATGGTGTCTAACATAATGAGTAACGCTCTTACCGTATCGAGAGACGTCATACATACGATACCGTTCTCTACAGCTTCACGGCGGATTCTGAATCCATCACGCTGTGGCATTTTACCCTTAGTTAGCGTGTTAAATACAAACTGTGCTTCGCCACTACGGATGAGATCAAGGATATTCGGTGTTCCTTCACTCAGCTTATGAACGGTTGTTACATCAAGTCCAGCTGCGTTTAGAGCGTCAGCCGTCCCCCCCGTTGCATATATTTTATAACCCAATCTCTTAAATCCAGTTAGAAGCTCTACAGCTTCCTCTTTGTCCTTATCAGCGACAGTTGCAATGATCGATCCTGTTGAAGGTATTTTCATACCCGCTCCAATCAATCCTTTGAATAGCGCCTTAGCATATTGAAGATCACGGCCCATAACTTCACCTGTTGATTTCATCTCAGGTCCAAGCGTCGTATCTACACTACGTAGTTTAGCAAAGGAGAATACCGGTACTTTCACAGATACATATTTACTTTCAGGCCATAGACCCTCTTGATATCCAAGATCTTTCAGCTTCGCACCTAGAATCGCTTGCATAGCTAGGTTTGCCATCGGGATCGTCGTGACTTTACTCAAGAAAGGAACTGTACGTGATGAACGTGGGTTAACTTCAATGACATAGACTTCGTCTTTGTAGATAACAAACTGAATGTTCACTAGACCGATTGTCTTAAGCTCTTTAGCTACCTTAATGGTGATGTTCACAATTTTCTCTTTAAGATGATCTGCTAAATGTTGCGGAGGATACACAGCGATCGAATCCCCTGAGTGAACACCAGCGCGTTCAATATGTTCCATGATACCCGGAATGATGACTGTTTCACCGTCACAGATGGCATCTACTTCCACTTCTTTACCAAGCATATAGCTATCAATCAGTACTGGATGTTCCGGATTGATCTCCACAGCATATTTCATATAGTTAAGTAACTCTTCATCTGAGTATACAATTTCCATCGCACGTCCACCCAAGACATAAGAAGGGCGTACCAATACCGGATAACCGATTTGTTGAGCCGTTTCAACTGCATCCTCAACACAAGTAACTGTTTTACCGTTCGGTTGTGGAATGTTTAGACGGGATAGTAGTGCTTCAAACTTCTTACGATCTTCCGCTTCATCAATGCTCGCTAAACTCGTACCCAAGATATTAACACCTTGTGCACTTAAAGGACCTGCTAGGTTAATAGCCGTCTGGCCTCCGAATTGAACAATTACACCAATTGGTTTCTCCTGTTCAATAACGTTCATAACATCTTCAAAGAATAGAGGTTCAAAGTACAGACGATCCGAGATACTAAAGTCAGTAGATACCGTCTCTGGGTTGTTATTAATAATAACAGCCTCATAGCCCGCCTTCTGTATTGCCCATACCGCATGAACAGTAGAATAGTCGAACTCAATACCCTGTCCAATTCGAATTGGACCTGATCCTAAGACAAGAATCTTTTCCTTCGTCGTTTGAATAACTTCATTTTCTGTTTCATAAGTCGAGTAATAGTAAGGTGTTACAGCTTCAAATTCTGCTGCACACGTATCAACCATTTTGTACACCGGACGAAGATTGTGGTTTAATCTGAATTCACGAACTTCTGTTTCAGACGTATGGCTGTTAGTTAAATCGTTCTGTTTACGAATTTCTGCAATGGATTTATCCGTGAATCCCATTCTCTTCGCTTGATATAACATGTCATATGAAAGAGTTTCCTCTTCTTGAATACGAGTCTCGAACTTAATGATACCCTCAAGTTTGTCAAGGAACCACCAGTCAACTTGGGTAAGATCTTGGATTTGTTGCAGCGTATACCCGCGGCGGAAAGCTTCAGCAATCAAGAAGATACGCTCATCATCCGGTTTCTCAAGACGCTCATTAAGAACATCTTCTGTTAATAATTCTGCCCCTTTAAGTTCAAAACGGTGAACACCAATCTCTAATGAACGGATGGCTTTATGAATGGATTCTTCAAAGGTACGACCTATAGCCATAACTTCACCCGTTGCTTTCATTTGTGTTCCCAACTTACGGTTAGCATGAATGAATTTATCAAAAGGCCAGCGTGGAATTTTACTTACGATATAATCCAATGCGGGTTCAAAACAAGCATATGTTTGTCCTGTCACGGGATTCGTAATTTCATCTAGCGTGTAACCCATAGCGATTTTCGCAGCCATTTTGGCAATAGGATATCCTGTTGCTTTGGAAGCAAGTGCCGATGAACGACTCACACGAGGGTTCACTTCAATGACATAATATTGATAGCTTTGTGGGTCCAGTGCATATTGCACGTTACAGCCACCTTCAATATTCAATGCACGGATAATTTTGAGAGAAGCTGATCTAAGCATTTGATATTCTCGATCGGATAACGTCTGGCTAGGTGCAACTACGATACTGTCGCCTGTATGTACGCCTACAGGATCAAAGTTCTCCATGTTACACACAACGATACAGTTATCGTTCGCATCACGCATAACTTCGTACTCAACTTCTTTAAGTCCAGCAATACTCTTCTCAATAAGACATTGTCCAATCGGACTATAACGAATTCCGGATACGACCGTTTCACGAAGTTCCTCTTCTGTTGCACAGATTCCTCCACCTGTTCCTCCAAGTGTATAGGCAGGACGCACAATCAGTGGATAACCAATTTCTTCAGCGAAATCGAGTGCCCCTTGTAACGTAGTAACAATAGCGCTATCTGGAACTGGTTGATCAAGCTCACGCATTAATTCTCTAAATAGGTCACGATCTTCCGCTTTCTCGATGGATTCAAGTTGCGTTCCAAGTAGCTTCACATTTTCCTGTTCAAGAATTCCTGCACGAGCAAGTTCAACTGCCATGTTCAGACCTGTCTGTCCGCCCAGCGTTGGGAGAAGACCATCTGGACGTTCCTGACGAATAATTTGTGTAACAAATTCCAAAGTGATCGGTTCAATATATACTTTATCTGCAATATTCGTATCGGTCATGATCGTTGCAGGGTTACTATTGATTAGGATGACCTCAATGCCTTCCTCTTTCAAAGCCTGACAAGCTTGTGTTCCTGCATAGTCAAATTCAGCTGCTTGACCGATAACAATCGGACCCGATCCGATAACTAGTATTTTCTTTAGTTCTGTATTTTTAGGCATTTTGTAGAGCTCCTTTCACAGCTGCGGCTAATTCGGCTTGACGCGGTTTAGCAGGGTGTTTGATTTTATGATCCGCAATCATTTGTAGAAATTGATCGAATAAGTAGCTGCTATCCTGAGGTCCAGGTGCTGCTTCTGGATGGTACTGTACTGAGAATGCTGGGTAGTTCTTATGTTTCAAACCTTCAACGGTTTTATCATTGTTGTTGATATGCGTTACTTCTAACTCTGTGTTTCGGATAGAGTCCTCATTTACTGTGTAACCATGATTCTGAGATGTAATATAGCAACGATTGGTTGCTAATTCTTTCACTGGATGATTACCACCACGGTGTCCAAATTTCAGTCTCTCTGAATCCGCACCACATGCTAAAGCGAACAGTTGATGTCCAAGGCAAATACCGAACATCGGATACTCCCCGAGCAATTCTGACACCATCGTTACTGCGTTCGGAACATCTTTCGGGTCCCCAGGGCCATTTGACAGCAGAATGCCATCTGGACGTAAGTGACGAATTTGTTCAGCCGTTGTATCTTGTGGTACAACAACGACATCGCATCCACGATTAGAAAGTTCACGCAGAATGCCACTCTTTGCGCCGAAATCTACAAGTACGATCCGTTCCTTCGAACCAGGACTATTATACGTGTATTTCGTAGACGTGCGAGCAACCTGATCTCTCATTATTTCGCTTCCCACTAATCTTTCTTGTAACTCTTCTACGGAAGCCGCTGAAGTCGTTAGAATCCCCTTCATCGTTCCATGGTGGCGAATAATGCGAGTTAACATACGTGTGTCGATCTCACTAATTCCAACGATACCATGTTCTTTCAACAGCTGATCAAGACTGTACTCCGCACGCCAGTTACTTGGAACTGGTTCATGACGACGAACAACAAATCCATGTATAAATGGTGCAACCGATTCGAAATCATCACGTGTAATTCCGTAGTTACCGATCAATGGTTGGGTCATCGTTACAATTTGTCCACAGTAGGATGGATCAGACAATACCTCTTGATATCCTGTAATTCCTGTATTAAATACTACCTCACCCGTTGATTCACCGTCAGCACCAAATGCCAACCCTGTAAACAAGGTACCGTTCTCCAATAACAATCTTGCCTGCATTCTATTCCACTCCCTCTGTCATGTACTCATGTTCTATATTTGATTGATCTATTATGAATTAATTCATTTGTAACTCGTTCCAGTGAACCATCTATCTCACTCTTACTCTGACCAAACGACGTTTCCATCCACCCAAGTCTTAACTGGCCATCCTTTTAACTTCCATCCTGTAAAAGGAGTATTGCGGCCTTTGGTTAGGAACTCCTCTGGGTTAACTGCCTTCTCAGAATCTAGATCAATCATTGTAAGATCCGCTGGGCTTCCTACTTCAAGGTTCCCAGAATTCAGACCAAATACTTTGGCCGGATCAGCTGTCATGCGCTGTACAAGCAAGGATAAATCCCACAATCCTGTCTCTACGAATTTAGTATAGAGTAGTGGAAAGGCTGTCTCGAATCCAACAATACCAAACGGAGCAAGTTCCATTCCTTTAGCTTTCTCTTCAGGGCTATGTGGCGCATGATCCGTAACGATCATATCGAGCGTCCCATCGAGTAAACCTTCAATACAAGCCTCCACATCACGTTTCGAACGAAGTGGAGGGTTCATTTTCCAATTCGCATCTAGACCCGGAATGTCTTCTTCAGAGAGTATCAGATGATGCGGGCACACTTCTGCAGTCACACGAATACCTATTGCCTTCGCTTGACGTATTAGTCTAACGGATTGTTCTGTACTCACATGGCAGACATGATAATGAACACCTGTTGCTTCTGCTAGCAGAATGTCACGACCGACATGAATCGCTTCTGATTCATTTGGAATACCCTTTAAGCCATGTTTCTTAGCGAATTCGCCTTCTGCCACACACGCTCCAACGACTAATGAATTATCTTCACAGTGAGCAATAACTGGCATTTGAAGTTCAGCTGCTATCTTCATAGCATCCTTCATCATTTGTGCGTTCTGTACACCCACCCCATCATCGGTAAAACCAATAGCACCCGCTTCTTTCAAAGCTGCGAAATCTGTTAGTTCACGTCCAAGCTCATTCTTGGTAATCGCTGCATAAGGTAGAACCTTTACAATCCCTGCCTCACTTGCCTTCTCAAGAATTAACTTAATGACGTCAGGATTATCAGTTATGGGTCTCGTGTTTGGCATGCAAGCAATCGTTGTGAATCCACCTTTTGCCGCCGAACGACTTCCACTTTCAATCGTTTCTTTGTGCTCGTATCCTGGTTCACGTAAATGCACATGCATATCTATAAAACCTGGAGTGACTAATTTACCAGCTGCATCCACTATTTCTGAATCCTTTTGTTGAATGTCTGTAAGATCCACATGACCATCCACTAGAGATTTGATCGTACCATTCTCAAATAGAATATGTTTCTTCTCTAACTTCCCCTGCTTATCAAGTACACTCGCATTTGCAATAATCGTTAACATGATAACCTCCGCTCGCTGATTGAGCCGTTGGCTTCAATCTATTGTATAATAAAAATTCATTTTTGTGTATATTTATTAACAAATGTACTTATGTCTATTTTTCTTATTTCTTACTTTCTTAATGCACGTTCCATGACTGCCATTCTAATAGGTACGCCATTACTCATTTGAGGGAAGATGAAGGACTGCGCACTTTCTACAACAGCATCATCAATCTCTACATTCCGATTAACCGGAGCAGGATGCATAATCATTGTATCCTTAGACAGCTTGGCCGCCCTTGCTTCCGTCAGACCGTATTGTTCTCTATACTCATTCCCTGATTTCAGTATCCCTGTTGCATGACGTTCCAACTGAACGCGTAACATCATTACCACATCAGACTGTAGCGCCTCATTCATGGATACATAAGGAGCATGTTGTTCAAGTTCTGGTGCTGCCATACTTTCTGGGGCACAGAAGCTAACTTGAGCTCCAAATTTCTGCAATGCCCACAGGTTCGAACGTGCAACACGACTATGCCGAATATCTCCGATAATAGATACCTTCAGACCTTTTAGGTCACCAAATTTCTTCCGCATGGTGTACAGATCAAGTAGTGCTTGTGTAGGGTGCTCATTATTGCCATCTCCTGCGTTAATCAATGGAACCTTGATTGTTTCCGCTAAATTCTGTAGTACGCCATCCGGCTTCATTCGAATGACCCCAGCGTCAATACCCATCGATTCAAGTGTTCTCACCGTGTCGTAGATGGACTCACCCTTCTCTACGCTGGAAGCTGCTGATGAGAAATTCAGCACCTCTGCTCCGAGTCGTTTCTCAGCCATTTCAAATGAGAATCTTGTTCTTGTACTATTCTCAAAAAACATATTAGCGACAAACTGCGAACTCAGGATTGGAATAACCTTCTCAGTCTGTGATTCCCAGTATGCTGCTCGATCTAGAATCGACTCGATTTCATTTCGACTTATATCTTTTAAGCCAAGTAAGCTGCGATCTTTCAGGTTAATTGCTGTCGTCATGACTTTCTCTCCTCTCTAAGTTGTGAAATCGTAACCTCATCTTTACCATCTAACTCCATCAGTGCTACTTCAATTTCTTCCTGATTAGAAGTAGGTACATTTTTTCCTATATAATCCGGTCTAATAGGCAATTCTCGATGTCCGCGATCTGCTAGTACCGCTAGCTGAATCATCCGTGGTCTTCCGCAATCCATCAAGGCATCCATCGCTGCACGAATCGTGCGACCCGTAAAAAGAACATCATCGAACAATATGATTTTTTTATCCTGTATACTTACATTTCCCAAGCTGTTTTTTAATTGATTCACAGCGAGATCTCCGTCTTCAAAAATAAGGGTTCGTTCTTCTAATCGATCATCACGATAGGCGGTCACATCCAGCTCACCACATGCGATAGGCGTGCCTTCAATTTCCTGAATTCGTTCAGCAATTCTCTGAGCCAGGTAAACACCACGTCTCCGAATTCCGATAAGAATACAATCTTCAATGCCTTTATTTCTTTCCAGAATCTCATGTGCAATCCTGTTTAAAGCTCTTCGTATAGCTGTCTCATCCATAATAACGTGCACTTCTTTAATCATTATTCATTGCTCCTCTTCAAGGGATTCCTTCATAATCTCCCGCGACATAACAAAAAACTCCTTGCCCATAGGCAAGGAGTTTACTAGTCATTCATTCGACAATTCGATGAATGAGAGGCGCCACATCACAACTCGTACAAAAACATACGAGTGTCATGCAGTGAACCTCGGTTCACGTAACCTTGCCAGTCTCACGGGACTGAATTAAAGGTGCTATTCTTCTACAAGAATTATGACATAAAGCGATTCCGGATGTCAACTCTGAACGATATGGAAAAAGGTACCTGCTCGTGGCAGATACCTTCTTTTTAAAATTCAAATTCAACATCACTCAAACGACGTTTAATTTCACTAATAACAAGCTTTTCTTGTTCTTCACCATTCGCGATGAACGTGACTGAGAAACGAACGAAATGTCCTGCATCATCCCATGGCACCGTTGAAATTAACTTCTCACGAATGAGGAATTGAGAGAAGTCTTCACCCGATGTAAATCGTTGTCCTCCCTTAACTCCTTTTGGAGCCTCTACATAAAGAAAGAAGGAGCCTTTCGGTTTCTCTGCCGTGAATCCCAGTTCATTGAGAACATCTACCAATAAGTTATGTCGACGGGAATACTTAAGAGCAATATCCTCTGTAATTTCCGGATGAGACAAAGCGTATACGGCAGCCTTTTGGATCGCAATAAACTGACCCGAATCATTGTTGTCCTTCACATCACTAAATGCTTTGACAATCAATGGGTTCCCAGCAACGAATCCAATACGCCATCCTGTCATGTTATACGATTTAGACAGCGAGTGAAGTTCTACACCAACATCCTTAGCACCTGGGATAGACAAGAAACTAAGCGGCTTCATACCATCATATGTTAAGGCAGCATAAGGTGCGTCATGTACAACTATAACATCGAATTTCTTAGCCCACTCTACTACTTCAGTGAAAAATTCTACCGTTGCACTAGCACCTGTTGGATTATTGGGATAATTCAAGTACAGTAACTTCGCACGTCTTGCAATATCTTCAGGAATATCGTTTAGATTCGGCAAGAATTGATTCTCTTTCTTCAATTCAACAGTATATACTTCCCCACCCAAATACTTGGTATGCGTACCTAGCACAGGATACCCCGGTACCGTCATAATCGTGATGTCCCCGGGATTGATGAAACAAGATGGTAACATCGCAAGAGCTGGTTTAGAACCGATTGAATGGACAATTTCACTCTCTGGATCAATGCCATCTACACGAAATACTTCTTTCAAATATTTCGCTGCTGCTTCCTTGAATACTTGAATTCCATTATCCGCATATCCTCTGTTCTCCGGTTTAGCAGCCTCTTCAGCTAGCTTGGCCACAATTCCAGCATCAGCCATTTCATCTGGTTCTCCGACACCCATATCAATTAACTCAATTTCAGGAAAATCCTTCTGCGCAGCTGCCTTAGCCCGTTTAATTTTCTCGAATTTATATATAGCTGTGTCTTTACCGTAGTTAGCGCCACCGATGCGGTTAGCAAAATTCGATTGAATATATGTTTCTTGATATTGTTGTATACTCATTTTTATTTCATCTCCTAATTAGGTAATCTCTCTCCTAAATATGAAGAAATCCATGGCTTTATGCCATGGACTAATGTTCTTATCATTTGTACTTTTAGCGGCTACGAATACTTGTAAGTAATTCTTCCAATTCTTCTGGAATACCGGCATTGAACTCCATATACTCGCCACTTGATGGATGTATGAAGCCCAACACAGCCGCATGAAGCGCCTGTCCTTTTAATTTAACGCCTTTACTCCGCCCGTAGATAGGATCACCAACCAAAGGATGACCTATAAACTTCATATGCACACGTATCTGATGTGTCCGCCCTGTCTCAAGTTGCAGTTCTAGCAGCGTATAATCCCCAAGACGTTCCTTAACTGTAAAATGAGTTACGGCTTGCTTGCTGTTTTTCTCCTTAACCGTGTACATTTTACGATCAACCGTATCTCGTCCAATAGGCGCATCCACGGTTCCTTGATCGTGACTAACACTTCCATGAACAAGTGCAATATAACGTCGAGTTACCGTATGCTCCTTCAACTGTGCTGCAAGAGATGCATGCGCCTTATCGTTCTTCGCAGCCATAATCAGTCCAGAGGTGTCTTTATCGATACGATGTACAATACCGGGACGTAATTCACCATTGATACCCGATAGATCTTTACAATGATACATCAAAGCATTAACTAACGTTCCTGATGAATGACCTGGTGCTGGATGCACCACCATCCCTCTTGCCTTATTCACTACAATAAGATCGTGATCTTCATAAACAACCTCAAGCGGAATGTTATCGGCTACAATTTCAACCGACACAACTTCAGGAACAACGACCTCAACTCGATCTCCTACGACAAGCTTGTAATTCGCTTTAACCGTGCTACCGTTTACCTTAACGTGTTCACCTGTAATCCATAGTTGAACCTGAGAACGGGAAACATCTTCTGCCCATACCTCGGTAATATATTTATCAATTCGCTCTTTAGCGGAGTCCTCTTCAATAATCCACGCTCGTATCCCTAAATCTGTATCCAATAGTTCTTCTCCGTGCATCTCGATGTCATTCACGTTTCTTCATTTCCTTCCGTTTTCGGATTAACTGGGTTTCTCTTCATATCAAGCAATGAGTCCAAAATAATAAGTCCTACACCGATAACGATGCAAGAATCCGCAACATTAAAAATAGGGAATTGATAACTCCCGAAATTAAATAACAGGAAATCCACCACTTCACCAGTTAAGACACGATCAATAAAATTCCCAATTGCCCCACCAAGTACTAAGCTAAGTGCAAGAGGTAACAGTTTGTTGTTCGTTTTCATCACTTTCTGTAAGTACCAAATGATCCCGATAACCACAATCGTCGTAACGATAATAAAAAACCATCTTTGATCCTCTAGAATCCCGAAGGCTGCACCACGATTCCGATGTGATGTTATCAGAAAGAAATTACCAATTACCGGGATTTGTTCAGTCAATTCCATCCGGGTGGCAATCAAATATTTAGTTCCTTGATCCACCAAAAAAGCAACGAACGCAATTATGTAGTATATCACAGCAACATGTCACTCCAATCTTATGATTTCCACCAGATCACTTTATCATTAGCAAATGCTAAGTGAATGGTAATAACTACGAATTATAGACTCGTTCATTGTAGCACAGGCGGTCCAAAATCGTCCATAAAGGGCCAAACCCGAGAACATTTCCCTTATGTAAAACCATCAAATTACGCACACTCTATAGCAAGAGAGTAAAATGTGATTCTCCCTAAGTACAAGAAAGGAGCCTCAAAATGACACAACCACTATCCCCTTCCCAAATCAATCATCTACGTCGTCAGTTGGAGCTTGAACAAGAAGACATTATACACCGTACCAAAGAGAACGACCATCACGGTCTCGAAGAATCGATACGTGATTCAACCGGAGAACTATCTAATATCGATAACCATCCAGCTGACGTTGCAACCGATCTTTATTACCGTGAGATGGACATCTCTCTTCTGGAGCATGATGCCTTACAATTGGAGAGAATTGAAACCTCACTAGCTCGGATAGATAATGGCACTTATGGTCGCTGTAGCATTTGTGATCAAGATATTTCCTATGATCGTCTAGAAGCCATTCCTGCAACAGGTTTCTGTAAAGATCACTCGCCAAGACAGGTCGTTTCCAATGATCGCCCTGTAGAAGAAGAGCTCCTCACGCCACCATTTGGTCGAACGAGCCTGGATGAACGTGACGATCAGAATGGATTCGATGGAGAAGATACCTGGCAAATCGTTGAACGATGGGGTACATCTAATTCCCCCGCTATGGCTGAAGGTAACAATATTGCAAGTTATAATGAAATGGCCATTGAGGCCGATGAAGAAATAGAAGGCTGTGTAGAGCCCCTTGAAAGCTTTCTGGCCTCAGATATTGAAGGGAATCCCATAGGGATTATACGCAATCGCCACTATCTCACTTACATGGAAAAGGGCGAAGGAATTAACTCACTTGAAGACGACCCTACCCTATAATTATTGCATCACACGGATATTTAATAATCTAACTCCAGCTGCCGTTGCACGATACGCACAATGTCTGCAATATAATCTCCAATAATAGGTAAGTTCAATGCCCCAAGAACTTGCAAAAAATAAATGATGGTAGCCGCAAAAAAAGTAAAACCTATGGCAATTCCTACGCCGCGCGCCGTACCGGATAGTACATTAAGCCAAATTAAGCGCCAAGGTCGATGTAACAATTGCGTGTATTCTTGAATTCGCGATTCCTCTAGTTGCTTTGCCATTTTGACCAGGAGCGTATGGGTATCTTCTGACCGGTCTTGCTCTATTGTAGAATCGTTATTTCCTTGTACCATATCTTCTACTCCTTTTGGAACTAACTCATTATAAGAAGAATAAAATAAAAAATATAGGATAACTCATATCTTTTATTTCAAGAAGAAACGAGCCTAAGCCTGATTCGGGATTAAATCATCCCGATTCTTTGGCTTAAGGCTCGTTTCTTTTCATTTATTTCTATTATGTTCCAAAAGACCTCGTATTAATCTGCAATATGGATTCCTACAGGATTCCCAGCGAGCTCAATTCGTTCCATCGCTTCCTTAGAACCATACAACAATTCATTTACCAACACATTTTCTCGTAGTACACGATCAAATGCTGTAATCGCTCCTTTTAACTCATCCGAAACATCCAGCGTCAAGACAACACGTTTCTCGATCGGAAGATCAAGCTTTTTGCGGTAATCTTGAACTGCACGAATAACCTCACGAACCCAGCCTTCCTGTTCTAACTCAGGCGTAATTTCGGTATTAAGTGCCACTGTAATTCCATAGCCAGAAGCTGAAGCGAACCCAGATTTTGCATGTTTATCGATCAACAGTTCATCTGGTGTAATCTGCAACGCTTCTCCCTCAGGTGACACGACATTAAGAATGCCGCTCTCCACAGCTTTACGCGTTTCTTCGGAAGTCATTTCCTTAAAGAAGTTCTGCAAGAACCCTACATTCTTACCGTATTTCTTACCGCCAACCTTCAAATTAAGCTTCAATGTGAAGTTAACAAGTCCACTGTCATCGTTCTGTGTGCGGATATTCTTGACGTTGATTTCTTCTTTGATAATATCCTCGTAACCAAGTAGATCGAAATTAACATCAATGGATACAATCAATTCAGACAACGGTTGACGTGTCTTAATACCCGTCTCATTACGAACGTTACGTGCGAGTTCTACAACGCGACGTGCAGTCTCCATATCTTGTTCTAATGCCTCATCAATGAGGGATTCATTCACCTGTGGATAGTCATCTAGATGAACACTCTCTCCACCAGCAAGGTTCATATAAATATCTTCAGCCAACATCGGAGTGAATGGCGCAATAAGTTTAGCTGTTGTGATCAAGACTTCTGTCAATGTACGGTATGCAGCAAGCTTATCTTCGGTAAGTCCGCTTCCCCAGAACCGATCACGTGAACGACGGATATACCAGTTACTAAGTTCATCGATGAAATCTTCAATAGCTTTCGCAGCATTCAAGAAATCATTTACAGCCAATCCTTTTTCTACGGTCTTAATCACGCTGTTTAAGCGAGATACAACCCAACGATCAAGCTTGTGATTGGATGGTTGGAAAGGATGTTCAGCTGGATCATACCCATCAATACCCGCATAAAGAGTTAAGAATGCATGCGTATTAACTAGCGTATCAACCATCTTAGACTTCGCTTCTCCTACAATTCCTTTGGAGAAACGTTTGCTATTCCAAGGTGCGCTATCAGACAACAACGCCCAACGGAAAGCATCCGTCCCATACTCTTCAATGATTTCCCACGGATCAATAACATTTCCCTTGGACTTAGACATCTTCTGCCCTTGCTCGTCAAGAACGTGTCCTGTCGCCATAACCGCTTTATATGGAGCTTTCCCAGTCAGCATTGTGGATACGGCCAATAGACTGTAGAACCACCCACGCGTCTGATCAATCCCTTCACAGATCATATCAGCAGGGAACTGAGCCTCGAACGTTTCCTGATTCTCAAAAGGATAATGGTGCTGCGCAAACGGCATCGAACCACTATCAAACCACACATCAATCACTTCAGGTGTACGCGTCATGATGTATTTACCACATGAACTACGGACCTTCACCTCATCCACATACGGTTTATGCAGTTCTAAGTCCTCAGGAACATCACCAATCGCGCGGGCTCTAAGCTCTGCAATACTATGAGGTGAGAACTGTTCTCCCGTTTCTTCACATACCCAGATATTCAGCGGCGTACCCCAATAACGGTCACGGCTAATGTTCCAATCCACTAGATCCTCTAGGAATTTCCCGAAACGCCCTTCACGAACATGTCCAGGGAACCACTCAACTTCATTATTATTAGCGATCAATTGATCCTTAATAGCTGTTGTCTGGATAAACCAGCTATCCATTGCATAATAAAGTAGCGGAGCATCACAGCGCCAACAAAACGGATAACTATGTTCATATTTCAGTTTGCTGTACAACATGCCACTCTCAGAGAGCATTTTGATAATATCCACATCACAGTCTTTAACAAAACGTCCAGCCAAGTCTGTGACTTCATCGACGTAACATCCTTGTAGGTTCACGACATTCACAAAACTGATATCGTTCTCTTTACATACTCTATAGTCATCTTCACCATGAGCTGGAGCTAAGTGAACGATACCTGTACCACTAGCATCTGTTACGAATTTCGCACCTAGAATCACATTAGACTTCTCTAATTGAGAGTATTTAAACGGAGGATCATAGGTTTTACCGACCAAATCGGAACCTTTCAAAGTACCGATAACCTCATACTCACCATTCATTACGTCCTCTACTAATTTCTTAGCAACGATATATATGTTATCTTCCTGCTTCACTCGTGCATATTCCATATCCGGATTCACAGCAAGAGCTACGTGTCCAGGTAATGTCCAAGGCGTTGTGGTCCATGCAAGAACATACTCACCACTGTCATGTAACTTAAACTTAGCCGTAGCACTCAGATCTTTAACATCCTTATATCCTTGTGCTACTTCATGCGAACTAAGCGTTGTTTGGCAATCAGGACAATATGGACTAACGCGATGACCGCGATATAGCAGATTCTTGTCATGCACAGTAGCTAGGATGTTCCACACACTCTCAATGTATTTGTTATCTAATGTGATGTATGGATTATCGAGATCTGTCCAATAACCGATAGCTTCAGTAAGCTCACGCCACTGCTCTTCATAGACAAACACACTTTCTTTACACTTCTTGATAAAAGCTTCCACGCCATACTCTTCGATCTCCTGCTTATGCGTGATTCCAAGTTGCTTCTGTACCCCTAGTTCTACCGGAAGGCCATGCGTATCCCAACCTGCCTTGCGTACGACACGATATCCTTTCATCGTCTGATAACGACCGATGAAATCCTTGATTACCCGTCCAAGGACATGACCGATATGCGGCTTACCATTCGCAGTCGGAGGTCCCTCATAAAATACAAAATTCGGCTTATCTTCACGATTCACCATGGATTTACTGAACGTATTCTCATCTTTCCATTTCTTCAGAATACGCTGCTCTCTAGCGCGAGCCTTTTCTTTGACATCTACTCTATTCATCAATAATCATTCCTTTCAATATGTCAGGGCCGAGGAGCCATCCCCCTAAGTCCCCCTTTGTAAGGGGGATTGACGAGGTCTAGCCCTCTGGACACCCAAAATTTCGTCGTGATACCTACAAAGACTGTATTTAGTTCATTTGGGAGCGTATCCCCGCTTTTCTCCTTATACTTTGCCTTAGCAAAGTATAAGGCACGCTTTCTGCTAGAGATGCCTCGTTCGTAGCATGCCCCTCATTCGAATCTTGACCTGCACCAAGCCCAGCTACCTCACCGTGGTGGAAGACCCCGAAGACGTCCCCATAGGGGAGTCGAGGCTGGGACTTCCACCACACCAAAAGTAACTCAGACGCGTCGTAGTCCCTCATTCGTCTGTTGACCTGCACCAATCCTAACTTACTTCGCCGTAGTGGAAGACCCCGAAGACGTTCCCGTAGGGGAGTCGAGGCTTGGGACTTCCACCAACCCCAAAGTAACTCAGACGCGTCACTGCCCCTCATTCGTCTGTTGACCTGCACCAACCCAATATACTCCGCCGTGGTGGAAGGACCCCGAGGACGTACCCATAGGGGAGTCGAGGCTTGGGACTTCCACTCACCCACAAAGTAACTCACACCATCGCAGTCCCTCATCCGTCAGTGCAACACGAGGAGCGAAGCCGGCTAGGCACCCTTCGCATGGAAGGTGACCGAGATGAACCCATAGGGGAGTCGAGGAAGAACCGTTCCCACCTATAGCGTAACTTCCCTCCGCACACTAACTCCCTCCACCAAACTTTCAGGAGTCCAGAGGGCAGGCCCTTTGGGGTCCCCCTTATTAAGGGGGATTTAGGGGGATCTCTCAACACAACAAAAAAAGCCCCATCCCCAAAGGGACGAGGCTTTAGCTCGCGTTACCACCCTAATTCCGCTCATAAATAAAACACTTCATAAGCGACATCTCAAGTCCATGCTGATCTTGAAGCATGGAGCCGATATAACGTTCGGCAGACCGGTTTAGCTTACACGCGTCAATGACGTTTCAGCTTCACTTCTCCGGGAGGATCTTCCGCTAAAGGTCTGTACATTGGCTTTCAGCATGATGCCAACTCTCTGAAGAACAGTTCCTTATGGTACTTATCCCATCATCAAATTCATTAAAAACAGATTATGACTATAGTTATAGCTTCTTTCGCAGAAAAAGTCAACCTGTGTAAGGCCTAGTATACTTCTTTTGCTTCTTCACGGCTCTCTAATGTTTCCCATCCGTCCATACTAAGTAACTCCAATTGAGCTTCAACAAGACTACGGAAACGAGTACGATAAATAGATGCCTGCTTTTTCAATTCTTCGATTTCCATCGAAATTTTCCGTGATTTAGACAATGCCTCATTGATAATCCGGTCCGCATTCTTTTCGGATTCTTTAATGATTAGTTGAGATTCTTTCTTTGCATTACTTTTCACATCATCTGCAGCTTCTTGGGCTACAATAATTGTCTTCGAAAGAGAATCTTCAATATTTATAAAATGATCTAATCTTTCTTGAAGAGTAAACATTTGGTTCTGTAATTCCTTATTCTCCCGAATGACACCCTCATAATCCTTTATCACTTGATCCAAGAATTCATTCACTTCATCTTCATCATAACCGCGAATTCTGCGGGCAAATTCTTTGTTATGTATGTCCAATGGTGTTAATGGCATGGATGCGCACCTCCTGAAAATTTCGGTTCAAAAAACTGAATCCATTAATTGACCTTGGATAACTCAATTCGACAAGAAGTACTGACTTCCTGCAATGTATTCACATAAATTTTCCAATTTTCACACGGTGCCTTCCTTTTTTCGTCATTTCTCCAACCTCTAGAACCTTGAATCGACCGAAGGTTTGAAGAGAAACGATATCTCCTTCTTTTAAAGCTGCGGAGGGATTCTCTTCTGCTTTCCAATTGACGCGACATCGTCCAGCTTTAATCGGCACTAGAATTTTACTCCGACTAAGTCGATAAACATCTGCACAAATTCCATCAAGACGTAACGAAGCGACCGTAAGGTCCATCGTTTCAAGTGAGACTTTACTTGTCCGAAATGATTCTAGCGGTAAAACCTCACTCTGTACATGAACACGGTGCACTTGATTAAGTTGCATATGAAGGAATGATGCAATATCTTCTCCAACGACCGTATGGCAACCATCCTCCAATACATGGATATCACCTATCTTACTCCGCTTAATACCCAAATTAAGAATGGCACCCATATAATCACCATGATCGAGTTGAAGAAATTTCTGATCACCCGAATAGATGCTTAGTACAACCATCCCAAAGTCTTCGTTGTCTAGATCACGATAATCGGGGGCGACGATTGCACGGCATCTTTCAGCTTCAGCATAACCACCACTTATTCGAATATGTACATCAGGATGCCGATTAACTAAAGATTGCAGTATAAAAGATTGTCTAGGATCCATAAAATCCGTCAGTTTCACTTCATGATATTCGCCAGCATTAACGACCCATTCCCAAGCTTTGTCCACAAATTCCCGTTCATCTGGGTGAAAATGATCCACTATATCCATTCTCATAATTACTCCTAGAAGAATATCGAGTGAACGATGAATTTCAATCCGCGTTGGACAAATTGTAAAACAAACATTGCAATAATAGGAGAAATATCAAGCATTCCCATAATCGGTGGGATAAATCGGCGGAACACGGATAAATACGGTTCAACCAACTTAGTCAATAGCTCACCTATGAAATTCTCGCGTAAGTTTGGAAGCCATGACATCAACACATAAATGACAATCATGTAAAAATAAATTTCGAAGAGCATAGTGATAATCCGATCAACCTGGTACAAAGTGGGCTCACCTCATTCTGTTATATTCTAGTTCTTCAGCCAAAATCTCCGAGATATTACCTTGGATTTCAACTGTATCTGGGGTGCATAGAAATATGTTTCCACCAATTTTCGAAATACTTCCACTTAAAGCATACACCGTTCCACTGACAAAATCGATAATACGAAAAGCTTGATCATTCCGGACACGTTGCAAATTCATAACAACTGTACGATGGGAACGCAAATGATCGGCAATTTCCTGAGCTTCATCATATGAACGCGGCTCAGCTAATACTACTTTAACATTTTTTTGTGAGTGAATGCTAACGACATTACTTCTTTGATTCTTACGTGGTTCTGGATTCGTAGTTGCATATTCCTCTTCCTCAGCGGCAAGAGGCTCACGCTCAATTACTTCTTCTTCTTCCTGTAAACCCATAAAGTTCATAAAACGATTCATGACACCCATCTTTAGCCCTCCTCTTTCCCTACTAGAATAGATCCTAAACGTACCCATGTAGATCCTTCTTCAATCGCGACTTCGAAATCGTTCGACATCCCCATTGACAATTCTGTGATAGGTTCGCGTGTAAGGGACTGACGGTTAAGTTCATCTCTCAATTCCCTGAGACCTCGGAAAATCGGCCGTGTATCTTCAGGATGCCCCTCAAATGGAGCCATAGTCATCAATCCAACGACTTTAATATGAGTGAATTGCTTAATCTCTTCAAGAAAAGAAGCCACTTTCTCAGGTGGTAAACCATATTTGGAATCTTCGCCTGAAATATTAACTTGCACAAACACCTGCACTTCTATATCCAAGGAATTCGCCTTACTCTCCAGCGCTTGTGCTAGGGAAAGACGATCCAGTGAGTGGATATATTGAAACTTATCGATGATATCCTTCACCTTATTCGTCTGAAGATGTCCGATGAAATGCCAAACTCCTTGATCACCTAATGCATTCCACTTCTCTTCAGCGTTCTGCCATCGATTCTCTCCCACATGAATAAGTCCTTGATTCAGAACTTCAGCTGTCATCTCCAATGAGACATACTTGGTAACAGCAACCACATGTACATCTTCTCTGGACCTTCCACTTCTTATGCAAGCATCATGTATGCGAGTTTCTACGTCGTTAATTCGATCTTTCAATGTCAAAAAAACCCACCTCACTTTAAGCCTAACCAGCTAGCCATACGTCCTGTAGTTCCTCCATCTTTACGGTAAGAGAAGAATAAATCATTGCGGCAACTTGTACAATATGATGTACATTCGATATGAGTCGGCATTATTCCTGCTTTCATCATAATCTGTCGATTCATTTCTTTCAAGTTTAGCATACTTTTTCCATTGTTCTTATTTATATACCATGATGCAGAATACTTATTATTACCCATGACATCTTTTTCTAAATCGTATACCGATAACATCACCTTATCGTCTACTTCATAACAGCATGACCCAATTGAAGGGCCAATAGCAGCTCGTATGTCATGAGCATGGCTACCATACTCTTGTGCCATCTTATCTACCATGGTTGAGGCTATCTTGGATACTGTCCCCTTCCAGCCCGCATGAGCAAGCCCAACCACTTGTTTAATGGGATCATAGAAATATAACGGCACACAATCCGCATAAAAAGAAGTTAACAGTATACCTGGAACATTCGTGAGTAACCCATCTGTATTCTGAAATGCAGATGATCGATCGATGTTGCCACGACCTTTATCTTCAAGGTGAACGATCTCTACATGATTACTATGAACCTGTTCACCACATGTCCATGCATGATAAGGAAAACCTAATGTCTCAACTATTCTATGGCGATTAATTATTACATCACCCGGGTCATCGTCAACATGAAACGCGCAGTTCAGACTTTCATATGGAAATTGACTAGTTCCTCCATCTCGGCCTGTAAATCCAACAGTTATTTTATCAAAAGAATGCCACGGTTCCAGCATAAACAAAGCCGGATCCTCATCTTTACGATGATTCACTACAAATGGTTCCATTCATTTCACCTCTGTTCCAGTGTACCATATTTCTAGTTACCTTCGGAAAACCAAAGACTATGCTTTCGAAGTTAGTTTTCCTACGCAAAACTTCAGATAGAAATTATTAGTACGAGCGACGATCAGTCCGATCCAATCGATCCATTCGGTCCATATCCTTATCTTGTTCTACAGCCTTTACTTCCTCCATTTTCACTAAAACGACATCTGACCCTATCTTCACAATATTATTCCAAGGAATAATAAGATCACTTCGACCGCCAAATAGACCCATAAACCTACTATAACTAGGAACGACGATCGCCTCAATTCGCCCCTGCCGAAGGTCAAGCTCTAAATCGCTGATTTGACCCAAGCGTTTGCCGTCCACAATATTAATAACATCTTTCGTTTGAAAATCGGAGATTTTCATCATCATCCCCACCGTTTTCTTTTCTGGAATCATAGCTTCACACCTTCAGAAATATAGTTATATATTTAATATATGTGGAGTCTGGGCGAAATGTCTTTTTTATTATGAGAAACAAAAAAACGATCCCTTAGGATCGCTCTTTGTACTTTTTTAAAATATAAGAAAGTATATGTTTCACTTGATACTCCATTCCTTATATTTACGTTGAAACGGGCCCCGTCTTTGAAGAAGGACGGTATAGCCGTTTCTACTTGTATCATGACTTTAATTTAACATTTGACATGTTTCTGCATTTGCTGAATAGCTGATTTCTCCAACCTAGATACTTGAGCTTGAGAGATGCCAATTTCGTCTGCAACCTCCATCTGAGTTTTGCCTTCAAAAAAGCGCATGGAGAGGATCATCTTTTCGCGTTGTCCTAATCTGTGCATTGCTTCTCTTAATGCAATTTCTTCAATCCATGAAACATCTTTGTTCTTATCGTCACTAATTTGATCCATTACATAAATAGGATCACCACCATCATGGTAAATCGGTTCAAATAACGATACAGGATCCTGAATGGCATCCAAAGCGAACACAACATCTTCCTTAGGGACATTAAGTGCCGCAGAAATTTCAAAAATAGTGGGTTCTCTACAATTTTGATTCGTTAAGGAGTCACGGACTTGAAGTGCTTTATATGCTATATCACGTAAAGATCGTGATACTCTTATAGGATTGTTATCCCGCAAATACCGCCGAATTTCCCCAATAATCATGGGTACCGCATACGTTGAAAATTTAACATTTTGTCCTAAATCAAAATTATCAATAGCCTTCATTAGTCCGATACAGCCTACCTGAAATAAATCGTCGACAAATTCCCCCCGATTATTAAACCGCTGAATCACACTCAGTACTAATCTTAGATTACCATTCACTAATTTCTCCCTTGCTGAACGTTCATTATTTTGCTGAAGGGCATGGAACAACTCCCGCATTTCCACATTCGTTAGTACGGGAAGTTTGGCAGTATCAACCCCACAGATTTCAACTTTGTTTCGGGTCATGATGATTTACCTCCCAAGAAGAAACATTAATGTACATTATCTCCCCAGAGGCTCAATTTATTCCTAATTGAGTAATCTATATAGATTGAACTAAAGACGAACCACCATACTCATGATTCTCTTTAGAAATGAAGGAACTTGTGAGCGCAAGCTTTAGTTCAATCTATCTACTACACCATCTTATTAAATTCCTTACGAAGCCGTTTAATAATTCTCTTCTCCAATCGAGAGATGTAGGACTGAGATATTCCCAGCATATCCGCTACATCCTTTTGTGTCTTTTCCTCGCCATCCTGTAGTCCGAATCGAAGTTCCATAATTGTACGCTCTCGTTCTGTTAATTTATCAAGTGCTTTATGCAATAATTTGCGGTCTACTTGCTCCTCGATATTACGATAAATGGTATCATTCTCTGTACCTAATACATCAGATAGTAATAGTTCATTCCCGTCCCAATCAATATTTAACGGTTCGTCAAACGACACCTCACTACGAATTTTATTATTACGACGTAAATACATAAGTATTTCATTCTCAATACAACGTGAAGCGTAAGTGGCTAGTTTAATTTTTTTCTCAGGATCGAACGTATTCACAGCCTTAATCAGCCCGATAGCTCCAATCGAAACCAAATCTTCAATATTGATACCTGTATTCTCAAATTTACGAGCGATATAAACAACCAATCTCAGATTACGCTCAATTAACATCGCCCGGATCGCTGCGTCACCTGTCGAAAGCCTTTGTAATAAGTACTCTTCTTCCTCTCGTGTTAGAGGCGGAGGAAGGGCCTCGCTCCCTCCTATGTAGTATATTTCTTCACTTTTAAGTCCAAATAAGAAGAGTGCTCGATAATATTGAAGTTGTACCGCTAATTTCCATTTTACTAACATGAATTATTTCCTCCTAAAAGTTTCCGTAGGAAACTAGCATCGTAAGCATAATCTTAAGTTTCCGTAGGAAACTAGCATCGCAAGCATATCCATAATTGAATTTCTACCGCTACAAGCGGTATATAATCAAGAAATCTAATAGAAATAGCGATCGTAAGAGCAATCCTTCAACGTAGTATTCATCCTTCTCTACTGTTTTTCAATTATACTCTTGAGCTTTCCTAGTATATTAGCTAGCAGGCGGTATTGGCTTTACTAGCTGAGCCGTAACGACATCTGTAGTAGAACTCCCCTCATGAATCAAGTCTGGATGAATAATTGCCCTATATGCCTTTTCGGAAGAAAGAGTACCTCCATCAAGTCCAACTAACACTCTAGTGGTGATGCTTATTTGACCGTCCATACAAATTTCAACAGAATCCGGTTTTAAAGCTAACATAAACGCTGCACCTCGGTTCACTCCCCGATATGGAACCAACCTCAGACGGTCTTGCCATGCAAAACTTGATTCTTCTCCAAGCTCCATAACCAGTTTGTCCGCATCTCCTTCAGCAAGTTTATCCTTCCATGAAGCAGGTAAATGATCTCCCCATAAAGAGGCTTCCATAACCATAACCGGTATTCGTGTTAATGGATCGCACAACTGATTACCCGTATCTAATAGTCCTGTACACTTCACCTGTTCGTTGCCAATATTCACTTTCACTTCCGCAAAATACACATGTCTATTGTCCAATTTACGTTTGGAAGATTGGACAATCTTAAACCAGAAAATAACGATAATAAACACGATAAACATAAACCAAAAGCCAATCTTCAGTTCGAATGACAGCCCCCCCGATGTCGTATACCAAATTCCACTCCAGATATCACCTGAGTTTTGCAGCAGATAATGAATACCAATAATCCCACCAGCCACGGCAAAATTAATAATATAAAATGCCCCCATATTTCTCATATAGTGTTGAAGACTCCCAAAACCGAAAGCGATCCACAACATTATCAATGAAAGCCCGAACTTTATGAGAAAGGTATACATGAATGTAAGTTCAGGTACGAACATCATGATGACATAAAGGGCACCTAACAAGGCTGATAGAGAAATTCGCCACCAAGGCGTTTTTATTTTACGCATCCAGCCGGTCAACCACAAGAGAGTCCCATCAATAAGCAGATTAGTAATAAATATAAGATCGATATAGACAACCACTGCTCTCACCTACCTGAGCTTTGAATCTTAGAGGAAGACAATCCATTATTTCCAAATCTATTTCTTTGACTTAGGAGATGTGTTTAGTATAGAAAAACTAACTTCCAAAGTCTGTCTAAACCTGGAAGCAATTGCGGTTTTTTTTTGTCGATAGAGGTTATTTCATGGAGGATGAATTCTAACTTCTAACGTGGAGGAATAAGAAGACAACAAAAAAGCCCGATTTCTTAAAAAAGAAAACGGACCTTTCATATGTCATGATAGATAATATGCAAATTACTCGTTGTTCTGGCGTGTTCGATTACGCAGGAACGTTGGAATATCCAGTTGATCACTGCTTGGTTGATTACCAAAAGGGCGCAAGTTATTATTGCGATTCTCAGTAGGCTCATTATCTGGTGTTGTTCCTGGTTTGCGAATTTGAGCGTGTGGCGCTGCTTGTTTATGCTCAAATCCTGTAGCAATGACTGTGACTTTAATATCGTCTTTCAAATCCTCATCAATAATAGCACCAAATATCATATTCACATCTGGATCTGAAGCAGACGTAACGATCTCTGCTGCTTCGTTCACTTCATAAAGAGACAAATTTGAACCACCCGTAATATTCATAATAACACCACGAGCTCCCTCGATTGAAGTCTCTAGTAATGGGCTCATAATCGCCTTACGAGCTGCCTCAGCGGCACGATTCTCGCCTGACGCGACGCCAATACCCATTAATGCTGATCCACGCTCAGTCATAATCGTTTTCACGTCTGCAAAGTCAAGGTTGATTAGACCAGGAACAGCAATAAGGTCCGAAATCCCCTGTACTGCTTGGCGAAGAACATTATCAGCTTCTCTAAATGCTTCTAACATCGGTGTCTTTTTATCTACAATTTCTAATAGACGATCATTAGGAATGACAATCAACGTATCTACTTTTTCTTTCAGAGCTTCAATTCCTAGCTCTGCTTGAGAGAAACGTTTCCGACCTTCAAAGGTAAACGGACGAGTAACTACTCCGACTGTCAGAGCTCCACACTCTCTTGCAATCTCAGCAATAACAGGAGCTGCACCAGTACCAGTTCCGCCACCCATTCCTGCAGTGACAAACACCATGTCTGCGCCCTTCAGCGTGTTTGAGATCAGATCTCTGGATTCTTCAGCCGCTTTCTTACCAACCTCAGGGTTAGCACCTGCGCCAAGACCCCTTGTTAGCTTATCACCGATCTGTAACTTGTGTTCTGATTTAGCCATATGCAGTGCTTGAGCATCCGTGTTTACCGTGATAAACTCTACACCTTGCACGCCATTCTCAATCATTCGGTTGACAGCGTTACTACCACCACCACCGACACCAATCACTTTAATCTGAGCTAAGCTCTCCATTTCAAAGTCAAATTCCAACATATTATTCCATCTCCCCCTCGTTGTACATGGATGGCACGTTCACAGTTATATGAACACCTTATATAAATTCACTGAACATGTTTTTTAAGCGCTCTACCAACCCCGTTTTTTGTGTCTTCCCTTGATTAGATGTTGGATTTACTTTGTTGTTGTTCCGGTTTGGTTGTTTTTTATTACTGGTAATTGTGTTGTTCCGTCCACGAATATTACGTATGACATTGTGAAGAACACCAACACCACTAGTAAATCCTGGATCTCTTACCCCTATATAATCCGGCACTGCAATCCGTACAGATGCGGCAAGTTCAGTCTGTGCAACCTGCAATACACCAGGCATCGAAACCGTGCCTCCTGTCAGTATATAACCTCCAGGAAGTTCACTATAACCTAAACGTTTCACTTCTTGATGAAGGAGATGGAAAATTTCTTGAATCCGCGGCTCAACAATTGCAGCCAAATCTTGTTGACTGAATTCCTTTTCAACGTTGCTTCCGATTCGCGTTACTTTGAAAATAACATCTGGAGCAGCATCATCTACTAAAGCGCATCCGTATTTTAACTTGACCTTTTCAGCTTGATCCGTTAACGTCCGTAATCCATAGGCAATATCATTGGTTACGTACTCCCCGCCAATAGGTAGTGTTGAAGTCGCCACCATAGTTCCAGCTTCAAAAACAGCAATACTCGTTGTACCAGCACCGATATCAACAAGTACAGAACCCATGGTCTTCTCGTCTTTAGATAAAGACATTTGACCTGCTCCCAAAGACATAAGAACTAGATCTTTGATCTTCAGACCCGATTTCTCTACACACCGCAAAAGATTATGTATCGCCGGTTTTGCCCCAGTAATAATAATTGCTTCCACTTCTAAACGAACGCCAATCATACCTCGTGGATCTTGAATTCCTTCAAGACCATCCACAACGTATTGCTTAGCGACGACATCAATAATTTCCCGGTCAGGAGGCAATGCGACAACTTCCGCAGCTTTGAGCACGCGTTCAATGTCCTCTTCTCCAATTTCCCGATCCTCGTTCGATACAGCCACAACCCCGTGGCTTGTTTGAAGTCCAATATGATTCCCGGAAATGCCGACATATACTTCAGATATTTGAATACCAACCATACGTTCCGCATGATCTACTGCACTACGGATAGACTGTACAGTCTGGTCAATATCTACAATTGCACCTTTTCGAATTCCTTCTGAGTCGGCAGATCCAACTCCAATAATATTAAAGGTTCCATTATTTACTTCCCCAATAATAGCACGAACTTTGGATGTACCGATGTCCAAACTAACAATGATGTCATTGTTGCTCAACCGTGGCACCTCCTGTTTTTCAAAATGAAAAGCGAATTGGAAAGACGTTCTCTATAAATATTCAACACGACTTCTTTTTTCCCTCTTTTTTCTACATTTTTTTTACATATCAAATATTGTTAGCTATCAAATTATTAATATTGTAAGAAAAGCAAACAAATAGACTTGTCCATAAAACTAATTGTAGCATTTTTCATTCGTTATTAGTAGTCCCATTGACATTCTCAGACTCACTATCAACGACTAGAAATGGGACGTATGAATCGGCCTCAAGCATTGTAATAAGTCCAGGCTCTTCCGTCTCTATCACTTGATTAAGATATTCCACTTTGTCCTTAAGTAGAGATACAGCAGTAATCACTTCAAATTTAGAACGAGTGTACAATTTAATACGATCTGGAAAAGAAACAGTAGGAGATGGCATAATCTCTGATATATCCGAAGTCAATTGATTAGGTATCGCACCGAGTGCTTGACTAAGTTCCAACTTATAAGGATCCACCGGATCCCATTGTGTTAATATTGGTTTCTCAACAGCAATGCCACTCGTTTTTACAGGAACCATGACCCCATTCGATAAAATAGCCATGAGAGATCCTTCTTGTCCCAACTCATAGGCAACCGTTATATACTCTTGAATCTGTATCTGTATAACGCCCGGGAACTGCTTGTCCACCGTTACGTTCTGAACTGAATTCACGTCCAACAATCTTTTCTCCAAAGTCGCTGCCGAAACCCCAAAGAATTGATCACCTACATTAAAGTCCCCTGCTTGTAGTAACTGCTCTTTCGTAGCGAATACATTCCCCTGAAATTGAATTTCAGAGATTCTACTTATCGGTGATCTAAAAAAAAGTACAGCAAGTAGAACTGAACAGAATAACATGAGAATAAACATGATTTTACGACTGGTTTTCATTTTTCTTGGTTTATTAGCTTTAAGAACTGGTATAGATGTCTTTGACATATCAACTCTCCATAAAATGCCTCTTATCCCCTCTTCTAACGGAGGGGATAAGCAGGACCTTAATTGGCCAAATCTAAATGTTTGGACACCGGAGTATGTCTGTGAATATCAGCTCCAAGCTTCTGGAATAATCGTTCAATATGATCATATCCCCGGTCAATATGGTGCACCTGCTCTACAATAGTCTTACCTTGTGCCGCTAATCCGGCAATGACTAATGCAGCCCCTGCTCTCAAATCAGTAGCCTCAACTGTCGCTCCATACAATCTTTGAACCCCACGTATAAAGGCATAATTGAGATCTATAGAAATATCAGCACCCATGACAGTCAATTCATCGACATGTTTGAATCTTCCTTCAAATACGGTCTCCTTCATCACACTAAAACCATCAGATAAAGTTAGCAATACCATGACCTGGGATTGAAGATCCGTTGGAAATGATGGGTATGGTGAAGTAATAATTCGCTCCACTGCTTTGGGACGACCCATACAGCTTACGCTCATTATATCATTGCACACACCTATTTGAACACCAGCGCGCTTAAGGACATGAATCAATGAAGTAAGATGCGTGGGATTACAATGCGTTAACGTCACATTGCCACGTGTTGCGGCAGCAGCAATCATGACCGTTCCCGCTACAATACGATCTGGAATGATTTCATAAGTGCACGGATTCAGCTTCTTTACGCCCTGAATCGTGATTGTATCCGTTCCAGCTCCAATTATACTTGCTCCCATCTGGTTCAAGAAGTTCTGAAGGTCCTGAATTTCAGGTTCTCTAGCCGCATTTGTAATGATTGTAGTCCCTTCAGCCATTGCCGCTGCCATCATAATATTCTCCGTAGCACCTACACTAGGGAAATCCAAATGTATATCTGCTCCGACTAGCTTCCGAGCCTTACAAAGAATCTGATGATCTTGTTCTTCAATGACTGCACCCAATGCTCTTAACCCTTTTAAATGAAGATCAATCTTTCGTTCTCCGATCGCACAGCCTCCAGGCTGGTAAAATGTCACTTCCCCAAACCTAGCAAGTAACGGTCCCATTAGAAAAATAGATGATCGCATCTGTTTCATTAAGTCTTCCGGTACATGAAACGAATTGGCGGTCGACGTATCCACAATGACCATTTCTTGCTCATGCTGAGTCTGGCACCCTAGCCGATTCAGGATGTTCATCATCACTTCAATATCCAATAGCCGAGGGACATTATGCAAATGAACTATACCATCAGCCAACATACATGCAGCTAGAATTGGCAGTGCGGCATTTTTGGATCCATGGATACGCACGGTTCCTGATAGGGTTTTGCCTCCCTCAATCACCAATTTGTCCAATGTATCACCTCCGAGTTTACCGCTCACCTACTATAAACACTTCTGGTACCAAAGCGATACCATTCTCAGAATCGATCCGTTTCTGAATTTCGTGCATAAGGGTGAGCACGTCCTCTGCTGTCGCTTGCCCGGTATTTACAATAAAATTGGCATGCTGCAATGAAACCTCCGCATCACCGACTCGGTAGCCTTTAAGTCCCGCAGCTTCGATAAGCCTTACGGCGTAATCTCCAGTCGGATTACGAAACACACTGCCAGCACAGGGCATCTGCAGTGGTTGGGTACGTCGACGGCGATCTTTATACGATGCTAAAGCGACCGCTATTTCTCTACGTTCTCCATGATTAAGCCCAAATGTAGCTTCAACTACAATTTCTTTACGCTCGTGCAGAACAGAGTAACGATAAGCAAAGGCCATTTCCCCAACAGCATAAGACACCAATTCTCCTGTTTCCAGTACAATCTCAGCGGACTTGAATATGCGTGACACATCAGACCCATGGGCTCCAGCGTTCATATATACGGCTCCACCAACAGAACCGGGAATCCCTCCTGCAAACTCTAAACCCGTTAACCCATGCCTGCCTGACAGCAAGCTCAATTTCACAAATGAGCAACCACCACCTGCAGTTATGGTTTCCTCCTGAAAGTTAGCATATTCCAATCCTGAACCCAGTTTGATGACGACTCCACGAAGCCCCTTATTCTGGAACAAGTATATTGGATCCGTGACCAATCTGTATCCATGGAATTTCATGATGATGGAGTAAAGTAATAAGTTCTTGCAGTTGTTCTCTCGTTTCAGGAACAATAAGGGCATCAACAGAACCCCCGATTCTCCATGTCGTATGTTTTGTCATGGGTTCATTCAGGCGTACTTCCCCGACGTTAGTCTTCAATAATAGCGATGTCCATTGCTGCAACGAAATCCCTCCCTACCATTAAACCGAAAGATGACATTTTTTAATGAATTGAGGAGTACTTCTGGTATCTAGTACGATGTTGCCGTGTCCTTGGGCGATTATCACGATTATAAAGTATCTTATGTAATCCTACATAGGTGTGTGACAATCGCCATTCTCTTTTAAAGAGCTCCTGACAGACGGCGCATCTCTTCAACCATCACTTTCGCAGAATCCGGTTTACCCAGCCTAGCGGCTCCTTCTTTCTCAAGCGCTCTTGCATCAGCCTCCTGATGATTATTGGTGATGTTAGGAGATGGAATAAGAATAGAAGGAATACCCAATGAATTGAATTCAGCTAAAAAGGAAGCTCCGGCCCTATTCACGATTAGAGAAGTCGCAGCCAGTACCACTGGCATGTTATGTACATAGAGAAGTACATGCAAGTGATTCGGAATACTTCCAATCTTACTTCGAATCTGTTCTAATGTGAGATCGAAATAAAGTTCTCCCGAGACATATACAAAATGGAGATGCTTTAAATTATCCAAAAGTGGGGACATTTGAATCATCGTGTCATTGATCGCTTGGGCTCCACGACTTCCTCCAACGACCAGAACGACCGAACTTTCCATAGAAATACCTAAAGTCGCAAATCCACGATTTCTATTGGCGTGACGCACCGTTGTGGCTCTTGGATTGCCCAAATAAATCACATGTTTAGCTCCCCGTTCCTACGACGACATCCGGCTTAAATTCCGATAGGAGACGTTTCGACGTTTGTACACCTTTTAGAAAACGAATAATCGTCTTCACGATAATATGACTCGCATCAAGTTCACCTCGCAAAACGAGATATATTTAGCAATATGCCTAGCGCTGTGAGCATCAGTGTCAATGATGATCCACCGTAACTAATCAATGGGAGCGTAATCCCCGTTACGGGCATCATTCCGATAACGACACCAATATTAACAATCACTTGAATAGCAACCATCCCAACAATTCCGACAGCAAGTAAACTTCCGAAGCTATCCGAGATCGTCATCGCAACACGCATCCCACGCCATATTAGAATCAGAAATAGTAATAATACGATCATACCACCGATAAATCCAAGCTCTTCCGCCAAAATAGAAAAAATAAAATCGGTTTGTGGTTCCGGCACATAACTGTATTTTTGGCGGCTCATGCCTAGTCCTAAGCCACCTAACCCTCCGGGGCCTATAGCATACAGAGATTGGATAATCTGATACCCAGCCCCTAAAGGATCAGACCATGGATCAAGGAAAGCTGTGATCCGTTTGAGGCGATATGGTGCCGCAAGAATAAGACCGGCAAATCCTACAATGCCCACAAGTCCAAGCATTCCAAGATGTTTCATTCGTGCACCCGCCGTAAATACGATCATAAGTGAAGCCCCAAACATAACACTACCCGTTCCCAAGTCCGGCTGCATCATAACGAGTGCAAAAGCAGTACCGATTAACCCAAGGGGAGGAAGTAGCCCTTTAGTAAATGAAGTAATATTGTAATTCTCTTGACTCAACCATTTCGCAAGAAACAAAATCATTCCAAGCTTCATAAACTCGGATGGCTGAATGCCGAACGAACTAATGCCAAGCCAACTACGTGCTCCCCCTCTTACATTACCAATCCCAGGAATAAGCACAATAATCAGCAATATGAAACAGATGACTAAGCCCACTTTGGCGTATTTCAACCAAAAACGATAATCAAGATTCGCTGTAATAAACATGGCCACGAGTCCTAAGCCAGCGAATAAAGCCTGGCGCTTAACAAAATAATAAGAATCTCCATAATTATGGAAACCAAGAACAGAACCTGCACTCTGAACCATTATAATTCCAATTGTGAGTAGACCTATAATACATAATAGGAGCCAAAGATCTGGGCTTGGGCGTGTTTTATTCATGAAGAGCCACCTCTTGCAGAGAAAGTAGGGGCTTATCCACATCCCCCCTACTTAAAGATTATGCACCGCCTCTTTAAAAATGCGTCCACGTTCCTCATATGAAGTAAACATATCCCAGCTTGCACAAGCAGGAGATAACAGAACAACGTCTCCAGGTTCTGCGAGCGAAGCTGCTTCATTCACGGCCGTGATCAATGTCTTGGCGGAGTCCTCTACAGTATCGACTAGGGAAATGACCTTTAATCCAGCCAGTTCAGCCACTTTCGCAATTTTTTGTTTCGTTTCACCTAGTAATACAACCGCTTTCACTCTCTCTCCAAATACGGTTAGAAGTTCCATGTAGTCTGAACCACGATCTAATCCACCCGCAATTAATACGATTGGGTTCTTAAAAGATGTAAGAGCCATCGTAGTCGCTATTGAATTCGTTGCTTTAGAATTGTTGTAATAAGAGACACCCTTTGTCTCTTTGACATATTCAAGACGATGCTCTACACCTTGAAAAGAAGAGAGTGGCGATGATAGTTGATCTATTGAAACCCCCGTAGCTATCGCAATAGCACACGCAGCAAGAGCATTTTCTACGTTAAAACGCCCCGGGATACCAATATCCTCTACAGGGATGATCTCATGTGTAGTTCCTTTTTGATCACGATATACAACCGTTCGCATCACTGAATCTTCCGTGTTAGCGATATACGGAGGGCTGACATATACCCCCTCCACTAACTCTTCGCTCATAGAAAAAGGCATAATAGTCCCTTTCAGATGGGGAACTAGACTGCGGCAGTATGGATCATCCCAATTGAGGATCGCGGTATCATCTTCTCTTTGATTCATGAACATATTAGCCTTGGAAGAAACATAATCCTCCATGCCTCCATGATAATCCAAGTGCGTCTCAGCAACATTGAGTAGACAACCAATACGTGGACGGAACTGTTGCGTTCCTTTCAGTTGAAAGCTACTAAGCTCAACCACCATCCAGTCATCCTCATCGGCTCCTTGTATGGCTGTACAAAGCGGCGTACCAATGTTTCCTGCTACGATTGGCGACATCCCAGCTGAACGGAGGATATTACCAACCCATGTGGTCGTTGTCGTCTTGCCATTGGAACCCGTTATTCCAATCATAGGTGCCTCAGATAAATAATAGGCCACTTCCACTTCCGTAATGATTTCAATCCCAAGTTCTATAGCCTTAACTAAAGGAGGAACAGAATACGGTATACCCGGATTCTTTACAACCAAATCAATACCATGATGGATGAGATCAGTAGGATGAGATCCACAAATAACAGAAATTCCCAAAGCCTCTAATTCAGAAGCTTCGGGACACTGATCTTTCTCTTTTTTATCATTAACGGTGACCAAAGCCCCCATCTTATGGAGAACTTTAGCGACTTCCACACCACTCTTTGCAAGGCCGAGTACAACGACTTGCTTATCTCTGTATGTGTCTGGATGATTCATAATTACAACCCCTTGTTAATATAAATTCCGAGACCTGCTAATACGAGGCCCACAGCCCAAAATGTGATAACAACTCGCCATTCCGACCAACCTGAAAGCTCAAAGTGATGATGAATAGGACTCATTTTGAAAATTCGTTTACCACGTAGCTTAAATGATCCAATTTGTAGCACCACAGAAAGCATCTCTATAACGAATATCCCTCCAATAATAAGGAATAACAGCTCACTTTTGGTGACAATCGCAATCGCCCCGATGGCTCCCCCAATACCTAGTGAACCCGTATCCCCCATAAATACTTTGGCAGGATGTGCGTTAAATACTAAGAAACCTAATACAGCACCGATCATAGCTGCTGCACTAATGGCTGCTGGAAGAGAGGTCGCTTGTATGGCCACTAAAGCAAAAGCTCCAAAAGCAATCGCGCTCACGCCTGATAGCAATCCGTCTAACCCATCCGTAAAGTTTACTGCATTACTAATTGCGAGGAGCATAAAGATGATAAAAGGATAATAGAACCAACCACCCCAGTCCCAACCCCAAGATGTACCCGGTATGGTAATCGATGTGTCGTGCCCATTTTGAAAGAGTAAATAGCATATAATTCCAGAGAATAGCAACTGTCCAATTAACTTCTGACGAGATGTCAGACCAAGTGAGCGTTTGAATACGATTTTAATATAATCATCAAGAAAACCAATCAAACCAAATCCAAGTGTTGCAACAAGCAGTACATAAAAATCAGTATTTACTATGGAAAACTTCAAAAAAGATAAAGTAAACGCCAATAAAATAACAATGCCACCCATCGTGGGTGTGCCCGCTTTTGCTAAATGACTTTCAGGTCCATCATGCCTGATCTGCTGTCCAAACTTCATACGGCGCAACAAAGGAATGAGTATAGGTGCAGCAATCACCGCTAGAATAAAAGATACACCGATTGTTAGTAATAATAATTGAATGTCCATAGTTTCACCCTTTCAGTTTGTCAGATTTGCTAGCACTTCTCTCTAAGAGCATTTACTACTTCTTCTAGCTTCATCCCACGTGAGGCTTTTACCAGCACAATGTCTTTCGAATGAATTTGCTCTACGAGATGTTTAATTAAAGCATCTTTATCTGTAAAATCATGTACATCAGCTTCCGGGAGACTCACCCTTGCAGCGTCCGCTATATAGGTGGACAACGGTCCATATGTATACAGCATATTTATTTTGTCAGACGTAACGTAACTTCCGATTTCAGCATGATATTCTTTCTCTTGCGATCCAAGCTCCAGCATGTCCCCGAGCACTGCAATTTTCCGTCGATACCCTTTCATACTTTCAAGTACATCGATAGCAGCCTTCATAGAAGTCGGACTTGCATTATAGGCATCATTAAGTAAGGTTAGACCTTTGGCAGAGACAATATGCTCAATACGCATTCCTGTCAACTGTAAATGAAATAACCCTTCTTTTATATTTGCTTCACTTATATTAAAAAAACGTGCAACTGTAAGTGCTGCTAAACAGTTAACCACATTGTGGCGACCAAATAGAGGTAAATCAATCCCAAGATCCTTATGAACATAAGATGTGAATATAATGCCTTTTCCATGAAACATCATGCCTGTTGGATAATCATCGTTATTTGAATCCAAACCAAACGTTGATGTGTGTAAGTCTGCTGGTTTCAACGTTGAGGTTTCAGCCAATACCTCCGGAATGAGTGGCTCATCACCGTTATAAATAAGCAACCCACCTGATTTCAATCCACTGACAATTTCTAACTTCGCTCGAGCAATTTCTTTGCGAGATCCCAATTGTAAGAGGTGAGATTCTCCTATATTCGTGATAATTGCAACATCAGGTTGTGCTATAGAGGACAATGTCTCAATCTCTTCTCTTCCACTCATACCCATCTCTAATACTACAATATCTACGTCTGTATCCATTCTTAGTATGGTAAGTGGAAGACCGATGTGATTGTTAAAGTTCCCCTCAGTCTTGTGGACTTTGTATGTCGTATCTAATAGTGCAGATACCATATCTTTCGTCGTTGTCTTCCCGTTGCTTCCTGTGATGCCCACAACTTTACAACCGACCTCTTTCAAGTACGCTTTAGCAAGCAACTGTAAAGCCACAAGCGTGTCATTCACCTCAATGACACTTCCTGCTGGGCATACACCTCGATCACTTTGCCACAACGTAGCTCCTGCCCCACTTGCAAGTCCCTTAAGCGCAAAATCGTGCCCATCATATCGCTCACCTACGATCGGCACAAATAAACATCCCGCCGCAATGTGGCGAGAGTCTGTGATCACACCCCGTATGACCTTATTACGATCCTGTCCATGACTGATCGTTCCACCACACATTACAGCAATTTCACCCAACGTTTTATTAATCACTATTGTATACCCCTTATCGCTTCTTTTGCGACGATACGATCATCGAAATCATGAGTCGTCTGTCCGATTTTTTGGTAGGTCTCATGACCTTTCCCCGCAATCAATACTACATCTTCGGGGCTTGCCATATCAATAGCTTTTTGAATAGCTACCCGTCTATCTTCGATTAGCTGATAGTTCTCTTGAGGTACTTGGTCTTCGATAAGTCCTTGTTCGATATCTTTCAATATAGATTCCGGATCTTCTGTTCTAGGATTATCCGAAGTGACAAATACAACATCACTATACTTCGCTGCAATTTTCCCCATGATTGGACGCTTCGTCTTGTCGCGGTCTCCCCCACAGCCAAAAACAGTTAATACACGTCCAACTGCGAACTCATTCACCGTCTTCAATACATTCTCGAGTCCATCCGGTGTATGTGCATAATCCACAATAACGGCAAATGGCTGTCCAGCCTCCACGGATTCAACACGACCATCTACACCGCTTAAGGATTCAAGGCTACGTTTGATTTCATCCATTGGAACACCTTCTAATAGCGCTGCTGTTATAGCTCCTAAGGCATTGTAAACGTTAAACTTCCCGACCATTTTTAGCTTTATATCCGTACTTCCTTTGAAAGAATCTACATGAAAATCAGTGCCTTGTGCGCTAATTGAGATCTCTGTTGCACGCACATCTACACCTTCCTCTAAACCATACGTAACGACTTCCGCCGATGTAATATTTTTAAAATACGCCGAAGCCGGATCATCTGCATTCAACACGGCAAACTTCCGTTTATCTTGAATACTTTGGAATGAATTCCCCATACGAGAAAAGAACAGACCTTTAGCTGCACGATACTCGTCCATGGTGTTGTGGTAGTCCAGATGATCCTGTGTAAGATTTGTGAAAATAGCTGTACGGAAATCCGTCCCTTTAACCCGACCTTGTTCCAAGGCATGCGAGGATACTTCCATCACGCAACAGCGAGTACCACTAGCTGCCATATCATGTAGCGAGCGTTGTAATTCTAGCGCCTCAGGCGTTGTACCTGACATAGGAAATGTGCGACCCCCATAACGCATTTGAATCGTACCGATAAGCCCCGTTTTCACGTTATGATCATTCATAATTTTCTCAATCAGATAAGCCGTTGTTGTTTTACCGTTCGTGCCTGTGATCCCAATAACTTTCATCTGTTTGCTAGGTGATCCGAAGAATGCATCTGCAAGTACAGCCATAGCGTAGCGGCAATCCTTAACGATAATTTGTGGTAAGTCGATATCCAATTGCCGATCAACAACAAGTGCCGTAGCCCCTTTTTCCATGGCTTGCTGAGCATAATTGTGTCCGTCAACCGTGTGACCTGGTAAACAAATGAATAAATCCCCATCCGTTACCTTGCGGGAATCCGTCTGTATACCAGAAACTCTAATATCTACACTACCCATGATGTGTTTGATTGTTAATGTTGAAGCCAATTCATTAAGTCTCATCTATAATCCCTCGCTTATTTCAATTATCGTCATATTTGACGAATGTTAGGCACCTTAAGGTGCCTTATCCCCAACGCCTGTTCCGGACTCAGCACTACCCATATAAATGCGAATGGTTGATCCTTGATCCACCCTACTGCCCGGCTTAGGAGCCTGACTTACCACGGTTGTACCACTTCCTGATTTAGAGAGCATGAAATTCATATTGAGATCTTCATACAAATCTTGAACGGATGCGCCAACTAGATCAGGCACGGTGACGATCTTGGTCTCACCATATTTGTATTCTTTCTTAATCTGATCTTTACGCTGCGGCACTTTCATATAGTGGAGCGCATCTTCGAGTATATTTTGCACAATAGGAGCCGCAACTACACCCCCGAATTGTATGCCTTTTGGATTATCTACAGCGGTATATACGACAATTTGAGGATCATCTGCTGGTGCAATACCAATAAATGAGACAATATGTTCTGTAGCCGAATAACGACCGTTAACTACGATCTGTGCTGTCCCTGTCTTTCCTCCAACTCGGTACCCATCAATAAATGCAGGACGCCCTGTCCCTTTAGCCACGACACTTTCTAATGCCTCTCTAACTTTACGGGACGTCTCTTCAGAGATAACCCGTCTTATGAGCTCTGGTTTCGTTTCTTCTACAATCGTATTCGTTTCTGAGTTAATCCAAGCCTTTGAAACATAGGGTTTGAATAAATTCCCACCATTGATTGCAGCCGAAACTGCCGCTACCTGTTGTATAGGAGTAACCGAGACCCCTTGACCAAAAGATGTAGTCGCTAGTTCCACAGTTCCGACATTAGCTAATTTGAACAGTATCCCATTTTCTTCACCATTCAGATCAATGCCTGTCTTTGAACCGAAGCCGAAATTACGTATATATTTGAAAAGCGTTTCTTTTCCAAGCCTTTGGCCCAATTCTACAAAACCAGGGTTACAAGAGTTCTCCACAACTTCAAGAAAAGTCTCACTGCCATGGCCACCCTTTTTCCAGCATCTCAACTTGGCCCCGCCCACTTTAACATATCCTGGATCAAAGAAAGTATCACGCTCTAAATCCACTTTCTTCTCCTCTAAAGCCGCAGCAAGCGTAATGATTTTAAAAGTCGAACCCGGCTCGTAAGTCATCCATATGGGCAAGTTACGATTATAGACTTCCGCTGGATACTCCTTATATTGTGCTGGCTCATATCCAGGTCTGCTAGCCATAGCAAGAATTTCCCCCGTTTTGGGATTCATCGCGATTGACCAAGCACCTCTAGCTTGAAACTGCACCATAGCTTGGTCTAGCTCACGCTCCATAATCGACTGAATCGATTTATCTATCGTAAGTTCAAGACTCAGACCATCCTTCGGCTCCGCGTATTTCTCCGAAGAACCAGGCATAAGCCTTCCTCCCGCATCTGACAGATAGGATATGTTGCCATCGAATCCTTTTAACCTATCATCATATTTCTGTTCAATACCTGTTATTCCCTGATTATCAATTCCAGTGAATCCCAGAATATGAGCAGCCAAATCGCCAAAAGGATAATACCTTTTATTGTCCTCTGCAACAATGATACCCGGCAGCTTCAAATCACGAATTTTCTGAGCGAGCTCCATCGTGATCTTACGTCCACCGGGTTGCAGTTTTACATTCATAGTTTTCCTTTTGGTTACTTTCTCTAGAATCTTCTCCTGACTCATCCCAATCAGAGGTGATAATGCCGCAGCCGTCTTTTCGGGTTCCTTCACCTGAACGGGTATCGCCCACACCGTAGGTGAACTGATATTGAAGGCCAAAGCCGTTCCGTTACGATCAAGGATCTCTCCTCTTTTGGCTGTAAAAGGAAGTTGTCTTCGCCATAATTCCTCTGCTTTCTCAGACAATACTTTACCTTGTCCGAGTTGTACATAAGCCAACCTGACCATTAATGCTACAAACAGCACGCAAAAGAGCAGCAAGCTCCACAGTAGCCTCCGTCTCAACGTCACATTTGAAACTTTCATCACAAACCCTCCCTAGTAATCCTGATCTCATGATACGTGTTATATCATCAATATTCAGGACAACTAGGGCTTAGAACAAGCTCTATACGTTACTCTTTTTCCTTATTATCATCTTCTTTGTCAATCTCATCAACCACTGCATTAGACGGCTTCAAGGTTAATTGTACTTTACGCTTACCTTGAACTTCTATCACTTTTTGATCGGTAACATAACCTTCGCCTTCTACGTTAACGGTCATTTCCATCAGCGTCAATACCTGTAATGCATCAAGTAGTGATTCACCCTTCAAATCCGGGGTTTTCATCGTCTTACTCTCTTCGGTTAGCAGATATATCCGTTGCCCGGCATTCATAATAGAACCTTTAGCTGGGTATTGTCTAATTACCTTATTACCTGTCCCTAAAGTTTCGTAAGCAATACCTGTATTCAACAATTCTTTCCTTGCTGATTCAATCGTCTTCCCTACCAATTCCGGAGCTTTAGATTTAACCGTTACCGGATTACTATTCTTCTTAGAACTTTGATCATCATTTCCTGAATCAGCTAAAAAGACTTTTGGAACATTCATATACTGAAGCGATTGGGATACAATTTTTTTGAATACAGGTGCAGCCGCTGATCCTCCACCTGCATTTGCGTCGGTTGGCTCATCTATAATGACAATCACAGCGATTTTAGGATCATTGACTGGAGCATAACCAACAAAGGAAACAACTGACTTGTCATAATCATATTTACCATTAATAGGTTTAACCGCAGTACCTGTTTTACCTGCTACTCGATATCCATCAATATAAGCATTTCGTCCAGTCCCTAACTTTTGGTCGGCGACGACCTGCTCTAAATAACTACCTGTTTCCTTAGCAGCTGCTTCGGATATGACCTGCCCCCTCTCTTCAGGCTTATATGGTGTAGTCACTCCATTGTTCGGATCATGCTTCTCTTTAATAATATGTGGCTTAAGTAACTTCCCCCCATTGGCAATGGCGGCGATCGCCGTGATCTGCTGTATGGGTGTAACGTTGACCCCATGCCCATAGGATGCCGTTGCAACTTCAACATTACCTGGTAAATTAATCGCCCAGGAAGCTTCACCTGGCATATCGATATCTGTTTTCTGCCCGAATCCGAAATTATTAATGTAATTTAGTAGTCGTTCTTTACCTAGCATTTCGAAACCCATCTTAACAAATGCAACGTTACTAGAACGTTTTACACCCTCTAAGTATGAAATAGTACCCCAGCCTGCATGCTTCTTATCATGAAGCACTGTCTTGGTACCCTTTATTCTGATACCTCCGGATAAATAGGTGTCTGTTGGTTTAATGAGTTTCTCTTCAAGAGCTCCAGCCAAAGTAACAATCTTAAATGTAGATCCCGGTTCATACAATGCACTTACGGCAAAATTTCTATAGTTATCTGGTGTTTCCCAGTAGGAGTTAGGATTAAATGTAGGCATATTCGCCATCCCTAAAATTTCCATCGTATTAGGATCTGCTGCGATCACCGTCATACTGATTGGATTATATTTCTCATAGGCCTCTTTCATGGCATCTTCAATATAATACTGTATCGTATTGTCAATCGTCAGCATAATGTTTTTACCATTGACAGCAGGCACATAAACCTCATTTGCATTGGGTAGCTTGTCTAACTTTCCATCACTTTGGTAATTAATAGATCCGTTTGTCCCTCTGAGTTCCTTATCAAGATATGCTTCGAGGCCTGTTATCTCCTTACCATCACGATCTACAAAACCTATGACATGCGCAGCTAAGCTGTTATTCGGATAATATCGCTTCTGTTCTTTAAGCAAGCCAATGCCCGCATCGGCAACTTTTTTCTTATCCTTCTTTAGCTCGGTCTTTATTTCAGTAATTAACAGAGCAACTTGATCTCGCTTTTCTTGATTGATTTTAATACCTTCTGTACGGACCTCACGACTGGTCCAGTATTTACCTTTTTCATCCTTCGCTGTAACCAATTTACGCAGTTCATCTTCTTTTTTACCGAGAATCCGCTGTAAACCTGCAACCACTTCGTCTTCAATACCATTCTCATGAATGACCACTGGATTCACCGTCACGGTATAAGCAGGCGCATCAATCGCAAGTGCTTCACCTTTCCGATCCGTAATCGTGCCTCGCGTAGCCATAATTTCGTCCTCTTTGGACCACCTCGAGACCGCCCTTTCATGCCAAAAGTCCCCGTTAACTACTTGAATTAAGAAGACTCTAGTTATTAAAATAACAAAGAGGAGGGTTATGAATCCTCCTATAAGCAATGTACGTAACTTTATTCTTTTTACCATCAGACAACCCTCACATCCACTATTTTTGTTTCGTATCTATATCCGTTGTCTCGGCAACTTCAGTAGAACCTGCAACACGAGGTACATGAATGATACTCTGCTCCGACGGTAAGACATAACCTTCTTTAATCGCCGTTTCAACAATAGTTTCCTTAAGGGTTTGTTTCTTAAGTTCTAGCTTAGCTATTTCCAACTTATTTGTTTTAATAGCACTATTCATTCTTTGGCTCTGTTTATTAAGATCATAGATATGTGCGTATCGCCAAATCACAAGGCTTGCCATAGCTACACATATTAAAACGGTTAACAAATACAGCATCTTTTCCTTCATCGGAATGAATGTTCGGCGTGTTACCACTTTAGTCTGTTCACGATATCCAGGAGAAACCCGCTCGACTTGTTTTGGTTTTACTGCTAAATTCCCACGCGTATAAGCCATTTCTTACTTCCCTTCTTGAGCATCCCTGCTTATTAATATGAAAATAAATTCATTACAGTTTTTCCGCTATACGTAGCTTAGCTGATCTTGCACGGGAGTTCTCTTCAAGCTCTAATTCGCTAGGAATCATCGGTTTACGATTTACAAGTTTTATTTGACCGCCGCTTCCGCATACACACATTGGAAAATCAGGTGGGCAAGTACATTTCGGAACATAACTACTAAGGATTTGTTTGCAAATACGGTCTTCCAAAGAATGGAAAGTAATAACAGATATTCTTCCACCTGGTGCCAGACAACGTACAGCTTGATGTAATCCTTCTTCGAATGCCCCAAGTTCATCATTTACTGCAATCCGTAGCGCTTGAAAACTTCGTTTTGCAGGATGCCCCCCTGTTCTTCGTGCTGCAGCCGGAATACCGTCCTTAATAATCTCAACCAGTTCTCCTGTTGTTTCAATATGCTTTTTCTCTCGACGCTCAATAATCAATTTAGCGATCCGACGCGAGAATTTTTCTTCTCCATAATGGAATAACACTCTGGCAATTTCTTTTTCAGACCATGTATTGATAATCGTAGCCGCGGTCAACTCTGCTGATTGATCCATCCGCATATCTAATGGAGCATCATGGTTGTAACTAAATCCCCGCATTCCTTCATCAAACTGTGGTGATGAGACACCAAGGTCGAACAAGATGCCATCGACTTGAGGAATTCCATCCTTCTGCGGGACAGAGAGATCCTTCAAAGCCTCTTCTAGATAACGAAAGTTTGTTTTCACTAAAGATATTCGATCACTGTAAGGAGCTAATTTTTCTTTCGCAGCTTCAAGTGCCCAGTCATCCTGATCCAAGCCAATTAATCTACCATATTCTCCAAGCTTAGATGCAATTAGGGAGCTATGTCCTGCGCCTCCCAACGTACAATCGACATAAATGCCGTCTCTTTTTATGCGAAGTCCTTCTGTGGCTTCTTCTTTAAGTACCGTGATGTGATGAAACAAGATGCAACCCTCCAGACTATTATAAATCAAAGTTAAAATCGACTAATTTCTCAGCAATATCATTAAACGCTTCTTCGGACTGATCGTAATATTCATTCCAAATCGGTTTACTCCAAATTTCCATACGGTTCGATACACCGAGCACAACACATTCTTTATCCAATTTAGCATATTCCCTTAAGTTTCCCGGTAAGTTTACCCTACCCTGTTTATCCCATTCGCATTCGGTCGCACCCGAGAAAAAAAATCGTGTGAACGCACGTGCATCTGATTTCATCAAAGGAAGTGATTTAAGTTTCTGTTCTAAGAGTGCCCATTCTTCTCTCGGGTAAGCAAAGAGACAATGATCTAAGCCGCGGGTAACGACGAATGAGGTTCCCAGAAGTTCACGGAATTTGACAGGGATAATCATTCGGCCCTTATCATCAATGCTATGCTGATATTCTCCCATAAACATTGTCCCATTCACTCCTTAACCTAAATTCCCCACTTTGCACCACTTTCCACCACTTAACAATACTAGATTCGCCATTGAAAATCAAAGTCCTTCTTTGATATGAACGTTTTTTTATTGTTATAGGAAATGGAAGAAAGAAAACAAGCCTCCCAATACTTTCGGAGGCCACTGAAAAAGTCCACACACATTTGTGTAAACGGCCGCTACGATAACGGATTGTCCTTCCGATCGCTGTTGCCCTCTGATTTCTTGATTGTATACCGCTTATAGCGGTTGAAATCAGAGGGCAAGTATATGCTTTCGAAGTAGCTTTCCAACGGAAAACTTGTAGGCGAACGCTTACGCTTCTTCAGGACAATTCCGTCACCTTCGCTACTTCGAACATTACTCTTTATTTTCTGCAAATACTGTCTTTGGTTGAGAACCATAAATGAAATAGAATTGTGAGATTAATCCCATTCGTTTGCTATCACAACATATGTTCTATGACTGACCCCAGTACGACCGTTCCTCTAATCGCTCTTGCCACTATTTATTTTGAGTTTTATCCACATCTGCGGTTAAAATTCGGTGACAAAGCGCTTATGCTTTCGATGTAGCTTTCCTCGGGGATTTCGGAATTGTTCCTTTCTCGGAGCAGTGCAAATGTAACAAACTATATTTGCAATAAAAAAGAGAGTGTCCATAGCCATTTTGCGGCTTAGATACACCCTCTTGCTTACTTTTTAATATTTAGAGACTCAACCTCAATATCAGTGTACAGAGAACTAGAAGCAGCGAAGATGACGGAATTATCCTGAAGAAGCGTTAGTGTTCGCCTACAAGCTTTCCGTAGGAAAGCTACTTCGAAAGCATATACTTGCACTCTGATTTCTACCGCTAAAGGCGGTAATCAATCAGCAAATCGGAGTGCAACAGCGATCGGAGGGAGAATCCGTCATCGTAGTGATCTCCCTTTGCAAGCACTGACTATAGTAGTTAGTGCACATTCCAACTATCTAAATAAGCTACTTGTTCTGTACTTAACGAATCAAGTGTAATTCCCAGGCTTTCAAGCTTAAATTGTGCCACTTGTTCATCAATCTCATAAGGGACATTAAGAACTTGTTTACCCAATTTCTCGTAATTATCATTCACATATTTCAAAGACATCGCCTGTAAAGCGAACGTCATATCCATAATTTCTGCTGGATGTCCGTCACCCGCACCTAAATTCACTAGACGGCCTTCAGCGATTAGGTACATTTTACGACCATCTTTGAATTGATATTCTTCAATATTTTTGCGAACAGTCCGCACAGAACTCGAACGGATAAGAAGTTCAGGTTTGTTCACTTCGACATCGAAATGCCCAGCATTGGAAAGAATAGCTCCATCTTTCATAACATCATAATGTTCACCTGTAATCACATCACGATTCCCCGTCACGGTTACAAAAAAGTCTCCAAGCTTCGCCGCTTCGACCATAGGCATCACTCGGAATCCATCCATATGGGCCTCAACAGCACGAATAGGATTCACCTCAGTTACGATTACGTTCGCGCCCAATCCTTTAGCACGCATCGCAACCCCTTTACCACACCAGCCATATCCTACTACAACGACATTTTTACCTGCTACAACCAAGTTGGTAGTCCGATTGATAGCATCAAATACCGATTGACCCGTACCATAACGATTATCAAATAGATGTTTACAGTAGGCATCATTTACAGCAACCATAGGTAACTTCAACATTTGATCTTTCTCCATAGCCTTCAGGCGGATAATCCCTGTCGTTGTCTCTTCTGCTCCCCCACGAATATTGACTAGCAGATCCGGACGTTCTGTATGTAGAATGGTTACAAGGTCCCCACCGTCATCAATAATAAGATCAGGTTTCGTCTCTAACAACCGAATCAGCATCTCTTTGTATTCCTCAGGTTCTGGATTATGTTTCGCTAATACCGTAACGCCATCTTCCACCAACGCAGCACACACATCATCTTGTGTAGAAAGTGGGTTACTTCCTGCAATCGTAACTTCAGCTCCACCGGCTTTCACCACTTTTGCTAAATAAGCTGTTTTTGCTTCTAAATGAAGCGAGATCGCAACTTTCAATCCTTTAAACGGTTGTTCTGCTTCAAATTGCGCACGGATCCGATTTAACACAGGCATATGAGCTTCTACCCAATCAATCTTTAGATGTCCTTCAGGAGCTAATTTCATATCTCTAACGATACTGTTCTCAATAGACTTAGAATTCATAATGATCCTCCTTATATTTGAACCTATAATAGAATAATACGATGCTCTTCTGAATAATGACCTGTCATCTCTAATAAATCTTCGATCAAAGACAAACCATACCGATTCAAGTAATGATATACATTGAACACTCGCTCCTGCGGTTTACCCATTGGAAACAACAGAGTACCTATGCGATCCCATTGACGAAGTGTTGCCTCGTGTTGTTGTTCAAGTGCATCCTTAGCTTTACCTTCTAGATAAGAGATCTGATCGGTAATCTTCATTTTATTGCTTTGACCTAAACTGTACAATCCTGTATGTAGGCTACCTAGTTGTTCAATTAACGGATCATACATTTGTTCAAAAGCTTTCCGTGTCTCCAAGAACAATTTATCGATCTGTAAAGAGTCTTGTTCGGACAGCCATTGTTCCCGTCGCTCTTGCAAGCGATACTGTACATCTTGAAACGAAAGTCCGTATTTCTCCATATATTTCTGTTGTGTATCCTCAAGAAGAGTAAAAGACATCCTAGGTAACAATATAGGCATCTTCTGATCCATGATTTCAAAGGCTTGTCGTGTAATCGCCCAATAAGCAAGTTCCCCTTGGCCTAACACGCACGCAAGAACTGGCAGCAGAGAATCCTGCATGATCGGACGAGTAAGTACATTATTACTGAACCGTTCTGGATGAATCTCTAGCATAGCCAACAGTTGTTCCTTAGTGAAAGAAACCAACCGTTTACGATCCATATATTTACCGTCTTGTTTAACTAAGAGAAGTCTATTTCCTTCATGCAGATAAAATAAATTAGCACCTTCATCCGCTACATCTGCTTGTAATTCATAGCCTAGTGAAATGATTTGATCCGCTGAGGCGAGATATGCTTGCCCCAATTCATCATTACGCTCTATCATAGCCTGAAAAATAGGTGCTTCTATCTTCCGCAATCGGGTATCTGCTGAATCCAATAGCACCAGGCCATATTTCCCGAACATTTCGCCCAATAACTTAGCGAAAGCATCACTTAAATTATCAGATGTATAGGTCGCTTGTTGAATCTTTGTCAAAATATCAGCTTTCACATCACTATCCGGTAGGGTATCTGACAAAGACTTGATAGCTTGATCCCAATCATCGGTTGATATGGCAGTATAACTTACAGATGAACGTTGTGACGTGTACTTATCCATCTTAATCTTAGACACCTGCTGTGTATCGCCTGAGAGTAAATAAGTATGGTTTACCTCATCCCAGTCATGATCTTCACCAGCAATCCAAAATACAGGCACTACAGGTCTACTCAAGCGTTTCTCCGCTTCTTTCGCTGCTTGTATAAGCGTAATTGCTTTGTATACAACAAGCATAGACCCGGTAAACAATCCACTTTGCTGTCCACCCGTCACAACCAAAGTTCCCGGCTTCTCCAACATATAAAGGGATGTATGTACTGCATCATGAGCATTAAATTTCCCATTATAATCTTTCAATATCTCTACCAGGGCATGGCGGTCTACCCGTCTGTCTTCTGTATCATCCAACCACTGCATTCGATCCGTCCAAGTCTGATCGCAGTGGTAATCTTCACCGTAAAGGGGAGCAATTTTCTCATATTGATGAATATAATCATCTGCAAGAGATGAGCCGCTTTGTAATGGCTCAGAAACAACTTTCATCGGGTATACCTCCTATTCTTGCACTATAAACAAATTAATCAAGTAGAACCGGCTTCCCCGTCCTTATAAGGACGGTATCCGTTTCAGCGAGAAATATAATGATTAAGTATAGGATGAAAACTATACTTTCTTATACTTCTACAATATCTAAAATTCTTTCTTGATTGTAACTAATTTGCAGGTTTCAGTCAAAGAAAGTTCAGAACACTTTGTCTCACTTACAAAAGTAAAAAAAGACCGCCGGTTTCGCCGGCGGCTTAAAAATTCCTCTGATAGTATCAATTAAGCATAAGGAGTTGCGACCCAATGGTCTTTAGATACTTCAACTAACTTGGAATCTGCCAAATTGAATTGGCTTCCTTCGCTTGATCCATTAGCAGAATGGATAGGTCCATCATGATCATCTGGCATAATGATCCGTTTCTTATTGGCTTCAATCTCCGGATCAGCAATCGGAATCGCTGATAGTAAAGACTTGGTATATGGATGAATAGGATTACTATACAATTCTTCACTCGTAGCCAATTCAACCATTTTCCCAAGATACATAACAGCCACACGATCACTAATATGTTTAACCATGGATAGATCATGAGCAATAAATAAATACGTCAAGCCCAAGCGATTCTGTAAATCTTTAAGTAGATTTACAACCTGTGCCTGAATCGATACGTCAAGCGCAGAGATAGGTTCATCACATATAATAAACTTCGGATTAACAGCAAGAGCACGAGCAATTCCGATACGCTGACGCTGACCTCCTGAGAATTCATGCGGATAACGAGTTGCATGATCGGGATTTAATCCAACCATATCAAGTAGTTCCTCTATCTTCATCTTACGTTCTTTACGGCTATCCGTTAACTTGTGTATATCGAATGCTTCACCAATAATATCAGACACCGTAAAACGTGGGTTAAGGGAAGCATATGGATCTTGAAATATCATCTGCATATCCCGACGCATAGCTTTCATTTTGTTAGGTGGAAGTTTATAAATATCCGTCCCACCAAAAGTAACGCTACCCGCTGTCGGTTCGTATAATCGAAGAATCGTACGTCCTGCCGTAGATTTACCACAACCAGACTCTCCTACCATACCTAACGTTTCACCCTCACGAATGGAGAAACTAATGTCATCAACAGCCTTCAAGATTTTACCCTTACCTACATTGAAATACTTCTTCAAGCCATTGACTTGAATTAATGGTTGTTGACTCATGATGTTTCACCCTCCCGAGCCATAGGATGCAGATTCCAACAACGTGCCATATGTGACTCACTAAATACAGTCTCATCTGGTCTAACACTTTCACAAATCTTCATTGCCTCATCACAACGGGCACAGAATGAACAACCTAGTGGTGGTTTAATGAGATCTGGAGGCGTTCCCATAATCGGTATTAATGGTTCGTTTTTCTTCTGATCAAGGCGAGGCATGGAACGCAAAAGCCCTTTCGTATACGGATGTTGAGGGTTTTTGAATATTTCCATGACTGTTCCAGTCTCTACCACTTCACCCGCATACATTACGATTACCTTGTCACACATCCCAGCTACTACCCCAAGGTCATGTGTAATTAGAATAATCGACGTTCCTAAACGTTGCTGCATTTCTTTCATAACATCCAAGATTTGAGCCTGAATCGTAACATCCAAAGCCGTTGTAGGCTCATCCGCAATCAGAAGTGCAGGACGGCAAGCTAGCGCAATCGCGATCATGACACGTTGACGCATACCACCAGAGAATTCATGTGGATATTGATCAAACCGCGCTTCCGCATTTTTGATACCCACAAGTTTCAACATCTCAATCCCTTGCACCTTAGCTTCGTTCTTAGACATTTTTTGATGCTTAATCATAACTTCCGTAATTTGTTTTCCCACTTTGATCGTAGGATTCAAGGAAGACATAGGATCTTGAAATATCATACCAATATCTTTACCACGAATGGCTTCCATTTGCTTATTCGTTTTATTCAATAGGTTTTCACCCTTGAAGATAATTTCCCCTTGTTTAATACGCGAAGGCGGCGATGGAATCAGGCGCATGATCGTCTGAGCGGTAACACTTTTACCACTACCAGATTCTCCGACGATTGCTACCGTCTCACCCTCACCAATCTCAAAGTTCATTCCGCGAACAGCCTGAACTTCTCCACCTTTTACGTGAAATGATACGTGTAAATCCTTTACATGTAAAATCGGCTCCATGGTTCCACCTCCTATTTTTTTAATTTGGGATCCAGCGCGTCACGAAGACCATCACCGAAAATATTAAAGCAAAGCATAATCAGACTGATCAGAACAGCTGGGAACAACATCCGCCAAGGATAGTACATCCATCCCGTAAGAGCGTCACTGATCATCGAACCTAGAGAAGCAACAGGTGCTTGTACACCAAGACCCAAGAAACTTAAGAAGGCTTCTGAGAAAATAGCACTTGGAACGGATAACGTCAGCGTGACGATGATCGGTCCAACCGCGTTAGGAAGAAGATGACGGAATATTAGACGAGCGTTACCAGCACCCATTGAACGAGAAGCTAGCACGAACTCACGATTTTTAAGTTGAATCATCTCACCGCGTACGATCCAAGACATATTAATCCATCCTGTAATCGTCAACGCTAGAATAATCGTCCCAAGACTTGGTTCAAGTACAACCAGCAAGAGGATTGTCACTAGCAAATACGGAATGGAGTATAGAATTTCTGAGAATTTGTTCATAATCTCATCAACACGTCCGCCGAAGAACCCCATTGTTCCCCCATAAATCACTCCGATGATAAGGTCAATCAGGGCAGCAGCTAAACCGACCGTAAGTGAGATTCTTGCGCCCATCCATGTACGAACAAACATATCACGACCCAATTCATCCGTACCAAACCAGTGAATAGAAGAAGGAGCTTGATTCGTATTCAGATAATCATTGGTATAGTGGTTGAAATCAGAAATCATTGGTCCAAAAATAGAAGCAATAATGATAAGGCCCAATATAATAAGAGCAGTCATGGCAATTTTGTTCTCACAAAGTCTTTGCCAAGCGTCTCTCCATGCTGACAAGCTTTCTCTTTGGATTACTTCTGAGTTTTTCTCATCGGTACCAATTTTGCGAAAGTCTTCAGACGTCAATATAACATGGTCTTGAGATGTCTTTGTCTGATTATTAGCCAACAGTTAGCCCTCCTTTCTACCGGATAATTTAATACGTGGGTCAATCATAACGTAGGCAATATCAGTAATGAATCTCGCCACCATCAGAATTACACCATAAAAAATAGTAACACCCATGATCAACGTATAATCACGGTTCGTTATTGATTCAACGAACACTTTACCTATTCCACCAATACCAAAGATTTGCTCAATAACAACAGACCCCGTGATAATGTTAGCAGTCATAGGACCTACATAGGTCACAACAGGTAAAATCCCGTTACGGATAACATGCTTGAACATAATCGTAAACCAATTAAGACCTTTAGCTTTCGCTGTTTTGATATAGTCGGCATGTAATACCTCTAACATGCTCGACCTTGTTAGACGAGCAATAAATGCAATCGGTTGTGCTGATAATGCAATCACAGGAAGGACATAGTCTAATGGCTTATCAAATCCTATAACATTAAACCAGCCCGCTTTTTCAGCTAAATAGTACTGGAGCAGGGAAGCGAATACAAAGCTGGGTACAGCCATACCAAGCACCGCTAATATCATGGCGACATTATCGATCAACTTCCGATGATAAAGTGCTGCAAGCATACCCAGTAGAACCCCGACCACTATAGCGATTACAATGGCCACCGATCCAAGCTTCAGTGATGTTTTAAACGTATCCGTAATGATTTTACTAACATCTTGATTCAATTTCTTCATAGATATCCCAAAATCGCCTGTAGCGATGTCACCCAAGTACTTAGTGTACTGGACATACAACGGCTTATCCAATCCATATTGTTCCATTAGACGAGCTTTCATTTCAGCTGACACTTTCTTCTCAGCCTGAAACGGATCACCCGGAATGGCTTTCATAAGAAAGAATGTTGCAGATATCAAAATCAGTAGAGAAAGCAACATATAGAAAAACTTATTGGCAACATAACGTACCATTCCATTTACACCTCCATATCAAGTCCTAAGAATACGAAAATAATTTTAATATAAAACAAGGTTTAAATCTAATCACTATAATTTCATAATAATGAAATCTTTGGATACTTCATGACAAGATAAAAAAATCGGGATATATATGGGGCTTCCACATATACATCCCGAATTAACTACTTAACTCTAAATGTTACACTACTCGATGTAGGCGCGTGAAAAGTCAATTGCACCGCTGTAATTAATGGAAATACCTTTAACATTTTCCTTAGTTAGCGATATATTGGTGTAGTAATACAACGGCATAAGAACTTGTTCGTCTTGAATCAAGATTTTTTCTGCTGCTGCCATTTTTTCCATACGAACAGCATTATCTTGTGATGTCATAGCATCTTTAACCAATTGGTCATATTCAGCATTGCTAAAGCCAGAATCATTGTTACCGGCACCTGTTTTCCACATATCAACGAAGCTCATAGGATCATTGAAGTCAGTAGTCCAACCAGCACGAGCAATTTGGTAATTCAAGTTTTGACGATTCTCAAGGAAGACACCCCACTCAAGATTCTCCGTCTTAACTTCTACGCCGAGGTTGTTTTTCCACATATCAGCTATAGCCAATGCAACTTTCTTATGGCTTTCACTGGAGTTATAGATCAAAGTAACTTCTGGAAGTGTTGTGTATCCTTCTTCAGCCATACCTTCAGCAAGCAACTTCTTTGCCTCGTCATAGTTTTCTTGGAAGAAATTATCTTTATACTCGGTACGGAACTCATCTTTAACACCTTTAATTCCTGGTGCAACGAAACCAAATGCAGGAATTTGTCCACCCAATGTTACTTTCTCTACAAGGTCTTGACGGCTAATAGCCATTGAAAACGCTTTACGAATTTTAACATTATCAAACGGTTTAGCCGTTACGTTAAATTCATAGAAGTAAGTACTAGCAATCCCTTTGACAGAGAATTCATTTGGTAGATTCTTCTTCACAGTAGGGATTGAATCAGAAGGAATTTCACCGTTTGGTGCACCAGCATAGTCAAGTTGTCCACTCTTATAACTTGAAAGCTCAGCAGCACCACTTGTTACCAAGGATGATTCAATTTTGCTTAATTTAATATTATCTTTGTCCCAATATTTATCATTTTTAGTGTATTCAAGTTTTTGACCAGTCGTCCAATTTGTTAAATTAAATGCACCATTGGTGATCATAGACTTATAGTCTGTCGCCCAAGCCACATTATTTTTAACAGAAGCGTGTACTGGGAAATACGTATAGAAGGAAGTTAGACCCAAGAAATAAGGAGTCGGGTTTTCTAATGTCACTTCTAAAGTATGGTCATCTGTAGCTTTAACTCCAACTTGAGAGAAATCAGTGATTTCTTTAGTGTTGTAAGCATTCGCATTCTTAATGTACCCTAATTGGTAAGCATAAGGAGGAGCCGGTGTAGTAGTAGGATCGAGGACACGTTGCCAAGCAAATACGAAATCATTGGCAGTTACAGGATCACCATTACTCCATACAGCATCTTTACGAAGTTTGAAAATATATTGTAATCCATCTGGAGATATTTCCCACGACTCAGCAACTGCCGGAACTTCTTTTCCAGTATCATCCAAACGAACTAAACCTTCATACATTAATTTAAGAGCTGTGTTCGCTTGACTATCTTGAGCTTGTCCTGGGTCAAATGTTGGTGGTTCAGCACTCATGTTAATATGAAGTACTTGTTCCTTAGCTTCTGCAGGTTTTCCAGTACCGTTCGATGCTCCATCTTCTCTGTTGTTGTTACTGCCGCAAGCTGCGAGTACAGTACTAACAATCAAGATAAGTGCTAGCATACTTAGCAAACGCTTTTTGTTCATCTGATGTTTCCCCCTAGTTGTTTGTGTTTACTGAGTTATAGTTATTAATTATACAACCAGCGGTCAAAAAAATCCACAAAACAATTCAGGAATTGATGCGTTTTTCTGAAAACTCATTACATTTTCCATAATTTTCATCAATTTATGTGATGTAACATCACATCGTTTTAAATATGTATCTAAATAATCCAATTATAGTAAATAAAATATAGCTACATGTCATAATTGCGAACGCCATTCTCCAAACCGCTCGAAGCATTCTTGTTATATCCACTTTTCCCTTCATTCGATTTTGCGCTCCACCGATCATCCCCACCGCAATTAAAAGGAACAACAGAATAAGATAAAACCCAGATTTTGAATCGAAAATGTTATTAAATAAGGCAGATACAGACACAATCAGAAACACCGTAGTGACGTCCATTGCTACCAATAAAGCATTACGTTCATTATTCTTCCACTTACGATAGATAAAAAACACTAATATGAATGGGAAAAATGGAAGAATACTAAACACGATAACTGAATTACGTAGTAGGTCCAACATTTCACCCCTCCTTTGCACTAATCCCTTGTATTAACTCGACCATAGACTTGTGATAATTAGCAGCTAACCCATTCTCTTCAGCCAAACGCACAATACTCCCATTAATCCATTTCACTTCCGTTGGGAGACCTTCAAGAACATCCTTTAGCATAGATGAGGTGTTTGCAGAAGTGGATAAACAAATACTTACAATTTGATCCCACAAATTATCTTCCCAATAGATTCCACACACATCATATACTGCAGTTCCTTCTAAGAAGAGATTTCTCATCATATCCACTCTTGCTTGTGTTGCCATCAATTCCCCATTATGTATTCTCCAAAGAGCAGTTAAAGGATTTATGACAGCATTAATTAATAATTTACGATAAATATGGTTAACGATTTCATTCGACAAATCACTTACAAATCCTGCTTTTCTAAGCTCAATTACTAAACTATTCTCACTTTCACTTGAATTCTTCCCCTTTTGAAATCTCTCTTGCGTTATTTCACCGATCGTTGTTACACCTCGTCCCGCATGGAACACCTCATTGTAGGATATTCTTTTTGCTCCTTCCGTTGTGATTGCTGAATAGAGGTGCCATTTAGGCAATAACGAGTTTAATAGTTGAATATGACCCATTCCATTCTGGAAACAAATCATCCCTTGAGTTCCCTTTAGATCGTTTTCGTCCATTTTTGCCAGCAGTCGTGAACCTATGTCCTCCACATCTTTTTGCTTGGTCATAAGAAATATCCACTCTGCAGGATTCCTCGTCCAACCTTCTGTGAAATGATCCAATATATCTGCTTCTATTCGTGTAGGCCCTACAATAGAGGCATCTGAACCCTCCATGCTATTCAAAAAAAGACCTTCTGTTCTTAAGCAATGAACCTGTTCTTTACTTCGGCACCAAATACGGACCTTATTCCCTGCAGATGCTAACTTTGCCCCATAGAGTAGACCTAATGAACCTCCACCAATAATATCAATTCTCATCTTACCCATCCCCATTTCATGATGTGTACGCTTTTCGTCTATTATAACATTAGCAAGGAATTGCAAAATAACCTGTACAACGTATCTAAGACACGCTGTACAGGTTATTTTGTTAGAGAAGGATGGCTAGGTTAATCGATACGTTCCAAATTCCCATTAGCATCCATTTTAAATCTCGACTTATTTTCTTCCTCTTCTTCATTCAAAAAGGCCAAACGTCGTGCACGGTCCATGATCTGGATCAATGCCTTGTAGTCATCATTTACAACTCGATAATCCGTCTGAACTTCATTTACCTGTTTGGACAATCTCTCATTAATGAGTCGTAAATGTTCTACTTCCTCATCCTTCTCACGAAGTTCCTTCTCAAGCATTTTCAACTGTCTGCTATTTTCCTGAACAGTTCCTTTCCACTGCCTTAGAAAGCGAATAACCGCTTCCATAGATAATGTCTCTTCACTTATACCTTCAACCTTATAGTAATTACTGTCCTCTTCCACTTTCATTAAGCTTGCAACCTGTAATCCCACTACGGAAGGCTGCTTCTTGTAGTAGCTACGCTTCTGACGCTGCGCTTTAGCAATACTAATCGCTTCATCATACTTTTTGCGAACACAACTGTTCCAACGAAATCCACATGCTGCTGAAGTTCTCCCGATTTTTTCGCCAACTTCTTCAAATGCAGACAACTGCGTACCGCCATCACGAATATGGCGCAAAGTTACTTCTGCCAAAATAAGATCATCATCTACACTCCATGCGTCCTGTCTTACGGCTGTCATGCAACCAAACCCTCCTAACAACGTCCTAAAATAACCATCTTCTTAACCGGCTTTACCCGGCAATGCATGAGGTATAAAAGCTGCTTAATTCATTTCTATGCCTCTCATAGAGTTCATAGAATCTATTTGATACTATTTTGTATTTCCAATTTATTGAACAACCATACACAGGCAACCAGAATCCATTCATATTAATCAAATGTTATAAAAATTTTTCTATAACAATAGTCACAAAATTTGAAAAAATCTACATTTCATCATTTACACATATTTCCGAAACCGCTATAATGGAGCATATATAAGGTTGAGCGTACATATGGAAGGGGATACGAATTGTGGGACGTATGTTTCGAGTTCTAGGTTTTTTCACACTATCAATCGGACTTATGGCGTTTGCCGGTGGTTTGGTCGAAATGGCTTTATTGTTTTTCCTTCAAACCGCTTTCTTTGTCATTCTAGGCTATTTAAAATTCACTGAGAAAACTTATATGCTTCTCTTTTGGGCCTACATGATTGTGACTTTTACAGGATTTAGCTATTGGACCGTATTTGTAATGGATATGCCAGTCTAATTCTTATTGAAAGTTACTCAACAGAACGATCCTTTGGTCCTATTCTCGGACTGAAGGGTCGTTTTTTGATGACTTTTGGAATCATAAGCACTAGACTCTGTTAAAATACAAGTTATAATAACTTAAATGAATGACATATACATATAGTTACAAATACACAAGGGAGGGGAACACTCTTGAAAGGAATAAAATGCCACTTCACTATCTTGTGCATGCTACTAACCTTACTGCTTTACTCATCGCTTCGCCCTAATGGAATGATCTATGCAGATCCTTTAGTTCCATTGGATGAAGAAACTCGCCAAATGCTTGAGAAAAGTCTATCCATTGTGGAAATAGACAGTGAAATAGAACGCATAAGTAATCGTCAAACGGAGATGGAGCAGGAACAGGAACAATTAAAATTAGATCTTTTTCAAAAACGTAATCAAATCAAGGACAAACAAGATCGTGCAGGAACCATTGTCCGTTCTTATTACATGGGAGAAAGAGATTTTCTATACTCAGCTTTTCTCTCTGTCAAAAATATAAGTGGACTGCTCATGATCTATGATTATTACGAACTCATCATGAATAACGATAAAGATGTTCTAAATACATACCATTCAGAATATGCCAATTTACAGAATACGCAAAAAAAAATAACCCGGAATTCTTCTGAACTAGCTGAAATGAAGAGCAATCTTATTAAACAGCGAGAACGAGTGCTCGTTCTTCAACAATCAGTAGACGGAAGTCTCGAAGCAAGTAGTAATCCCGAGGCCATGCAAAAAATGATGAATGAATTTACTCTGTATTGGGAAACCGTGGGGTTGTACGAGGTAAAACGCCATTTCAGAGCACTTTCTTTGGCCATGAAAGATTTACCTGAATTTGTTCAGAATACAAAAGGTATCATTCAAGCTAAAGGTTCAACCTATGCCATTAATATAACGGAAGATCAACTAAATACATTTCTACGATCCAAAGATGATCTATTTAATGTATTTGCCTTTCATTTCGACGATGATGTCATTTCGGCTTCAGGACAAAGTGGAGAGCTGTCCATAACGATAGAGGGGAAATATAGCATCGTAAATGATCCTGAGAATGGGATCATGTTCCATGTGTCCAAACTAGTATTTAACAACTTACAACTACCCGATACGACCTGTCGTGCACTAGAAGAAGAATTCGATCTTGGTTTTTATCCACAAAAACTCATATCTTTTGTTAAAGCAACTGAAGTAAAAACATCTAAAAACCTTCTGCACATCACATTGGAGTTGTCTATGTAGCTTACAAAAAAATTATTTCTTATCAACTTTATCTTTATCGGTTCCTTTACCTAACATGGCCTCTTTAAATTCGCTAACCTTTATTTTGCTTGTGAGCAATTGATTCACATAAACGGACAGGTCGGTCAAAGTCTGATTTGTTAATTGCTCTGAATCCATTTCTCCATTATTAAGCTCATGGAAAACATCTAACCTGAAAGATATATCAAAGGAATCCGTTATGGGATTCTCGTAGATTGCACTCAAAGAGGGCAATCTATTGGTCGCGTTCAACCATTCCTTTTGATTGGAATACGATGTCATATAAGCAATCCATTCTGAGGACTGCTCTATCGATGAAGACTGAGAAGAAACACCAAATGATCGACCTTGTAAAAATGATGGTGAACCACCATAGAAATGTTCAGGAAAATCAACCCATAATCCTTCCATCCACGACGACATAACATCTGAGTAAGGGGAAATGTTCAGTAGCATGTCTCCGTTCTTGAAGAGTTGCACCGCTCGCTGTTTATTGATGTTATTCACAAGATACATATACGGGAGCGCCTGTTCAATCCACGCTAAATGTTGATCTTCCGGTTGCAAGATATTCCCCCCCATTCCACCGATTAACGTAGCGAGCGCATACGGCTGCTCAGAGTCAATACCGAGCAGAACCTTCCCCTTCCTTTCCTTTTGCTTATTCAATAAATTAACCCATTCTTCATTCGTACTTGGAGTTACTGTAATCCCCATCTCGGTTAAAGTCTTGGATTGCCATACTAATACATAGGGATTCATATCAAATGGTGTAGCCCATTGATACCCATTCCATTCCACTGAGGCAAGTAGTGAACGTAATACATTACTTTCAGGGGTACTTTTACGATAAGACTCAACAGGCAGTAAATAACCCTTGGTAGCTAAGGTCTTAACCCATTCACTCTCCATTAATAGTACATCTGGGCTTTCTCCTATCGCCAAGGACTTTACAACCTCATCATAAGCACTATCTTCAGGAATATTGGAAAGTAGAGTTTGAATCCCTGTTTCTTTAACAAATCGTTTATTCATTAAATCAAGCTTATTAAATTCATTTATACTCAATTGTACTGAGATTGTAATCGGCCGATCACTCGTCTCCTTATTTGGTGAATCCAATGATTGAGGACTCGATGTATTATTGTTATTATTCTGTGAATTTCTCTGTGTGAAATCAAGACTTGGAGACAAACTCGTTAAGGATAGCAGTAGAATCGCAAATAATATCCAGTAATTCTTCCGTTTCATTAACCTCCATCTCCTCTCTTAACCACATGCACCTATTTTAGCAAATATGCAGCGTATTTGTCCTACCTTTATTTTGTATTTTCACTAAAAAATAATAGATAAAGGCAAAAGGAACTGATCCTTCAGGTCAATATCTAGACCTTTAGGACAGCCCCTTTTAGATAATGTATACCAAAAAATGGAATATTTTATTTCTCGGGAAATACAAACTACAATAAATCTGCTGCAAGCTGAGCTAACTTAGAGCGCTCTCCCTTTTCTAGGGTAATGTGACCGCTAATCTTCTCTCCCTTAAACCGTTCCACAAGATAACTTAATCCGTTACTAGTTGCATCCAGATAGGGATGATCGATCTGTTCAGGATCGCCCATTAATATAACTTTACTGCCCTCACCTGCACGAGAGACAATGGTCTTAACCTCATGTCTAGATAAGTTTTGTGCTTCATCTATAATGATAAATTGGGCAGGTATGGATCGACCTCTAATATAAGTGAGTGCCTCCACTTGGATACTACCTAATCCCATCAATATTTTATCAATATCACCAGAACGTTTCGTTTCAAAAAGAAATTCTAAATTATCATAGATCGGCTGCATCCAAGGTCTTAGCTTTTCCTCCTTCTCCCCTGGAAGGTAACCAATGTCTTTCCCCATCGGTACAACAGGACGAGCAATGAGTAGTTTTTTATATTTATGTTCATCCTCCACTTTAGAAAGACCGGCTGCTAAAGCCACTAATGTCTTGCCAGTGCCCGCTTTTCCGGTAATGGTTACTAACGGAATATCATCATTTAGTAGCAACTCTAATGCCATACGTTGCTGAGCATTACGGGCACTCAGCCCCCATACTGGTTCATTGCTCAAATAGAGCGGTTCAAGCCTAGTGCATTCGGCATTTACTTTAAGAAGCGCAGATTTACCACTGCCCATTTCATCTTTTAGAATCACGAACTCATGAGAATATAGAGGGTAGGATAACTGAAGCGTATTGATGGATAAGAAGCGATAGCTATAAAATTCATCGATGATCGATGGGTGGACTTTGATGTTTAAGTAGCCTGTATAAAGTTCGCTTACACTCGCAGTTCGGTCCGTGAGATAATCCTCTGCAATTAATCCCAACACATCCGCTTTGACACGAACTAACACATCCTTACTAACAATCACCACGGATGATGAGTCTGTTTTCTCTTCTTCTTCCAATTGATAGTTAAGTGCAACGGCTAGAATTCGGTTATCATTGTTTATTTCACCAAACATCTCCTGTACCTTAAGAAAACTACGATGATTAAGTTCTACCTTCAGACTCCCGCCATTTTGCAAAGTCACACCACTATGCAAATGTCCATGTTCTCTTAGTCCATCGAGTAGCCTTGATACCGTACGTGCGTTACGTCCAATTTCATCGGCATTACGCTTTTTGGAATCAATCTCTTCCAGAACAACAGCTGGAATAATAACTTGATGTTCATCGAAAGTAAAGATTGAATTGGGATCATGTAGTAGCACATTAGTATCTAATACGTAAATCTTCTTCATCGTAACCCCTCCAAAGCGCATTTATAATGGATACATAAATTTGTCCGTCCAGGACAATATAAGGGTACGTATTAAAGATTCAGCAATGACTATTTCCGTGAAAGGACGGATGACATATGCGATTATGTCTATGCTTTCTGTTAACCATGTCTCTGTTGACAAGTTGTGGAACTGCTACTAGGAATGCATCACCCTCTCCTCAGAATCACAACAAGAACAATCTATCTATTAAATCTAATGCAAATACGGGTGTAAAAGACCAATCCGTCAAAACTCATTTGGAGGCATTAGCAGAAAGAGTACCAGGCGTAAAAAAGGCCCATTGTGTCGTAATTGGTAACACAGCTGTTGTTGGTATCGACGTAGAAGGTAGTCTAACCCGCTCACGCGTAGGTACGATTAAATTTTCTGTCGCTGAAGCACTTTCACATGATCCCCGCGGATTGAACTCGTTGGTAACCGCTGATATGGATCTGTCTAATCGCATTGCTGAAATTGGTAAGCACATTCGTGAGGGACGCCCTATTTCTGGCTTCGCTTCAGAAATGGCCGATATTATGGGACGAATTGTCCCTCAACTGCCTGAAGATGTCAAAACTCAACAAAATACGCCCACCACTAAATCAACTAAGACCACACACCCTTCTTCACACACCAAAAAATAATAAAAAAGCCTAGTGATTGCTCACTAGGCTTTTTGCATGGCAGAAAATACTTGTCCGTCCAGCTTCTCTGAAGCACGCTGGTCATAGGTTTTAATGTATTGAGGGGCAGAAGAGAGCTGTGCACCATAAAACAATGCATTTCGCACTGCTTCTATACTGATGTCGAAACAGCACAATTTAAAAGGAATGTTAGGTAACGGATCTAAAGCTATTGCAGCTCTACCATTTATGGCATGTACCGTCCCTTCCCCAAAAACAGTGATGGTCACCAGAGGATTACTCTTAATGTTCTCGACTAACCGAGAGCGATGATCAATCGCAATTCGTAATGTGGAGGCATTTAACGCATAAACCCATGAAATAGCACTGGATGTAGGTCCTCCAGTATCTGCATCAACGGTGCTCAGCAAAACAAATGTTTCAGACTTCAATTGCGCTAACAAAGTCTCTGTCATTTGTGTGACGGTTCCGGACATAGAACCAGACCTCCTATACGCTTCAATTCATTATATTCTATTGTATTATAACACAGGATAAAAATTGCATCCAAGTTTACGGATTTGTGTCATTTGTGCTCTGATCTAATGTTTTCACTGATTTACCTGCAAGCTCATCCTTTAGTGCCTGTTTGGCGTTATCCAATTCGTCATCGTTAATATAGACGAAAGGGCTCTTCCATTCTCCAGTCACTGGAACGAATTTCACATTATCTTTAGATATATTCCAATAGGTAGCAATGATGTTCTTTAGTTGAGCTTTTTCAAGATCCGTCTCCAAATTCTCACTCACAGCATCAAGCACACCACTAATCTTGGTCGCACCACTGAATGTCTGAATCTGATCAATTAACGAGTGAAGAACTTCACTTTGGCGTTGATTTCGACTGAAATCGTCAGATTCCTTCGTTCTAGGTTTACACCCTGGACCAGAATGACGATATCTGACATAACCTAGCGCATCTTCACCATTCAGTTCAGCAGGACCCTTCTTAAGATTAATATCTGTCCCATCTGCCTTATCCTTATAACACATATCCATGCTGATGTTTACATCCACACCTCCCAGAGCGTCAACAACGTCGCTGAAGCCTTGGAAATTAATAACCGTAACGTAATCAATCGATAGATCCAAATATTTAGAAAACATCTGCTTCATTTCATTCTGAGCAGTAATACCCGACTTTTTCTCCTTTTCCAGGAAATTAGGATAAAAGGCATTCGCTTTCCTCACCTTATAACCGTCCAAATCAATTCGGGTATCCCTTGGAATTGACACAACCGTAGCTGATTTCGTATCCGGATTAAAGGTAGCTACCATCATCACATCTGTCAGGTGGGTTCCTGTCTTAGGACGATAATCTGTTCCTAAAAGAAGCATCGTTATCGGTTTAACTTTGGCAGATGCTTCAGGTGCTACCGGAGTATTAATACCGGTTTCAAGAATGGTATCATCCAGCTTAATAGCCAAGTAACCAAGATATCCAGCAACAGCCAAAAAGACCAAAATAATGACAATTAATAATAATTTCAAAAAAGATTTAAAAAAACTTTTCTTCTTTTTCTTCTTCTTCTGTGGTGATCCTGGTTGTTTGCTTGCTGCAGTACGATTTCTGGGAGGAAGATGAGTATTACTCGGACTCATGTTGAACACCTTTTTCATTATTATTAGTTAAAAAAAATTACCCCATTAAGGGGTAATATTCACACTTATTTCATAGAGGTATCAGCATTCTTCTTCTTCTGCCTACCCTCTACGAAATAGCGAATACGTACCAGGAGCATCAATCCAACGGCCACTAACAGACATTGAATGATCGGTAACTTATCATGTTGGAAAATGAGAAGCATACCGGAACCCATTGCCATCAAAATGTACAATATAATCTCCTTCAACAACGGTAACTTCTGATGGACACGAAATACTTTGTTGTAAACATAGGTGATCAGTACAAAGATGACAATATAAGCAACAAGAGGATGTTCTGCAAACCATACCTGCATGCAAGTTTCACTCCCTTCATAATGGGGCACTTAACTTAACTTAAATATTAATTTGAATTTGCCATTTTTCGGTTTTTATCAGCGCGTTCACGTTCACTCTTATTCAATATCTTCTTGCGCATACGAATTGATTTAGGAGTGATCTCACATAATTCATCGTCATTCAAGTATTCCAAAGCTTGTTCCATAGAGAAGATAATTGGTGTTTTCATTTTCACCGTTTCTTCTTTATTCGCAGAACGAATGTTATTCACAGCTTTTTCTTTACATACGTTAACGACGATATCACTATCACGTGTGTGCTCACCAACGATCATACCTTCATAAATCTCAGTACCTGGTTCCACGAATAGCGTACCACGATCTTCAATACCCATCATAGCATATAATGTGGAGCTTCCGTTCTCACTAGAAACCAATACACCTTTACTACGTCCACCAACTTGACCAGATACAAGAGGACCATAGCTATCAAAAGCATGGTTCATAACACCATATCCACGAGTTAGTGTAAGGAACTGCGTACGATATCCGATTAATCCACGAGCTGGGATAAGGAATTCCAAACGCACGTTTCCTGAACCGGTATTGACCATATTAGCCATTTCCGCTTTACGTTGGCCAAGACTCTCCATAACCGCTCCCATACTTTCTTCAGGAACATCAATCATTAAACGTTCAATCGGCTCACTCTTCTTCCCGTCAATTTCTTTTACGATAACGGAAGGTTTAGAAACCTGTAATTCAAATCCTTCACGACGCATGTTCTCAATCAGAATCGTAAGGTGAAGTTCACCACGACCCGAAACGATAAATGCTTCCGGTGTTTCAGTATCCTCTACTCTTAAACTAACATCTGTCTCTAACTCTTTATAAAGACGTTCACGTAATTTACGGGAAGTAACCCATTTACCTTCACGACCAGCAAAAGGACTATTATTCACGACAAAAGTCATTTGTAGTGTAGGCTCATCAATTTTCAATACAGGCAAAGCTTCTGGATTATTTGGATCTGCAATGGTTTCTCCGATGTTAATATCTTTAATACCGGCAATTGCAACAATATCTCCTGCTCCTGCTTCTTCAATCTCAATACGTTTCAATCCTTGGAATCCAAACAATTTCTCAACGCGAGCTGTTTTACTTGTTCCATCACGCATAATAACTGTTACGGATTGTCCTTGGCGAATAATACCGCGATTGACACGACCGATCGCAATACGACCCATATATTCGTTATAATCCATCAACGTTACTAAGAATTGAAGAGGCTCATCCATTTTCTCAGTTGGTGCTGGAATATGTTCAAGAATCGTTTCATACAGAGCAAGCATCGTTTCGTCTTGTTTCTCTGGAACCATACTTGATGTACCGTTCAACGCAGATGCATACACAACTGGGAAATTCAACTGCTCATCAGATGCGCCAAGTTCAATAAACAAGTCCAATACTTCGTCAATAACTTCAACTGGACGAGCCGCTGGACGGTCAATTTTATTGACAACAACGATTGGAGTTACATTTGATTCGAGTGCTTTACGCAATACGAATTTAGTCTGTGGCATACAACCTTCGTACGCATCAACTACCAACAATACGCCATCAACCATTTTCATAATACGTTCTACTTCTCCACCAAAGTCGGCGTGACCAGGTGTATCCATAATGTTAATTGTGAAATCTTTATACGTAATTGCCGTATTTTTAGCTAATATGGTAATTCCACGTTCACGTTCCAAATCATTGGAATCCATAGCTCTTTCTTGCACTTGTTCATTCTCACGGAAAATCCCCGATTGCTGTAGTAATTGATCGACTAGTGTCGTTTTACCGTGGTCAACGTGGGCTATAATCGCAATATTGCGAATCTGATCTCTTGATTGCATGGCTAATATCCATATCCCTTCATTCTCAAGTCTCTACATCTATACAACGTGTCTCACAAAAGAAGCGCCAGGCGATAATGCCGACGCTTCAACATATCTTTTATATTATAATGATTTTTCTGAAATAATCAAGTTTTTTTCTTGAAAATGATTCAATTATATTCAGTTAAATTATTACCATTTACTTTTAGTTGAAGACTTTCTTCTCAGTATCAGCCAAAGTCCTCCACCGATAAGAAGAATCGCTAGAAGATATAATATGCCTGTTTGCATCAGACTGAAAAGAATAAAAGCAAGTGAAAGCAACCCAAGAATAATCGATACCCATAAAGCTATACTAGAACGTGGATTCTCATAAACGTAGTACTCATATAGTCCCAAGGCCAGACCAAGGATCAACGCAGGCCATAAGTGAGACATCAGATCCCAGCCCCATATATTACATATACCGAAGAGTAATCCCCACACCGTTAATATCCCACCCGGAATAAGAAGGATAGACTGACCACGACGACTGAAATAAAGAGCGTGTAAGAGAATACCTGGAATTAATATGGCCAGTGGCCAGAGGGAACGACCAAGAAAACCAAATACGCCAAGTTTCCCCAATAGAATGACAATACCTACAATGATAATTAACAGTCCTAACTTCACATCTCTTTTGAAAGACATCTCACACCCTCTTTTCTCCAAAATGCCATCAGGTCAGAAAACACCGAAACCTTTTTTCATCATTATTGTATCTGAATTATGAAAAAAAAACCATATTACAGGATAAAGAAAAGAATATCATCTTTTTCGGATGATATCCTTTTCTGCGAGAAATATTGGATACGTGTGGAGTTAAGCTCATACCACCTTATATTTCAGATAAAGTGAGCGAGTTTTCTTTAGTCAAAGTCCTCTGTACCTTCATAAAAACCTTTTCAAGACTGCACCATATGATTCACCATTTTCTTGAATCCACCTGCAATAATCACAATCGTTGCCAGTAAGAGAGGTAACAACGAATGCCCTACGGGTAAAAGGGTTGACATGTAATCCCCGAAGCTAGAATCCTGAAGCATCATTTCTCCACCCGTATACCCTAATATTCCTGCACCCAAATAAATAAGGATAGGATAACGCTGTAACCAATTCACAATAATATTACTACCGTAGATCACAATGGGTATACTGAACGCAGTTCCAATAACAATTAAGGCGAGATCACCATTGGCTACGCCAGCAATAGCTAGTACATTATCAAGACTCATAATGAAGTCTGCTGCAAGAATAGTACGAACCGCTTTTGAAATCGTCGGTGTTTCACCCAGCCTAATCTCTTTCTTCTCTTCCATTAACAAATGGAATGCAATCCATAACAGCATCAAGCCCCCGATGGCTTGGAGATATGGAATCTTCAGCATCAATACTGCAACAAAAGTCAGTAAAATTCTAAGAACAACAGCACCTAGAGCTCCCCACCATACTGTTTTTTTACGCTGTATTGGAGGTAGATCTTTACTTGCTAACGCAATAACGACAGCATTATCTCCACTCAACACTAAATTAATAACTAGGATTTCTAATAGTAACCATACATTCTCCATGGTACAACCCCCTCCATTCTTACTTGTATGAATAAAAAAGAGGGGCTATGCTAGAGATAACATATTTTTTCTTTATGACTCCGATTTATTCTCGGATGCGTATATCATATAAAGGAGTGACACATCAATGGACACAACAGTACTCGGATTTCTTGCTTCACTATTGAACATCATATTTCTCGATCTCATCCTTGCAGGAGATAACGCTATCGTCATAGGTTTAGCTGCTAGGAATTTGCAACCCACTACTCAAAAAAAAGCTATTATTTATGGAACAGCCGGTGCGGTCGTACTCAGAATTTTCGCTACGATCGTCGTATTGTGGCTACTTAATATTCCTTGGTTACTGTTAATTGGAGGCATTCTGCTTGTGTGGATTGCGTACAAGTTGATGACTGATGACGATGACCACACCGATGTCAAAGCGAGTCAGTCATTGTGGGCTGCGGTTAGAACCATCATTATTGCTGATGCTGCGATGGGTATAGATAATGTTATTGCTGTCGCCGGAGCTGCTAATCACAATCTCGTTTTAGTTATTATCGGTTTGTTAATTAGTGTTCCAATCGTGGTCTGGGGAAGTACCCTATTTATCAAGTTAATCTCACGTTTCCCATGGATTATTTATTTAGGATCGATCGTACTTGGTTATACAGCATCCAATATGATGACTGAAGAGAAGAAATTACAACCATTTTTTGAACATTACCCTTCACTTCGTATTGTGTTCATTCTTTTCGTCACATTGGGCATACTTATTGCAGGATTCATTAAGATTAGATCCAATAAACGCAATAAAATGGCAGCATCAAATGTTTGAAATGCCGCATCTCAGTAAAAACACATACGTGTGACCGCTAACGCTTCTTCAGGATAATTCCGGCTCCGATGCTACTCCAAACACAATCCATTGTTTTGTGCAATTATGAATATGGTTTAAAACCCAAAAAGAAAAACAGTAGATCAAAGATAATTGAACTGTGACCCGAAAGATAGACACTTTGAAAAAAGTGACCTCTCTCGGGTCTTTTTGTGTTTATAATTGACGTATAAGAAAGGTTGGGAAGAAGTCGCTGACACTTTGGATAGGTTAATTGAACGGTTAGATGGCAATATCCCTCCAGAGGCTATATTACACTGGGACAAGGCGTTCACTACTCGCATCTTCGTTATCAAGCTCATGTTAAACATGCTGGCATCCAGCAATCCATTCTCGAAAGGTTAATTGTCGGGACAATGCCTCAATGTCGTCTTTCTTCTGTCATATGAAGGATGAATTAGATTATCTTTACAGATCAACTTCCCAAGAGTTACAGGTACGGTTGATAACTACATCGAGTATTTCAACACTGAACGTTATCCATGGACATTAAAAAGGATGACTCCTGATGAATACAGGAATCATCTCTTAACAGCTTAATCTAGGCTCTTTTCTTTAAGCGTCCATGAATAGGGTCACAGTTCAAATAACTTTGTCTGCTGTTTTTCTTTTTCACTGCAGAATCCTCTAGAACCAATCTTCCTCTACAGGGCTATCAACCGATGTGCTTCCGTCTCCATTAGGTGTAAGCACAATCGTCTCCGTGCGTTCCACCGCATCCAATAACATATCAGAAAGATTGGTAATAGAACGCTCAATACTTTCTACGATACGTAGATTGGGTTTGGTCGCAGGTGAATCTGGAACAAACAAAGTACAGCAATCTTCATAAGGTTGAATAGAAAGATCATATGTCCCAATATCCTTCGCAATTTTAATGATTTCATTCTTATCCATCATAATTAAAGGTCTCAGAAGTGGTAATTCTGTCGCACGACCAATTACATTCATACTCGATAAGGTCTGACTAGCCACTTGACCTAGACTATCACCCGTTACAATGGCTAAAGCACCTTCCCGCTCAGCTAGTAATGTAGCAATCCGTAGCATCGACCTACGCATTAAAGTAATGATTAATTTGTCCTGACCTTGACCCGTGAAAGATGTTTGTACTTCTGTAAAAGGAACTAAGTGAAGTTTTATTTCACCTGCGTAACCGGATAACACTTTCGCAAGATCAATTACCTTTTCCTTAGCCAGTTGACTAGTAAAAGGATAACTGTAGAAATGAACACATTCCGTCGTAAGACCTCTCCGCATAGATGACCAAGCGGCAACTGGACTATCAATCCCTCCTGAGAGCAGTAACATCGCTTTCCCATTGCTTCCTCGTGGGAATCCCCCTACAGCCGAGATCACTTCATAGAAAATATAGGTTTCTGTCTCCCTAATTTCTACTCTTAGTTCTAGTTCAGGATGCTTCATACTCACTTCCAACATGTCAAAATTCTTTAACAAAATAGATCCAACATGATGGTTCATTTCATGTGAAGAGTGAGCGAACTTCTTCCACACACGTCTGGCACTCACTTTAAAAGTAGTATTTTCCTGTAAATTCAGTTCTTCCAAATAACGATAACTTGTTCCTAATATCTCATCCAATTCAGACTTACACACAATAACTGGACTTATGGAGGCAATACCAAATACTTTCTTTAATGCCTGTATTGGCTCTTTCGCCGTTTCTCCGTTGAGATATACATAGATTCTTCCGAATTCATTCCTTAATTCCACTAAAGGAAAAGGTTCTAGAACCGATTTCACGTGAAGAAATACCGAATTCTCAAATCTTCTACGATTTTTACCTTTTAATATGAATTCTCCAAAACGCAGTAGTAACATATCATAGATCATCATCTACCATTCCTTCCTCGTTCTAATAATGGATGTAACTGCTCAACTGCGGCACGCAGTGCATGCTCCAATTGACTTACCTCTTCTTCCGTATGACTATCCCCAAGACTAATACGAATCCCACTTGATGCTTCTTCATTGCTAAGTCCCATGGACAACAAAACTCGGCTTGGCTCTGTATGTTTGGAAGAACAAGCCGATCTAGTAGATACTAACATCCCTTGCAACTCCAACGTATGCATCAACACTTCCGATTTCATCCCCGGGTAAGAGAAATGCACAATATGGGGTGCACCATTCTCATCACTATGAAGGTGTAAACCTTGAATGTCTCTAATAAATCCAAGAATTCTATCACGTAGAATAGAAACATCTTTCGTAAAGATAGGTTGCCGTTCTTTGGCCATCCGTATCGCCTTAGCCATAGCTACAAGCTGTGGTGTATTTTCCGTCCCTGCACGCAATCCAAATTCCTGAGATCCACCGGTTAGAAGAGGCGTTAACTTCAAGCCTTCTCGAACATACAGTATTCCCGTCCCCTTAGGACCACGAAATTTATGAGCAGAAAGCGTGTATAGATCAACACCCCACGTCTTCAAATCCACAGGTAACTTCCCAAATCCTTGAACCCCATCGACATGAAATAACGTCCGTGAATTACAGCGCTTAATCTCTGCTCCGATAGCTTCAAGAGGTTGTATAGCACCCATCTCATTGTTAACATGCATAATACTAACTAATATCGTATCTTTTCTTATGGCTGCCGTAATGGAATCCATGCTAACACAACCATGTGAATCAACCGGAAGAAAAGTTACCTCGAATCCCCATTCTTGTAGTTGAAGAAAGCTTTCATATACAGAAGCATGCTCAACCTGCGTAGTGATCAGATGTTTCCCACGACTCATATATTGGAGTGCTGCACCCTTAATGGCCAGATTGTTACCCTCTGTCGCTCCGGAAGTGAATACGATTTCTGAAGGCTTAACATGCATTGCACTCGCACAAACTTCACGGGCTCGCGTAATTAGTTTTACAGCATCCCCACCCAATTGGTGCATTGAAGATGGATTTCCATAATGCTTGTCCATAACCTCAGTTAACGTACGTATGACATCGTCATACGGTGGCGTACTTGCAGCATGATCCCAGTAGATCATTTATGATTTCCACCTTTCTTTTTCGACAACGCAAAAAGATCAAACGTCGGAGAGGGCGTAAGTGCTCTTACTGCTCTTTCACCCTGGTGCCTCCCCCGTGTGATCCCTTGTTTATGACTATGTATATATATTGAAATAAAGTTTGTACACAAGTTCAATCATTTCTAAAGAAATTCATGAATATGAGGGTCCTTCTTTAGTTCAATGTATGTAGTTGTCTCTTTATACTTCGTATTTGGAACGAGCGGTCTGCACCTTAGTTATATATTTTCTCGTCTCCTCTGGGAGTGAGCTCAAATTATTCATAAGTTCGGCATCTGTCGACACACCAAGCCGCTGAACTCTTCCAGGTCCAGCATTATATGCAGCAAGAGCCATATTCTCTTGTCCATCAAAGCGCTTTAATTGATAAGAAAGGTATCTTGTACCTGCATCGATATTCTCAGCTGGATCAAATGAATCGCTAACTCCTAGTCCTTGAGCCGTTCCATCCATTAATTGCATTAATCCCTTGGCTCCAGCGGAAGATACCACTTGTGGGTTAAAGGATGATTCTGTATCAATGACGGCTTTGATTAATGATTCTGATATACCATATTTACGACTTGCTTGTTGAATCAGATCATTATATGTGGTAGGCAACGATTCTCCTGAATTGGTCTTCGTTTCAGTAATAGCCGTATTGTCCGCACTCACAGCTCCAAGTTGCTGCCATAACAAACCGTCACTCCAAGAAACTCCAGCATTTAACGGAACCAAATCGTTATCTTTCGCTGACACTTCAGACGTATTCATCATCTGTTTCAACAATACATCAAACTCGGATCCGCCAGTATTCGTATTAATTATGCTCTGTATAAGGTCATTTTTATCCTGTATCGTGGCATTTTCTTGTAGACTAATAAGTTGCTTAGCAGTTACCGAGTCCATCTGCATAATCATTATCCCAACTTCCATCATAATGTGCTTTTTCCATTTTATCATGGGAGAGGGACATACGCTACCTTCTCTTTAACATCATTAAAAAAGCGGACTCCCAAAACCTCCTATGAGGCTTCAGAAAGTCCACTCTTGATATGAAAGTTCGGCAATAAGTCATTATTATCTTACAAATGGCATAAGCACAAAATAACTGATGGTAGCTAAAATCCCAAGAGCCATCGACCAGCCTCCGGTTACTTTATTCCCTTGAGAAAAGGCGTAAAATCCAATGATCGCTGCAACTGGACCTAGAACAATAGACCACATGAATAAAGACACAACACCAAACGCTAGCCCTACATACCCAGCCATCTGTCCTGTTCTTGACTCCATTATGTCCGCATCATCGATACCATCATTATAGATCCCGGAAGGTCCCGGGGCGACTTCTGCTGCATATTCCTCGGCATATTCCTCTTTATGATCTTGATCTAGACGCGGATAATCCACTCGCTTGGCATGAAGAATTCTTTCTTTACGAATACTTTCATTCTCGGAATGACCATGATTACCATGTTTATTTTTTCCCATTCCAACACCTCCTATTACAATTAAAAAGAAATAAAACCCTTTGATTACTTATTTCGGTTTAAATGTTAAACAACAAGTCGCAGATGACGTTCGGGCATTATCTTGATGATTATTAAAATACTCTTCTCCAAATTCTTCATTCAAATTACGACTTGCATGAGCATCGATTTCAATCACAATCTTCTCAGCTTGACATAAGTTTGCTTCTCCCCAAAAGTGACAATTGCTTACGCTACAATTAACTAATGTTTTGGGCTCATTTATCATTAAGATCACCTCTTCTTCATTGTCTCCGACTCCGTATGCTGATATGCGAAAATAAAGCTGTAAGTTGATGGCATTATGCAAAGAATAACCCATTCCTTAACATGACTTCTCTACCTCAATACAAATTAAAACGGCTGAATCGTCCCTATAAATAGGACAACTCAACCGTTATGTAATAATCATTATTTAATAATTCAATGTAAGTGCGTTTTAACTAAGCATGACTGCGTTGACTTTGCATCCGACGCTCTGTTAAATAGTCACTTTCATAATACGTAAGGTCATCTCTTAACTCTTCATACACTTTAGTAATATCTAGAATGATATTACGAGCTTCTTGGATAGGCTTGATTCGGAAACGAATCGCATCTTGTCCCGTATAAGCATAACGGCCGTCTTCTGCATAACTTTCATTTTTAGGATAAAAGAAATTGTTGACGCAGTGATGATATACATTGTAGAGGGCCTTTTCGGCAAATTCAATATCAAAGTTTGCACGACGCAGAACCACACCTAATTTCTCATACGAAACTTCAGAGAAGACAAGTAAGTGACGCAGTTCGGACAAAAAACCTTTGTAGAATATCACCATTTCTTCATCCAATTGCTCTGATGTCAATTGTGGAAGCGCATACTCATTCAGAAATATCTCAGTTCTTTCAATACCAGTTTTTAATTTTTCTCTTGTGGATTCACACAATTTTTGAACATTGGCTGCTGACATGATCGTTAGCTCCCCCTTAATTGTATCTACGTCAATAGTTGAAGTTTATCATTACTTCTACTACAGATTTCACTTGTATTATCCTACCATATATTACTTTGAAGCGGTACACTTTTCTACCTTAAATATATTACTTGAATTCGATCATTTTAACCCATACTTTACGAATAAAAACACAGCTACTTCCTAACGATAAAGAAAAGCTCAGAACGTAATAGGAGGTATTCATATGTCCCGCCGAAAATGGTTAGTTTCAGGATTGTTTGTAGCCATCTCAATGATAACAATCTTTATGTTGATACCGAATTCACACTCGAATTCGAATTTGAATCAAGCTTCGAGAACTCCTGTCGCTAATCCTCAACAAGAGGTGACCCTGAAACAAACAATAATGAATCATGATATTTCGTCCACAAATCATTTGACTCGAGCAGATGCGAAAGAGCATCTTTCAAGTATGGCAGACCAATTCAATTCATCTAGTAAACAGCAAATAAATCAGTACATCCAACAGTTGCAAAAGACTCATCATCATATTCAATTGCTGACATGGATTGATTTCTCCAATCAACATTCTACGCCATATCAAGCAAAAAGTTTAACATGGGATACGAATAATAACAAACAGTTTAACACGTATCAAAAATTAGCTACAAACCAATTGCGGAATCATCGCTCCTATGAATCTCCGTCGTTTAAGGTAAAGGATGACCAATACTTTGTTATGGCTGAACCCTCATCTAAAGGAAATAAGGGAATCATAGCTTTAATCAGCCAACATGTTCTGAATGAAGTGTCCAATCACCAGAAGCGAAATTTAAGGTTAATTCCTTATCCCAAAGAAGGTAACTATCGCGTCGAATCAGTAGAAACGAATACCCTTCGAGACATTACCGTTAAGACCGGCCATGATAATGAAAAAGCAAGTCATTATTATGAGAATGAGATTGTCGTACACTTCCGTGAAGATATGTCGGACAGAGAATTATTGGGCATTTCCAGTGAGATTAATAGTAAATGGATTCGTAAAATGGGTTATGCATACGTATTTCATGCAAAAAGCATGAATTATTCGCAACTCAAGACTTATTTCATGAATAAATACAATCCAAATTATGTCGAACCACACTATCTATATTTAACCAATGATGACGTGACTAATAAAAAAGACACTTTGATGACCCCTAACATTCCAAATGACTTGTTATTCTCCAAATATCAATGGAATTTACCCGCCATCAAAACAAATAAAGGTTGGGAATTAGCCAAGGGGAGCAAAGATGTGGTCATTGCTGTCGTTGACACGGGTGTAGACTTGCAACATCCTGACTTGAATGGCAACCTTGTCGATGGTTATAACGTCGTAGATCCTTCCAGTCAACCTAAAGATGATGTAGGTCACGGCACGCATGTTGCTGGTATTATCGGTGCTGTCGTTAACAACAAAGAAGGTGTTGCTGGAATTAGTTGGTACAATAAAGTCATGCCCATTAAAGCACTAGACAGTTCTGGAGCTGGTACTACCTATTCCGTAGCAGAAGGAGTAATATGGGCAACTGACCATGGAGCTAAAGTCATCAACATGAGCCTAGGCAACTATGCTGACTCTGAATTCTTGCATGATGCCATCAAATACGCCTATAACCGAGATGTAGTCATCGTCGCTGCTACAGGTAATGATAATACGGAGCGACCTGGATACCCCGCAGCTTATCCTGAAGTATTCTCCGTATCCGCTACTGATTCAAATATGAAACGTGCATCATTCTCGAATTATGGAGATTACGTTGATGTTGTAGCACCAGGTGAAAGTATTGCCAGCACCTATTTAAATAATGAATATGCCGCGCTTTCCGGTACATCAATGGCTAGTCCCCACGTTGCTGCGCTAGCTGGACTCATCAGGTCTAGAAATCCAAATCTAAATAATGAGGAAGTCATGAATCTGATGCGTGAAAGCGTCGTGGATTTAGGCGATAAGGGGAGAGATAAGTATTTCGGTTATGGACAAGTCGATATTTACAAAGCGCTTAAAGCTGCCGGAAACGGATCTTCTCCACTTCAATTTTGGCCACAACATGTACAGAATCAAATGCAAACAGTCATGAAGAGAAAACAATCCTCAAAGTAAATACAAATCACTTTATTAAAAAACAATCCGTGCGAATACATAACACGGATTGTTTTTGCTTTTGATGAACACATAATCGTGTCGTACATTAATGTGACCATTTGCCTTTATTTTTTGGTTTTTTTTTCGTTTTTGCTTTCGAAACTGTCGCATTTCGTTTTTTTCTTTTCGTCCAGAAACGTCTACTCTTTCCTCAATTCCTTCCTCTATTGTTTCACAATTATATATATGTTTCTCAATTATCGGTTCAACCAAAGGACATTGAAAATCAGAACAATGGCTCATATTCATTTGCTCCTCTCGTGTTTTAATATAGTGTATTACATACGTCTACTTCTGGTTTGTACGATTGACTATGCTAAGTACACACATACCTGAATTAGGTATCTGCAAAAAAAAAATGGTGATGTTCCTCGGTTATTAACCAATAGAACATCACCATTTCCAATTATGATACATCACATGTATTAAATAGATTAAGTTGTTGTAGTTGTGAAAGTTTGCCGTAAGCCGGGTTCTGTGTCTATTGTGGTTCATACGGGAACTACCCTCCCACTCCAAACGACAATCATCTATCTAGGCCGAACATTGCTGAGCGGCTCCAGCGACCAACCTAAACGCGCCTCGGGCTAAGGCTGCTCTCTTTGCAGATAAGCTGCGTTCCATTAGGTCTTGCTCCAAGTGGGGTTTACCAGGAACGAAGTCACCAGCGTTCCTCGGGGTCTCTTACACCTCGGTTCCATCCTTGCCTGTGCCGCTTGTAGCGGCCATCGGCGGTCCATTTCTGTGGCACTATCCTTCAACTCGCGCTGACTGGACGTTATCCAGCACCCTGCCCTATGGAGCCCGGACTTTCCTCTCGTGATGCCTTAAGCATCACCAGCGATTGTCTGTCAAACTTTCGGGACAACACTTAATAGTATACAGCGAATTGAGCGAGAAAACAACCCCATGTAACTTGGAGGCGATTTCAACTTCAACATTTAACCATCCTCATTACATAAATTGAAATGGTTCTGTATTTACTTTTGAAACATGTATTTGCGTCTCAACCTTGGCAGCTTGAAGTTTTTCCCTCATCCAATCTGCCACTTTTGATTTCATTATTTTCTCCGCATTATGTCCTGGATCAATAATAGCGATGCCTGCCATCAGAGCATCTTGTGCCGTATGGTAGTCAATATCTCCAGTCACAATCACATCTGCACCACGGAAGATTGAAGGTGATACATATCTGCTTCCAGAACCACCGAGTACAGCAGCTTTACGGATAGGACGCTGCAGGTCACCTACTACCCTGACATGATCAACCTGTAGATTCTGTTTAACAACCTGGACAAACTCCTCAAGCAACATCGGTGTATTTAATTTACCAACACGTCCTAAGCCTAAAGTTCTCCCTTTAAGATTCATAGCATACAGATCGTAGGCTACTTCTTCATATGGGTGAGCTTTCAGCATAGCCTGTACAACTTTTCTCTGTATGCCCTGAGGCACAATGGTCTCAATGCGCATTTCTTCAACTTTCTCAAGCTTTCCTTCTTTACCGATGAAAGGACTACTTCCCTCGTGGGGCATGAAAGTGCCGTATCCTTCGATATTAAAGCTACAGTGACTATAATCGCCTATATAACCCGCACCAGCCCCTAGAATCGCATCTAGAACTTGTTGATGATGGCTCTTAGGCACAAAAACAACTAGTTTAGATAATTGCTCCGTATGAAGATCTTCAATAGGTGAGCCGTTTTCGATGCCAAGTGCTTCAGCCATCCAATCGTTCATGCCGCCTTCCGTAACGTCGAGATTAGTGTGGCTAATGTAAACAGCAATGTCGTGTTTGATTAGCTTCTCATATAGTCTACCCATTGGCGTGTCTGTCTGTAGTTGCTTTAATGGACGAAAAATAATCGCGTGATGCGCAATGATCAGATCAACGCCTAAATGTATAGCTTCTTCTACAACTTCGTCATTAATATCTAGCGCTATGAGAACATTGTGAATGTCCTTCTGTAAGGTTCCCAACTGCAGTCCAATACGATCGTCAAGCATGGCTACATGTTTAGGAGCTAGCTGTTCCATATATTGAATTACAGTTTGTCCTTTGGCGAACATGATAGAACCTCCTTAATCTGTTGAATTTCTTTTGCTATTTCTTCAGATTTAGTCTCTGCAGATGGCAAAGTAGACGTAGCGAGAGATTTCAATATTCGTTCCAACTTGTCGATCTCCGACATCCATTTGGAAGTGAAAATGGCGTTTTTCTCTTGCAACAGCCAAGGGCCCATCCGTACTGAAATTTCTTTTGTTATTTTCACTTGACCGTTGATACTATCGAGTAGATATTCTTTATAAACATCATCTTTTAAGAACGTTACCATACCACTATTTTCAGGAACAGCCGTTAGTATTTCATATACTTTGCGATCCTCTTCCATAATGTGCTCTGATGTTAACACCCAGTTATTCTCTAATAACCAACGGCGTACCAGCTCTTCGCCCACGTTCGGTTGTAACACAAGTTTCTTAACACCTTGGAGTTTATCGATCCCCTGATCCAATATGCTTGAGATTAACCCTCCGCCCATACCAGCAATAGTGATGACATCGACTTCACCAGGAGAAATAACATCAAGACCATCTCCAAGTCTTACGGAAATCTTGTCACCTAGTCCAGCAGAAGCTACCTGCTTTGCGGCAGCATCCCGAGGACCGGGGTTAACCTCCCCGGCCACTGCACTTAGCGCCTTATCCGCTCTAATAGCGGCTACAGGCAACATAGCATGATCTGAGCCTATATCAGCAAATGTACTTCCAACTGGAATCTGCTCCATTATATATTTTAATCTTTTTGATAATTTCATGAGTCACCTACACAATCCATTTTTTTATAAATAGAATAACATTGCAAGTATTTCCATAACAATTTCCCGCCAAAAAAGGCTACCGTGAGGATTTGCAATAGCCAAGAAAAAGAGCTAAAATAAAAACCAATACAACAAATCAAGGAATTAATTCCAAATCTAAGGAATCCGTCCCTGACATTCCTATATTTCCAAAAAAGATAATGAGACTGGTAATATTCTCTTTCTTTTCGATTAAAATACGGTTCTTATTAAAAAAAGACCTCTGAGCTAATAAGCTGCAGAAGGTCCAATTATACGCTTTATTCCAGAAAATCCTTAAGCCTTTTACTACGGCTTGGATGACGCAATTTACGAAGCGCCTTAGCTTCAATCTGGCGAATCCGTTCACGAGTTACCCCGAACACTTTACCAACCTCTTCAAGTGTTCTCGTACGTCCATCGTCAAGACCGAAACGTAGACGCAATACATTTTCTTCGCGTTCGGTTAGCGTATCCAGTACATCTTCTAACTGCTCTTTAAGAAGCTCATACGCTGCTGCATCTGCAGGTGCCAATGCTTCTTGATCTTCAATAAAGTCCCCCAGATGTGAGTCATCTTCTTCTCCGATCGGCGTTTCAAGTGAAACTGGCTCTTGAGCAATCTTCATGATTTCTCGAACCTTTTCAACACTTAGTTCCATCTCAGTTGCAATTTCTTCCGGTGATGGTTCACGTCCTAATTCTTGAAGCAGTTGACGAGACACCCGAATCAGCTTATTAATGGTCTCCACCATATGAACTGGAATCCGAATTGTACGTGCTTGGTCTGCAATGGCACGTGTGATAGCTTGACGTATCCACCATGTAGCATACGTACTGAATTTATAACCCTTTTTATGATCAAACTTCTCTACTGCCTTAATAAGTCCCATGTTACCTTCCTGAATCAAATCAAGAAACAGCATACCCCGTCCTACATAGCGTTTAGCAATGCTGACTACGAGTCGTAAGTTTGCTTCTGCAAGACGTCTTTTAGCCTCTTCGTCACCATTCTCAATACGTTTGGCTAACTGTACTTCATCATCTGCCGACAACAATTGTACACGCCCAATTTCCTTAAGATACATACGGACAGGATCATTAATCTTAATTCCTGGCGGCAAGGATAAGTCGTCATGAAAGCTGGTCTCTTCCCCATTTTGTTCTTCGGAGTCTTCATTTGGCTGAAGCGTATTAACTGCTTCATCATTTTCGTTGACCACTTCAATCTCCAAATCACTCAAATGTTCATAAAACTCTTCCATTTGTTCAGGATCTTGGTCGAACGGTGACAATTTCTCCATAATATCCTTGATATTTAACGTCGATCTTTTTTTACCTTGCTCAACCAGTTGATCTTTGACCTGATCAAGGGTCAATTCTGTCTCTATTTCAGTACGTTGATCATTCGCCATATTTCGACTCCCTCCTCCCTAGATACACTTAAACCTTAATGTTCATTTACTGTCTCTCTAGGGCTATAATCTCACTACCTATTTGTGCTGCACGTAAAAAATCTCCGGAACGTTCTGCACTCATCATCTCTTCTTTTTTACGGTCTACATGTGCTTGCTGTGGGACCTTATGAACTTCCCTAATGTAATCATCAAGAACCTCAACATTCCAATCTCGGGGTGTATCCATCATTGAAATTGAACTCAGTGTTTTCTCCAATCGGTCATCATGAAGTGATGACATAAAACGGCTTATATCCGGGTGTTTACCCTGAGCATAATATGCATATAGATAAGCAGCAATAGCTGCATGATCATCAATGTTAAAAGCATCTCCGAGGCGCTCGCCCACATATTGGGCAACTTCGGCATCCTGAAGCATCAGGGAGAGTAACCGACGCTCCGCGGTGTGATAAGCGGGTAGTAAAGTGGGAGCTGGAATCCGCCCTTTTTTATGCCTACCATTATTCCACCCATCTTCAAAATTATCCCCATCCGGCATATTTTTTTGCATCGTCTGGCGAATCAGGTTGCAATCTTGCTTAAGACTTTCATACGAAAGATGATGTTCAGAAGATAATTCCCTCAAATACACTTCTCTCTCCGTAGAGGATGATAGAGCTGCAATGATCGGAAGAACTTCCTTCATATAAGAAATTTTCCCATCTTCTTCTAGGAGTATATGGTTTTTTTTCAGATATATAAGTTTAAATTTTGTAGTTGAAACGGCACCGTCAATAATTTGACTCATAAATCGCTCCGAACCATATTTACGTACAAAATCATCAGGATCCAATCCATCACTTAGTATGGCGATCTTAATTCTAATCCCTGCACTTTCAAGCATTGGTATGTTCTTCATAGCTGATGACTGTCCAGCACGATCTCCATCGAAGCATAACAATATCTCATCGGCCATGGTCTTCATCATTGAAACATGACTTTCAGTTAAAGAAGTTCCCATCGTCGCGACACCATTGTGTACTCCTGCTTCCCAAGCAGAAATCGTATCTCCATATCCTTCGAAGAGCACGATTTGTCGTAGTTTTCGAATGGAACTTTTCGCTTGGTGCAAATTGTACAACGTCCGACTTTTGTTAAATAGCTTACTTTCAGGTGAGTTTAAGTATTTAGGCTGTGCATCTCCAAGTACTCTGCCACCAAAAGCAATAACCCTACCATTCCTATCGCTGATCGGAAATATAACCCGATCTCGAAAGCGATCAATAAAGCCAGTACCATCACTTCGAGTGGATAATAATCCTCCCTTTTCCATTTCCTCTAGATCGAATGACCGTTTCGTCAAGAACTGCACCAATGTGTTCCATGACTCAGGTGCATAACCAATTTGAAACTGATCAATCATCTTATCACTGAATCCCCGTGATCGTAAGTAATCCATAGCCGGTTTACCATGTTCCGTGTTCTTCAGCAAATAATGGAAAAATTTAGATGACCATTCATAAGCTTGCAAAAGTCTCTCTCTCTCTGGATTGGATGAAGGGACTGCTACACCCTGTACTTCTGGCATCTCAATATGACTTTCTTCAGCCATCATTTTCACAGCTTCGGGAAAAGATAATGCTTCGATTTCCATCATAAACTTGATTGAGTTTCCACCCTTACCGCATCCATAACAGTAGAAAATCTGTTTCTCTGGTGTCACTGTAAATGATGGGGTCTTCTCCGAATGAAACGGACAGAGGCCCTTCATATACTTTCCTTGCTTGGTGAGATGAACGTACTTACTTACCGTATCGACGATATCATTGTGCTCCAACACGGAATCGATTACTTTTTCCGGAATATTACCTTGCCCGGCACTCATCTTTACCACCTTCATCTCTTTATGGCACGTAAATATTATTCGCTATAACTGAACGTTCTCCTGCAAATCCTGCAAAATTCTTGTCAAATTGTGTTGAAAAAATATTTTATCATCCGCTGTGATCGGTTTGGGCCCTTTAGAATGTCTGCCCATTCTTCTCGCTTTAGCCTGATGATGCCTACGATCCAACATCAATTCAATATCATTATCCCCAAAATGCATGCCTCTAAAAGATATAACGTAACAACCTTTCGCTAATGCCAATGCTGCCAACCCATAATCTTGTGTGACTACGATATCACCTCGTGTAATATGGTTAGCAATGTACAGATCAGCGCTTTGATCACTACGATCAACTTGTACAGCAGTCACGCCTTCTTCTTCACGAATCAAATGATCGTAAGACGAGACCATAAGGACAGGAACTGAAAATTGACGTGCAGTGACAGCTATTTCATGCTTTACGGGACAGGCATCCCCGTCGACAACAATATGAATCTTTGCCACAGTAGCCAGAAATATCACCTATTTCACCCAAAATTAAGTTCTTAAATAGTATATACGCTCTTGAATAGCTAAAATCCTTCTTAATCTGACTTAACAACTTATGGGAAATAAAAATATACATGTACACGGACCCCATCAAATGCAGAAATTTGGTGGTTTCCGTATACACTTACCCTATTTTGTTATGATTACCACACAAGTTTCGTGAAGTCTGCGAATCCCTTTAAATCTTTATCGATTGCAGCTAAAAGTGCCAATCGATTATTTCTAACTTGCTCATCCTCTGCCATAACCATCACCGAATCGAAGAAATCTGTAATCGCGTTACGCATCTGTCCTAGCCATTGCAAAGCCTTCTGTCCATCACGTTGAACCAATGCACTATGATATCCATCAAGAACAGATTGCCATGCTTTATAAAGTTCCTTCTCCCCTTGTTCTTGAAGAAGGGCTTCATTTATAACATATTGTTCCGCTTTACCGCCCAGATTACTAACACGGTTAAATGACTCCACCGTCGTCTTGAAATCTGTCTGGTTCGATACAGCGTCCATCAAAGCTTCACCACGTGAGACTACGGAGGCAATATCATCGAAATCTGCCGTGATCACTGCGTCTACGACATCATAACGTAAGTTCTCAGAAAGCAGTTTCTTAACTCGAAGTCCAAAGAACTCAATTATAGCTGTACGTACTTCATCAGCAGAAAGTTTCATTTTGCGGAGACTTTCATGAACATCAAGCGCTATGTTAAGTAACTCTGACAATGAAATCGGTAGCTTTTGCGCAAGCATAATTTGAACAATACCTTGTGCTTGACGGCGAAGCGCATAAGGATCTTGGGACCCTGTTGGAATTATACCTATGGAGAAACAACCAATAATTGTATCCATTTTGTCAGCAATACTAACAAGTGACCCAACGATTGAATTAGGCGTATCATCTCCAGCAAAGCGTGGTTGATAATGTTGGAATACAGCTTTCGCTACTTCTTCCTTCTCACCCGCTCTACGCGCATAGTCCTCACCCATCACACCTTGTAATTCAGGGAACTCATAGACCATTTGAGTCACAAGATCAAACTTACAAATTTCAGCAGCACGGGATACGGCATCTGCATCTTCCTGAGAAATCTGTAATGCGGAAGATAGGGCGTCTGCAATACGACGTGTTCTACGAACTTTGTCAGCAATCGATCCCAATTCTTCATGGAATACAATATTTTCAAGTTTCAACAAGGCTGTTTTAATGTGAAGTTTCTGATCCTCTTCGTAGAAAAATTTCGCATCTGACAAACGAGCGCGTAGTACCTTCTCATTCCCTTTGGCAATAACATCCAAAGAAGTAGCATTCCCATTGCGTACAGTAACGAAGAACGGTAGTAACTGATCTTGGTCATTTAATACTGGAAAATAACGCTGATGCTCCCTCATAGAAGTAATTAACACATCTTGCGGGATTTCTAAAAAGGCAGGGTCAAAGGTTCCAAATAAAACCGTTGGTGTCTCAACAAGAAACAACACTTCTTCAAGCAGATCATCTTTAACCGCAATTCTCCATTGCTTCTCTTCTGCAAGAGCCTTAATCTGTTCCACAATGATGTCTTTCCGTTCATCCACACATGCAATAACAGACTGGCTTCGAAGAACATCCAAATATGCGGAAGGTTCCGCAACGACTGCTTCTTCGCCTAAGAATCGATGACCTCGTGTCACATTACCCGATTTCACACCTGTAATTTCTAGGTCTATGACATCCGTTCCAAAAAGAGCTATAAGCCAGCGAATCGGACGGACAAATTTAAATTCATGAGCGCCCCAACGCATATTCTTAGGAAACGTCATCGAAGAAAGGATGCTTAACAAGGCTTCAGATAGAATGTTTGAAGTCTCTACTCCTAAACTGCTCTTAGTTGCATATATATATTCAACGCCATTTAACTCTTGGAAGGTAAATTGTTCAGGATCAACACCTTGACTGCGAGCGAACCCTAAAGCGGCTTTACTCCAAGCACCACTGGCGTCCTGAGCTATTTTGCGGGATGGGCCTTTTACTTCTTCCTCAATATCCTCTTGCTTCTCCGCTACACCTTCCACGAGTACTGCTAAACGACGTGGTGTTGCATAAGCATGGACTTGTCCATGTGAGATTCTAGATTGCGCCAACCATTTAACCATACGCTCTTCCAACTGTTCCACAGCTGTACGTATAAATCGGGCTGGAACTTCTTCCAAACCAATCTCAAACAATAGGTCTTTAGCCACGTTAAACGTCTCCTTTCTTACAAAGCGGGAAGCCCAGTTTCTCACGCTCTCCCAAATAAGAGGCAGCAATTTGTCGCGCCAAGTTTCTTACGCGAATAATGTACCCAGTCCGTTCAGTTACGCTGATTGCTCCACGAGCATCAAGTAAGTTAAAGGTGTGTGAACACTTTAAAACGTAGTCATACGCAGGAAACACTAGATTTTGCTCCATAGCTTTATTAGCTTCTTCTTCATACATATTAAATAATGTGAACAGCATCTTCACATCAGACACCTCAAATGTATACTTGGAATGTTCAACTTCCGCTTGATGAAACACATCTCCATATGTAATCCCGTTTACCCATTCAAGATCAAAGACATTCTCTTTATCCTGAATATAGGATGCAAGGCGCTCCATACCGTATGTTATTTCTACAGCGACAGGACTAGCGTCAATTCCTCCAACCTGTTGGAAGTACGTGAATTGTGTTACTTCCATACCGTCAAGCCATACCTCCCAACCTAGACCCCATGCACCCAGTGTTGGTGCTTCCCAGTTGTCTTCAACAAATCTAATATCATGTTGTAGAGGGTCAATACCAAGAAGCTTTAAACTCTCCAAATAAATTTCCTGAATATTATCCGGTGAAGGTTTAAGAATAACCTGGAATTGGTGATGCTGGTAAAGCCGATTGGGATTCTCTCCATAACGTCCATCAGATGGGCGACGGGACGGTTCAACATATGCTACATTCCACGGTTCAGGACCAATCGAATGTAAATATGTCATCGGATTCATGGTACCTGCACCTTTTTCCGTATCATACGGCTGGACAATAATGCAGTTTTGATCTGCCCAGAACTGCTGTAGTGTAAGAATCATCTGTTGAAAATTCATATTAGCTTCGCTCCTTTGCTTTTTTTCAGGTTCATTACATTCACATATCCTGTCTGAACAGCAAAAAGCCCTCGTCTCTACGCCTGCTGAACAGACATAGGGACGAGAGTTTGTATCCCGCGGTTCCACCCTACTTGATTATGCTCACGCTTGAAGCTAAAGCACAATCCACTTTTATCATTCATTCATGCTCCCGAGTTGCCTTTTCACAATTTCTCTCCGTTGGGCTTTCACCGTTCCCAACTCGCTAATAGGATCTAAATCGCTACTATCTCGATCAATGCATGTTACAATTAAATATAATCTTATAATATACTAATAGATATTGTCCCATTCGTCAAATTTCATATTTATCCATCTGATCCAGGAAATTTCTCGACTTTAGATTTACGCCTAATTGCATATCTATAAAAGATCTCATGATCTTCTTTAATTCAAGCTTGGTCTCTTCCTTCACATCGATATTCCCAAGCTTTCTTAGGTCAAGGGCCTCGAATATTCGTAATAATTTTAGCGCTCGAGGCGTAATTTTCAAAGCTTGAGAATCAAGATGTCGACAATACTTACACAATACCCCGCCAAGGCGGGGACTTATCAGTAGCTCATCTTCGCTTCGTGATTGCCCACATGAGACACAGGCATCCAACTCTGGGGCGTAACCGGCCGTCTGTAACATTTTCATTTCATATACGTTGAGTATGATTCCTGGGTCTTTCCCTTCTTCCAAGGCAACGAGACAAGCCTTTAACTGTTGAAACCAGAAGCTACCGGTCTCCTCATCTAGAAGAATGCGATCAAGCAGCTCACAAGCATAGGATGCATAAGCTGCCATATAGAGATCTCCACGCAAACGATAATGGGACACCGATATTTCGCCTGCATTCAGTGTGCCTAATCCCGTACCGTTTCGAAAAAAGACATATTCGCCTAACGTAAACAGCTGCGTCAATGCAGCATGTCGGCTCTTCACTTTCTTTGCTCCTCGAACAAGTACACCTATTTTCCCCGCGTTTTCGGTGCAAAGCGTAATGATTTTGTTCCCCTCGCCGTAGTCCATGCTGCGGATGACAATCCCTTCCACCCTGTAAAGCATGCCTCTTCCCCCAACCATTCACGGAGCAACCACTCATTCGCTTTCTTCATAATCAACCATCTCTTCCACCACTGGTTCTGTCGCAAACAACACCTGATCTGGAGAACCGCCTGCTTCTTTGAATAACAAATAAGCATCGACATCTCCAGTCATCGCAAAATACTTCCACGAAAAATCTCGCATACGTATTCATCCTTTCCTTTGGAAATGCGTCTGCATCTTCAAAATTAGGATGTGCGTTGTACGAGGTTATATGTGTTGCAATTCCTACCAACCAGATTCGAAAGCGTTAGCTTCCGCGATGAAAACCTAAGTCACGAAGAACTCGATCTTGATTGCGCCAATCTTTTTTAACTTTAACCCAAATTTCTAAGAAAATTTTGGAACCCAACAAGTTCTGAATATCAAAACGTGCTAACTGTCCAATTTCCTTCAACAATGCACCTTGCTTACCAATGATAATGCCCTTTTGCGAACTTCTTTCCACAAAAATGACTGCAGATATATGCACCACACCATTATCCTGAACTTTCATATCTTCAATCATCACTGCGATGGAATGAGGAATCTCTTCTCTAGTCAAATGGAGAATTTTCTCACGGATTAACTCCGCACAAACAAATTGCTCTGGGTGATCCGTAATCTGATCTGCAGGATAATATTGTGGTCCTTCAGGTAGATACTTCTCCAATTCCTTTAATAAGGTATTGACATTATTCCCATTTTTAGCAGATACAGGAATAATCTCCGCAAAGTCATACAGCTTACGATACCCCTCAATAAGTGGTAGTAATGCTTGCGGTTCAATACGGTCAATTTTATTTAACACTAGAATAATCGGTGTCCGAACATTCTTAAGTTGCTCCACAATGTAGCGATCACCGCCACCCATTCCTTCAGCTGCATCTACAAGGAACAATACAGCTTCTACTTCACCTAAAGTATTAAGAGCGGTCTGATTCATGAAATCGCCAAGCTTAGACTGACGTTTATGAATACCGGGTGTATCTAGAAATACGATTTGGTTATGTTCTGTTGTGTATACACCATGAATTTTGTTACGGGTAGTCTGCGGTTTGTCCGACATGATCGCAATTTTCTGCCCAATCACTTGATTCATCAACGTTGACTTACCCACATTTGGTCTTCCGACGATCCCTACGAAGCCTGATTTAAATTTTGCCATTTAATTGTTTTCCTCCTAAAAATGTTCCTCTATGCCTTAAAATCATCATTTCAATCACATTACTATTTCTTGATAAGATCCGATGGACCAAAGGAATCCGGTAATAACTCACGCACCGTCGTTTCGCGAATGTCACCTTTTAGATTCCCTAAAATCACTAGCATGTCCAGATCACAAAGTTCTACCATCACCTGACGACAGACACCACAAGGCGCAACCGGTCCCTCTGTATCTGCAACAACTGCGATTGCTTTAAAACTACGCGCCTGATGACCATTTGCAATGGCACTAAACATCGCTGTCCGTTCAGCACAGTTTGTAGGGCCGTAAGCTGCATTCTCAATATTACATCCATGATGTACTTGTCCTTCGCTATCTAACAGCGCAGCACCTACGCCAAAGTGTGAGTAAGGAATATAGGCTTTTTCTCTCGCTTTAATAGCTTCTTCCAACAACGACTTCGAGTCCATATGAGACCTCCTAAAAGATTTTTTAAAGCAATACAGCTTGATATACTCCGTTAAAAAAGCTCGCTTCGGAAGCATGTACTTAAAGATTTTTTAAAGCAACACAGCTTGATATACTTCATAAAAAACTCGCTTCGAAAGCATATTCTTTTTTTGAGCGTTACTATATTTTATCCCCCAAATAACTCCACAAGGGGTCTGTAGAAGACCACAATTCCTACAACCACTGCAAAAGCCGCAGTAAGAAGCACAGCTCCTGCGGCAGTATCCTTGGCCGCCTTAGCCAAAGGATGAATATCACTTGATACAAGGTCTACAACAGCCTCTAAGGCTGTGTTAAACATCTCTGCTGTTAATACTAAGGTAATAGCTAAAAGCAGAAACAGCCATCGCATGGTCGATATTTGTAAAACAGCAGCTGCCACTATAACGAACAAGGCCGCAACCCCATGCACCTTCATGTTTCTCTGAGTGGTCATGGCGTATCTGATTCCTTCCGCCGCAAAACCAAAAGAGGAAAGGAAGGATTTCTTACTCATTATCGATTCAACCCCACTTGTACGAGAACGGCCTCTTGTTTACCCATCATTTCCTCTTCAGAAGCTTTGTCTTGATGATCATACCCAAGCAAATGTAAGAATCCGTGAACGAACAAGAACCCAATTTCACGTTCTAACGAATGGCCAAATTCTTCACTTTGTAATTTTGCCCGGGAAACAGAGATGATAATATCACCCAATACATCAGGTATCTCTATCTCCTCTCCTGCTCCCAATTCATAAATTATTTCAAGTTCATCATCTAAAGAATCATTCATAGCAAAAGAAAGTACATCTGTTGGTCGATCGATACCACGGTAATCGCGATTCAATTCATGAATCTGCTCATCATTCACAAAGGTTAGTGCAACCTCTCCATCAATCACACCTTCGGCCTCTCCAGCCTTTTGCAACGCAGATTCAAGCAAAGTAATTAAAGACTCATTGATTTCGTATTCCGACTGCTCGTTACTCCAAGCCAGTTGTAGACTCATATGTTAAACGCCCTTTCTGTTGTCACTCGTCGACTATCTTCGTTGTCTTCTTTATTTCTTCTGGGTATTCAATTCTAGAATGGAATATGCCCATCACACTTTCTTTCAAAGTTTTACTAATAATATCTAGTTCCTTCATCGTGAGGTCACACTCATTAAATTGATGATCATCCATACGATTTTTTATTATTTTCTCAATCATGGTCTCCACTTGTTCTACCGTAGGATTCCGCAGGGAACGCACCGCAGCCTCTACACTATCTGCAATACCTACGACAGCAGCTTCTTTAGACTGTGCCTTTGGACCAGGGTATCGAAAGTCAAGTTCGGTGAATTCAGGCTCCACACCCTGTTCCTCCGCTTTCTTCAATGCTTTGTGATAAAAGAAATGTAAAAATGTTGTTCCGTGATGTTGCTCAGCTATATCCCTAATGAGCTTCGGTAACTTATAGTCCTTCAACATCTCTACACCATCTCTAGCATGTGCAATAATAATCGATTTACTAAGCATAGGATCAAGAGAATCATGTGGATTCTCCATATGGTTCTGATTCTCGATAAAATAGCTTGGTCGTTTTGTCTTTCCTATATCATGATAGTATGAACCTACTCTACATAACAATCCATTTGCTCCAATGGCCTCAGCAGCAGCCTCCGAAAGATTCCCCACCATAACACTATGGTGATAAGTACCAGGAGTCTCTGTAAGCAATTTACGAAGTAGAGGATGATTAGGACTAGACAATTCTACAAGCTTCAAGGCAGACAAAATCCCAAACGTAACTTCAAAAAATGGCATTAGTCCTATGACAAGAACTGCTGTCAATAGCCCACCTGCAAATGCAAAGGCAAGAGTGTATAACGTTTGTATCTGACTCCATTCCTTGCCGTCTATTAAGATCAAAATAAACACAGCAATCGATCCGAAAAGACTTACCATGATACCACCCTTGAGTAAGGTTGACCGCTGGCTGGCCTTATGAATAGCAGAAATAGCAACATATGAAACAATCATGGTAAAGAACCCAAAGTGAAAATCAAAAATTTGTCCTTGATTGACATTTAATATCACACTAGACAATATACTGAATATCATAGCGCAAAAGAAAGCCAATGAAACATCCATAAGCAACGATACGAGTATTGCACCTAGGGCTACAGGAGCAATGTAACCTATATACGGATGAACACTATTCTGCACAATACTTACCATGTTCATAGAGAGTACCGTAATAACAAAAATAAGGACAAGCATCAGCAACTGTGAATTATTGTATTTATATTTACTCGCACTCGATTGACGAATAACCATATGTAGTCCAAATGCCAATAAAAAGGATAACATGACAAGACCTAGTTGAGGCCAATAATTAACCTCGTTCTTCAGAAGCTTATTATCATCTAAAAAAGTATATAATTCTTCAGTGATAAACTGCCCCTTACTTACGAGTACATCACCCTGCTTAATAAAAACAGTATCCGTATCCTCGCGTGCTTGTACTTTGGCTTCCTTCGTTGCTTCCTCATCGTAAAATTTATTCGCAGTTAGCGTCAATCGTGCAATTTCTTGCACAATTTCTCGAAGTGTTCGCTGGCTAAGAGAGCTTGTACTGACAGCTTCTGCCACTTTAGCTCGAACCGTTTGAGCGTCTATGATCTGATCATTACTCAACTTCGTAACAATTTCCCGAGCCACGGGCTTCATGGCTTGAATATCTTCACTTGTGAGTCTAGGTATCTTAATAAAGGTTTCCTCTGGAATGCGATAGATCTGTTGATTAATCACCCGTAACATTTCATCCAATAGATTGTCAGAGTACGCTCCTGAACTTCGGCTACTATTCATGAAATTCTGTACGAAATCCTGAGCTCTCTGTGGAATTTCTTGACGATAGATAGAAACCTTATCCTGATTAGATACTTGGTCATCTTGATTAAGTCGATCAATGCGATCAAGAATCTGAACAACTAACAAATCATTTCGGAGAGAAATAATATTATAGATAGGTTGTACTTGTTCAGCTGCTTCCTCTTGTGCCTTCAATGTTGCCTTGCTATTGGGAATTTGTCCTTGTGCAGTAATTTCTTTTTCACTATATGAGCCCCGCCGTATATCATAACGTTCGGGTAATACCTTAGGTGCAAGAGAAACATAGAACAACACAACTATAAATAAAAACAGAGTATAGCGCGTTAACACGCTATACTTGTAGCTAACATTCTTGTATGAAAATGACTTGCCTGATGACGTTTCTTTCGAGTCCATAGAGTTAATCCTCTCTAGCCTTGACTTTCTGCAGCTCGATCGTAGGCAACTATAATTTTTTGTACCAATGAATGACGGACAACATCTTGCTCCGAGAAATAAACAAACCCAATCTCAGCAATCGAGCTTAATATGGCATTTGCCTCCACTAAACCTGACTTCTTGCCTCTTGGGAGATCAATTTGTGTAACATCACCTGTAATGACCATCTTGGCGCCGAATCCGAGCCGAGTCAAGAACATTTTCATTTGTTCAGGTGTTGTATTCTGAGCTTCATCTAAAATAATAAATGCGTCCTCAAGTGTTCGGCCACGCATATATGCAAGCGGAGCAATTTCAATAAGTCCCCGTTCTAAAGCTTTTGCAGTCTGATCTGGTCCCATCACGTCGAATAAAGCATCGTATAATGGACGCAGATACGGGTCTACTTTTTCCTGCAAGTCACCTGGTAGGAATCCAAGATTCTCACCGGCTTCAACAGCAGGTCGGGTCAGAACAATTCGCTTAACAGACCCTTCTTTTAGTGCAGCAACCGCTAATACAACAGCTAAATATGTCTTTCCCGTCCCCGCAGGACCGATCGCAAACACAATATCTCGTTTCTTAATCGTTGTGACGTAATGCTTTTGACCAATCGTTTTAACACGTATAGGCTTACCACGAAAGGTAGTTGTTATTTCACCCTTGAACAAATCTAATAACTGATCTGCTCTAAAGTCCTTTGCTAAATCTATTGCATACATCACATCGCGTTCCGTTAAGACGTACCCGTTGCGTACCAATTGTAATAGCACATCAAACAACTGTTGAAGCATTTGAACCTCACGGTCCCCACCACGTATCGTAATCTCGGCTTCACGCGAATCAATCTTTGCGGGAATTTGCGCTTCGATCATCTTAAGAAAAATATCCTGTGGACCAAATATAGCTAGTCCTTCTCCTGCGCTCTGAAATGACACCTTTATGCTGTGTGTATTCTCTGACAAATAGCCTCAGTCTCCTTGGTTGTACGCTATTGGTAACTCTTCAGCAATTCTTTCTTCCACTTCAAAAAGCACTTTCATATAAACTTTACCATTCTCTTTCTTCTCATGCAAAATTTTTCGGCTAATGATGGTTGAATCATTACCGTACTTCGCTATAATATCACGGATTGCTCCTTCTATTCCTTGTTTTTTTGCTTCTTCTAGTGTAATCACTTCGCTTCTCTCTTCCGTTTCCATCACATGTTCCGTCATCCATCCCATCGGTAATTTCGTTGAGCGCCAAGTGAGTGGATCTTGTTCCGTCACGATATCATATTTAGCGAATGGAACTTTACCGTAACCCCATAATTGCACCCCACGATTTCCTAGTACAAGATAACTTTTGTTCTTGATTTCTCCAGTGTATACTTTATGTTTCTGTACAATAGGCACTTGGATGTTATACTCATGCCATACTAGCCCCTTCACTTCACCTTTAGCAACGACAGATTGAGAGTTTTCTGTATCACCTAACAATCCCGAGATCAAGATTTGTCCCTTCTTAACCCGGCTGTTTTTTGCAACCAAAGGAAGACCTTGCTCTGCATAAATACTTGTAACAACCGCATCTGTTCTGCTAATTAAATGCCTGGGACTGAGTAATGGTCTCTTCTCTGGTATAGAGGATTCCACAACTTGAATCGTAATTGTGGTCCCTTCGCGATCCACTCCAACCCATGCTGTACCAGGTAACTTCCTATTCAATTGCAGTGAAAGCTCGTCCAAATCATTCAATCGAAATATCCATTGAAATGGGTATATCCCCTCTTTCTTAGCTAAAACAAGCACATCATCTGTTGCAATCTTAACGTTTCCCACCACTTTTACATCCCATATAAGAGATGATAAGAGGAATAGTATTGCAAAAAAAGCTACTATGCCGACAACAAAAAATCTTCGTTTCTTTAACTTCGTCAATTGAAAGGGAAATCCCATCCGGGTATTTACATGTATGCGGCAGCCTGTCCGTTTTAAAAGAGGGCGGAGAGCATAGAAATCAGACAATAACACTTTCATCTCAAGCGACTGTAATGGAGACGGTTTAACATCCCACACTGGAATGCCCATCTGGGTTAAAGCATTTATAAATGATTCCAGATGTCCATTCCTAACTGTGATTCCGACATACCCACGCCAATAGACTAATGTTGGGATCTTCAATGACTCTCCTCCGTTTCTATGTATTTAATATTCATAACAGTTCCTTCTATCAGCACTTCCTTAGGTAAAATAGACCGAATCATAAGTTCCGATCCCTCAATTTCAAGAGATCCCTGACTAAGCGAAAGAATCAGCTTTTCCGGTGTGAAGTGAACCACACCGCAATGATTCTCGATGAAGAGCTCTTTGTTACCAACCAAAGTTAACCTTGGTAGATTAAACACAATGTCCTGGGGCAAATCTAGTTTCTCATATGTCCAATTTCGAAGTTTGCGACTGATCCGGGTCATACGAAGGTCTTCCCCCTTCCTGTACTTTAAACCATATGCGGGGAACAACATTTTTATGAAAGCAATTACTAATGAATACACCTACATACATCACCAAATGGGCTCATGGTTACTAACATAACGTTAAAGTGGTTAGAGGGGCTTTACTTAGCCTTTAATAAGACCAACTAGTAAATACCCTTGATTCATTCCCGAGGGGCAAAAATGCGATCCTAGAAGGTCTGAACTGTGTTATCCATAACAGCACGCCAAAAACCCGACCATTGAAATAATGGTCGGGTTTTTGGCATGCATCTTCGTTATATCTAAACTATTCTAGGATTGTTGGTTATTATATGGCCGTTTGGCACGTGGAGGCCCTAATATCTCCGACCAAATAATACCGTTTATTGCTTGATCAGCGAGCCCTGATGCAGTGGACTGCTTTAATTCCTCATCCGAATTATCATAAGCATTCCACTCTTTGGAGGAGGGTGCTGAAATTTCATCCAAAGCAGCCGTGACACGATCAATATCTTTTTGCATTTCATGATTTCGATCTTGCAACGTATCCTGCCACATCTGAGAGACACCTTCACCCGTCTCGTAATCAGGACCTGGAGAGAAATTCTTATTAGAGTCATAGCTTTCTCTTGTAGGTTCAGGGTGTGATGCCCGTTCCCCATTCCCACCAAATGTCGGCATGCTACTAGGGTTATTCTTTGACTTTGTTTTCCCTTTGTTAGTTATCGCTGTAATAACACCTAAAGCGGCGATCACGAGCCAAATAAAATTATCCATGGGATACATCATTCCCTAATTATTATTTTTTGGGAGTGCTAGAACTATCTCCGCCATCTCCCGTTTTACCGATAGATCCTCTCATTTGAGTATCTGCTTCGATATTTTTGAGGTTCATATAATCCATTACACCAAGACGTCCAGAACGTAGTGCTTCTGCCATCGCTAGAGGTACTTCTGATTCAGCTTCTACAACCTTCGCTCTCATCTCAATAACACGAGCCTTCATTTCTTGTTCTTGAGCTACAGCCATTGCACGACGTTCTTCAGCCTTTGCTTGAGCAATTCTCTTGTCTGCTTCTGCTTGTTCGGTTTGTAGATATGCTCCAATATTTTTACCAATATCAACATCTGCGATATCAATGGATAAGATTTCAAAGGCTGTCCCTGCATCCAATCCTTTGGAAAGAACGGTACGAGAGATCATATCTGGGTTCTCTAATACATTTTTATGAGAATCACTTGAACCAACCGTTGTAACAATACCTTCACCGACACGAGCAATGATCGTCTCTTCACCGGCACCACCGACCAAACGATCGATATTCGCACGTACGGTAACTCGTGCTTTAACTTTTACTTCAATTCCGTTTCTCGCAACTGCAGCAACAGTAGGCGTCTCGATAACACGTGGATTAACACTCATTTGAACAGCCTGCAATACATCACGACCGGCCAGATCAATCGCAGCAGCACGTTCAAATTCCAATGGAATATTCGCACGCTGAGCAGCAATCAATGAATTGACTACGCGGTCTACATTACCACCTGCTAAATAGTGACTTTCCAACTGGTTTAGATCGAGTCCTAGACCAGCTTTAGTAGCTTTAATCATAGGGTTAACAATTCTACTCGGTGTAACACGACGCAACTTCATTGCAACCAATGTGATAATGCTAATACGTACGCCTGATGACAAGGCCGCGATCCACAGCATAACTGGGAAAAAGTTGAAAAATACGCTTAACACAATGATTGCCACCACAGCAATCAACAAAATAGGAATTAATGTTGTATCCATAAATTGATTCATCCTCCATAATCTATATTTGATTAAACACTAATCAACAATTGGTTTAACGACAATACGAGAACCCTCAACCTTAACAACATGAATAGTCGTATTGTTACCGATAAACTCTCCATCCGTGACTACGTCAAAACGCTCTCCATCAATTAGCACGGTTCCCGCAGGACGGAGTGGTGTAACGCTAATCCCATTCTTGCCAAGTAAACTTTCTTTACTATCAGACGAAATAAATCCTTTTTCTTTGCTAAGCGTGTCTTTCAGTATAAATCGATTCCATATGCCACGTTTTTTGAAGACAACCGCTACAAGTATGATTACGATCAGCGCAGAAACACTTGCAATTCCTAACGATAATGCGACATGGGAAGTACTATAAGCCGCACGAACTACACCAACAATAAGACTGGCTGACCCAAGCAACCCTAGTATCCCGAAGCTTGGAATAAACAATTCAAGTGCCAACATAACGATCCCGATAATAAAGAGTACCCATGTCTCTGACCCAGCAAATCCCGCAACATAGTTACCAAAGAAGTAGAGCACGAATCCAGTAATACCCAAAATCCCGGGAACTCCAAATCCAGGAACAATCAATTCAATGATCACTCCGGCAATCCCCATAAACAGAAGTAAAGTCATCACAATTCGATTCGTTAAGAACTCAGAAAATTTCTCAGCACCAGACTGTTCGACTCGAAACATATCGTCTGTCGAGTAACCCATCCAAGTAACAACCTCATCCGTCGTTGTGGCAATTGTATCTGCGTACCCAACTTTCATCGCCTGTTCGCTAGTCAGTGAGATGATCTCGCCTTTCTCCTTCGTATCGTTAATTTCAGGCATTTCAACAACCATGTTCACATCTGCCATTCCTTGAGCAATCTTCGGATTACGCTTACTAACCTCAGCTGCACTAGACATAAGTGACTTCCAATAGGACACTAGTTTAGGATCCTCAATAGGTTTACCTGTGATTCCATCGACTAGTACTGCTGCACCAATCATACTACCAGGTGCCATAGCAATTTTGTCCGCATTTAAAGCGATATAACTTCCTGCAGAAGCAGCATCACCACGTATATATGCGACCGTAGGAATTTCACTATTACGAATGATGTCAACAATATTATGAGCTGTATCTATCCTTCCACCAGGCGTATTTATTTCCAGCACGATGAGGGACGCGTTCATTTCTTTAGCTTCTGTAAATCCCCGCTCCATAAACTTCTGGAGTCCTCTTTCAATATCTTGGTCTACCGGAATAATATACACAGACCCTGATTTGGGCTCTGTCGGAGATACAGACGTTGCAAAGGCTGTTCCCATATTACCTAAAACAGGAAGAATCAGCACCATGACGAGTAGACTCATGACAAAAAGTGAAAATTTTCTTTTGATATTCGTCAAATTCCTTCCTCCTTTCTGTCGTATTCATAACCAACTTAAGTCTATATTATGTACCCAACACTTATCATTCTTACTACGTTCTATCCCTGTTGAAGTTTCAAATAATAAAAAACATCCCTCAAAATCGAGGGATGTTCCGTTATTGTTTATTGCAGAAATTGTTGAACTACTTGATTAACAAGTTTGCCGTCAGCGAGTCCCTTAACCTTAGGCATCAGGGCACTCATTAATTTCCCCATTTCGGCTTTCGAAGAAGCACCGGTTTCATGGATGGTCTGCTGTACAATAACTTTAACTTCTTCTTCAGTAAGCTGTGTAGGAAGATACTGCACGACTATCTCGATTTCTGCTTTTGCATTAGCGGATAGATCATCGCGTCCTGCTTTTTCAAATTCTTGGAGGGCATCTTTGCGCTGTTTGATTTCACGACCTAGGATATCAAGCACCTCGGAATCATCCAAAGTTCTTTTCAAATCTATTTCAAGATTCATGATTGTCGAACGAATCATTCTAATAGTGGAGAGTTTGAATTTATCGCGACTCTTCATTGCTTGTTTCATGTCTTCGTTCAATCGCTCGCTAAGATTCATAGTTGTTAGCTCCCCTTAAAACTTTCTCTTACGAGCAGCCTCAGACTTCAGCTTTTTCTTAACGCTTGGCTTTTCATAATGTTTACGTTTTTTCACCTCAGCCAAGACGCCATCTTTAGCGATGGAACGTTTAAAGCGACGAAGTGCAGCATCGATTGTCTCATTTTTACGAACTTTCGTTTCAGACACCAGTTTTCCCTCCCTCCGACCAGACCGTCCAAGAGTAATAACACGGTTCATCAACTTTTATTATAGGTGATAGTGAAATAAGGTGTCAACCTTACAGCTATTTTTTTCGTGATCTGATACAATACACTTTTTTCCATGCCATTATTGATGAGCGTTTGAAAGGCCAGTTAGAGCCCCTAATTTGGCCCCTCCAAGCAGGTGGAAGTGTATATGGTGCACCGTTTGTTCGCCGTCACGACCGCAGTTATTAATGAGTCGATAACCCGATTCAGCAATACTTAAATCTACCGCAAGCTTTTGTGCTACCTGATGAATCTCCGCAATGATGGGCAGATTTTCAGGAGTAACATCATTCATGGAAGCAATATGTTCTTTAGGAATGATTAACACATGTATGGGAGCTGCAGGCTGTATGTCATGAAATGCCACAATATTCTCATTCTCGAACACCTTGTTACTAGGGATACTACCTTCTACAATTTTGCAAAATAAACAATCCACTAATTTCTCCCCCTCAACTTTACTTTTTATTTATTTCATCATACTGGATATATGATAGGCTCGTCCAATGCCCCCTATTTTAAATGATTATCTATAATTTAATTCATGCATTTGGGGAATAATAAGTAGAGGGTTGCCCAGGTAGAGGACAGTCTTAATGAGATCGATCCCTATGAAAAAAGGAAAAGGGACCTATCCCTCAGGTCACCAATTCGACCATATGGGTTGCCCCTTCATACAGTAATTTGTGTATTAATAAAATGGCAGAACAGATAGCGCAGTCAATACAAACAACGGTAAAATCAAACGATTAAAACGTCGTCTTCCATATGGATTGTAGCCAAACCCAGGATGATAATATCCTGGAACGAAAGCACGTACATCTACACCTGGGTATCCACCGGGAGATTCACAAGACTGATTGCCATAACTTTGCGTTGTTCCATACGGTGTCGGCTGTAGATGTGAGTGACAGCCACACCCTCCAATAGGAGCCATATTATTCTCATTCGGAAAACTGGCATTCTCCATATGATCACAATACATCTCATGACCAACCGGTACAGCTAAATGTAGGTGGTCATCGTCCACCTTCTCTACAAAACCATCAAAAACTCTTCCATCCGCAATGACCACTCGCACGTAACGATGCATGTGGTGGTGACATATTTGCTTGGCTTCAACTTTTTCCATCTGTTCTAGTCCTCCTAATTACTCCATGATCTACTATCATCATATTCAGGTCTAGGCGAATGGATACTGATTAATAAGCCGAATAACATCAAAAAAAACAAAAAAAAGAAGAAGCACCCAGTCAGCTTGCAAAAAGCTGCTTGACGTACGGACTTATAACTGGGAAATCAATCTCCCTTCCATAAGTCCGCCGAGGTACTTCCTAAAGTGATGTCGGTTATTAACTGTATTATAACAGCAGCTTGTAGCTGTTACTGTGACAGACATCACAACTACTATTTATCTCTACATATTTTCCATAACTAGGCGAGATCCCCCTCCAGCATGCTCTGCTGGCAGAACAATTAATTTGCGGGGTAATCGTGCTCGGAGTTCGGGAACATGGCTAATTATGCCGACTGAGAGATGATCACTATGAAGGCGTTCCAATGAGGTGATGACCATCTCAAGTAGTTCTGGATCTAGCGTTCCGAATCCCTCATCCAAGAAAAAGAATTGTAAAGGATATTGACCACGAAGTTGAATTTGGGCCGATAAGGCAAGCGCTAAAGATAAGGATGTTAGGAATGTTTCTCCCCCGGACAACGTGGATACAGGTCTACGTGTTCCTCCATTTGCATCGTCGCGAATCACGAAGCCACCTCCTGAATCCACCTCTAGTGCATAACGTTGTCTAGTGAGAAATAAAAGGCGTTGAGAAGCAGCCTGACTGACCTGCATTAACTGCTCTTCCGCTATATATTCTACGAGGGCGTTGCCCCGTAAACACGATTGTAGCTTAGAGAGTTGCTCCCCTTTAGACTGACGTTCTAAACGCGTATCCTCCAACTCTGCCCATCTTGCGTGCCGCTGCGCTACATCTTCTAGATCACGTTCTGCTCTAGCCTTCAATTGGATTGCTGCTTCATCATTCTTTCGGCATTCTTCCAATCGAGTCCTGCATATGTGCCACTCTTCCTCGGTGATTGAATTTCCTGAAAGCTTGTCTTCGACATGCGCAAGCTGCAACGTAACTTCTCTCTCATTCTCACGATGCTTCCTTACTCTATCTGTGTATTCAAGCTCTTCTTCACGTTGTAAACAACAAGCAACAACTTCATCCTCAGTCGATAAAGATGAGGCTTCCAACATTTGCTCCCAACGACTTGTTGCAGTCTTATAGTGGTCTGCGGCCGACTCTAAGGCCTGCTGTGCTATAACAGCTGATCTTATGGCTTCATTCTTCATGTCCTCAGCTGTACGTCGTGCATTCTTAGCTTGTACCGCTGTAGCTCTTATACGCTGTAGCCGCTGAACACTTTCCTCAAGTAACACTTCCGCTGAACCCTCACCAACCCAAGACAAAAGACGTTCAACTTTCTCTTTCAGCAATTCACTTTTAGCATGCCACATTGTATTCCATTGGATAAGATCTTTTTCTAAATCCCCAATTTGTTGTTCTAGGGACTTAACAGCTAACATTTTGCTATCTAGGAAGGGAACGCTGATCTCAAGCCGCTCTTTAATCGTCTCAGCTTCCGTATCTTTCTTCTGCATTAATTGGAATCTCTCATCTAGCTCAATCATAGGAAGTTCCGGGAACTCTATCTCCCATGTTTTACGCAACTTCAATAATTCAGCTGATAATCGATCAAGCTTAGCTTTGGAGTCCATGTGAACACTTCTTATTGCTTCTGCTTCTGCCGTATATTTCATATGCTGTTGTTGAAGTATGACTTGCTTCTGTTTCATCTCTGCCGCTTCTTGTCGCAGGTCTGTGGTCATCTTCGTATGGTTCAGAGATGCCTTTTCCAACTGGTCAATCATTTCTATCCAGTATACGTCTGAGAATTGAATCGAAGATTCTTCGCCCATTTCGAACTGTTCCTGCGCCACAGCTACATGAGAATCATCTTGTTCAGGAAGCGTTATTCCAGATTGATCTATTAACGTTCGACTCTCATTCATAAGTTGGCGAGACGTTAGCCTATGTTCTTGAAGTTGTGACTGAATAAGACGTATCTTATCCATTTGCGCAGTCTGGATCATAAGATCATCGGAGCTTTCAGTAGCCCCTGCCGGCATAGGATGATGTTCCGATCCACACACAGGGCATGAATTTCCTGCCTGTAATTGTGTTGCTAAAGTCAGCGATAGAGCATGAATCTCCGAACTCTTGAGTTCTTTACGTAAGCGCTCCTCTTCGTAAGCCAGTCTAAGAACAGCTTGACCTACCGTAGCTTCCTGAACAATTAATCCAGACATATGGGAAGATAGCTGTACCAAGAAAGATTTATGATTCTCCTCGTTAATCTTTAAGTCTCGCTCTGAGCTAGTTAACTTGGCATTTATTTCAGCGACTATTTTCTCCTGTTTCGATAATTCTAGAGCTACGCTTTCCTGGTGTTCCTCTATAGACTGAACATGTTGTTTGCGCTGCAATGCTTTTTGAATGTACTCCCGATCTTGGGATCTGGTCTCTAATGGTTTTAAGCTTTCCTGTAATTCAGCCTGTCTTGTCTGCCCCTTACAAAGTAGCTCCTTCTCTTTCAGTAGCTTTCCATTTAAATCAGACTGCGTGATCACAACGTCCGTTCTCTTCTTCTCCAGTTCATCACACTCGCTACGCAGATGATCTCGTTCCTGTTGAAGCTTACACGCTTGCTCCAACTGTTCCTGCCTAACCAGTAGCTTCGGTTCTTCCGTGGATAATATGAGCTGTGTAGCATCATCCGCGTTACTTGCACGAAGTGATGATTGCTCTGCTTCTTGTGATGTTTTATTCAATAATACAGACTTTGCCTCACGATCCACATACTCTTTCTTACTTTCCATCATTTGAGTAAGCAACGGCATTAGATGTTGTGCAACACTTGCCTTAGAGAGCTTATCTTCAAGCATCTGAATTTCATTTTCCAAAGATCCAAGTTGTACTAATTGTTCTTGTCTGCGGCTGCGTTCAATTTGCCATTCCCACACTTTGGACAACTGCACTGCTTGCACTGTAATTTCATCCAATCTGCTCCGAGAAGCCTCGGCTTCAGCAATAGCTTCAATCAGCTGCTTCTTAGCATCTTCTAAAGCCTCATTGCCTGCATTGCCCAGCCCTTGCTGCTCTGCCTCAATATTCTGAAGAGCTGCTTCATTCTCCTTCACTCGACGGCTTAGCTTCAACGCTAGTTGATCACCATATTGCTCCAGGTGAAACAGACGTTGCAACATTTGCCGTCTCTCGCTCCCCTTTAATGACAAGAATTCAGCGAATTTCCCTTGAGGAAGAACGACAGCTCGTGTGAAGTCATCCATTTTGAGTCCTATCTTGTCTTCGACACAGCGAGTAACATCTGCCAATTTATCCGCCATCACTTGGTCCCCGTCTGGCGTAACCTCAATAAATCGACTAATCGTATTACTTATAGATAACTCATTGGTTCTCTTAAATCGGCGCTCTACACGATACTGTTGTGGCCCTTCGGAAGAATTCAATTCAAAAGTAAAGGATACAAACAACGAGTCTTCCGAATGATTCATAATGCCTTGTGTTCCGTTGACGGCCCTCTCCACTTTGCCATACAACGCGAGTGTTATCGCATCAAGCAAGGTGGATTTACCACTACCAGTCGGACCAAATATCCCAAATAGACCCATCTGGGTAAGATCGTCAAAATCAATCTGTTGTGCTTCACGATAGCTCTGTAGTCCAGCAAGTTTGAGAGTGATTGGCTTCATTGTGCATCCCCTTCTTCCTGAACGTTCCCATTCTCTTCAACAAGTTCGAGAAACAATTGTACCAGTCCATCATCGGGCACTGCTCCCCCCGTCTGTCGCTGATAGAACTTACGGAAAATTTCATGTAGAGGCATTCGCGAACGCTCCATTTCCATCTCCACCACGTCCATGTCTGGATATATCGGCCGAATATGAATTAATCCTTCCCGGCTCTTACGGAGTCTCTGAATTTCAGCAAGTGATAACGCTTCTGTCAAAGATACTTCCAAATCAATAAATGCACGATCATCAAGTCCCTCATCCAGCCAACGATTGACTTCTTCAAGACCACCCTTAGCTCTCCAACGTACTAGCGGTCGCCCACAAGATAGAAATAATTCTTCAAGGACAGGCTGTCCTCCGGGTGATATGTCTAACATCGCAACCGATTTGGCTTGTCCTGCTTCTGAGAAGCTGTATGCAAGGGGAGAGCCACTATAACGAATCATGCCATCCCCTTTTACAGCCTGCGGTCTATGAAGATGTCCTAATGCCGTATACTGTGCACCTACAGATAGAGCTGATGGATCAACGGTATAAGCACCCCCAACCTGAATAGGACGCTCAGAATCCGTCTCCACACCACCTAATACATAAATATGGCTCATAGCCAAATTGATCGACTTCGGTGTAAATTCACGAGCCAACATACTCATTAATTTACCGACACGAGCGCTGTAAGCTTGACGCAGATCGTCTTCATTTCCCTCTGATACTAGCAATTCATTCAGTCGGGCTTCAGATGGGTAAGGGAGTGCAGCAATTTTGGCGATTTCCCCTGTACGAGGCGTATGGATCGTCACAGCACTGGCCGCAGGAAGCCCTACGAGCGTAATACCCTGTCGAGTCACCAATGGCGATACAGAAGCCACCCGCTCAGGCTGATCATGATTGCCCGCTATCACAACAAATGGTCTTCCTCCCTCGCTTAACCTTGCGCAAGCCTCATAGAAGAGCTGTTCTGCCATAGCAGGAGGATTGACAGAATCGTACACATCCCCAGCCATTAATATGAGATCTGCCTGCTGATCATCTGCCATGCGTACCAGTTCATCAACAAAGTCCTCCTGCTCTTTCAACCGGCTGCGGCCTTCCAATGTCCGTCCGAAATGCCAATCGCCCGTATGCAATATTCGCATATGATTTCTCCCCTCTCTGTTCTTGCATAGATCGATCTTCGAATTATATCTGAACCAAATGTGATCCATCGAAGAAATACAACCACTTCTCACTCACAGGCTCACCCATGATGTCTTCTAATGCTTTACCATAGAGCTCTAGCTGGAAACGGTATTGTTCTACTAGAGCATCGACTCCACCACGTTGTTCCAACACGCGATCCGTCTTGTAATCCAGAAGAACCAACTTGCCATTGTCTCTGAAAATACAGTCCACAACCCCTTGAATTAACACAGTCTCATGATCCAACTCTCTTGCAGTGATTAATGATTCTTGTTCATTACTTTGAGATAGATTCTTCACGAAACTGAGACCTTGATGGGCTTCTGTTGCAGAGAGAGCATAACTAAAAGGTAACTCCCGCTCTACCCATGTTGCAGACAACAATCTTGTTCCCATCTCACTGTCATACATTGCCACCACTTCATCCAACCCGATCATGTTGCCCTGCTCCTTCGTCACGATCTGTAGCTCAACAAGTCGGTTGAGTGTTTCTTCTACCACTGCTGTATTCACGGGTTCTCCACGAAGAGGAATATGTTGCATAAGCGTATGATACACCGTTCCACGCTCTGTTGGACTCATACTTTTCTCTTCCATAAATTTAGGGCGTCGAAGCTGCAATGTAGAATCTTGTTGGTGTTGTACTTTCTTCTCTTCTACCCAATCCAAAGACGGAAGCTCCTGTAAGGAGAGCAACTTCTTCATCTCTGTTACGGACGTTTTAGCTGAGAGTGTAGTAGCTATAGCATATGGATACTTCCATCCAAGCTTATTCTCTATATTCACTGAATCAGCAGCCGCTGTTACTTCGCTATTCTCCACTGCTGACAACGATATGGCTTCTCTATTCAACATAGCCTGTAACTTCAGTTCACGATTCTGAGGAACCTCTTGCTCTCCATCGGCTCCCACAATTAAACCCGTTGAAAGTTCATCGGCTGAAAGAATCGATATAACCCACGAAGAAGGATCGCCATTTAATACAGGAGCAGGTGATCCCATTACCCCACCGATTTCTCTCAGTATTTCTGCATCGGGATGACGGATCAGGGCTGGCCCAATCCAATCCAAATAACTGCGACCCCTCGATAACACATAATCGGGTAGCATATAGGGTTGATGACTTTGTACTTGTGTCCATGATGATATTTTTTTAGTAAGATCCTTAGCGGTACCCACAAGTATCAATTTCTCTTTAGGACGTGTTAACCCTACATACAGCACCCGCATTTCCTCAGCAAGCAGTTCTTGCTGCGATCTGCGGCGTATTGCAAGGTTAGGCAAAGTTGGATAACTCACCCGCATCTGTTGATCCACAAACTTCGGTCCAAATCCCAAATCTTTGTGCATTAGAAATGGTGAATTCAAATCCTGTTGATTGAACGTCTTTCCGATTCCCGCTAAGAAGACGACTGGAAATTCCAACCCTTTACTCTTATGAATCGTCATAATTCTGACAGCATTATCTTGCTTGTCCGATCTTCCTGCACTACCCAAATCAGAACCATGATCACGAAGCCTCGCGATAAACGTTAAAAAACGAAATAAACCACGAGAAGCTGTCGTCTGTTCATACTGAACAGCTCTATCGTAAAGAGCTGTCAAATTGCCCTGACGTTGCCCTCCTCCAGGCAGTCCACCTACCCAGTCCATATAACCAGTCTCAGCGTATATGTGCCATATGAGGTCCCCTAGACTGCCTCGACGCGCCTCTTTGCGCCAACCTTCTAATTTTATTAGGAAATTCTGCATTTTTAACCGTAAGTCAGAAGAAATCTCATCCGTATTCGTAATAGTGTTATTGTCCGCCGGTTGAGTTCGCGCTTCGTTCATGATCATATGAACTTCTAACGTCGCGGCTAACTCTTCATTCACGCTATGAATCAGCTCTTGCGTATCCCCTTGCGTAAGTCGGTCCGAACTCTTCTCCATACCCGCAGCTGCTATCACAGCTTCATAGAATGGACCACTAGCACACAATCGGATCTGCGCTAATTCTTCCTCCGTTAAACCAACAATAGGTGAACGAAGTACGCTCGCAAATGGAATATCTTGTTGTGGATTGTCTATCACTTGCAGTAGAGATAACATGATCGCAACTTCTGTAGCCTGGAAATAACCTTGATTCTGTTCTCCGTCAGCCGAAATACCGTGTTGCCGCAACTCTTCCATAATCAGAGGTCCCCAAATATAAGCGGAACGAAGAAGAATTACCATATCGCCATAAGCAACAGGACGCATCTCTTTTAATGACTTATCGTAAATGAACATAGGTTCCCCGGTTTCCCCTGTCATTTCCTTAATCTTAGCCGCAATGGCTCGCGCCTCGAGTTGGGCCGTCTCCATTTCCACCCACTCGCCCTCTTGTAAAAGCGTGTTCTCTTCTCCTTCTGACACCTCGACCTCGCCTGATTTACCACCATTCCCACGATCGATCAGCAAAAGTTCTGGGGTAAACGTGGAATCATTCTCACTTTCTTGCGTAACAGGAAATGATGCACCGTACACTAACTCCGCCCGCTCATTATAGGTAATTTCCGCTACAGTCTCATCCATCATTTGTCGGAAGAGTACGTTTACCGCATCCAATACTTGGTGTCTACTCCGAAAATTACGAGCAAGGTCGATCACTGTACCCTCGTTGCCTTCCACACCGTATCTGCCGTATTTGTCCAGAAATAGTCCTGGGTCTGCTAGACGAAATCGATAAATACTTTGCTTGACATCACCTACCATAAAACGATTCCCTGGCTGATCTCTGGAAATCAGATTTACGATATCCTCCTGCACACTATTGGTATCTTGATATTCGTCCAATAGTACCTCGTCAAAGTGCTTTCTATATTCAATAGCTGCATCAGATGGAAGGAGTTGATCAACTGATGATTCAGGATGTCGCAGAATCTGTAAGCAGTAATGCTCCAGATCACTGAAGTCCACAAGCCCTCTAGCCCGCTTCTGTTCTTGATAACGCTGACCGAAGGCAATGACAACCTCAGATAACTCCGTCATCACCGGAGCGACTTCATGAAGTTCTGACAGGAACGTTTCTGCGGATCGACCGAACAATGAACTTTTAAGATCATTCAGTATTTTTTTCACGCTATCCCTTAGTTCTTTAACACGTTCTTGTAAATCGGGATCTGTCTCATCCTTACGACAACTTTTTAATTTACCGAATGAGACCGTTTGGAAGGCATCATAAAGAGCATTCCAAGGAAAATCCTCAAGGCATTCCTTCAGAGATTCGACCATTTCCAAATCATCACGCAAATTATCTACATACGGTGAAGGTCCACCAGGTAACATCGCTATAGAAATGGCTTGATGTAATAAACCTGCTGCACCAGCCATAGACAACTGAGCATCCTTAACAATACTCTTCACCCAAGGACTATCATCAAGTTCAGAGGGTTTAGAAACTGAGAAATTAGATGCCATCTTCCGTAGCCAAACATCTGGCCAAGAGTGACTACGCGAGAAATCATAAAGTTTCTGCACAAGGAGATACAGCGCATCATCACTACGTTCTCCGCTGAACCAATCAGCAAGACTTAGAAAGATTCCCCCGTCCTCTGCCTCGCCGTACTTCTCTTCAAATAATTCCTCAAGAATTTCTTGACGTAACAATTCAGCTTCATTTTCATTTAGGATGCGGAACCCCGGATCCAAAGGAATCCATTGATAGTACCGACGAATCACTTCCAAACAAAACGAATGAAGTGTTGTAATCGAAGCTTTCCCTAATAGTGCAAGCTGCCGACGCAAATGAGCGTTATCAGGCTCCTTCTCTAATTCCTTATCCAATGCCTCACGAATCCGCTGGCGCATTTCAGCGGCTGCTGCCTTCGTAAATGTGGCGACGAGTAATTTATCTACGCTAAACCCTTGTTCTTCGTTCATAATTTTACGTATAATTCTTTCAACCAACACGGCTGTTTTTCCTGAACCTGCTGCGGCTGCCACAAGAATATGATCACCACTAAGCGAAATCGCCTTCCACTGATCATCACTCCACATACTACCTTCTGGCTTAACCATTTCGATCATGGTGTATCCCCTCCTTGTGTCTTTGACAGCATGTCCCATACTTGTGATTTGTTCGGTTTACCCATGATATGATAATGGTTACCTTCAACATTTTCATCGAAATGGCAGACTGGCTTATAAGAACAGAACGTACAGGCTGTCTCATGCTGAATCCGATAAGGTTCAATCTTGACATCACCTTCCGTAATCCGTGTTCCTATATTCACAATATTGCTCCGAACCGAAGATAATAGACTATCCCATTGTTCTGAAGTTGCCACTGCCGCACTACTATAGAATGTACCATCGGACTTTACAGCGACAGGCAGTATGGCTGAATGACCTTTATCTAAGGACGTGTCCATCTGTGCAATCACCTCACGGTTCGAGAGCAAAAGACCCTTCATTTTGAACCGTTTGAGTAGTTCATCCGCCGCTTGCTCCGCATTCATGCCATTTGCAGATTGCAACAATGGATCATGTACATGGAAATATAGCGTACCAGCCGGTATCGCTGCCGCTCCCAACCACTCCTCCGAATACGTCAACAACACATCCAAATAGGTTAAAAGTTGAAGCGACAATCCGTAATACACTTCATGTAGCTTTAGATCATTCTGACTAGATTTATAGTCAATAACCCTCAGCATCATCCCTTGTGCTCCCTGTGCCATATCAACACGGTCAATTCGACCGACAACTTCCATGACTGAACCATTCGGTAGTGGAAAGATTAATGGAGGTAACGTCTTCCCAGGACCGAAATCAAGCTCTAAACCAATAGGTTCAAAGTTCCCTCGTCGGGCATGTTCACCAAGAATGATGGAAGCCCTTCCGACGATGTTCTTCAGCTTCCTTGAAATATATGCATAACGTTTAGAGCTAAGCAGGATCTCTCCCTGTAAAAGAGGTGTTAAGCGATCCACTGCAATGCTAGCTTCCTTCCGGCATTCATCAGCCGTTAAGCTTCCCCAGCTCACACTTCGATTCTGTAATTGTGTAGCCATATCACTTAGCGCTGAGTGGAACAATTGACCAATATCAGGCGCCTTTAAGCGATACATCTGACGTTCCTTCAGCTTAAGACCATGCGAAGCAAAGTGTGAGAACGGACAAGCCACAAATTTCTCCATTCGTGATACGCTGGTACGCACCTTAGAGCCATACAACCTGCGACTCGTACCCGTTTCCAACGGCTGTGTATCGTTGACATAGAATAAAGAACGCAGCAGCATGGACAGAGGCTCACGCCACTCCGCTTGTTGTAAATACCAATTGTAAATTCCCCACCAAAAGTCAGGAATATCGGCGCCGTTTTTCCATTTACGAAGCTGCACAATTAAATGACTCAACGTTTGCTGAGGATTCGTTACAAAACCTTGTTGTTCACTAAGCAGTTGCTCTGGTAGTGGTTGTCCTGATAACGGCTGTTCAGCAAGCATTGGATACATCTTCTTCACATGCCGAATCACTTCCGAAGGTAATAGAACTTTGCCTTCTGCATCAGCTGATGCGTAAGAAATCCACACATGTCGACTGGCTGAAGTTAACGCATTGTAGATCAGAAACCGCTCATCTAACAGCTTGCGCGAAATACTTGGTGCAAGTTCCATACCCGTATCTGTTAATAACTTACGTTCTTGTTCCGTCAGTACACCATCTTCCTGAATCACAGCAGGAACGACGCCATCATTGAACCCTAACAAAAACGTATATTTCACACCGCTTGTGCGCGTGCGGTCCATATTTCCAATTAATATTTGATCGATAGAAGGCGGAACTAAAGACAGCTTCATTTCCGTTAGCCCTGTGTCTAGTATCCCAGTGAATAGTTCAAAACCAATGTTCTCATCACCCATTAATTCGACAATTTGATCCAGCAAATCTAGAATAGCACCCCATAATTGACGGTGTTCTCTTGCTGCTTCAGGTTGACCAGATTCCAATGCCTCATGGCTCATGGCATCCAGTTTTTGTGGAACCCCAGCGTCCTCCAATAGAAGATATACCGCTGTACATAAATCACGAGCAGTCTTTCCTGCCTTTAATCTTTTCTCAAAAGAAAACAACGGGCCACTTACAGCCGCACGACAGCGTTCCATCAATTCAAGTAGCTGCTCACCGTTCTTCTGCCGGTCCACAGCATCATTTTCAAGTGAAAGACTTGGAGTCGCTCTCCATGCGCGTCCATCTGTCCAGCGGTACCCTTGAATTCCACAAGCTAATACGTAATTCTCTAACCGATCCATATCCGTACGGTCTAGTGAACCATCTAATGGGAGTAGTAAATCAGTCTTGATACAGCGAAATACATCTTCATATCTCCATCGACGATTCACAATATCTAGGGAAGATCGAATAAACTCCACCAAAGGATGATGTAACTCGCTCCGCTTCTGATCAAGAAAGAAGGGCACACCATAATCCCGACAAAGAGGACCAAGGATAGGCTCATAATCTCCTAATTGTCGCACAAAGATAGCGATATCTCGATATCTAGCCCCTTCCTCACGAACGAGACGAAGCATTTCACGTAATGCTCCCTCCACCTCTGCACGACGGTTAACCGCTACATGAATAGAGACGCCATGATGATCCGGATTGACATGATCTACTGATTCACCGCGCCAAGGAATTCGACGATCATACCCTTGTTCGAGATGAGCAAGTTCTGGACTATCTTTGAATCTTGGAAGATTATCCGGTCTCAGTAAAGTATCTGTTGAGTCTACACCTAATTCTGTAATCATTCCTTTTAACTTCACATAGGTGGTTGCTGATGGATGGAATAGATCCAGTTCGTGAGGTAACATCCCTGGCTCAAATGCCTTGTCGAGCGTAAGTGCTATCGTTACAGAAGACGCACACGATATCAATTGCTGTAACACGATATATTCTTGTGGTGTGAACCCATGAAATCCATCAATCCAGATGTCTGCATCTCTCACATAAGAAGAATTCGGAATAGCTTCCGCTAATGTCATGAGATGATCTTCATTATCCATATATAAAGGTGATAACTCTTGCTCGAAATCACGATAGAGCGTCAGAATATCTCCTAATTTATCCCGTAAAATCGGAGTTCCTGCTCCATTAGAGTGCATACGTGATAGCTGTTCCTCTACATGCGTAGCATCAATGCAATAGCGTTTCATCTCCGTATAGAGTTTGCTAAGGCGACCCACGAAACCCATTTGATCGCCAGATGGACCAAATAACTTCAACTCTTCTTTACGTCTCTGAATGATTTTGTAGAGCAGCATTCTTTTTCCTTCTTCACTAATACCTACACGTGCCGATCCACCTGTCTCTTGCATGACCCGATAGGCTAGACGCTGGAAACTAAGTACCTGTGCCCGTGCAATCCCGTTGATAGGACCTGATGTAACCAATTCGTGTTCAGCTTGAAAAGAGCCCTGTTCAGGCACGAGAAGAATCATAGGTTTACCTTGAGGTTCTCTACTTAGTCGTGTAGAGATATCTTGCATGATATTCGTGGTCTTACCGCTTCCCGAACGTCCTAAAAGAAAATGAACCGACATGGGATGCCTCCTTTATATTTAGAAACTACTAGGACCTTGGCCTTACAACAGCTTCAAAAAGCTCATACATTTATACAAGTAGAACCGGCTGCGCCGTCCTTCTCCAAGGACAGCACCCGTATCAGCGGAAATATAAGGAATAGAGTATCAAGTGAAACTTATACTTGCTTATATTTTATAAAAAACAAAAATGCACCGAGGCATTAAATAGTAAAATGGAAGTATCCTAACGACCAATAATACCAATATGCGAGGTACATTTCCATGAAGTTACAATTAAAACGACTCCTACTGCTACTATATACTATAACATACTCGGCCTTACGCCTAAACTGATAGATTATATCCATCTTGATGTATAACGATGACGAAAAATAGTAGTTCGACTATGAAGTGAATTCCAACACAAAAAATCCACCAAGTTCATCATTGGTGGATTTTTTGTGAGAAAGAGATGCAATTAACCGATATGAGTTATTTTCTTCCTTAATTCCTCCACAAGAACAAGAGCTGCGGTATCCTCCAGGATCGAACCCGGTTTATTTCCCTCACCGATAATATAACCGTCAAACTGAGTACGTGTGAAATCGAAAATATATTGAAATTGTTGGATTAGAGGGAGTCCTTTCAGCTGAGGTTCATCATCCCCTACGGCGATAACATATGCTTTTTTGGCAGACATTTTCGATAAGAAATATTCCTCTTACGACACAAAAAAGGCATTCTCCCCTCAAATGAATTGAGAAAAGGATGCCTGCCTTTGGGAGATCCATATGGACTCTTTCAATTACTTCCATACATGGAAGTAATCTTGATCATAAATGAATCCAATGTGATTCTCATTATTTACTGCGCACTTCAAAGATAGCAAATTTAAGATAATGTCCTTCATCCACACCTAGAATCTGTGGATGGTCTTTACCCGCCGCGCGCCACTCGATGAGACGAAGAATCTTGCCAGCGTCTAAAGCTGCATCTTGGATGGTCTCTAGAAAAATATCCGGACGCATATGGTAAGAGCAACTTGCTGTTACGAGGAATCCACCTTCATTTACTAGCTTCATCCCATGAAGATTAATATCTTTATAACCGCGGGATGCCCCAGGGACTGCACTCTTCGTTTTAGCGAATGCTGGAGGATCGAGAATAACTACATCCCATGTTCGACCCACACCTGGAGTCATCGGTTTAGAAGTATCTACCTTGTTCTTTCCTGTTCCCGGAGTAGATCGTTTCTCCCTCTCATCGACACCCTTAACCTGTGTGCGGAGATACTGGAAAGCATCATCCACGACAAACTCTACTCGGTCAGTAAATCCATTTAAATCAACATTCTCCTGAGCGCTCTCAATGGCATGCTGAGAAATATCCAAACAAGTTACTTTCTTAGCTCCATATTTACAAGCGTGCAGTGTGAAGCTACCTGTATGTGAGAAACATTCTAGCACCGTAGCTCCATCCCAGTAAGGGAATGTTACAACACTGCCACTCTTATTCACAGGTAGTTCCTTCGTGATTCCATCTAGTTCAACTTCCTGTAAGGTGATACCACTTCTTCCACCCCAACCTGTCATTAAAGGCTCAATCGATGCACGGTTCTCACGTTGATCAAAGAAATATCCTGTCTTCTGTCCTTCAACAATATCCACCTTAATCGCTAAGCCATTCTCACGAACGATTACATGGCGTGGGCACTCTCCATACAATGGACCTTTAACTTGTTCTAAGCCTTCTAATTCACGTACAGACACATCGCTACGCTCATAGATTCCCTGTGGTTGCATGACCTGTACTAACGCTTCAACAATGTCGTTGCGGCACACGTCCATGCCAAGCGTTAACAATTGGATGACGAGTACATCACCGAAGCGATCCACAATGAGTCCAGGCAAGAAATCTGCCTCACCATAGACCAATCGATAAGCTGTCTCACCCTTAGTGAAACGTTCACGGTGCTGTAGCGTGTTTTGGAAGCGTTCAACAAAAAAAGCTTTGTCCATAGATTCCATCGGTTTGTAAGAAACGACCCTGACCGTGATCTGTGAAGCATCATTATAATAACCTGTCCCGAGATACCGTTTCTGATGATTAAGAATACTCACCAATTGACCCGCTTCTGGTTCCCCTTCTACTGTTGCAATTTCACTTTTGTATACCCACGGATGTCCCTGTTCTAATCTTTTCTTCTGACTGCGATGTAAAATAACTGATGCCACTATACTTCACTCCCTAATATATACCTGCACGAACACTAATTCTCACCACAGGTTCTGTCATGTTTGTCATGGCTGTCCAGCCATGAACATATAAGTAAATCATAGGACAAGAATCACTAAAGGAGACTCATTCCATGTTCCAATCTGTTATCTTCCCCATCATATACGGGCTTGCCATTTTTCTGTTCGGTATGAAAGTCATGGAAATCGCCTTGGCACGCTGGGCAGGACCCTTCCTGACCTCTTTTCTAAGAAAAGCAACCGCATCGCCTCTTAAAGGCATGTTATTCAGTACGGTCATTACCGCGATTCTGCAAAGTAGTACGGCAGTTACCGTCATCACCATGGGCCTCGTTAACGCTGGTCTTCTGACCTACGCTAGAACAATCGGCATTATTCTTGGCAGCAACATTGGCACCTGCCTAACGACCGAATTGATCGGTTTACAGATAGGACAGATCGCCGCCCCTCTGCTACTCCTCGCCCTTACGATATGGGCCATTGCTGTGATCGCTAACGATCGTAATTCATGGAAAATTCACCGTTTCAAGCATCTCTTCGAGCCCATACAATACATCTCTCTCGCAGTAGCTGGATTTGCACTGGTCATGTTCGGCATTCGTGTCATGCAATCGATTGGCCCCACATTGGATACCTATGGTGTCTTCGCATGGTTCATCGAGCGCGCCTCTCAGAATGTTCTCTGGGGAGTAGCCGCCGGAGCATGCCTGACTGCTCTCATACATAGTAGCGCAGCGGTAATCGGCCTAGCGATGGGCCTAGCCAGTTCCGGTGCCCTACCCGTAGAGGTTGGTATTGCCATCGTCCTTGGCTCTAACATAGGTACCTGCCTTACTGCGGTTATTGCTGCAGCAGGTAGTACGCCCTCAGGCAAGTTTGTTGCGTGGACTCATGTCGTATTGAATGTCGGTGGTGCGGCTTTGTTCATGCCCTTTATTCAACAGTTACATCATGTGTCCGCTTGGATATCCAGTGATTTAGGGAGTCAAATTGCCCATTCTCAGACGATATTTAACATCCTTTGTTCGCTTATAGCACTTCCCATATGTTATCTCCCTCTTTGGAGAAGGATCGATAATCGTTTATCTATATAGATTGAACTAAAGACGAACCCTCATATTCATGATTCTCTTTAGAAATGATTGGACTTGTGAGCGCAAACTTTAGTTCAATCTATCTATAAATTAAACATTTACGCCCAATAACGAAAGGGCCTTCTTAAGAATAGCATCGTTATTACGATAACCACTCTTTTGCTGGCGACTCCAGGCCTCATGAGAATCATACCATGACACTTCATTGATCTCTTCTATTTGCGGTTTCAGATGACCGCCCTTGGCTTCCACCAAATAATAATGGACTTCTTTATTAACTTCACCATGAACGGGATTCTGATACGTGTACGCAATAATATCTACTGGGGAGACCACCTCTCCTTGTATGCCCGTCTCCTCTTCAATTTCACGCAGAGCGGTCTCTTCGATCGTCTCTCCCGGCTCCATCTTCCCCTTAGCCAAGGATACCTTGCCATAACGGTCCAGTATAAGCTGAATACGAAGATCCTCATGCTCTTTTTTATACACGACGCCACCTGCTGAGATCTCTTTGCGTGCCATATATGATGACCCCCAATATTCCATATTATTAAAAATAATAACAACAAGGATTTCATCTCCTTCAACTTGGAAATGAAATCCCTGTCCATATTTTCGCAAAAACGTATGATTTTCCGCAGTCATCTATGGATGGATGGTTGGATGATTGATGGCGTTGCTTAGACGCCTCCCATTTCACCGAAATCATATAGTATGCAAGAAAGTGCGACCATACCAGCAGTCTCACAGCGTAGAATTCGACGTCCTAGTCCTACACTAATAGCGCCTGCTTCCTCAGCTTTACGACATTCCGCTTCACTAAACCCACCTTCTGGTCCAACGATGAGAAGCACTTTAGGTGCACTACCCACTTCTACACTTTGGACAAAAGGAGTTAGAGCATCTCGCAATTGTAAACCATGCTCTTTCTCGTAACAAAAGTATACGGCATCATACAGTGTAAATGACTTCATGAGCTGGGACCATGTCATTGAAGGCTCAACTGTCGGAACAATATTACGATGACTTTGCTCTGCAGCTTCTTTACAAATCTTACGCCACCGGTCTAGACGTTTCTCTTCTTTCTTCGAATCATACTGAACAATGGTCCGTTCTGAGAGAAAAGGTACAAACGACACAGCTCCGATTTCTGTGCATTTCTGGATAACAGTTTCCATCTTATCCCCTTTGGGAAGGCTCTGTGCAACCGTAACTTTCACTTGTGCTTCTTGCAACATGGCGAGATGTTCAACGATGTTAGCTGTAACTAGATCTTGTTCTAATAAATCTAGTTCGACTAATGCTTCACGAGATAAACCGTCACTTACAATAATCTTATCTCCAACCTTACCTCGCATCACTTTCGTAATGTGTCTCGCATCATCTCCGGTAATCTCTACCGTGTCTTCCTTAAACTGTTCCACAGATACAAAGTATCGTTGCATCGCTTATCCACATCCTATCCTTACATAAATTAAGCTCCAAACATCACCATAAACATATTTATAAAATTCACATACATCGTCCTAGCCGCGGTATACAGTGGAGAAATTGTATATGTCTGAAGTCCTGGAATAAACAAAATCATCAGAAATATTAACATCGACCACTGTTCGACCTTCTGTAATTTACCTCTAACTTCTCGTGGTACAACGTCTTCGAGCACACGATAACCATCCAGTGGAGGTAATGGGATAAGATTAAATAGAAACAGGAAAAAATTCATGATAATAATAAAATAAAACAAGGTCGCCGTTGCTTCAGCTAATTTCAAATTCGTAATTGAATCCAGTACACCGAATTGAACAAGGCCTGCATAAATCAACGATCCCACTACACCGAGCACGAAATTGCTAAGTGGTCCTGCAATTGAAACAATGACGCCCATAAGCCGCGGGCGATCGAAATTATCACGATTCACAGGAACGGGTCTGGCCCAACCAAAGCCTGCAATGACTAACAGTATGATACCAAACAAATCAAAATGAACAGCAGGATTTAAGGTGACACGCCCCAATAACTTAGCCGTTGGGTCACCAAATTTATTCGCAAAATAAGCATGCGAGAACTCATGTACCGTAAAAGCTAAAACGATAGCTATTAAAAAAAACGGCATTTTGTCGATCGGATAGATCAATATTTCATTTAGAAACTCCATACTTACCTCTTTCTAGCCACAAAGGCAATCCATTCTTCTTCACGATTCACATCAATAATTTCAAAGTTCGCAAGCTTAAGTGCCTCTTGAACCACATGTTCTTTATTCTTGTAAATTCCAGACGTTATAAAAATCCCATCTGGCTCCAGCACTTGGTATACATCATCAATCAGCAATAAAATAATCTCGGCTAGAATATTCGCAACGACCATATTTACTGGCACGGTCACTCCTAAATTCACACCTTCTGATTGGTGCTTGAATACTGAAAGAAGATCACTCTCTTTGACCGTAATGCTATCTTGCATGCCATTGAAAGCCGTATTCTCCTGCGCACTATGTACCGCGACAGGGTCCAAATCAAGAGCTAAGACATGCTTAGCACCAAGTAGAATGGCACCGATAGCCAAAATACCTGACCCAGTTCCCACATCAATTATCTCTTCTCCGCCCTTAATCACATCTTCTAACGTGCGGAGACAGAGAGATGTGGTCGGATGAGCACCCGTACCAAATGCCATTCCTGGATCCAAATGGATAAGTTTCTCTCCTTCAGATTCAGGAGTATACTCTTCCCATGTCGGCTTAATCGTCAGGCTTTTCGATACACGTAAAGGCTTGAAATATTGCTTCCACGCATCCGCCCAATCATCTTCATTGACGATCTTGCTCTCGTAACGAACTTCACCTGTATCAATATCATACTGACTTAGCTCCTCAATTCTTTGTTTCAGCGTAACAATAATCGAGTCCATCTCTGTCTCGACAGAGAAATAGCCTTTAATCACTGCTTGACCTTCCGGAATGTCGTTCAGCGGTACATCATACAACTCGCCATATTTCGTATCCCGTACTTTATTTAGCGTTCCTGATTCTTCAATGGATACCCCACCCGCTCCTGCCTCGTGCAGGAAATTAGAAATCATTTCAATTGATTCTTCTGTGGTATGTATCGTAAACTCATGCCATAACATTATGTAAATATCCCCCTCGTACCTTTGCATAAGTATCATTGTACTATACAAACAGATCCGTGTACAAAATTTCAATCATATAATTAAACGGCTATGTCGTCCATCTATAGACGACATAGCCTTATTCTGATCCATTTAAGCCCTCATAAATTCATGATCCAGTAGAAGGAGCTTTTATTCATTGCGATTCATCCTTTTTAGCTGTCGCCCATCTGCTGCTTCACTCCGTCTTAACGCTTCGACATCTTCTTGATCCGCTTCGAGAGCCGAGAATTCCACATCTTCTTGTTTCATGGACATCAATTCAATAATCTTCTCAGTCTTCGTTAATTTCACATTCTTTTCGTGTGTATATTTAGTCATTTCATTCAACCTTCCTTCCCCAAATTAGAGATATGGCTACACCATTCCTCCAGATTCTTCAATAATGCGCATGGCTTGGTCGAAAGAATCATTCTCTATCACAACGGTAAGTAAAATATCAAATCCTGTCGTCCCACCTTGACCTCCATCACTCATATTGCTTGTAACAGCATGTATAGTATCGTTAAGTTCACCCCCCATAAACGCATTAAAGCGGTTAATGGACATATCAACAACACGTATGGACTCCAACTTTCGTGACACATAATCAGCTTCATCAGGACTTTTGAAATAAGCTAGAATACTTCTTTCACCCATTTTCTATTCCACCTACGCTTTTTTAAATTCAGTTTTTGTAGCAAGAACATACCCGTAGGTTACCGCTCTATTCTTCTAATTATGCGTGTTAACAAATGCAAAAAAAGCTCAGCCATAAAGGCCAAGCTTTCTATAACTATGCAAAAATATGATAACTCAACAATAAATCAATCTCCGCGGAAAGCCTTCTTTACGCGATCAAAAAAAGATTGCTCATGTTCATGTGTCTTTTCTCCATCTAGAGAGGCTATCTTACGAAGTAAATCTTTTTGCTCATCGCTTAGATTACTAGGCGTAACGATCACTACCTTAACGTGCTGATCACCTTGACCAATACCACGTAAACGCGGCACTCCCTTACCTCTGAGACGGAAGAATGTACCCGTCTGGGTACCTGCTGGAATCTTAAGCTTCACTTTTTCTGTTAATGTCGGAATTTCAACATCATCACCCAGGGCAGCTTGAGCAAAAGTCAGTGGGATTTCACAATAAATATCGTCTCCTTCACGTTCGAAGAAGTCATGAGCTTTCACGCGGATAACAATATATAGGTCCCCTGATGGACCCCCACGTACTCCGCCTTCACCTTCACCCGTCATGCGAAGTTGTGCTCCATCATCTACACCAGCAGGAATCTTAACATGAATTTTACGTTGTTTTTTAACTTTACCTTGTCCTTGGCAAGTTGTGCAACGTTCCTTAATAATCTTACCGTTACCACTACATGTCGAACATGTACGACGATTCACCATACGTCCGAATGGTGTATTCTGTACCACTTCTTCTTGACCACTACCATGACACACATGACAAGTCTGAGGTTTCGTACCCGCTTTAGCACCTGATCCATGACATGTATCACAAGTCTCCGTACGTGGAATAGTAATATCACTTTCTTTTCCAAATACAGCTTCTTTAAACTCAATCGTCATCGTGTACTGTAGATCGTTCCCACGTTGTGGCGCATTCGGATCACGTCGTCCGCCGCCTCCGAAGAACATATCGAATATATCACCCATACCACCACCGAAGTCGCCACCACCAGAGAAACCGCCTTGGTTAGGATCAACATGTCCATATTGATCATATCCGGCTCTCTTCTGCCCATCACTTAGAACGTCATAGGCTTCTTTAACTTCTTTAAATTTGGATTCAGCATCATCGGCCTTATTCACATCTGGATGATATTGTTTTGTAAGTTTGCGATAGGCCTTCTTAATTTCTTCATCTGGTGCACTTTTACTAACGCCCAGCACTTCGTAATAATCGCGCTTTTCAGCCACTCTTCCACCCCATACCATCTAATTTATCTTATAAATAGTTACTATATCATTGTAACAAAGGGAAAGCCAAAGCACGGGATGCCCCAGCTTTGACCTTCCCCTTTTCCAACCAAAATTTATGAAGGAAACTTTCTATAGGTTACTCTTGTTTCTTATCTTCGTCAACAACTTCGTAATCTGCATCAACAACATTATCCTTCTTAGCTCCGCCAGTTGCTTCGCCTTCGGCACCTTGCTCTGCCTCAGCAGCTTGCTCATACAACTTCATAGACAATTGTTGAACGATTTCAGTCAACTCTTCAGTCGCCTTGGTAATATCTTCAATGTTATCTGTTTCTAGAGCTGATTTCACTTTTTCTTTAGCTGCTTCAGCTTTTTCAATTTCAGATGCATCGATCTTCTCGCCTAGATCCTTAATTACTTTGTCCGTTGAATATACAAGTTGATCAGCATTGTTCTTCGCTTCAATCAACTCTTTACGTATACGATCTTCTTCGGCATGCTCTTCAGCATCCTTCATCATACGTTCAACTTCCTCATCACTCAAACCGCTTGAAGATGTGATCGTAATCTTCTGTGTTTTATTTGTACCTTTATCTGTTGCAGATACGTTAACAATTCCGTTAGCATCAATATCAAATGACACTTCAATTTGAGGAATACCACGTTGTGCTGGAGGAATATCACCTAGCATAAATCGTCCAAGTGTTTTGTTTCCGGCAGCCATTTGACGCTCACCTTGTAGAACGTGAATCTCAACACTTGGTTGATTATCTGCATAAGTAGAGAATACTTGGGATTTACTTGTAGGGATCGTTGTGTTGCGTTCGATCATCTTCGTAAATACACCACCTGCAGTTTCAATACCAAGAGACAATGGCGTTACGTCAAGAAGAACAACGTCCGTCACATCACCAGTCAATATGCCTGCTTGAACAGCTGCACCTAGTGCAACAACTTCATCCGGGTTAACACCTTTATGAGGATCTTTACCTGTCAATTTCTTGATCGCATCTTGAACCGCAGGAATACGTGTAGATCCACCAACAAGAACGATTTTATCAATATCATTAGCAGTCATACCAGCATCACTAAGCGCTTGACGTGTAGGTCCAAGCGTACGTTCAACCAAAGAAGCTGTCAATTCATCAAATTTAGCGCGTGTAAGGTTAATCTCTAAATGCTGTGGTACGCCATCAACTACAGTAATAAACGGCAAGGAGATCGTTGTAGTTAATACACCAGACAATTCCTTTTTCGCTTTTTCTGCAGCATCTTTCAGACGTTGTACAGCTGCTTTATCTTTGCTTAGATCAATACCTTGATCTTTTTTGAATTCACTTACTAGATAGTCAATAACGAGTTGGTCAAAGTCATCCCCACCAAGACGGTTATCTCCACTTGTCGCTTTTACTTCAAAGAAACCATCGCCTAGTTCAAGGATCGATACGTCAAATGTACCGCCTCCAAGGTCATACACAAGAATCGTGTGGTCTTCTGTTTTCTCCATACCGTAGGCAAGTGCCGCTGCTGTAGGCTCATTAACAATACGTAGAACTTCTAAACCAGCAATTTTACCAGCATCTTTGGTTGCTTGACGTTGACTATCGTTGAAATAAGCTGGAACTGTAATGACAGCTTGAGTTACGGTCTGTCCTAGATATGCTTCTGCGTCTGATTTCAGCTTCTGTAGAATAATAGCAGAAATCTCTTGTGCAGTATAATCTTTACCATCAATTTGTTCTTTGTGATCTGTACCGATATGACGTTTGATCGACATAATTGTACGTTCTGGATTAGTGATCGATTGACGTTTTGCTGTTTCACCAACAATACGTTCCCCATCTTTCTTAAAACCTACAACGGATGGTGTTGTACGTGCACCTTCTGGGTTCGGTATAACTACGGCTTCGCCGCCTTCCATAACTGCAACACATGAGTTCGTTGTACCTAAGTCAATCCCAATTACTTTACTCATTCTAAAATTCCTCCTTCAATGTGGTCATCATTTTAATTCCATTTATCATTTATATAGATAATCCTAATCAAACAACTATTGACTTACTTTTACCATTGCGGGACGAAGTACTTTATCTTTTAACAGATAGCCCTTTTGAATTTCTTCAACAACGGTACCTTCTGGGTATTCTTCACTCTCAACTTGCATAATTGCCTGATGAAATTCAGGGTTAAATGGTTGACCTACACTTTCCATAGGAACTAAACCTTCAGCCTGTAGCACACCTTCTAATTGGCGATAAATCATATTCATGCCTTTTGAGAAAGACTCATTAAGATTATCTTCAACAACCGTGCTAAACGCTCGGTCAAAGTTATCCACGATTGGCAAAAGCTCAGTGATCAGCTTAGTTGATGCGTATTTAGCGAATTCTTCCTTCTCTTTCTGCGTACGCTTGCGATAGTTATCGAAATCCGCCTGAGTACGTAGAACACGTTGTTGATTCTCATCTGCGAGTGCTTGTAGGCGCTCCATCTCAGCTATAGATACGGGTTCTTGTTCAAGCGAAGACGTTGATTGTTCCTCATTTACTTCTTCAACGATTTCCGTATTTGTATCTTCCGGAACCGTGTTAATGTCCTGATGTTCTTCTTTCATGATGTCTTCACCTCCTTAAGAACTTTAAAATGAAATCATTACATCTTTGATTATGTTATACGAGTTCAATGAGAATAACGGTATTGCTAATCATTTAACCGTCCATCCTCTTCCCTCATCTTAATCACATTATGAATACGAAGCACCGCTGTTGCGACTTCACCAGCAGCTTTCAGTCCGTGGGACTTCACGAGAGCAGGATCTATAATTCCTGCAAGCTCATAATTAATAACAAGTCCAGTATCGCAATCGATTCCCATACTGTCATTATTTTCTGCAATTTGAGCTGCGCGTGCTTCCTCTAATTTTTCAAGAGGATTATAACCCGCATTAAGCAAAATTTGGGACATAGGCTTTCTTAGCGCAGCTGCAACTGCAGCGATACCGTACGCCTCCATACCTGTAACGATTTCCCGGTGACGCTCTAATTCATAGGAAACAGCTAACTCAGTTGTGCCTCCACCAGGCAGCACGCCTCCTGATACGGCAGCCTGTAAGGCAGATGCCGCATCTCCTGCAATCCGTGCTGATTCTCCCACGATTTCAGCTGTACTTGCTCCAACAACCACAGTAACGAACGGTTCCTGACTGCTATCTTGCGCTTGCATTCGAACACGTTCAAGCTCCTCATCATAAGCGACTCGGGGTGAGCTTCCTAATACACGTTGCAATTGTTCTGGATCCTTATGTAAAGCAGTCCGTCTTACAGGCACAGCACCCGTCATCTCGCATACCCGGCTTAGATCAACACGACTAATCCGCTGAATGACAAGTATACCATGATCCAGACAGAACTGTTCAGCATCAGGATGAATCCCACGTTCCAGTAAAATCACACCAACACCGAGATGAGATAAGTTCATTAATTCTCTGCCGAACTGTTCCCTTAATTCCATATAACGGGCAAATCCTGCTTCCGTAGTTAATACTTCCTCATCTAAAGCTTCTGGTTCTAGCGCATCTTGAAGTACTAATACTCGAATATCTTTTAGAACTTTATTCTCAAGAAAATGCATTGGCTTTTGCCGCAATAACAAACCTTCGAATACCTCATTGTTAGCTTTCTCAATCGCAATCACACAATCCGCCAAGTTAAATGTGGGATCCTTGAGTCTCTCCATACCTACCTTATAAGCGGCTTCCATGACAAGCTTCACGATATCTCTTCGTTCTCGTCCAGCTACGTAAGCTGTCTTCTCCAACAATGGATCTTTAAGTCCTGTAATCTTTCTGGTTCGACGTTCCATCGATTCAATAGCGAATTCGATTCCCTGCTGCATGCCTGAGACGACTTTGGAAGCCGGAACTCCCTTCACAATTTGAGCAACACCTTCTTGTACTAGCGCACCCGCAAGTACCGTTGCTGAAGTTGTACCGTCTCCTACTTTTCTTTGTTGAGATCTAGCCACCTGAATAAGTAAGCTTGCAGCAGGATGACTTACGTCTATTCTGTCCAAAATAGTGACGCCATCATTGGTAATGATTACTTCTCCTCTGGCACCAACAAGCATAACATCGAGTCCCTTAGGACCGAGTGTACCTTCGACCGCAGAAGTAATGGCGCGGACCGCATTGCTGTTGTTAAGCAAGGTTGCGTATCGCTCCTCACCTTCACGAACGGGTTGCTGTCCCTGGCTCATTCATTCTCACTCCCTATTTGTACCAATGTGATAATAAAGTTGTCAAATCCTTAGAAATAATCTCCATAATACTCATGACTCTGGCATATTCCATCCGTGTAGGCCCTAATATACCAATTGTACCTAGGGACTCTCCTTCTAAAGAGTAGGTAGCCGTAATCAAGCTACAGTTAGCGAACGCCTGATGATCATTCTCTGTACCAATTCTTACTTGAATCCCACTTTCTCCAACGGTTGGCGTCATCATTTTCATGAGTGTAGGGGTTTCTGCAAGCAAATCGAGAATGTCTTTGACTTTATCAACATCTTTAAATTCGGGTTGTGTGAGCATATTCGTTGTACCACTTAAATACACTTGGTGATCATGTTCACTATCCAATACAGAATCCAAAACGATGAGCAATTCCTCGTAATGGGAGGTATATCTCTCCAGCTCTTGAGCAACTTCGGAATACAAGCGCGACTTCAACTTGAAAAGTGGAACATTAACCAATTTGCTATTAAGCAGATTCACCACTTTTTCCATTTCCGAAACAGATACCTCTGCCGGAATAGCTACCGTCTTATTCTCTACCTGCCCTGTGCTTGTTACGATAATGGCCACTGCTGTCGTCTCATTAAGAGGGAGCAATTGAAAATGACGCAAAGACGTATGAAACACTTCTGGTCCAAGTAAAATGGATGTGTAGTTCGTCATATGAGAAAGAATCATCGCTGATTGTTGGATAACCTGCTCCATGACATTCAGCTTTTCTGCAAAAAAGGTTCGAATCGTGTTTAGTTCAGCTGGTGCGATAGAATTCCAAGGAGTCATGTGATCAACGTAATAGCGATAGCCTTTATGTGAAGGTATTCTTCCTGCAGAAGTATGGGGTTGTTCAAGAAATCCCAATTCTTCTAAATCAGCCATTTCATTACGTATGGTAGCTGGGCTATACCCAACATCAGCTCTCTTGGAAATGCTGCGAGAACCGACAGGTTCGGCAGAACGGATATAATCGTCAACAATAACATTCAATATCATTCTTTGGCGTTCAGTTAACAACTCTTTCTCCTCCTCGCAGCTATCTAAATTCCATCTTCGTTAGCACTCACAAGCAATGAGTGCTAACTGCTAATACAAAAATACCAAACTGACCTAATTGTTGTCAAGTCAGTTCAGTATCTTAAGCACAGCTATCTCATCACAACAATGTTGTTTACTACAAAAGACGCAGTCAGTCCACACCTTTTCTGGGAAAATATCTTTCTCTACTACTTCAAATCCATTTTTCACAAAAAAAGAAACTTCATATGTTAAGGCCATTACTTTAGGAATCTGCTGTCGTCTTGCTTCTTCAATTAAAGCATCTACCAGCATAGACCCAATTCCTCGACCTTTATAGTCTTCCAATATACCTAGTGAACGAATCTCCACTAAATCATTCCCAAGTCGGCATAATGAACCGCATCCGATCACTTCACCTAAGATTTCTGCTACAACAAATTGATCCAGTTGTTGTTCCAATACCTTACGTGAACGAGGGAGCATGATTCCCCTCTCAGCATAACCTTGAATCATAGTAAAAAGATGTTCCAAATCTTCTGAAACTGCTCTTCTGCATAACACCGGCATACCTCTTCCCCCTTACACATGCTGCTTATCATTATGAATAAATATACAACAGCACGCATAAAAGTTCAAGACGTTAATTTGTCACGATTGATCCTACAAATTCAGCAAATACATCATTTCCAAACAAAATCCCCTTCTCACTTAACCGATACCCCTCAGGTGTCGTCTCTAGAAGCCCTGCATTCAACATTTTATCTAGCTGTGGTGCAAACACAACATCCATCTGATCTTCGAATTGCTCTTCAAAATGAGCTTTGGATACGCCTTGCATAACACGTAGTCCAACCATTAAGAAATCTTCCATCGCTTCTTCTTTCGAAATAGGGAAGATATCTAAGCGTGGGAGACCTTGTTTTACACCTTCTACATAAGGATTAACTCCTTTAATATTCATATGGCGCTGACGCCCCACGTAGCCATGTGCACCTGCACCCAGACCGTAATAATCCTCGTTCAGCCAATACGTCATATTATGACGGCTTTCAAAGCCAGGTTTAGAAAAATTACTAATTTCATATTGGTTATAACCTGCTTGTTTCATCCGATCCATCAACAGAAGATACATCTGAAGCTCATCGTCTTCATGTGGCAAAGGTAATTGATTCTTTTGATACATCGTATGGAAGAGCGTATTCTCCTCTACTTTCAAACTGTAAATGGAGTAATGGTTAAGATTAAGCTCCAACGCCTTCGTCACACTCTCCGATAGCATTTCAAGCGTCTGGTTCGGCAAACCAAACATCAGGTCAATCGACATATTATCAAATCCCGCTTTGCGAGCATTCTCTAAGCTTTGATAGACATCATCCGTATTATGAATTCTTCCGATTCCTGAAAGGAGATCATTTTGAAATGCTTGTACTCCGAAACTAACACGGTTTACTCCGCCTTCTCTCATGACCGTCAGCTTCTCCAAATCCGTTGTACCAGGATTAGCTTCCATCGAGAATTCAATATCGTCAGACCAATCAGGGAAATGGGTACGAACCGACTTCAAGAAATATTCCATTTCATGGGGTTTGAGAACCGTTGGTGTTCCACCGCCGACAAAAATACTCTTAATCTGTCCCGGAGGCGTCTGTTGAACCGTTAGTTCCATTTCACGATCTAAGGCAACCAAATAGTCCATCACCGGCTGATCTTTTAACACATATGAATTAAAGTCACAGTAAAAACACTTGTTTGTGCAAAAAGGAATGTGCAAATAAACCGCTTGAGGCTTACGGCTTCCCAGATGTCCATTTTGCTTGTGATGCTTGCGTTCCGCCATAATAATCCCCTTCACTCATTAGATATCATACGTTAAAATCACTTTAATTGTTAGAAAAGGGGAGCCGCAGCGGCTCCCCTGTGATTACTTTACATCCATCAACACTTACTTAGTCGTCAATTTTCAGTACCGCCATAAATGCTTCCTGCGGAACTTCAACACTTCCGACTTGCTTCATGCGCTTCTTACCTTCTTTTTGCTTCTCAAGCAACTTCCGCTTACGAGATATATCTCCACCGTAACATTTAGCCAATACGTTCTTACGCATCGCTTTTACAGTTTCACGTGCAACTACTTTCGTACCTACCGTTGCTTGAATAGGAACCTCAAACATTTGACGTGGAATAATCTCACGTAACTTCTCACAAATGATACGCCCACGATTGAACGAACGATCCCGGTGTACGATGAATGAAAGAGCATCCACTTGTTCATTGTTAAGCATGATATCCATTTTGACAAGATTAGATGTACGGTATCCAGATATGACATAGTCAAACGATGCATAACCCTTCGTACCTGACTTCAACTTATCAAAGAAGTCATACACAATCTCTGAAAGTGGAACTTCATAAATGATCGTTACGCGTTTATCGTCCAAATACTCCATATTTACGAACTCTCCACGTTTATTCTGACACAGTTCCATAACCATACCTACATAATCATTAGGTACGATAACAGATGCTTTAACGTAAGGCTCTTCTACATGGTCAATCTTACCGATCTCCGGATAATGAGATGGGTTATCGATCGTAATCATATCCCCATTGGTCATCGCGATCCGGTAGATAACACTTGGTGCTGTCGTGATGAGTGGAATATTGAATTCACGCTCAATACGTTCCTGAATGATCTCCATATGAAGTAATCCTAAGAATCCACAACGGAAACCAAAACCAAGTGCACTAGAAGACTCCGGCTCAAAGGTTAGAGATGCATCATTCAACTGAAGTTTCTCTAACGCTTCTCGTAAATCGACATATTCCGACGTCTCGATCGGGTATAGTCCACAATATACCATTGGATTGATTGTCCGATAACCAGGTAATGCTTCTGGAGTCGGATTCTTCGCATCGGTTACTGTATCCCCAACTCGTGTATCCCCAACATGCTTGATCCCGGCAACAATAAAACCGACATCTCCTACTCTCAGTTCATCCACGATGGTCATACTAGGCATGAAGGCACCGACTTCAATGACTTCAAACGTTTTATCTGTCGCCATCATCTTGATCTTGGACCCTGCTTTAATACTTCCATCCACGACTCGGATATACACAATAACGCCTTTGTAAGCGTCATAATGGGAGTCAAAGATCAAAGCTTTAAGTGGTTGATCCGGTCTTCCTGTAGGGGATGGAACTTGTTTTACAACCTGCTCCAAGATTTCCTTAATCCCTATTCCTGCTTTCGCCGAAGCTAGTACAGCTTCGCTTGCATCCAACCCGATAACATCCTCAATCTCCTGCCTTACTCGCTCTGGATCTGCATTTGGTAGATCAATCTTGTTAATAACCGGTAAAATCTCCAAGTTGTTCTCCAGCGCTAAGTACACATTAGCGAGCGTCTGAGCTTCGATACCTTGGGCAGCATCTACGACAAGTAAAGCCCCTTCGCAGGCTGCAAGACTCCGTGATACTTCATACGTAAAATCAACATGTCCAGGTGTATCAATTAAGTTCAGAATATACTCTTCGCCATCGTCAGCAAGGTACTTTAAGTTAACAGCTTGCAACTTAATCGTAATACCCCGCTCGCGTTCGAGATCCATCTTGTCCAGTACTTGCTCCTGCATTTCCCGAGAAGTCAGTGCACCCGTGTGCTCAAGAATACGGTCAGCCAAAGTAGATTTACCATGGTCTATATGTGCAATGATACTAAAATTACGAATTTTCTTTTGTCTTTCAAATACGTCCGTCATGCCTTACCCCCACAAACAGCCTGATGTATCAATCACCTCATTATAACAGTTGTAGCTAAGAGCGGCAATCCCACACACATTTCAAAAAAGTGGAGGTCATTTAAAATGCTCATTGCGTCGCAGAACTGAATAGAGATACTACGAATTGAATGCCCTCTTGAGATGCCTTTTGTAATAAATTTGCCGTTTTATCTGCCAATACATCCACTGTCGGTTTTGAATTGTCTGGTATTAAAATTTGCTGAGGTGTTTTATCTGAATAGTCTGGCACTTCCACTTGTTGCTGTTCAGAAATATTATCTTTCTGCGCAGGCGCAGGATTCGCCTGAACCGTAATGGTATAAGAACCCGCTGTGCCTGAGTTAGTAGTAATCTGTGGTAAAGGTACCGTAATCTCCTGTCCCGACTGGGGCGTAGCTGTCTTCACGATATTAGGTTGGTTTGAAGAAGCACGGCTAGGATTTGCTAACTGCATCCCAATTAGAAGCCCTAGCCCTGCCCAAATGATGATTATCCACATTTTTTTAGCAAACCTAGACATCAACAATCCCTCCTTGATTATTTAATCCTATTTAGAACCATTTTTTGTTTTTATTTCAGATTTCACGGTACTCGCTTTCTTCGCCTTCTGATCAGCGAAATACACGTCAGATATAGCATCTGCCAAGACACGAGCCGTATGCTGCAGTTCTTCCTTAGTACTATCTACCCCACCCATCTCAATCAAAATACTATTAGGCGAGAGCGACTGATTATATTCACCGTTACCCTGCTCTGCTGTTTTCCCCCAAATACCTCTTATTATTCCCGGATATGATTTTTCTAACAGTTTTTTTATAGAGTTAGCATAAGCTTCATTTTGCCGCCAATTCTTGTTCTCTTGACCTATGATGAAATACAGTTGTGCATAACTTATGCCATTAATCTCAATAGTGGTTTTCTTATGACGCTTGGAATCACGGTGAATGTCGAGTAAATACGTTAGTTTCGTGTTTTGCGCAAGTGCAGCTTTAACAGATTGACGAGAATATTTATACGAATACTTATGACTATAATCTTTCATATAAGAGGGAAAGTCATCCTGTAGATGTATCGCAGAAACACCTTTTGACTTCAATTCATTCGCTATAAAACTCCCAACCTGCATGATATTTTTGGTGGGTATTGCAGAGGTTGGGTTGGTACTGGCAGTTCCTACTAACGGATTAAAAGCTTCACGTGCGTGAGAATGATAGATTAGTACCTCACTGTTTCTATCCACAGGCGTTTCCTCTGAAGGGCCTTGCTCCAAAGGGTCCTCATCAATACCAGGTTTAGTGATAGGTTCTGGAATTACAGGTTCGTTTTCTTGTGATTTTGCACTAGCTACAACCTTAGCGGAGTCAGGATGGTAATCCTCAGGCGCTTCCATATTTTTATTCCCAGAAGCATCCCGAAGTAAAACAGGGTCATTTGCATCCATGCCAGGTAATTCCCGTGCCAGCAGACTTTTAGGATCCCTTGGATTCACACTGGTTAGTAGCTGGAACACAAATGTAGTCATTTTCTCGCCTGATAATGCTGAAGTTGTTTTCCCGTTACTTAGATGGGGAATCTCCATTCCCAACATATCTCCAAAAAATTCACTAGAAAGCGTTGAAGCAAAACCTTTCATGGATGAAACGGGTGAAGAATTAAATTTATTCTCTGCAATCCCACCAATTCCTAGGAGTACGAAGAATACCAGTGAACTTAGCGTCAGTAGTAAAAAGGTGCGTCCCATCGTTAGAATAGACAGCCATTTAGCTCTCCATTTGTGTATATTCCAAATTTGAAACCATTTACTTTCCATTCTGATGTCCTCCTGAAATGAAATCTCTTATACTTCAAATCTATGAACTTCAGAGATTCACTAGAACCGAAAACACAAAAAAAGAAGCTCCGATAGATTCGGAACTTCATCCTATAATTCAACAATTCAATGTGTATAATCCCCAACATTTGTTGAGTCAACTGCCTCATGTAGCGCCGCATTCAAACCTGTGGCAACGATGTTGGCCATATCCTCAATAAATTTATCAATTTCTTTAGGTGTCACAATCAGGTCATGTCCAAGAGGTTCTAGCACTTCTTTAACTAAGCCTAAACGTTCCTCTTCAGGCATATCATGCAACATTCCAATAATTTCTTTCGTTTGGTTCGTTTCCTGATCCAAATGTTTCTTCATCATTTCGATCGCATTATTTACAATGGTAGATGCATAACAAACCGTAGGTACCCCGATCGCGATACAAGGTACGCCCAATACTTCTTTCGTTAATCCGCGTCGTTTATTTCCTATTCCTGATCCAGGATGAATACCTATATCAGCAATCTGTATGGTCGTATTTACCCGCTCAAGTGATCTGGATGCGAGTGCATCCACAGCAATAATCAAATCAGGTTTCGTACGATCTATAATTCCTTGAACGATTTCGCTGGATTCGATACCCGTCACTCCTAATACGCCTGGGGCAATTGCGCTTAATTGCCGGTATCCGGGAGCAACCTGATCAGGTACCAATTCAAAATAATGACGTGTGACTAATATATTTTCTACAACGAGCGGCCCTAGAGAGTCTGGAGTAACATTCCAGTTCCCCAGACCAACGACCAAGACAGATTTCGTCTTATCAATCCCAATGAGTGTTAGAAAGTCTTCGAATTCGCGGGCCAAAGCTTCAGCCACTCTTCCTTGCAATCCCGTATCCCCATCACGAAGACCCGGTACTTCCAACGTCACATAATGCCCCTTCACTCGACCAATCATCTTCGCACCTTCATCGTTAAGCACATTTAATCGAGTGATTTTGATCCCATCATGCTCAGTGACTTCTTCATCCACACCTGGAATAGGTGCCTTGTATATTTTTTCTGCCATTTCCTTAGCATCTACAGCAAGATCTGTTCGAACGTTATAATTCTGCAAATCTAAAGTCATCCGCAATTAACCTCCTTCTTCTTCTTCTCATGATAGTGTGCGAGAGAAGAGAGATGTTTATTCAAACCCTTTTTTAGTATTGCTTTTTATAGTGCCCCATGCTAAACTATTTTAAGTTGTGAATCATTTCGATCTATCGAATGTCTTTCAGGAGGTGAATGCAATGCCAAATATTAAATCCGCAATCAAACGTGTAAAAACGAACGACAAACGTCATGCGCTCAACGCTTCCCAAAAATCCGCGCTTCGTACAGCTGTTAAAGCTGCTGACAACGCGCTGGCAAATAATGAAGTTGAAGCTGCTAATACTACCATTCAATTGGCTTCCAAGAAATTGGATAAGGCTGTAACTAAAGGTTTGATCCACAAGAATGCAGCTGCTCGTAAGAAATCTCGCTTGGCGAAAAAACTTAACGCCCTTAATGCTCAAGCATAAGATGCGCTATTCATACGACAAAAGCAGAAGTCCTGAACAGCAAGTTAGCTGATCAGGACTTTTTAGCATTTTTATTATCAATTTTGCAATCGCAATAAGAACAATTCTAATCCAAGTACTTTTTCTATACGCCCCGTCTTCATTTGGTAATCTAAATCTGCTAGCCTATTCAATATTTTCCTCAAATCACCTGAATTAAACTTTCTTGCTTGCTCACCTGCTATTTTAACTGCATAAGGATGCAGCCCAAGCTGTGAAGCAATTTGTTGCTGTGAATAACTTTGACCAGCCAATTCCTTTACTTGTAAAATAATGCGAAACTGTCTTGTGATTAATGCTGCTATCTTAATCGGTTCTTCACGTTGCTTGAGAAGCTCATAAAAGATGCCCAGCGCTTGTTCTTGCCTCAGATTAGCAATATTCTCAACGAGTGCAAAGACATTTTGTTCCGTACTTCGGGCTACTAACTGCTCCACCGTATCTAAATCAATCGTGCCACCGTCCCCTGCATATAAACAAAGCTTATCAAGTTCAGCAGTTAATGTCTGAAGTTGCGTACCCGCATTTCTAATCAGTACCTCTGCTGTTCCTGGTGCTAATACACAGCCTCTCTGCTTCGTCTCCTTATTTACCCAACTGAGTAATTCCTCTCCCCCTAGTGAAGCAAATGCAAGAACAACACCCGAAGATTTCACCGCCTTAACTACTTTCTTCCGTTCGTCTAACTTCTCGTTGTATACGAGAAATATAAGGACACTGTATTCCGCAGGATTCTTCATGTATTCCAAAAGCGCTTCTATACGATGCTCAATCTTTCCACCTTCTTTACCAGCTGTGAAAACAGAGGCATCTCGAACAAAGATCAACTTACGTGGCACCATAAAAGGCACTGTTTCCGCTTCTTCAATGACAACCTGTAATGGCGTATCCGCCAGATCATAGTTTACAATTGCGAAATCACGGTCTTCCTTCTGAAGCAATTGTTCCTCCAAAAGGGAACTGAATTTTTTTATTTGATATTTCTCTAATCCATAAAGCAGATAAACAGGAGAAACATCTCCATGTTTGATAGCTTTCGTTGCTGTTTTGATATCCATGGCAGATTCCCCCTCCTTCACTTCTAAGTACAACCCCATTAATGCCCTTTAATGATTCTACCAAAAAAAAGACTTTCAAACCATAACAAAGGAACCTCGAGCTCTCACCCGAGGTTCCTTTTGTTCCAGCACATCTATATAAACACCGACAACAAAAAGCTCTAGAAACTTTCCTGTCAGTGGCCATAACGATTAGGGCTTTCATATTTATATTGATGGCTGAATATCCAAGTGCAACTGTTGACTGTACCGCAATATAACATATTCTTCAGTTTCATAAACGGTGCTTCCATTCCTGAAGAAATTTTATGGAGCAATAACAGGTGCCGTATCGTTAGGATAAGTGTAACTAGACACTTTACCATCTAGAGATATTTGATACGTAAACACTTTACTATCTGAAGACCATTCGCCCGATACCCAAGTACCTACTAGATCAATACTTTGAATAACCGTCTTTTCAATTGCGCCATCTACGGATAATTGGTATATAACCAGCTTATTATCTTCCAGAACTGCTGATACTTTACCATTTGGTGAATCCCACGACTCGGGTGCCGCCAAACTGAATACCTTATCATCATTCATAACGCCCTCTTGAGAAGGAGGGTCAATCGTTATCCCTTCCCTTGGTTCGCTAATTTTCGGATCCTTTGGCGTATCAGCTTCCATCTTACGATCTGCAGCTTGCCCTTGATCCGGTTCTATCTTCCTAGATTTATCTTGAGAACTAGACTTATCTTGGGCGCTAGATTTATCCGCTACATCCTTAGATGGTTGTGGCGTATCCTCTTTGATCTGTTTCGGTGTATCCGCTACCTTCGTAGAACTTGGATCCGGACTCTTAGACCCAGCAGATGAGTCTGATGATTTATCCGTTTCTGAGGGAACACTTATTCCATTTCCTTCTTTTGGATCTGGCGTGATTGCTTCCTTATTCGGACTAACCGCTGAGTCAGAAACAAGATCATCCTGCTGAGTCGTATCAGAAGCGGCCATCGAAAAACCTGCATTATTAGCAGCGCCATTATCAACAGACTTCTGCTCCGTAGAGGGCATCGTTTCTACTCCTGCAATAGCTTGTTCTTGCATCTGAGCATCCGTGAGCTCTTGCGGAGAATAATTATAGATAGCTACGCCTAAGATCCCCATAGCTGCGACAGCACCGATCATCGTTCTTGCAGTCGTACCTGTAAAGAATCGTCTCTTAGGGACACTTACAGGAGGCATCGGAACCATTTCCTCAGGCGAACGCTCTTTGGAAGCACACTTCTCAAGTCGTGCACGATCTATTGCATCAAGCTGGGGCATAATAGCATCGACTAAGCTATATTTAGGTATAACAAGAGGAAGCTCCTCAAGCTCATGAGCTAGTGACTTAAGCATACGGAAGGAATCCGCACATTGTGGACAATGGGCAATATGTTCCATCATCTGAGTCGTATTCTCTTCATTAAGATCGTTATCCAAATAACGGTGCATCCATTCAATCACCTCTGGACATTTCATCCTGATACACCTCCTTTCTGGTACTCTTGAAGCATGCTCTGTAATTGCTGTCTTGCCCTAAATAGATATGATTTAACCGTATTCAGTGGAAGGTTCAAGCAATCAGCAATTTCGTTGTAGGAGAAATCCTGTATATACCTTAGTACAATAACGGTTCTATGATGTTCTGGCAGTTGATTAATAGCTTCCTGAATATCCTCTGCCATATAAGAAGACAATACCAGTTGTTCAACATCCTGTTTATCTGGAAAAACAAACTCATGTTCATCCATAGATACCGTTGGCTTATTACGACGAAACTTATCAATACATATATTAGTCACGATCCGTTGCACCCATGTCTTAAACTTCGCTTTTTCCTCATAGGAGTCGATTCGGGTATAAATACGGATCAATGATTCCTGTGCAGCATCTAGCGCATCTTGTTCGTTGTTCAGGATATAATAGGCCGTGCGATATACATGTTGTTCAATATCTCGTAATAGGGTAATTAGAGCGTCGCGATCGCCCGATTGAGCCGCTCTAATGAGTTCAAGCTCTACCACAAAGGATCCCCCTCTCCCTGCAATCTTACTGACGTGTAAGACCAGCAAATTGTTGCATATTGTAACCATTTTTCAAAAATATATTTCATGAGATTATGTACCTAACATACCTGTCATCTAATCACAAAAAACTCAACCCCCATAACAAGTGGAGATTGAAGAAGATTCACTATATATTTTTATTACAAACAACCTCTATATGGGAATTTTACAAGAGTACGAGGTTAAGTTCAACCCCCCCTACCTATATTGATTGAACTACAGAAGAACCCTCATATACAAACGTTAGTTCAATCCATATATTTAAGTTTATTCCTGACCCATACCTCTTTATGATCAAGTCTCATTTGAATCTCTCCCTGCTGGTCCGTTCGAAATATTCTCATGCCCTGCTCTATGATACGATTAACTACATCAGAATTAGGATGACCATACGAGTTATTAACACCTGCAGAGATAACTCCTGTTGTAGCCCTCAATTGAGCAAGCCAATCTTTAGAAGTGGATGTTTTACTGCCGTGGTGAGCAATCTTTATTATATCTATACCCATTATTGAATTAGTCGCATCTTCTAAGATGTTATCCTCGCTTGCTTCATCCATATCTCCTGTTAATAATACGCGTACGCCATTCATTTCGAGTATAAATACCAGAGAAGAATGATTCTGTTCCTTAACTATAGGCAACTCTAATTGCTCGTCTCCTGTCATTTCAGGAGATAAGAATATCATACTCGTATATGGATCAGGTTGCATCTCCATTGATTGATGAACAGCATAAATTGGAATATCTTTTGCGAGAGCCGTTGATAGTAAATTTTCAAGAGTCGACGTTCCTGTTAATGTTCCATTAAATAAGAGGGCCTTCACAGGAATCTGATCCAACACGGCCTGTAATCCTCCAGCATGGTCCTGATCCCCGTGCGTAAGCAGGACAGCATCAAGATGATGAATACCTCGTTTTTTCAACAGTGGGACTAAGACCTTAGCTCCAACTTCAAAAGGGTCCTTACGAGCTTTCCAACGGTCGGACTTCTTGCTGAAATTTAACGTCCCCCCGCCATCCACAAGGATATTTTTCCCTTCAGGCGTTGTAATTAGAATGCTGTCACCTTGGCCAACATCCAAAAATTGTACCAGACCCGCTCCCTTTAATGACGGTGGTTGATATCCCACATACAGTAAGACAATAAATAAGAGTATCAGCGGAGCCATAATGAACTGTCTCCAAGTTAGCTTATTCGATCGATCTTCTTGCTGTTGTTCCCGTAAACGGAGTATGCCCTCCAGCGGAATGGTATCATCAACAGACAATGGAGGCGGTTGAGCATGTTGTACCCACAATTTTCCTAACCAAAGTAGTAGATACAATAAAAAATAGTAACAACAAATCCATAATATAGAGGGTGACGGCCATATCGTTATAAATGCTGGATAGATATTCATCCATTCTACTACCGCAAAGGTAATATTATCTAGCCACTCCACAACCCATGCTAGACACCTGCCTGCAGGCATCCACATCGACCCAAGTGCTAATGAAACCATTCCAACTGGCATGACTAGGAATGAAATGAGTGGGACAAGTAGAAGATTAGCAACGATAGACAACAACGAGAATTGATTGAAGTAATATATGGTTAATGGAAAAGATGTGAGTTGAGCGACCACGGTCACACCAAGTGCACCTGCGAATTTACGGGGCACTCTTTTCAGCAAAGGCATTGCGAGTGGTACATATATAATTAGACCTAACGTAACGATAAAAGAAAGTTGAAAACTTACATTTAATAATAAATAAGGATTCCATATCAACATCATGAGTGCCGCGGCGCTAATAATGTGAAGTCCATCTTTCAATAACCCACGTCTTGCTGCATAAAGAGTAATCATACTCATTATACCAGAGCGAACAACAGAGGGACTAAACCCTGTCAGAAGAACATAGCAGGGTACTAGTAAAATAATGATCGTGAGAATCTTCTCACGAGAGAGTCTAAACCACGATAATAGAAGCATCAAACACGCGACATATACAGCCACATGGGTACCTGATACTGCCAATATATGTGTTAATCCCAGTTGAGAGAATTGGTTATATGTCACTGTGTCAACATCATCTTGCATCCCAATGATCAGACCCTTCATAAACCCAGCATGAGGTTCTTGAAACAACGTATCCAGCTTCGATGCCATCTTCCCTCTTAACGCATCATTCACACGAAATAGTGATGTTATGCTCCATGAAGTCGGAGGCGCCACCTCTGTATTTTGCAAACCTTTCACCTTCATTATCCAGTGAATTTCTTTCGTACGCAAATACCTTTGGTAGTCGAAACCATCATAATTACGAGCAGTTGCAGGAATTTCAAGGGTACCGCTTAACTTAATGGAATCACCTCGTTGCCATTCTTCCGCCTCTTGCTGCTGCTGCTTCGTCTGAAGCTTCACTTGTACCAATACAGTCTCTGATACTACAGAAGAATTCATCCCAGATAACTTTACATTCATATCTGCTCGATCCCCATCTACTTCCACCGTTGTTACAATCACACCCTCTGCTTCGACTGCAATACCTGAAAGTTTAGACATGCCCTGCTTCACAGCTTGAGGTAACATGGACACGTTGGCATAATCGTGCCACTCCCAGTATCCACCCGATACCGAGAGTGTGAGCCAAACCATTACTATCATTCCCACTTTTACTTTTAATAGAATCATAGAGACTACTAGTACGATCGACACTGTAGCCCATATCCAACCTAATGTAATGCCCGAATATAGACATGCTACGCTACTTCCAACAACACAACACAAGGTAAATAATAACAGAGGTCTACCTTCCATTCACATCACATCCTTTTTTTTGAAAATAAAAAAGAACCTCTTCTGCGACAAAACTCGCAAAAGAGGTTCTTCCTCTAATCAATACTCACAACATATTGCTTAAATATATCTAGTTCGATACAGCCGTTAGTGTGTCTCTAGGCGGTTCATACGATTGTAAGTGCCGAAATACAATACCTTTACTATTCATCATTTGCGTTACTTTGTCCGTATCTTTAGGATAGGACCTATGAAATACAATTTCAACAATTCCACTGTTAGCCAACATATTGGCGCATGTCCAACAAGGTTCGTCAGTTACATATACCGTACTACCCTCTCGATCTACACGGTCTGTAAAAAGCAATAAATTCTGCTCAGCATGGATGGTACGAATGCACCGTTGCTTCTTAACCATCCGTTGTTCCCCATCAACATCGACCAAAGAAACTTCCTCAGAGATCATACAACCCGCTTCTGAACAATCCGGCATGCCCATTGGGGCCCCATTATAAGCTGTGCCGAGTAGTTTTTTGCCTTGAACAAGTACAGCACCTACATGTCGACGAGAACAACGAGAACGAGTAGATACCATATATGCAATATCCATAAAATACGTATCCCAGTCTTTACGCGTATCTGTCATTATATCCTCCTCCTCTCTATACTCCTTTATTGTTTATTATTATCCTATAGTTCTACATAAGGAGCAATTTTCTCCATCATTTTCGTTCCAATCCCTTTCACATCATTAAGATCGGATATCTTTCGAAAAGGTCCATTCTGATTGCGATAGTCTAATATGGCTTGAGCCTTTTTCTCTCCAATACCCGGTAGCTCCATTAGTTCTTTGACACCAGCGGTGTTCACATTAATTTTGTTGATATTTGCAATATTTGTAACATTTGACGCCGTATCCTGTGATATCGTCGTCCCCGGTTTATTATCAGTGGTGGATGACTCCGCACTATTTACATTAGTAGTTATTTCTGATGACTTTGAATCGGTAGCTGAATTCAATACTTTGCTGGTAGATGCCTCTTCCGCTTCTCGCTTCGTTGAAGAAGGCGTTCCACTCTCTCCTAACGCTTTTGCTACTTGTAAGTTCAAAGGCTCCCAATTCTCTATTTCTCCTTTTTCTCCTATACCAGATAAAAGAATTCCCCCGCTACCTAATAGAGCAACCATAATACCAATCCCCTTACGTTTCATCTCACTACACCTCTATCGCATTAGAATGGAAAGAAATTTCAATATTTCGAATACATCATCTTAAGACAAATATAATAAAATTACTTGTTCTAATCTGTAAATTCGTCATGAGGTAAAGGTTCTAGTGCATATGTTAAGAAGAAGGGTTATGTCATTACCATAATTATGAAAGGAGGGAATGTCCACATGAAGATAGGACTGATCGGAACCGGTAGTATGGGAAGCCTCTTATTAGATGCCTTCATATACTTTGGAGCCATAAAGCCTCAGCAACTGTTTACAAGTAACCGTTCGAAAGAGAAACTTCTGTTACTCTCTGAACGCCATGAAGGTCTAAATATCTCCCTTAACAATATCGAAACAGTAACAAGCTGTGATATTCTATTCGTCTGTGTTAAGCCTCTTCAATTCGCTACTTTAATACATGAAATTAAAGACCATGTCCGATCGGACCAGTTACTCGTGTCTATTACTAGTCCAGTACAGCTTCTTCATTTAGAGAATAATCTATCTTGTAAAATTGCTAAAGTGATTCCAAGCGTCACTCATAAGGTTGGAAGTGGTGCTTCATTAGTTATGTATGGTAGCCGAATCCAAGAGGAAGATAAACAAATTCTGCATGATCTACTCTCTTTCATCAGCAAACCTATAGAAATAAAAGAAACGCAGGCGCGCATCAACTCTGACTTTACTAGCTGCGGGCCTGCGTTTATGAGTTTCTTTTTATTAAAATGGATCGATGCTGCTGTGGAGATGACAGGCATTTCACGAGAAGAGATTACCTGCCTTGCAAGTGAAATGATGCTTGGCACGGGCAAATTATTAACCCAAGGTGGGCTAACACCTCTACAACTTCAAGAACTGGTAGCCGTTCCTGGGGGCATTACCGCACAAGCCTTATCCCAATTAAACCAAAGTTTAGATGGCGTATTTCACAATCTAATTACCACGACCCACAACAAGTATATTGAGGATGTAGAAAAACTAAATGAATTATTAGGTGATATTAACTAACCACAATATTAACTAGTTTACCTGGGACAGCAATGATTTTACGAATGGTTTTACCTGCAATAGCTTGCTCTACACTAGGAAGAGCTAAACCATACGCTTGCATCGCCTCTTGGTTCATATCTTTTGCAATCAAGGTACGCTCTACAATTTTACCATTCACTTGTACAACGATCTCAACCTCAGAATCCACCGTCCAAGATTCGTCAAATGTTGGCCACTCTTCATACGTGATGCTATCTTCATGTCCAAGGCGCTGCCACAATTCCTCGGAAATGTGCGGTGCCATCGGGGACAGAAGTTGTACAAAGTCCTCTAGAGCACGACGTGGTAACTCATCCGTCTTGTAAGCTTCATTAACAAAGATCATCAATTGACTAATCGCTGTATTAAAGCGTAGGTTATCCAAATCTTCGGTTACTTTTTTGATACTCTTATGCCACGTCCGTTTAAACTCATCGCTTCCTTCACCATCGACAATTTTACTATTTAGATTGCCTTCATCATTGATGAATAGACGCCATACTCGGGAAAGGAAACGATGGCTTCCCTCTACCCCGCTAATATTCCATGGTTTAGTAGCTTCTAATGGTCCCATAAACATTTCATAGATTCGAAGTGTATCCGCACCATGGCTTTCAACGATTTCATCTGGGTTAACGACATTCCCACGGGATTTACTCATCTTCTCGTTATTAGTACCCAGAATCATTCCTTGGTTCACAAGTTTATGGAATGGTTCTTTCGTATCAACAATCCCTAGATCATACAGAACCTTATGCCAGAAACGTGCGTACAACAAGTGAAGTACAGCATGTTCTGCTCCACCGATATAAAGATCTACAGGAAGCCATTGTTGTTGCTTCTCCTTGGAACATAGCTCTTTATCATTGTGTGGATCAATAAAACGTAGGTAATACCAGCAGCTTCCTGCCCATTGAGGCATCGTATTGGTCTCACGACGAGCCTTCATTCCAGTCTCAGTATCGATCGTTTCCACCCATTCAAGTACATTAGCAAGTGGTGATTCCCCTGTACCTGACGGCTTGATTTGTTCAACATCAGGTAGAACAAGTGGTAATTGATCTACGGGAACAGTCTTCATTGTTCCGTCTTCCAGATGAAGGATTGGAATCGGCTCTCCCCAATATCTTTGGCGGCTAAATAACCAGTCGCGTAAACGATATGTGATCTTACCTTGACCCTTGCCATTCTCTTCTAGCCAAGCTATCATTTTCGCAATAGCCTCTACGTTCTGTAGACCATTAAGCCATTCGGAGTTCACATGTTCTCCGTCTCCGCTGTAAGCCTCTTCCTCAATATTACCGCCTTTAACCACTTCTATAATTTCTAGCCCGAACTGTTTGGCAAATTCCCAGTCACGTGTATCATGTCCTGCTACGGCCATGATCGCTCCTGTTCCATAACCAGCAAGAACATAATCTGCAATCCAGATTGGCATCGTAGCGCCATTTACTGGATTAACCGCATAAGCCCCTGTAAACACTCCTGATTTGTCCTTTGCCAAATCCGTACGTTCCAGATCACTTTTGTGTGAAGCCTGAATCTTATATGCTTCGACAGCTTCCTTTTGCTCATCTGTCGTAATACGAGCGACTAACTCTTGTTCTGGCGCTAGGACACAGTAACTTGCACCAAACAATGTATCCGGTCTAGTTGTGAACACTACCAGTTGATCCTCGTGACCTTTTATCTCGAATTTCACTTCAGCGCCTTTGGATTTACCAATCCAGTTACGTTGCATATCTTTAATGCCCTCAGACCAATCTAATTCTTCTAGATCATCCAATAAACGATCCGCATACTCTGTAATTCTCAGCATCCATTGTCTCATCGGTTTACGAACGACAGGATGATTACCGCGCTCACTCAATCCACCAATGACTTCTTCATTGGCAAGTACAGTACCTAATGCTTCACACCAATTGACTGGCACTTCAGCGACATAAGCAAGTCCCTTATTATACAATTGGATAAAGATCCATTGTGTCCATTTGTAATATTCAGGGTCCGTCGTGCTAATCTCTCTGTCCCAATCATATGAGAAGCCAAGGGATTTGATCTGACGGCGGAAATTATTAATATTCTGAACTGTAAATCCCTTTGGATGTTCTCCTGTATCTATAGCATGCTGCTCTGCTGGTAGACCGAAGGCATCCCAACCCATAGGATGAAGAACATTGTAACCACGCATCCGTTTATATCGTGAAACAATATCCGTTGCGGTATAACCTTCAGGATGCCCTACATGAAGACCTGCACCCGATGGGTATGGAAACATATCCAAAGCGTAGAACTTAGGCTTCGCTGGATCTTCCCCTGTTTTAAATGTATTGTGCTCATCCCAATATTGCTGCCATTTCGGTTCTATGGCTTGTGCCTGATAACCCTGGCCCTGTGGCTGTTGTTCACTCATGACCTTATTCCTCCTTCGCAATTGTGCGGTATAATATGTAACGTTTTCCGAACAGATAATCTCTTACATTTTCCCATCAAAAAAACCTCTTCATCCTTAGCGTATGATCGCTAGGGACGAGAGGTTAGATTCCCGTGGTACCACCCTAGTTAGCGGAATACATTCTTTGTCTTCCACTCACTTTGAACCCTTAACGCGGGCAAGACGACGATACTTTATATATAGAAATCTGACGACCTACATTGTAGGATCGTTAAGCTTTTCCATATTCATATCATGACTCCGAGGCGAGTTCGTTTCGATCTATCAACCGGCTTGCAGCAACCGCCGGCTCTCTGGATGAAGTCTCGAAATTAATACTCCTCATCAACGTTTAAAATATGCATTTTGATGAACCATATTATACAGAATCAAGGAGGATAAGTCAACAAATGACCCGATTCCATGTGATGAATTATCCAAATAACTACGACTGGGCCTGCCAATCATTATGTATAAAATAATCATATGAAACAAATACTAATATTTGTCTTTCCAAACCAATTTAAGGGAGAGTGTTCATATGCGTGAAGGAATAATTCCTGCTGTTCTTGGAACTGTCGTATCCGCATCGGGTGCTGCACTGCTTGGTAGCAAGTATAAACTTGCCGCGTATGGCGTATTAGGCTTTGGTCTAGCACACATCATTCTTGGAAGTATCGACCTTGTCGAACATCGTTGAGCATTGGAGAGACAATAGGGCATAAGATTATATCTTATGCCACCTAGTCAAAGCTAGAACAATAAGCCTTGGATCAAAGGATCCAAGGCTTATTTAATGTATTATTGTGGATTCGTTGTCCATAGTCCAGCTGTTTTCACAAAAACACGCTGTGGAAGTCTCAATGTTGCTAGTGCTAACTCAGCCACATCTTCAGGTTGCATCATACGATCTTCATCGCCAATTTTCAAGCCAGCATTTTTAGCTAAATCCGTATTGACCGTACTTGGCGTTAAGGCCATAACTCGAATGTTAAATTTGCGAACCTCCTGTAGAACAGATTCAGTCAGGCCCAATACCGCAAACTTAGAAGCACAATAAGCGGAGCCCGTTGCAAATCCTTTCTCACCTGCAGTTGATGCGATATTGATGATATTTCCACTATTTTGTTCTATCATTGTAGGAAGTACTGCACGAGTTACGTAATAAGTGCCCATTAAGTTAACCTGGATCATTTTTTCCCATACATCAGAATCCATATCCACTAATGTTCCGAACTCTGCGAATCCGGCATTATTAATCAAAATATCAATGGAACCTAGTTGCTCCTTCAATACTTCTACAGCGTTGTCCACTTCACTCTTCACAGAAACATCTGCTGTCGCAATACTAACTTTGACACCATAAGTTTCAGTTAGCGTATTACGAAGCACTTCCAAATCCGAAGTTGTTCTAGCGATCAGACCCAAATTCACACCTTCCCTAGCAAGTGAAGTGGCTATGGCTAGGCCGATCCCTTTTCCTGCACCCGTAATGATAGCTGTACTATTCTTAAATTCCATGTCATTCACTCCTTAATGTTATAATCATCGTCCTTGGAAAACTCACTTCTCAAGTATATGCCAAATACGTTGTAGTATCAAAAAAAGAAGCCCTGAGAATCCAAGAGCTTCACTTCAAACAGGCACAACTATTTGATCGCTACATAAAAGAGTCGCTGCGCACCCTCATCTGCTTCGATCCATTCAAAATCCGCATAGATTTTAATATCACGGAATCCAGCCTTTACGAGTTCCACCTTCATCCAGTCAGGATCGTACGCACGCTGAACATGGATCTCTTCGAAACGTCGATATTGATCTCCACCTTGTTCATCACGCACAAAAATGCTCAAATGATGCTCAATCTCGCAACGTTCCTCATCTAAATCACACGTCCAAATATAAGAAACGGAACGTTCATCCAGCACAAACGGCTGTTCTTCATCATAACGTTTCATCGTATTGGGATGGTGTACATCAAAGAGAAACGTTCCTCCTGGCTTTAAACCCTCGTATGTTCGCGCGAACATAGATATAACATCTGATTCTTCAACGAGATAATTAATACAGTCACAAAAAGATATCACAGAATCCACCGGTTCTGGCAATTCCCACTCTGTCATATCTTGTTGTATCCAACGTATACTTCCTTCGCGTTGAAGACGATTACCCTGTGGCGTTCCATCCATTTTACCGCGCGCAACAGACAACATATCCGATGAAAGATCAATACCTGTCACTTCAAATCCAGAATTCACTAGTGGTATGGTGATGCTACCCGTCCCACAACCCAGCTCAGCGACAGTATGAGGCATCCCATGTTTCTCCCAAGCCGTTCGGGCGAAACGTATCCAGTCAGGGTATGGCATATCCTCCATTAATTCATCATAGACATATGCAAATTTCCGGTAGGATGACATGATGACACCTCACTCTCTTTGGAATACTATGATTTCAGTATAAGATTAAGACTGTACCTCTTCATTTGGAGTAGACTCCAGATTCACGAGGTACGTCCAATTTTCTTTTTGTGTAATCAGGCCTTCTTTCAACAACTTACCAATAGCCCGTTTAAATGCTGATTTACTAATACCAAATCGCTCTTTAATGATGTCTGGAGGTGTAGCATCTGAATAAGGCATGCCTCCACCTTGACGTTCCTTAAGGAACGCCAACAAGTTCTCAGCATCCAAATCCCTTCCAACTTCTTTCAGAGGTGCCATGGATAGATTGACTCTTCCATCTTCACGTATATGGCTAATACGTACCTTCACTTCTTCGCCAAGACGAAGCATGCGAGTGCGTTCCGTGGAATGAATCAGACCGATAACCCCGAATCCAACCACTCCACCATCTACAAGCACGAATGTGCCCATCTGAAGTGATTTGTACACGGTTGCGCTCACCCATTGGTTCATCCATGAGGAAGGTGCAGCAAAGGTCAACGTTTCCAGCTCATACTCCCCAGCAAGCTTAGCAAGAAGGCGTCCCTGTTTATCGTGCTCCATAGTGACAAATACAGAATCACCTACACGTGGATGTAACTCATTAAGTTCAGGCAATTCTCGTATAGGAAGCAATAACTGACGACCAAGTCCCATTTCGAGGAAACAACCCAGCCGTGGGTTAATATCGGCCACAACCAGTTTGGCTAGTCCATCTAGTGTCAAATAAGGCTTTTTCATCGTTGCAGCCAATCGGCCCTCTGTATCGAAGAATATAAATACTTCTAATATATCGCCAGGCTTTATTTCTTCTGTAATCTCCGTGTAATGAAGTAACACATCGAAATCATCTCCATATAGAAAAAAACCATATGGAGACACCTCACGGGCCACTTCTAATGAAACAACTGTACCCGCAACTAAGCTCATACTAATTCCATTACCTTAGCATCAGACCATAATTTCTCAAGATTATAGAACTCACGCTCGTCGCGGTGGAAAATATGAACAATAACATCTCCTAAATCCATCAATACCCAACGTGCGGAATTCATTCCTTCGATTCCACGAATGTTAGTACCTGCATCCATAGCCTGCTTACGAATTTCTGTAGCGATTGCTTGTACTTGTACATCAGAGTTACCATGACAAATAACAAAATAATCGGCAACCAATGATACCCCTCTTAAATCCAGTGCAACGATGTCCATTGCCTTTCTATCTTTCGCTCCAGTTACTGCTAAATCCAACAATTTCTCAGGTCCAATATACTTTAGATTCATGAATTCGCCTCCATTTGCTTTATCAAATCATTACGTGCTAATACCGTTAACGGGTAAATAATTTGCCTACGTGACACTAGTAAACTGATTGTAGAATCCAAACCCGCCACTAGGCCTCCCTCTAGACTATGGTTGGCTAGTTCCCGAATATTATTCACACCAGGAAAGTCTCTTCCTGGCTCGATATAATCAGCTAGACATACCACTTTGTCCAGTAAAGTCATGCCAATCCTACCCGCTGTGTGATAGCGAATGGCATCCAAAATTTCATTGTCGTCAATTCCATATTCATGATTTGCTACAAAAGCACCTACTTCGGCATGCCAAAGTTGCTTATTGTATAATAATAAATCGTCAGATAACTGATTGTCCGATAAAATCGTTCTCAACGTCTCTATCGGCCAGTATTTAGCCACATCATGTAAAATAGCCGCTAAATCTGCTTTCACAGGATCTGCTCCATATTGTTCTGCCAGCTTTACTGCCGTATCCATAACACCTTGTGTGTGCTGCCAACGTTTTTCAGGCATCTGAGTTGACACGACTTTAATAAGTTCATCACGGCTGAATTTCATATAACCCGCTCCTTATTATATATTCATACACACGTTCAGGCACCATATAACGGATGGAATGCCCCATCTCAGCCTTTTCTCTAATCCCAGAAGAGGAAATGTCCACAAGTGGCATGTCAGCCAGTAGCACTCTACGCTGTAAATAGGACGGGAGTGCAGACAGATCCAAAGGTGAACCTGGACGACCCACACCAATAAACGTTAGCATCTCCGATAAATCCTCAATTCGATCCCATTTAGGTAAATAGTTAACCATATCTGCTCCAATGATAAAATAGAAGTCAAATGCTGGATAGATCTCTTTAAGCTCTTCGATCGTGTCTATCGTGTAGGAAACGCCACCTCTTCTCACCTCTATATCCAGAGTTCGAAAAGAAGGATGGTCCTTTATAGCCTCGGCTACCATCGTTAACCGTTGTTCACCCGTTGCTCCAGCCTTATCTTTATGAGGAGGAATATGGCTTGGCATGAACCAGACTTCATCCAACTGATAAGAATCTCTTGCAGATTCCGCCGCGAGCAAGTGTCCGATATGAAGTGGATCAAAGGTCCCCCCCATGATACCTATCTTCATGCTGAATCCTCCCTACTTAAGGCAGTTGAATTTGTTTATTATCTTTTGATTCTTTATACAATACGATCACTTTTCCGATAACCTGAACCAATTCCGCACCAGATTGTTTAGCCAACTCTGCTCCGATTTCGTTCCGATCTTCAAGACAAGTGTTAAGAACTGTAATTTTCATAAGTTCTCTCTTCTCAATAGCTTCTACGATATGACGAATCAAATGGTCATTCGTTCCATTCTTACCGACTTGGAATACGGGATCTAAATGATGTGCTAATGAACGTAAATAACGTTTCTGTTTTCCAGTTAACATGTAATATCCAAACTCCTTCAATTCAATTAATTAATCTTTTACTTACAATTCAGTCCTGAAGACTCTTCAAGACCGCAGTCCGCATCGTCTCAATCGGTGCAGGCATCCCTGTCCAATATTCAAGGGCATATGCACCTTGATTTACAAACATGCCAAGGCCTCCATGAATGATGCATCCTCTCTCCTTGCTCTTCTTCAGCAATTCAGTCGTTAGCGGATTGTAAATCAAATCGCTAACGATGATTCCAGGTGGAATCAATTCTGGATCGATAACCGTTTGAGAAGTATTAGGATACATCCCAATGGACGTTGTATTAATCACAACATCCATGTCTGGCAGAATTCCTTCGACTTGGTCCATGGTGATCGCAGAAATATTCACCAGTGACTTCCATTCCTCTGCCATTTGGATAGCTTTATCCTTTGTCCGATTAGCGATTACAATGCTCTTCGGTTCTTCCTGTGCAAGTGCATAAATGATGCCACGAGCGGCTCCACCTGCTCCTAAGACCATAATTGATTTACCACGCAAATCAACATGGGTCTCATCCTTCAACGATCGGACGTAACCCATCCCATCCGTGTTGTAGCCTGTGAGAATACCATTCTCATTCACAATCGTATTCACTGCGCCAATCCGAGCCGCGGAGTCATCTATTCGATCTATATAATTCATTACATCTACTTTATGCGGAATGGTCACATTAATCCCTCTGAATCCAATCTCTTTAATCCGAGAGATCGCACTACTCAGATCCTCACGACTAACGTGGAGGGGGTAATATTCCCCCTCGATACCAAGTACTTCTAAAGCAGCGTTATGCATTACTGGGGATTTAGAATGAGCGATAGGGTCTCCGATCACCGCGAGAAGCATCGTCTTGTTCTGTTGTGAAGCTAGTTCTCTCCATAACATATTCTTATTTCACCCGCTTTCTGTTGATTAGTCTATATCAAAGAAGGCCTAGATAGAACTTTTACACCACGCGGTGCATGGATTGCTATTAAAGCACCTTGATCACTGTTGATTTTAACCCAACCTAAACCTGAGATAAACACATCTGAGCGAGTTCCCTTTTTAAGACTAAATTCGTGTCTTGTCCATTCAGGAAGCTTCGCTAAATTAGCTTGAGTAGGAGGAGTGAGCATCACTCCAGCATGTTCTGCATACAGTGATTCTGCACGTTCTAACTTCGTACGGTGAATCACAACCTGTGGGCTAAGGAAGCACGTAAACGATTGACGTTCACCTTGTATGAAGTCAAATCGAGCCATAGCACCAAAGAATAACGTCTGACCTTCATTCAGCTGATAAACCATTGGTTTAAGCGGATTTTCTGGCATCGTTGCTCCGAGATCTTCACGGCTCACGAGCTCACTGAAACGCCAAGGGTATACGATACCTGGTGTATCAATAATAAAGCGCCCATCATCGAGCGGTATATTAACCATGTCTAGTGTAGTACCTGGATAACGAGAAGTCGTCAGTTCTTGTTCAAGGTCACTGTAATCGCGGATGAGACGATTCACTAAGGTTGATTTACCTACATTCGTTGCACCAACAACATACACATCTCGATCTCCACGGTAAGTAGCTATCGTCTCAAGCAAGCGTTCAAATCCTTGATTCTTCTTGGCGCTACATAACACGATTTCTTCCGTTTTAAGACCATTTTCTTTGCTTTGTTGTTGAACCCAATTCTTAATCTTGTTCCAGTTCGTCACTTTCGGAAGAAGGTCAATCTTGTTCACCACAAGGATAACAGGATTATTCCCCACAAAACGTTGTAATCCAGAGATCATGCTTCCCTGAAAGTCGAACAGATCAACAATATGAATAACAAGTGCATTCTTATCGCCAATTTGGCTTAACAGTTTCAAGAATTCATCTTGATCCACCGTAACGGACGATGATTCATTGTAATTCTTAATACGGAAACAGCGCTGACAAATAATCTGCTCTTGTTCTAGCGCCTTAGGTGGTACATATCCCGGTAAATCTGATTGCTCGGTTTGTAGTGTAATACCACACCCGCTGCAGTTCATGGCTTCTTGCTCGCCAATAGATTCTTTCATTCTTTATGTTCCTCCTCGAGCCATAATCCTTTTTTTCGAAGACTCTTAAGCGCAATGCGCTCCACTCTCCGATTGATTCTTGTTCCCCATCCTTCGTCCTGAACCGAGATGGGCAGTACTAATACTGTAAGTAACCCAAGCCGATTACCACCTAATACATCAGTCAGCATTTGGTCGCCTACCATAATCGTCTCTGTATTTGAAAGTCCCATCATCTTCATTGCCTTATTAAACGACTTAAGGGAAGGTTTACGGGCTTCATGCACATATTGAATGTCCAATGGAGTAGCAAAATCTGATACTCGCTTCGAATGATTGTTGGATACAATGATCAATTGAAACCCAGTCTTTTTCACCAATTCAAACCAAGCGATCAATTCCGGATGGGCAAGCGGTGCTTTGGCACCTACAAGCGTATTGTCCAAATCCGTAATAATCCCCCGGTAACCTTTTGCATATAGATCTTCCAAATCGATGTCAAATACTGTATTCACCCGTAATTTAGGCAGCAGCATTTCAAACAAGTCAAGTCACCTCAGTTTCATACGACAAACTATACCATAATATCATGAGTTATTACAAAAGAAACCGCCCCTTTTGCATAAGCAAAAAGGACGAGGGTATCGTTAGCTTTTATTTTTCACTCTTAGAGAGACTTTAAGTTGTTCCGTAACCTTCTGAACCGTACGCCATTCATCACTCGCAATAGCCTCAGGACTATACCTTGCTTTTTCGAAAAGTTGTAGAAGAGAACTTAATGATGGCTCTAGGTTTGGCGCACTTGTCTGCCACTTGATGACGGACTCACGTAACGTCTCATGATTCTCACGTCTCATGCCATGTTTGTGCAAAACCATTAGCCAACGTTCAGTCTCAATGATCACTTTCTCATCTGGAGATAGTTTTTTTCTCATTCGAAGTCGACGTAGTAAGAAGTGTAACGAATCCGCGGAGCGCCACCCTATATAACCGAGCCATGATAATAACAACGTAATTGCTACTACAATCAACCCTCTACTCCAAGCTGATTTCAATCCCCAATTGTTCGATTGCTGTGAATCTTTATTGAGTCCCTCTTCGTCCTCTTGCAGATCTGTTTCCTTCTTATCTAAACTATCCATTTCCGTAATGAGAGGCATATTAAACCCTGGTGTTGCTTCGATTGGAATCCAACCGTAAGGACCGAAATAAACTTCCACCCATGAGTGTGCGTCGGCATTGGTCACCCTGTATGAATCTGGATCCATCTGCTGCCCCTGTCGCATCATACGAAATTCATCCATTTGAGGCTGGCTACCCGGAGCATATCCTTTGACCCAGCGAGCTGGAATGCCAAGGGATCTTGTCATCATGACCATAGAAGTTGAGAAATAATTACAATATCCTTCACGAATCTCAAATAAAAAACTGTCTACGAAATCGTCACTTTTTTTGAGAGTTAAATCTGGCGTGTTCGTATATTTATAGTTCGTTTGTAAATAAGTTTGTAATAAAGTTATTTTTTCATACGGAGTCAGTGCTGATTCTGTCACATCAGAAGCAAGTTCTTTAACCCGTCCCGGGAAATTATCAGGTATCTGCAAGTAATCCTTTTCATTGGAATCCTCATATAGATCATCGAAAGATTTCTTTCTTAATTCTTCTATGGGAACAATAGGCACTTCAGAAGTAATCGTATATGCCTTCGGATATGGTGATTCCTTATCCGTATTATTCCAATGAAGTTCTCCTTGTGGACCCTTCCACTGAATTCCACGCATATCCTTCTCTCCATCGATCGTCTGCACCGAAGAAATCGCATATGCACCAAACAGTACTGGAAAGTCGTTATCAGTTTGAAACATCATCGTTTGTTGAACTTTCTCCGTCTGTATTATGGATTCAGAATCCTGTTTAAGCTCTTCTGCGACCACAACATCTTTAAATATATTAGCTTCACTGGATTCACTCTCCCAGCCTGTACCCGAATAGAGACTTCTTGTTTCTCCACGCCAATAGTTCCGTTTAGGTGAACGAACAGTCATCACAAGAGAATAATCGAATTCAAATGCGCCACCTAGCCTATTATCTTCACTACTGTACCCTGACACGGACGGTTGTACATCTAACGTTCCAACTTCCGCCTGTTTATCTCTATCACCTATAGATTCATTCCGCCCTGTCCATGCTGAGTAGGGATCCATCAATATCGGGGAAATTTTCGGCATGCTGAGGCCCAGTATAAAGATGACCGAGAAAATCAGCACGATATGAGCGATCATCTCGAAAGGGTAATCGAGCAGATTTCTCCATCCATCAGGATATCTCTTTTTGAAACGCTGAAAATGATGACTTATCAACCAGCCCATCATAGCGAGCACCATCATTGCGGCTTCATCCCAAAGAATCATGGATGAGAAAGAATCAAGTATAGCCATTGCAACAATATTAAGTCCCATGAATAAAAGAATCCGTCGCTGACTCGTTAGATAACTAGTAAGAAATAGACATAATATCGCTGCGCTAAATGCAAACCAAATATAAGGTTGCATACCAAGAATATAAGATTTGATTCCATCATCTGTTGGAGAATATACATCATATTCAATAAGTGTATACCGAAGCACCAGCAGGATTGTCCCCAATTCCAGCAGAATACGATATACTCGCTTTACTGGGAGCAAGACCTCAATGATGACGATCATAACAATGGTTCTGCCTACTAATGAAGTCGTTTCTTTGAACCATATCGGTTCAGTATACGATAGCCACTGTTGTGCAACGATCCATATCCAAATGAATGAGAGAGAGGTTAACCAATCATATTTGAGAAAAGCTTTACGTTTGGTCATAAAGATCCCCTTCCTATTGCGTTAGGTAACTCCTCTAGTGCAGAGACAGCGCATCCATGAATACCTCGCGCTCTCATAACAGAGGCCCAATCTTTCGAGAGATCGCCCTTTGAATTAAGAATATGTAGGTGTGTAGGACTCATCCCACGAATATCTGCCCAACGGATCAACTCCATTACAGATGCTCCGCTTGTGGGACTTACTAGAATGAAATAAGCTCCTTGTGGGAAAAGACGCGTCGCAGATTCGAGCTTTGGAAGTAATTTACCTACACCATCAGCATCCATATCAATGAGATGATGTAACATCTTCTGCCGCTCTAATACACTTTCTGATGGAGCGATAACATTAATTTTACTTCCAATAGTACACAATCCAATACCTATTCGTTCACGGTTCCTATATTCTAATAAAGAAGATACCACAGATATTGCAAGTTCAAATTGCTCATCTGAGCTGTAATTCGCCGCTATAGCATCCAGAATGATCATTGTTTTGGGAACAGATTCATGTTCAAATTCTTTCGATTTCCAGGTTCCCGTCCTCGCTGTCGCATTCCAATGAATTCTTGTTATCCGGTCCCCATATACGTAATCACGTACACCATTAATCTGCGTCGTCTCCCTACGAGAGGAAGACATCGCAGTCTGAGGTCCCACAAGACGAGAATTACGATCAAACAACTGCCAATAAGGAATAAAGACCGTACGTGGCATGACTCGGAATTGCCCTGGAGCAAGCATCTTTCCTTTATGTTCCAACAGTCCAAAGATATCCTCACTTACACATTCAGTCTCCATAAAATGGTATCTCCCGCGTTCCAATGGTGGTGTCTTAAACACGAGTTGGGCTTGCCCGCGAAAACTTGGTATAACACTTTCTTCGAAAGACCAAGATTGGCCATTATGTTTTCTCAATACTTCTCGAATGATAATGTAAGGATACGGCAGAAACCCAGGAATATTAACGTTTAGCTTAACATTCATCTGCTCACCAGCATGTAGCATATTAAACCGTTCCTCAATTAATGTGAAATGCCGCTTACCCACTGCTCGGCTTACCCCACTGTATCCACCTAGTAGCAAGTAGAGCACAAATACGTTACACATTGTGAACAACATGGTGGACGTCTTTCCACCTTGAAATAATAAATACAGTAGACTGATTCCCCATACAACAAGAACCCACCGCACCTTAGGCTTACATAGTCCCCTTCCAATGGACTTCAGGAATGAATTCATCCTTTTTCTCCCATCATCATGGTAACGGGTACATTGACCCCTTTGATGATACTTGTTAGAACAGATTCCACGTGAACACTTTCAAGACGCGATTCTGAGCGGAGTAAAATCCTGTGGGATAGAACATAAGGAGCAAGATACTTAACATCATCAGGAAGTACGTAATCTCTTTCTTGTAGAAACGCATATGCTTTGCACGCCATCATTAAAGATAACGATGCTCGCGGGCTAGCGCCCAATAGAACATCCTGATGATCTCGCGTTCTGCGAATTAATTCAAGCATATAATCAACTACTACTTCATTTATATGTATATTTCGAATCTCTTGCTGAATTGTAGCAATGTGCTCCATATGGGTAACGGGTTCCAATCGATCCACAGGTTGCCCCACCTGATGATCCAACATCAATTGTTTCTCTGTAGAAGCATCCGGATATCCGAGAATGATCTTCATCATGAAACGATCGAGTTGAGCTTCTGGAAGTGTATACGTCCCTTCGAAATCAATCGGATTCTGGGTGGCAATCAACATAAAGGGGTGGGGTAGATCATGTGTTTCTCCATCTACTGTAACGTTCCTTTCCTCCATCACTTCAAGTAATGCCGCTTGAGATTTGGTCGTAGCGCGGTTAATTTCATCAACTAGCAGTATATTAGTCATGACCGGACCAGGACGGAAATAAAATTGTTGATCGCGTGGGTGAAATATGGATACTCCTGTAATATCACTTGGCAGAATATCAGGATTACATTGAATACGTCGATAATCACCACTAATGGACTTCGCAAGCGCCTTGACCAGCTGGGTCTTACCTGTGCCTGGTACATCTTCGATAAGAACATGACCACTAGCAAGAAGCGATGTTAGCAGCAATTGTATCTCCGAAGACTTACCTAATATGCATGATTCCAGATTAGAACGAAGAGCTGAAATGATTTGGGTGGACTCTTTACGAATGGGCATAAGTTATTAAACCCTCCTGTTTATTAACATTTATTACATTGTACATGATGAATAGTTCTAAGTATATTGGGCATACTCCCTAAATTGGTCGGGTTTTTTTATGCAATATGAAAGTGATAATTGATAAGTTATCCGTGATACGTGATAAGTGATTACGACCAAGGCAGGTGAAAGGAACTGAATTCCTACAAATAAACAAATGAGCGTCTTCGAATGAACACGAAGACACTCACAAGACAATTCATATGTTAGATCAAAATTAAAAGAGATACAGCAATATGATGATCAACAAAATAAACAACACATAAATCACAATGCGTTTTTTCAACGTTAAATTCATGATATGTGCCCCTTTCTTTTGCCTAATACGGAACATTCACCCATTGACATGTTATTCTGTTCGAACGCTAATGGTGCAACTCAATTCTGATATAGACAATCTATTTGACACGGTTCATACTAAATACTATGAAAAATACATTATGAGTAGTTATGAGGGATTCATTAAGTCGTACGATATGGCTCAGCAATTCGTCATAACATAACCGAGAAGGAGTTCACTTTCAATGAATCAAAAGACGATGGATTTGTTCCGCCACCTTACAGAGTTTCCAGCTGCATCAGGATTTGAAAGAGAATTGCGGGCATGGGTCAAAAATGCCATGTCATCATATACAGAAGAGTTTGTACAAGATCGACTTGGAAGTCTCTTTGGTGTTCTTCGCGGAGACGAGAACGGGCCTAAAGTGATGGTAGCAGGACATTTTGATGAGGTTGGGTTTATGGTAACTGGCATTACACCTGCAGGTATGATTCGTTTTCAACCACTTGGAGGTTGGTGGAGTCAGGCTGTACTTTCACAACGTCTTCAGATTATGACGGACAACGGCCCTATTATTGGTGTAGTTGGATCCACTCCGCCCCATCTTTTAGATGAAGCACAACGTAGTAAACCCGTAGACATCAAATCGATGTATCTTGATATTGGTGCTGATGATCAAGAAGAAGCAGAATCCTTTGGCATACATATTGGACAGCAGATCGTACCTATCTGTGATTTCACGCCGCTTGCCAACCCTAAGAAAATCATGGCTAAGGCATGGGATAACCGCTATGGCGTAGGTCTTGCCATTGAATGCTTAGAAGCGCTTTACAAAGAGAAACTTCCTAATACATTGTACATCGGTGCAACCGTGCAAGAAGAACTTGGATTAAGAGGCGCTCGTACGTCAGCGAACCTCATCCAACCTGACATTTTCTTTGCTCTAGATGCCAGTGCAGCCAATGATATGACAGGTGACAAACAATCCTTTGGACATATCGGAAATGGTACATTATTACGAATTTTCGACCCGTCTATGCTTACCCATCGCGGACTTGTGGAATATGTACAAGATACAGCGGATACGCACAAGATTAAATACCAATACTTTGTTTCACCAGGTGGCACAGATGCTGGCCAAGTCCATCTTAGTGGCATCGGCGTTCCATCGACAGTGATTGGAATCTGTTCCCGTTACATCCATACATCATCTTCTATCATACATACAGATGATTATGAAGCAGCTAAGGAACTACTGATCACTTTAGTGAAGGGCTTGGATCGTACGACGTTGAATACGATTATTGAACGGAGTTAGGCTGGATTATGCATACAAGTGCCTATAGATAATTTTAACCGCCGAAAGCTGAGAGCTTTCGGCGGATTTTTTATAAAGATTTAAAAAGGATGCTACAATACATCATTTGATTCGAATCACTTCATATCCATCAGCTTGATTTCATTACCTTCTTTATCTGTGTCTTCCTAACCCATGCAATAAAAGCCGCTTAGCACTTTTCACCCAAACGGTATGGCATCGAAAGGTATATTTATCGTTTCGCCTTATAAAACTCATGATACAGCTTCATCAATGCCCGCTTCTCAATACGTGACACATAACTGCGACTAATCCCAAGTTCCTTAGCGATTTCGCGCTGTGTGCGTTCCTCTCCGCCCTGTTCCAGCCCGAATCTCCCTTTAATGACTTCTTGTTCGCGGGGGTCCAATATATCCAGGTTACGATAGATTTTACTCTTTTCAATCTTGAGTTGAACCATATCTGCCACATCGTCTGCTTCACTACCTAGAATGTCGATCAGAGTTATTTCGTTGCCTTCTTTGTCAGTTCCTATCGGATCATGAAGTGATACGTCTTTACGTGTCTTTTTGAGCGAACGAAGGTGCATCAGAATTTCATTCTCTATACACCGAGCCGCAAATGTTGCTAACTTCGTTCCTTTATTCGGCTGGTAACTTTCAATTGCCTTGATCAGGCCAATTGTCCCAATGGAGATCAGATCTTCGAGATCTTCGCCTGTGTTATCAAATTTCTTGACGATATGCGCTACGAGTCGCAGGTTATGTTCAATCAGCATATTTCGTGCGTAGCCGTCTCCTTCGGCCATCAACTTTAAGTACTTGCTCTCATCTTTCTCGGAAAGAGGTTGGGGAAATGCATTGTTCTTGACGTAAGATACCAGAAGCGTGAGTTCCTTGATAAATAAAGCAATCATACTGATCAGTCCGGACAAAGATGACACCTCCTACTGAATACAACAACCTAGTGCGTTAACGGTCATTTTATTCTATGTAGGCGCGCGCCTATCTGTGCATGTACGGTGTAAATATGTATCTTTTAAAAGCAAAAACGGCCAGCTCATGTTGATCTCTGACCGTAACATTTCGTAAACGCATCGCTTAACTTAAGATTAGTCGACAGGGGGGGTTCGATTCGCTTAAAAATTGAATCTCTAATTTCCATGCCTTTCTTTTTTTAATCCTTCATTTACTAGTTCATCAAGGGGTTTTAAATTTAAAGCATCTCTAACTAGCTCATATATCCAGGTTATTTTTATTCCGTTACTTGTGGCCGATTGAATAAACTCTTCATGGACTTTCTTATAATGCTCAGCAGAAAATTCATTAAGCATATATTTATAGACTTCCCTAAGCTTTTCAAAGTAATTCTTTTTGTCTTCATCATCGTTGATTGAAATAATAAATTTTGAAATTAGTATAAGAATATCACTATTAATCGGATATAGATATTTAGCTTCCATCAGCTTTAGAATAATATCAATTAGTTCTCCATAGGTAACTAGACTCTCTGATATTAGAAAACCAATAAAGTTTGTAGTATTATTTGAATCGGTGACAGTATGATGAATCCTTCTTATAAATAAATCGTCACACACTAATATTCGTTTAGATTTCTTACTCAACTCAAGAGATGCTATATCAACATCTAGAGTAAATTTACTTATTACATCATACATATCTAAATCGTCGATATTAACATCTTCCACATTTAACTTTGTTAAGACAACCCGAAGTGATGTCCATAATCTTCGTCTGGCTATTTTATCTTCTTCAGTGTAGCTGTAAGCTGAAATTCGATTTTCTTCATCAAGCATTACCACACCCGGACTTATTTTTGTGTGTTTTTGAGATTCCCTCATTCCAATCTCTGCTGATTTAATAACCTCTGGAGGTACATAACACTTACTAGATATCATCTCCAATTTATTTAACAAACCGAAGTTAGCTATTAAAATCAAAGAACTAAATGACAACACGTATTCGGCACCTTCATAAAGTGAAACTTCTCCGACGTATAGATGTTGGTCTTCATGATTGAGAATTGACAGTATCATTTCAGCATAACTTTCTATACTCTGCCCTGATAAATATGAAATAGGTAACCCAGTCTCTACACCGAAATTGTACATCTCTAATTGCCTATGTTTATCTTCATTCATCACCTTCATAGTTTCTTTGAGCTGAACGATAGACTCTTCCGTAGTCGCAGCGCTGTGAGAAATAAAATAGCCATGTTCAGGGTACACATTTTGAATTTTCTCTAAGCAGTATCTAAAGAAATACGTGTATATGTTTAGAATCTCTACGATTATATATTTCCCATCTAATAGTTCAATCTCTTCTCCCAATTTACCCTCTGATAATAAAATAAGGCTTATAGGATCATCATGAGAAAAATTTTCACATTCATATTTATTCTCACCGGACTTTTTAATCCGATCTTTATTTCTGTGAATAGCTATTTTGCGAAAGCTATCATCTTTCCTCAAATATACAACTGAATTAATTATTGCAAAATCAAGATTCACTTCATGCGTCTCTTTATCAATATTCGAAAAATGCAGAGAAATATAGTTCATCAATATCTCTTTATGCATATTCTCAAATGATAAATATAGTGTATTTAGAGCAATTACTTGAGCATCTTCCCACATTTCTTGACTAGCCTTTAGTGAAGCAACTAGAAAATGTGAAGATGGCTCTTTACTTCTCAATAAATAGTCCACTTCTTCTTCCAAGTGGTTGAACTCTTGTTTGTTTATTTTTGAAAAAACCATATAATAAGCGTAATAATCATCTATCCCGAATATTTCTTTGTATTCTTCTAATGTTTGTATTGCTTTACGCCAATTACGAAGAATTATTTCAATGTCAACTTTATATTTTAATAATATTCTAAATCTAATACCCTTATCATAAAGCACCTTTAATTCTTCATAAATTACCGACGTCACTTGAATATCTTCTTCTAAATCACCAAATGACATAAAGTATTTTGATAGAACTCCTTCATGAAACTCTATTCTGTCAACCAACAATTCCCTAGCCTCAAATATTTTTTTAAAGTCTAATAGAACCTTTGATAAATAGTCTACTTCTATATCTAATAATGTGGATTTGACCTCTCGAATAATACCCAAAATATTTTCAAATTTAGCATTATCATTATTCTCTAGCACAATAATCAAGAGCTCTTTTATAAGAAAAACAGCATCTAAATACTTCTCAACCAAAGGAATTATATCTTTATCCACAGTATCGTACCCAAACAGTTTATACTTGGCTTTCAGAATTAAAACTTGAATATTAGGATGAGAAGTATATTCCTCAGAAGAGATTGACTCACTTCGTTCAATTATAGAGTACCAGTCTTGTTCAATATCGAGAATTTGAAAAAATTGATCTGTGTTCGATGGGGAAAAATCCCATAAATTTAGTAATATAGACTTTGCTTCTACATGCATCTTATTACTGTTATATACGTAAGCGATTAGACTTTGAATTCTTTTGTTTTCCTTAATCGAATCATTAATGTATTCTAACTTAGTCAGTGCCTCTCTAGGGTCTATAATTACTGTTAGATTAGTGACAACTACCCAATAATTTATATGGTCTTCTTCTTTAAAACTCTCCGTTATATATAACATTTTAATCAACTGAGTAACTATTTGCTCTACTTCGTTTAAAAACTCTATCGATCTCTTTATATAATTTTCCTTATTATTCATTATTTCGAAATATTTCGAAACAAGGGCGTTGTACATATAAATTATATTCTTATGGATATCCCACGCTTTTGAGAATTCGATAAATGCTCCTTGGAAATCTCCTTTTCTTAGAAGAACATGTCCGAAATAAAAATATGCATCGTGATGTTCCCTTAGCTCTATTTTTATTTGATCTCCTTCAAGTAATAATTCCTTAACCTTCTCAAAATTTTCATGATTAATTTCAAAATAAATCTCTTTTAAGGTCAATTGTTCTCTTGAATATCTATGCTTTTGCAAACGACATATTACTTCATTAAATTGTGTTCTATCCTTAGTATCACATGCAATATGAAAATCAATTTCAGAGATAAACTTTGAATTATCATTTAATCTTGCAATTTTATTTTTAATGTCACATAGGTTTTCGAAATTATATACATTAATATTAATACGAGCTTTTTGATAATAAACTTCTTCTCTCTGAAGTTTACTCAGTAAATGTTGCATCTCAAAAACTAAAGATAATTCTTTATCGGCCTCATCAAATTTATAGCTATCGATCATATTTTTAATCTGTTGTATTTTTTCATCAGCAAAAGAATTATCTTCTCTTATTTTTCCAACTTCTTCAATCATAATTTTTCTAAGTTCATCTTTGGATTCTCTAATCTCTTCAATAATGATGGAAGTTTGTACTGAAGATTCAAGAGACAATAAATCTTGTCTGCTAACTATCAATAGATCAACTAAATCGGTAAAATATTCATAAAATATGTCTTCATTTTTAATCTTGTTTCTATGTATTTTCTGATAATGCTGATTCACTTCGTTAAGTGCAAATTCAGCAATGCGGTTTACAAAGTCACCCAATGGTTCGGAATCGATAGCGTAGGTCTCAAAGATTCTAGTATAAATTAAAGAAACTACTTTTGAATTTTCAATGAATTTCTGAAATGCAAGTGTATCTAACTCTGTATTATCAAACATCCTGTTATAATCACTAATTTGTATTCTCATTGTGTTAATAATTTTTCCGTCATCACGTTTTATTTTTTTATCCCACGCTAAATTTGTGACCCAGTTTATGAGAAAACCACTTGCTACACTTCCCAAAAATCCTCCCACTGTAATTCCTCTCTTTCACCACTAAATTACAAAATATTGACAGATCCCAAAATTTATATACGAATTCCTAGATACCACACCAAGGCGATATTTTATAGCATTTTCCACAATTAGGGCATCAGGAATTTCACGTTTGTGAACTTTTTCTTTTCGTTCTTTTTTGTCACCAGTAATACGAGCAATTTGAGAATTAACTTAGTTACATCTGCATGAATTAAATATCTTTATACCAAGCAGGTGAAAATCAGACATTAATCTAATCACTTCTTGTCGTCTTAGCGTCTTCTCTACTACAAATAACAGATCCCTTTCACAACGTTAATCCTAGAAATATGAAATACTTACATTGATAAAATATCACTTTGTCATCATAATTTTTGCTCACGTAACGAAGAAGTTCATTTAAATAATGGACTAGAACTAGAATTCCATTACACTTTAGTTGTATGAACGATATCTACTGCACTTATTAAATCACCTAAGCGGTAATACCAGCCACCTGAATTATTTCTGGTTGGTCTCGGACAATTTGGTAATTCATATTTTTCATCTAAAATATAAAATTTATAAGGAACTGCCTTTTCATAATTAAATCCATTTTTGCGGTCAATAAGATAATTTACTAAACGGTTTTCAATAGCCTTTGAAAAGTCTCGTTCTTCTATTACTCTTCTCCAATCAGATACATCGATCTCTAATGTCTCAACAATTTCGTATACACTCTTCATTTGGCCACCATTCGGATATCTAAACGTGATATATTTCGTTTGCGTTTTATATGGGTAATCATAAGGGTGAGCATGAATAGCATACTTCTCAACAATATTGTATGTACCGCCAATTGGAACAGAAAGAACAACAGCTTCCTCATTCAATGGTACATTAGTTAATAGCTCTGCCCCCCACGAATATTTCGATTTAGGATCTTGCTCTATATATGACTCCAAATGCTTCTTCATTTCTATTTCAATATTTATCATATCTATATCAACATGCCAATCACCAGATATCAAAATATCTTCAAGTAGTTGTTTTACGTAACTTAAAATAGGGATAGTTTCATATTTTTCATATAGAAACATCAACAACTCTTTATTTTCTTTTAATCCTTTCTTTGTAAAGTTAGCGGAACCAACAATACAAACATTTTCATCCAAAATATACACTTTAGCATGTAGGTTTTTGAGTGCAAGGATTTCTACCCCATGTCGTTCTAAAAGTTCGAACGCTTCAATACTACTACTTCCACTAACAAACAAACTTCTATCAAATCGAGTTATTAATGTACATTTCACATTATCTTTCTGTAATTTCTTTATAAGCTTTTCAGCTGTATACATGCTAATAAATGGACTAATAATCATAATTGATTCTCTACTATTATTCAATTCTTGAAATAGATGTCCTTCAAGATTATCAGTAAATAATTCCATAATCCATCCCTCCTTAACCAAATGATAACAGTAAAACAATACTTTATAAAATAAAATCTGGTTTCTCAGAATTTGATATTTTATAATATAATTGTGATGCTGTTTCATATATCAAAACCAAAAACCTCAGTTACTAAACATAAATTTTCTTCCTTCACTTTACTTTATTTATAGTTTAAAAATAATCATGACACTATAATAAATCACTATCCGACATTTGCACTATTGCCATTGGTTGTAACCTCTCCAGCACCTACGCACCTCATTTATCTGATACTCATCTATTCGCATATGATTTCAATTTATCTTTGAGTGAAAGGCTATTTTATAACAGCTTAATTATCTAAACAGTCAACACATCTTGATAGGTGGTGGTATAGAAGAAATTCTGAGTAACACACCATGTGATGATAAAGAATTTATAGTCCAGCATGACCAGTTAGGTGTCTTGCTTCAGCTTACTGATAACTTCAATAATTATTCAGAGGACCAATTACTAGAATTATTAAAATTTCTCTGGCATTTGTTAGATATTGAAACTAAGTATGAAAGATTTAATGGAGAAGCACGCACTTTTAAGTGTGAACCCGGTTACATCGTAAGACTACTTTAATTTAAATACCCCAAGGATGGAATCCTGCAGAAACCTATGAGGACAGATGCCTAACTGCCTAACTGTGCACGTACAGTTTAAATTTTTATCTTTGAAAAACAAATACAGCCAGCTCATGTTGAACTCTGACCGTAACATTTCGTAAAAGTAAGTAAGTATTCACTTTTGTAAATGTTATTCGATGACTTCCCCCACTATTACGCACAATCAGATTGCTACGCCACTAAGTGGGATCCACCATTCTCATATTTATATACGCAGTGCTTGCCTTACTTCTTCTGCTGTGATTAGATCGGGTTGTCTAATATAGAAATTTGCCACAGCAATAATTTTATTAGGTGTTGTATCAGTAGCACTTTTTTTCGGCGAAAAAACGTGGATTTCTTTCAAGCTTGGCGGAATAAGCTTATCAATCATGTCAATTACCTTATCAAATTCATTGTCACTTAGCTCTCTTATATTCCTTCGGAATTCATCCTCAAGGAATTTCCTCGCCTCAAGCTCATTATCAAATTCACGTTTACGCTCTAAGGGATTTGTCTGCCGCTGCCCCTGTCCCCTTGTAACTCCAGAGCCTCTGCTTGATCTTGTATCATTCTGATTCTTTACTAAATCATTATCCTCCGCCCACTGGTGCCTTGCATCTTCAAATTCCTGCGCTTGTAGGCCAGCCTTCTCAGATAAATATTCAAAGCCATTTCGTATTACCTCTGGAGCAATACTAATTACATATGCACCACCCTTTTGCGCTCCTTTAGTGCCCAAATATGTTATAGCAAAAGATATTACTATATTAAACAGATTAATAGAGTCAACAATTTCAATTACTGTGCTCATCAAGCTCGCTTTATAAATTCCTGTAATATACATAACTGAGCTAAACGTAAACATAAGTGGGATAAAAATCAACAGTACTTTTTTGTTATTGAAAAGATTACTTATTACAGTTTGGGACTCTGCCCAATCCCTAATTGCTTTTTTTATTTGTGTCAGCAGATGATTAAGATTATGTTCCTTTTTCCCCACACTGACCTCACTTATATTCGGTTCCGGTTTTTTAATAAATTTCTGTAGTAAATCCACCTCAACTAATTTCTCTTTTAAAAAGCCATAGATAATAGAAAAATATAAGGTGTTTATGACTATCAACAGACTCCACATTACTATTACTAGAACCACACTTACAAAAAAGGATGAAAAACTGAAGTGTCCTCCATACTCTGAATTCATTTCAAATATAATCCTTATGAAGCTGACTTTTACCATTATGTATTCGAAAAACCCCTCGTCTCCACCAATAAGCGTATTAATATCCGTATTCGAGTTTATTACAAATTTCCCGCATAACTTATCGTATCCTAGCGTTATCAAGAATATAGCGCCAATATATGTGAATAAGTTAATTAAAATAGCAAGTGTCGGATACCTCTTAACCCTTTTGAGTTTCAACTTTTTAAGTATAAAATTTTCCAAAGATTTCGATATGGTCTCACAAAGTTTGTACAGCAATTGGCCTACCTTCGACATCCCGAGATAATACAACCTCCAAAGTCCATTTTTCGAGGTCTTATACATCCCTTTTCCGCACCAATAAGGAGTATTGAAATAAAACAGACTAAAAGTTAAAGCAATTGCAATAAAGCTAGTAATATAACCCAATTGAACTCCCCTATTCTAATTAACTATTATTATTTACATATTTTCAATAAACACCATCCTCCGCTAAACATCCTCAAGCTACTGAAATGTGCTATAAATCGTCTTTATTGTCTAAACTATAACATATATATGGGGATAAATGACAAAAAATTAACCCTACAAGATACCTTGATTATTAATAATCATAACAGTAACACTTCCGCAATGCTGCAGTGTGATAAAGCTTCCCCTACATTTGATTTATTCTCATAAAAGCATACGAATAGGTCGACCCTCGTCTTGATTGACTTCCCTTAAGGTACCTGGTAGGTATAGAGAAGTGCCTTTTTTCAATCAACCTGATTTCCCGTGTCTAAAAAAATATTTCAGCGATTCCTGCGATAGATCAGATTGAAAACTTGAGCTATTACGGAAGATATTACAGAATCCTTGGTTGACCTTATAGAATTGCATTCTCATCCCTGAATTCTTCTTGGCCGGAGTCTTAAGCGTAATGGATAATGGAAGAAACCCAAGCATCCCGAAAAATCCGGACGACTCTAATCGCAGATTCTGGCATTCCATGAACAGATATTGATGGAAATAAATTCACTCTTATTGATATCCCAATTCTATTTAATAACTCGTCCCATTCCATCTCACATCCCCCACTACAAACAAACGACGCCTCTTCCTGACATCGGTTCGTGTTCACAATGTCTTGACGATATGCGCCACGAGTAGCAGGTTATGTTCAATAAGCATATTTCGCGCGTAGCCGTCTCCTTCGGCCATCAACTTTAAGTACTTGCTCTCATCTTTCTCGGATAGAGGTTGGGGAAATGCATTGTTCTTGACATAAGACACTAGAAGCGAGAGTTCCTTGATAAATAAAGCAATCATACTAATCAGTCCAGACAAAGATGACACCTCCTACTGAATACAACAACCTACTGCGTTAACGGTCATTTTATTCTATGTGGGCGTGCGCCTATCTGTGCATGTACGGGGTAAATATGTATCTTAGGAAAGTAAAAAGGGCCTATTTATTCTTGTTGAACTACGATTAGTCGACAACAAAGAAGTAATATTTAGTGCTATGGAGTAGGAAGGAGGATAGCTACCGTTCATCCCTACTCACCTTCCCTATTGTATTAGGGTATTCTACAGTTGAGATAGATTTGAAAAAAAACGCAAGAAAACGAAGATAACAAAAAAATGGTCAATCATGGTGATAACTGACCATAATCGACCTTTTTAATGTATCGTTATTGTGATCTTTAGGTTATAAAACTCAGATTTTACCGTGCATACAATCGAACTGTGATGAATTCATTCGGCACTGGGTGGGAGTCAGACATCCTCCCAGCCTTTACCCCCACGCTGCAGCATTTCGTGGAGCGAGATTGCCCTGGTCTGTAGACCGTGATCGGTGTTGATTCGTTGCGTTTCATCCCAGTAAACTTGCAGCGCCGTCTCCGGAAGTCCTAACAGATGGTTGATGTCGTCCACAAACGTTTTTTCCAAAAATGCATACGGCATGTTTATATCCCTCTTTTTGTAAAAAGTTTAAACAGAACAGAGCCCATCATTGAGACATGGCAGCATCTGCTCGTGGGCCCTTTTCCTTATCTGCAGTTTATTGTCATCCCATCTAGAATGGCTTGGTCCGCCATAAGAGCAATCTCCATCGCGCGGTAAGCTTCGTCTATAAAGGGCCTGGATGAAAGATTGTTCTCGATCATGGACAGGAAATAGTCCAACTGGGCGCCGGTCGGCTTCTCAGAGAAATCTATATTCATATGCCGAACGGTTCCCTTTCTGTAGTCCTCATATTCAACCATGTTCCCCAGATGCTGCACTTCCTGGGGTCGGTCGCATTTATAGATGATTCGGATCCGTCCAGCTGGACCAATAAACTCCTTCCGGTTGTCGGAGGGCATACCTATGCCCCATCCCGTTTCGAAAGAGCCGACAGAACCGTCTGACAGTCGGAGAGTAATAAGCCCGTAATTGTACGTGTAAGGCGGAACATCCTCGTCCAGCCGCTGCCCGATGCCATTAACGCTTAGAACGTCCGCCCCGGTGGCCCAGCGCATCACATCGATATAATGAACCCCGCAGTCCACAATCGGTGATGCATCCTTCAAGAGGGAAAGATGATTCGCCCAATCCTTGGACTGCTTCAACTGGGTGAAACGCATGACCATCGGGGATCCGACAGCTCCGTCATGAATCATCTTCATGACCGCCTGGTAGGTGCTATTGTGTCGCAGGATGTGGCCAATCAGTACTTTCGGCTTGGACTCCCTAGCCATCTTCACGAACTCCAGCGTCTCCTTGGCGCTCTTGGCGATAGGCTTCTCGCATAAGACATGCTTGCCGGCGGCAATGCTTGCTTTGGCGATTTCCAGATGGGAGGACGGATACGTGGCGATTATAACGAAATCCACATCGCTTCGCTCAATGAGGATGCGATAATCGTTGCTCCAGCATTTAGCCCCGTATTTATGGGCAACTTGTGCAGCCTTCTCCTTATTCCAATCCACAACACCGACCAATCGGACCCGCTCATTGCGTACAATGGCGTCCAAATGGAGGGTTCCCATATAGCCGCAACCGATCAATACCACTCCATACTTTTCCATAATGAATCATACCTGCCCTTGTTCACCCTCAAAGGGTTAATCTGATCTTATTCAATCGTAATCCAGGCGCATTCCAGGATCGGCCTTCCTTCCGGGAACGACCAGATGTTAATGCCCTTCTTCATGTTCACGCCTCAACTTATTTGTGAAATTCTTGAATTTTAAGTATGACGACTCATCGTTGTGAAGAGTTGTTCTTACCTGTATTATAGTTAATACAATGATTGATTTATTTAGTTAATGAAGATACTTTTTGGATTATTCCGTTATTAATCATCCATTTACACAATCTAACCAGAAGAGTCACTATTATCGATTACAATTAAGTAATTAATAAGATCTAAATGAGAAAGTAAGTTCTGGATGGATGTCTTATGTCTCCTTATAATGTCTTCGGAAGCTATATGGTGCCCTCCATTTTGAACACGAACCGCTACCCGTTCGATGTTAAGACGAAATATTACTTGTATTCGGCAATACCTATTTATATTTCCCTAGTTTCTTCCCTTAGCCATCCGCTCTCTTCTTCATTTAAATAAGGAGCTAGCTTCGTATATACCTCTTGATGATAATTGTTTAACCATTGCTTTTCACTCTCTGTTAACATATCTTTATTGATACCGGCTAAATCAATTTGGCAATACGTAATTGTTTCAAACTTCATAAATTGACCAAACTCTGTTTTCTCGTCTTCAACTACTAACATCATATTTTCAATTCTAATTCCATATTTACCTTCCAGGTATATTCCCGGTTCATTCGTAATAATCATGCCTTTTTCTAATGTAACATTATTATTATTATTCCTTATGCTTTGTGGTCCTTCATGAACATTCAAGAAAAAACCTACCCCATGTCCTGTCCCGCATTTATAGTCTAAACCATACTGCCATATTGGTTGCCTTGCTAAAACATCTAAGTTAGAGCCTGTAGTTCCGTATAAATATTTTACTGAGCTTAATGCAATAAATCCTTTTAACACCAAAGTAAAATCTCTTTTTTGTTCATCGGTAAGTTTTCCTAAAACAATCGTTCGTGTAATATCTGTTGTTCCATCATAATACTGTCCGCCTGAATCGATTAAAAAAAGACCTTCATTCTTAAGAGTAAATTGCGTTTCTTTATTGGCTTTATAATGCATCATCGCAGCATGTTCTCTATAACCTGCTATCGTATCAAAGCTAGGTCCAACATATCCTTCCTGCGCCCTTCTGAAATCTTCTAATCTTTCTTCAGCAGTAATCTCTGTAATTTCTTCTTTGTCTACAACGTTTTTTAGCCATTTTATAAATTTCACCATGGCTAAACCATCTTTTATTTCACACCATTTCACATTTTTTATCTCAACTTCATTTTTAATAGCTTTTAATTTAGTCGTGATGTCAGGACTTTCAATTTTCTTTGTAATACTGTTAATGGCATTATATAATCTGCTATTTGTTTTATTCGCATCTAAAATAATGGTATCTCCGCTTGAAAGATTTCCTAAGAAAGTTTGTATTTCATGATTCGCTTTTAACTCGATTCCTTCAGCCTCCAGTTCTAATTTAACCAAAGGGGAAACCTTGCAAGAATCAATAAATAAATAACATTTATGTTCTGCTACGATTACATTAGCTATTACAACTGGATTGTTAGGCACATCGGCCCCTCTTATATTCAAAAGCCATGCAATGTCATCAAGGGAAGTTAAAATATAATAATTTGCTCCTATATTTTTCATTTCTTTTCTTACTTCATTTAATTTTTCTACTTGTGATTTGCCTGCATATTTTACGTCATGAGTAAAAATTGGTCCTTTAGGAATCTCCGGTCTATCTTCCCACAGATCACCAATTAAATCTTGATTCATTTTTAATACGATTCTCTTTGCTTTTAGATCTTTTTCCATCTTTTTAACCATATTAATTGAAAATACATTTCCATCAAAGCCCACAATGCTTCCTTCATTAAGAACATCTGCTAGCCATTCTGAATAAAATGGTACCCCTGGATCCACCATTCTAAATAATCTGATTCCTGAGCCCTCAAGCTGCTTTTCTGCTTGAATATAGTATCTACCATCTGTCCATAACCCAGCATCCTCTAATGTAATAACTACAGTACCTGCAGACCCTGTAAATCCTGATATCCATTGTCTACATTTCCAATGTTCTGCTACATATTCACTCTGATGTGCATCAAAACTGGGAATTATATAAGCATCCATTTGATTTTCTTTCATTAGCTGTCTCAACTTTTCGACCCTATCCCTGATATTCATTACTAATTCCTCCATTTTCCTTAAGACTAAATTCTTTATTTTCACGATCATATAGCCATGCAGCTAGTACTATACTAATTATTCCGGCTGTAAGCTTTGATATGATAAACGCTCCTAACATTTCTGGGGCTACTCCTGACACAAATCCAAATTGACCTCCAAATACAAATGCTCCACTTACTCCAAAGGCAGTACATACCACTTTTCCTTTAGGATTCATTTCCTTAAATGTTCCAAATATCAACAGATTACTAGCCAAACCTCCTAGAATGCCTGCTACTGACACTGAATTAATTCCAAATTTCTCCCCTATTTCTTTAAAACTATTTTTAAAAATTCGATTGATAAGTGCTAGCATAGGATATGCTCCACCTAAAACAAATGCGATCTTGGCTACTATTACAGTAGATTCAGATAGTGGTGCTAAACCTGAGACAAGCCTTACACCAAATATCACATCTATACCCTGTAAAAGTAATCCAACAGTACTCAAACTCATTATAAGCTTTCCAAATACATTAAAAACTTTTATAAAAACATGAGGAGCTTTTAATAATCCCGCTCCTAAAATAATGGCAAAAACAAATATAGGTACCAGATTCCATACTAATATATTGATATTTATTTTTTGCCATAAGCCTGCTGCAAGACATCCTATTGGTATAGTAATAATTCCAACCAACACACCCTTAGAAAAATATTTTTCATCCTCTTTAGAAAGCATTCCTAACGCGACAGGTATTGAAAAACTAATTGTGGCTCCTAATGTAGATGCGATGATAATTCCTGAGAATGCCCCCATTTCCTCTGTCAATGCTAGCTCATTAGCCATTTGATAGCCCCCCATATCTACAGCTAAAAATGCTGCAGGAACGATAGAAGGATCTAGATGAAAAACTCTAAAGATTGGAATAATCTCAGCGGATAAAAAACTTGTAAATATAGGGGCTAAAGAAAGTATTCCTATCATGCCAAGCCCTAAAGCTCCCATGGTCTTTATGCCTTCCTCAAATTTCCCACCCAGTTTCAAATGATTTCCGGTAATATAATCAATAGCTCCGATTACAAAAAAAGAACCGATTAGATATAATACAATTTTATCCATTGTCATGATCACTCTCTATTTACTTTATATAATGTCTTTACTAATCAGCATCTGTAGTATAAACTCCACTATTGTAGATATAATTAGGCGTATTAACAGCTATAAGCTTAACCTTTTTGTTCGTATAATTAGCCCAATTGTGGGCAATATTTGAGTCCATATGAACACTGTCACCAGGATATACTTCATGCCTCTTACCATTTATGTAAACTGTTAATATACCCTCTAAAACATAAATGAACTCTTCTCCCTTATGCTTATAGGATAATATTTCTTCATCTTTCTTTTGAGGAAGAATTTCTATAAGCCTTGGAAAAAGTTGCTTATTTTCTAAATTTGTACTTAAACTATACTTAATAAAACCACCTTCTACTGCATCCATTAATTCTTGTTCATAACTTCTTAAAACCATATCTTTCCTTTTAAGTGGATAATCAAAAAAATGTGTTAAATGTACTTCCAAAATATCAGCTAGTTTTTCAAGTGAATCAACTGCTATGGTAGTAAGCCCCCTTTCTAATTGAGACAGAAATCCAACAGATAGTTCGCTTTTTTCACTTAACTCTTTCAAAGTAATTCCTTTTTCAGTCCTCAATTTCTTTATTTCCATTCCTATATTCATCACTTCACCCCGAATTTTCATTATTGTGAATAATATAATATATATTATAGTAATATGCAATATATTATGAAATAATTTCATAAGTATGAAAATCATTTAATTAACGTAATCATCTATTCTCTCAAGAACAGTCCGTAGAATTACACAATCTGGCACAAAAAAAGATCTATGCGCCTAAATTGTTAAATAATAAAATACGAAGAAGAGCTATCTTATTGTGCCTTACTCAACTAAAGCACCAATAACTCGAAGGAGAGTAAAGATACAGTCTGCCTACAATTTGATCAACCAACCTCAGTCTTCTGGTTAGGTCATGTTTTTTAGGTACAGATCTATATTCAAATGAGGAAAAATTTTCGAGCTTTGAGCAAGTTTTGAAACTTCTCCCTGATTTTGTTACATTGTAAATAGTTGAATTTGGATGATTACTTTCAAAAACAACCACCTAAACCGTTGTCACAATAACGTTCTAAGTGGTTCTATTTTAAAGTTTTTGCTTGTTTATTAATCGAATACGCTATAGCAAGTTACCCTAGACACTTCTTTATATTTACGGGAGAAAGATTTGATCGGATCAGAGATATACCTATGGCTAGATAGCTCGTCCCCCCCCCTCACAAACCTCCCACTACAAACAATCCGTGCCTCTTCCTGACGTCGGTTCGTGTTCACAATGTCTTGACGATATGCGCCACGAGTCGCAGGTTATGTTCAATCAGCATATTTCGCGCGTAGCCGTCTCCTTCGGCCATCAACTTTAAGTACTTGCTCTCATCTTTCTCGGATAGAGGCTGGGGAAATGCATTGTTCTTGACGTAAGATACCAGTAGTGATAGCTGTTTAATGAACAGCGCGATCGCTGAGATCAATCCAGGCATTGAACCGAACACCCCCAAGTTGGTTTCCCTTAGACAGGAAGCACGACCCCCTCGTCTAGTCGAACATTGAATTCTGTTCTTTAGTCTATGTGGGTGATAGCCTAGAAGTGCATGTACGGGGGAATCCGGATATAAAATAAAGCCGCCAGGTGTGAAGGCGGCTTTCAAAAAGAATCACACTATATGTTCATCCGTGAGTATATGATCTACCTTCTGACTCTCAATACCCTCTTCCCAACATTTTTTTGGATCTCTTTACTTATTTCTTGCGTTTGCTCAGCTAGTTGTCAAAACAACTCCAATTGATCAACCCTACTACCAATTCTCTCAAGTGTTTCGGGATCATGATCCTGAAAGTATGCCGTTTTAATTTGTTGGGTCGCCTCTATGATTTGCTTTGAAGGATCAACCGTATGACGCAGGCGACAGCTATATACAATTGGAAAATAATCTTGAAGAAACTTCCCTTCCACATGCGCAGTTAAAGCGATAATCTGAAAACCAAGCTGTTCCGCAATGAAGAACACCGGGCTTAGGACATGGTCACTAGAAGCCTTGCCAAATGGATTGTCCAGAATAACCGTTCGATGCCGTTTCATTCTCGCTTGGATATATTGTTTACGTTCCGCCACATAGTTCAGTACTCCAAGAAACAGTGTCATATTCTTACTCCACTTTTCTCCTCCGGACCAACGATTCGACTGTTCCCATGAATAGGCAGCCCTGCTCACCTGTTGATCATTGCTTACCTTACGACAAGTGACCTTCATTCCTTCACCCATCATAACGATTTGAATTAACTGTCTCGCGTCAAGCCATTTCTCTAGCTCTTTACGTATAATCGTCTGCTGCTCTTGCCAATTATCCTGATCCTGTTCTTCAGAATAACGGTCCAGTCTAGCAATAATCCAATCAATATGTTTGCGAATCCGCTCCTTGCCATCCTGCTCTTCCCACTGTGGGATAGTGAAGCTGTATATTTCCTTCCAACCCTCGTCGGTCTTGACTCTTGTCTTCTTGGGAATTTCTTTGAGCTCTTGAACGATAAGCTTCAAGTGTGCATGAATATGCTGAATATATTGTTGTAGCTCCTGATCATGCGTTTGCAACGTTTGTTCCCACAAGTGAATGGCCATTTGGATTCGCTGCTCTATCGATTTTTGGAATTCTGAAATTTCAACATAATTCTCTTTGGATTCAATCCCCTGGAGTGTCATCTGTCTCAACTTAACATCCTTCACTTTGCTGCCAAAATAATCCTTTAGATGCTGACGCCCTTTCTGTACCAACTTCTTCTCACTAAATAATTTCTCATAACAACTGCTCAGTTGTTCTATAAAACTTTCAGAGAAATCCTCCCGTTTATATCTGAATTCAGACTGACTCTCTTCACTAAGAATTGCTGGAGCCAACTTGACATCTTCTAGGGCGTGCACAAGCAGGTGCTTATTCCATAAACTGATGACATTGTCGACTTGATTCTGCTGCTCCGTGATAAAAGACTGCTGTTTCTTTAGTTGTATATGCTCGTTACGCAGCTTCTTCTCTTCCTCATCCAATCTTGCTTTCGCTGTGCGTTGCTGTTCATGAAATACATCTGGCTCTTGATCTGGATATTGCTCATAGAATTGACGAAACAGCGACTTAATCTCACCTCGCTTATTCTGAAGCTCTTCCTCTGTCCTTCTGTATTCTTTCTCCACACGAGATAGCTGCTCTTTAATATGTGAAATATCTGCCCACCAGGTGGCTTTACGTTTCTCAGCCTCAAGCGGAAGTTGCATATCTGTTACGAGATCAGAATGCTCCGTTTGCAAACGCTCCATCGTCTGAATGTGATCCGTTTGTCTCGCCATCTCACTAGCAAGACTCATTTCAAGCTGTGTACGCTCCTGGTAGATCCGATTCCTCTGAAGCTTTAGCACCTTTCTCTCTTCCTTTAAATCCTCTATGGTTTCATTGCTCTCCTCAGCCTCATAGTTTTGGACCTCAGCATAACTCTCATCGCGTCTAATTAATTGTTGCAGGCTTTGTATATCGACCAGTTCTTGCCTAAATCTTTCATATCCTGTTTCCATATCTCGCAGTTCATATTCCCTACGTGCTTTTTGCTTCTGCAGAAGCTCAATTTGTTCACTGATCGAAATGATCTCCAGCTCAATCTTTGCAACTTCACTTGCCAAATTCATATATTTTCGGCCGTCCTGCAGCCATACACCTAATTGATTGATACGAGATTCCATGTCTTGTACAGTTTCCCGCCGGCTCTCCATTGATTCTCGATTTACAGATAACTCATAATGTAGTCGTTCAAGCTCGCGTTTAAGCTCCGTTACGCCAGCTTGCATCACAAGTTTATTATGCTCTAACTCTTGCTGAACGTTCAGCGGAAATCGCAACAGGAAGATACTCCATTTCTGCTGTACCCACTGCCATTTCGCAATTTCCCCCTCTACAGCCTCTCTTTCGTTCCTTACTTGCTCTGCCTGTTGGAGGAGATTGGCTTTCCATTGCTCAAATTGATCAAACTTCTCATTATGATGCCAGTGCTCAGGAACAACCCAGTTCTCTAGTTCATCACGATCCAATTCTCGACTTTGCAATGCATCGGACGCTTCTTGCATACTCAGGATACGAATGGGGTACGAATAACCACCCTTGGTCTGCTTAAGTTTATTTCGTAAAATAGTTTTCTCATGCTCCGTCGTAATGAGTGTAACCGCCCATAGCTGATCAGCTCGTTCGACGTCCGCAGTTAATGGTCCTACATCCTTTAAATATTGCGTACCTATTTGTAACAAGGTAAATTGATTACTCCACTGCTCACATAGGTTGGACACAGAGACATCGGCGAAATAAATTTCTTGCCCTCCATGATCGTCTACATAGCGATAGGCCAATCTTTCTATCATTAACAGCTTGTTCTTTTGCTGCTTCAGCCGCTCGATCGCTTCCTTCATATGTTCACTAATAGAAGCCTGTTTATCATAAAGAGATCCAAGTCGTTCCCATGAACGGCGTAGATTAGCCAGCTCGGCCTTGACATCTTCCTCTTCTACAAGTTGCCGTTCCAATTGCTCTACCAGTCTCGCTAGTTGCCCCTCAGCTTCTGCGCGTTCCTCTCCAACCGCTATCCTACGCTGTTCCTTACGCCCTCTTTCCTCATCCAGCCGCTTAATTTCCTGCTGCAGTTCAATTTTTCTTTGATCCGTCTGCTGTTCTTCTATACTCCATAACGGAATTTGCTGTTCAACCTTCTCCAATTGCGGATTTGTCAATATAGCACGCGCAATTTGTACTTGCTGCTCCTGTTTCAATCGTTTCTCCGTTTGCTTCGCTGAAAGCTGCTTCCCCTTTTCCCCTAGATCATTGTCTAAAGAAGAGACTACATACTTCACATCTTGTACCTGCTCTGTCGATTCCTTCAGTTGGGCTTGCTTCTCTTTGACTCCTATATCTAAGTGCTTCTCTTGCACAGTAAATACGTAACGAAGTCTCATCCCATTCTGTTCCCAGCGTTGCTGAAGCACCGACTCATCCTGAGAATAATCAAGTTCAGCAAGTTGCTTACGTATCTGTACGATTTTCGATTGTATAAGAATCCGTTTATCTCGGCTATCTGCATATTGCAGAGAATAATAATTCTGATTGGCATGACGCAGCTTCTCTCTCACCCGTTCTCGATCCTCATCGGTGAGTTCTAGCTTACTCTCCAATACCTCTTTTTCTTTCTGTTCATGAACCAGTACTAACGATTTCTGTTCTCGAAGAAGAAACTCGCTACGTCTGCCCCAATCGGACTCCAGTAGCATCAATTGATTTCTATCTGTTTCAAGCTCCCTCTTCTGGGTGACCGTCAGCTTCCAATAAGCTTTCGCATCACTCCGAATGATGTCATACTGCTTTTCCACCAGATCCAGCTTTTCAAATAACCGGACATAGCCTCCCAGTTCTTGTAAGATATTTTGACTCTCATCAATTTGTTCCTTAAGTTGCTTATATTCCTCAAATCCCTCACGATGATCCTCGAATATCTTGGCGAATGAGCCTTGCTCGTAACCTTCAATTGATCGCTCTACAGTCGGTATAAGCAGACGATCGAATAACTGTGTTGTCGTCTTGCATTCATCGAAGAAGCCTTCAATTCCGCCCTCCGTATCATTTATTTTGACAATGGCTTCCCACTCGCCCGATATAATCTGAAATTGCTGCTCTAGATAAGCCTTATACTCTTTTATTGTGGGAAACGTCTTGGCGTGAAGCGGATAGCGTTGCTCCATCGAAGAATAATAGTCTTGCATTTCACCTTTGTCCGATGAGCGAGACTTGCCCATATATTCCTTGGCAAAAGGTATCTGATCCAGCCCATTATTATCATGCTCACCATATTCATAAACATAGCGATACGAGTCGATACCTGTTCCGCTCTGAAATAAGCTGACACAAGTAAGCGCATATCTTCTTCGTGGCTTATCGTTTAATATCCATTCAATCGCGATGTGGGCAGGACCATTATCGAGCATCAACGTATCCTTGACCCTCCTACCTGCTAAATCAGAATGAGGAATAACCGCTTGTATAGCCGTCTGAATGAATACTGTTTTCCCACCCCCATTTTCCAAGACTACTGCACCGTTATGCCCATGAAATATAAACGTTTCATCATTGTAACGCTTATTCCCACCTTCATAGACGACATGTGTAAATCTTATTTTAGATATTGTCGGCATCAGCTATATCCTCCTCAAGCTTCTGAATATCCTTCTTCTCCTCTTCAAAACGATATAAAAACTCCAAGATGCCTCTGTTATATTCCAACTCCATGAAATATCGCTGAACGATTATTTTTGCTTTTTCCGTTAGACCAAGCTCACCCTCGCCTACCTGCTCAGCCAGCTTTTGATCCAATAGAAATCGTTTGACAGAATCAATGAAGCTCAATCGACTTATAGTGTTACCGCTCTGTCTCTTTGCCGTTTCCTTTATATCATCCATCGCATCCCATTTCTCCACGATTGCTGTCCAGTTGTAAGAGAATTGCTTCTCGTACTGCTTCAGTTGCTCGGGATCATGCTCCTTCAGACCGTCAACTCTTTCTTGTACCAACTCCAACCAATCGTCAATTGGTATGAAATCCCTAGTTGGTTCCATACTTTGATAACTATCGTAGAAAGCACCAATGAAGGTGATGATCGCAACGTACATTAAATAAAGGTCGGCATTCACCGCTTGTCCACGCAAATATGTTTTCTTCAAATAATCATTTGATACATGAAACGGCGATAATCGCACCATAGGAATCAGATGGAGCTGATCTCCAGCTGACAGCGTTAAGCAATCGACCTCACGGGCAAATTGATCGACAAGGCCTCTCACCTCATCATCTGCTAGATACTGTTGAAGACCTTCGCGCTCAACGACTCCTTTTCTAGATAACTCCGCATATAGGCGAAACGATCTTAGCACAACCTCGTTATCGTACATCATTGGTAAAACCTCCCCATGACACTCTCATCTCTTGAATGACAAATCGTTCGCTCGCTTGAATGATTTCACTTTCTTCTTCTATTAAAAGAGATTTATTACCAAGTAATCCCAGCGCCTCTTCCATTCCGTTAAGCATCGTCGATTCTTCCTCCTGCAACTGGCCTGCCCGCACAGGACTTCGCTGGTGAAGAATAATCCAAAAGTCATAAAAACTACGGATCTCAAGCTTCGATCGCTTTGTTTCATCTCTCTCATACATCTCTATGAACTCCGATAATCTTATTTCTCTTTGGTATTCTAGTAGCATTTCAAGCAAATCTATCATGATGCTAGTAAACAGCCTGCCTCTTTGCAATACAAATACATCCGTAGCGGCAGCCTCATTAGGCTCAATAAACCCTTCATCCACATTATCCTCTTCACCATCACCACTTATGTTTTGCTCTCCAAATACCGTAAGAGGTGACCAGCCTGTCATTTGCTGTATCCCCATAAACGGAGACAGAACAGATCGAAGCGACTCCAGAGGAAGAGGGGAACCAAATAGCAAACTGCTGATATCTTGATCGAAATTAAAGGAGTTCATCCCGGTATAGTACAAAGATTCCTTCGCTGCATGGAGTGCACCTGTCTTTAACTGCATGCTCTTTTGCAATAACATCGTATGCTCCCCGTGTACCTTCTCCAGCTCCCCGGATATGCGTAATATGTATTCATAGGCCTTGTGCTGCTTGTCTTGCAGTGTATCCGAATAAATGCGATCCTTCGTTTCCTTCACAAAATCTCGCAGCTCCTCGAACTCTTCATTTTCTCTTTGTAGCCTGGTATAGATGTCACCTAGCAGTGTGCTGTATTTCATCAACGTTTCTTCTGAAACGATGCTTCTCTTGATTTCATGAGCCAGTTTTACCATTCGTTCCTGCAACGATTCTACGTCAACGCGCATTTCATTAATTTGTCGAAGTGCTCCCTGAAATTCACCCTTCTCCAACTGTTTCCGCAGAACGAGCTGATGGATTGATAGCTGAAATTCCGAATAGAACTCCTTGGTTGCAAACACAAGCTCCAAACCATCTTCATCAAGCGCATAATATTGCGTATTCGTCTTCGAATCGAAGGCACATGTTCGCAGTATAGACGTATACACAACTTCGTCTTCTCTTGTGTGCCAGTTAAAGAAAGTGAATGACCGTTTCTTTCCTGATGCAGGACGAAGCACCTGAATGATAGAACGAGCAAGTTCCCCATAATCAATCACTTCAAGCTCAAAGCGCTCCCTTGTCACCGTTTGCAGAAAAGAAGCCAAATTTTTGACCCCTGCTCTTTGATTACGCATAAGCTTTTGTTCGAAGAAAAATAACAACGTCAAGAGGCCGAACTCCATCATTTCGATACTGTTACCAGCCTTATCCGTCTGTTTCTTCCGTTGCAATTCAAACAAGGGATCAAAGAGAGCAACCTTTGCCATCCTTTCGTGAAAGCCTAATAGTGTTTGTTCAATTTCGGATGATTCAACTCTCTCCATGACGTATCCCTCCATATGCTTAGCAACTCCTGTGTCGATAATATTTCCTGCGGATAATAACGTCCAGATGCTAAACTCTGCTCTATTCGCTGACTATCATCTTCAGAGAAATAAGCAAGAAATCCCCTTAGTGCCTGCTCCTTCTCCTTCTGATACTCCTTACCTTTTGCCGAATCCTTCTGCACACATGCATGGTAGAAAGGGATCGCAGGCATCACTTCAACCCTTAACGAAAGATCGCTCCAAATTTGGATACCTTTATGATCAATATCACCAAAATAGTAAAAGTAATGTTCTCTGCTATGTACAGGATACTGCTTCGAAAACATCTCAATATTACCGACAATCTTGTTGCCGCAGCCATAAATAAGGGTTTGAAAAACCGTCTCTGAAAGTACTGGCAGTAGCGCCTGAAAGGTGGTTTTATTCTCCACAATCAGATGCAGGCAAGGATCAGAACTTGATGAACCACCTAGAAGCACAGGATTAATTGCCATCATTAGCGGATCGTATTCATTTGCAATCAGCAGCTTGTCCCACAAGCCTACGCGAATCAGCAATAATTTTCCATTCTTCTCTGTGATCCACTTCTCATCTCTGACCAGTGCGTAGCTTCTTTCAGGAGCAGCAACGATACCATCAGGCAAACCAACCTCTTTTAAATATTGATCGATCAACTCTATATAAGGGGCATCTATGTTGAAACAAGCTTCACCTAATGCAAAATAACGATCAAGCGAAATAAGCGGATGTAGCTTGAACCGTAGCTTATGTAGACGCTGTTGAAAATTCATTTTAATCTTACTATGCTGGATACGGTATCGGATAGCCAAACTAGGTGTTCTCGTGGTTCTTCCCGATGATCTTACTCCACTAAATATTTCTGATTTCTCCATGTTAAGTACAACTTCTGCAAATGACTCATACGCAATATCTTTACCCACGAATAATTGTTCCAATTGCTCTAGCCACACCGTTGCTTGTTTGGCTTTGTTTAAATAGGTTATTAACCTTGTCTCAATTTCGTTCATAGGGTAACCCCCTCTATTTGAGATATACCTAGTTTATGATTTATTTTGGTTTCACGCAGATCTAGTAAATGATATTTGTTAAACCCTTCCCACTTTACAAACAACCCACTACGTTAACGAGCATTTCATTCTACAAGTGAGGATGCCTATCTGTGCTTGTAAGACTTAATTATAAAATATAAAAAAGGCCAGTTCATGTTGAACTCTGACCGTAAGATTTAGGTATAAATACTTCTTCACTTTTGTAAATGATTCTCAATGACTTCAACCCACGCCGGAATAGAATCAACCCTATATTTTATTGTGTTACGCTCTACTTCTAACATGATTTCACCAGAGGAGTCACTATTATCGATTACAATTAAGTAATTAATGAGATCCAAATGAGAAAGTAAGTTCTGGATTGATGTCTTATCTCTCCTTATAATATCTTCGGAAGCTATATGGTGCCCTCCATTTTGAACACGAACCGCTACCCGTTCGATGTTAAGACGATAATCACCAAGCCCAACATAAAACATCGTGACTTCAAAACCATTCTCCCTTGCATCTCTCATAAGGCGAATGACGTTCCACCCGCTAAGGTTGTTTCAACCTAGCGAGCCTAATTGCTTCTTTTCCTGCTGATATCTTATGACGTTCAGGATGATCGGCATTAATTCCACGGGCTAACGCATCAGGGTCTATGTTCACACTAACTCCAAGTCGATCAGTGATTAAATTTCGAATGGTGCTTTTTCCACTACCGTTATTCCCAGCAAATACGTACATGACAAGAGAAGATTCATTCATGAGACAACTCTGAATCATCTATCGGAATGATCTCGCCATTAGTATATTCTTTCACAATTCGGCCTGCAACGGTTTTATATACAATGTAGGTTCCATATGCTTTAGCGTCTAGCTTTGCTCTATCACCTGTGAGTTTAATTAACTTATGAACGTCATGGATACGATTCAAGGTATCCCACCTTCCATCTTCGTTTTATTAATTATATCACATAACTATCCCTTGATATGGGTCCTTGTTTAACACTCCATGTTTTTTAAAACAGTGGAATTCAACTCCCGATCGATTTTGATTTTACTATGCGTCGCATTCATTCTCAACATTATGTAACTCAAATCATTTAGTGCTTGCCTATCACTTTTTCTAACTTACTCTTATTGAGATTCCTTTTCAGCTCCAACTACTCGTCCCAACCTCACCTCACGAACCTCCCACGACAAACAAACCGCACCTCTTCCTGACGTTGTTTCGTGTTCACAACGTCTTTACGATATGTGCCACGAGTCGCAAGTTATGTTCAATCAGCATATTTCGCGCGTAGCCGTCTCCTTCGGCCATCAACTTTAAGTACT
>LIDZ01000055.1_pt1 | contig 167122 bp, 143 predicted proteins | sample 644651 | NCBI WGS metagenome assembly LIDZ01 (sample SAMN03856242, study PRJNA289617) | food metagenome | isolation source: wine grapes on drying loft during traditional withering process | host: Vitis vinifera cv. Corvina | place: Italy: Gargagnago di S. Ambrogio di Valpolicella | collected 2014-01
CTGTATCCTTGGTATACATACTTACCATCTTTATACGCTACCGCATTTGTGATAGTACCGTCCTTAGTTCCTAATTTTGAAGAATCGGCTGCCATAGCTGGTACAAGTGACATAATAGATGCTGCAGCTATTAATAAGGCTGTGATTTTATTTGATCTTTTTATCATTAAATAATCTCTCCTTTTTTGTTTAAAGTTTAATATTATATATTAATATTAAAAAAATAAATGTAATGTTTTGCTTTATCTATATATAATACAAAAAATATTGGATAACTTGGTACTTTTCTTGGAATAAAGTATAAAATACCACTCTTTATGCTAAAAATAATATTTTTATATTTATATATATTATAGAAGAAATATTAATTAATGATATAAAATTTTAATATATAAAATAGTTGTAGTTAGGAATAAGTAATATTTTTTATTACTTATTGGCATGTAATATTTTGAAATAGGGAAGACTTTAAATTGTATGAAAATTTTTATAATACTTCTTGAATATTCTGTATTTAAATGGATTTCAGTCATTGTACATAAAATATAGAATATGATATAATGTTTTGATTAATAATGAAATGAAATATAAAAAAATTATACATATGAATATATGATTTAAAATACATAAAATAGGCTAGAAATCTAAGATTGAAAATAAAAGATTTTGAGTGTTTATTAGAAATTTATTAGTTGCTGTATATTAAATAGGAGGATTTATTCCAATGTAGATAAAATGATTTTAATAATTTCATAGGAAATTTAATGATAAATTATACATTTATAGGAGGGTTTAGCTTTGGCTGATTATATAAAAGAAATTCAAAAAAGAAGAACTTTTGCGATTATTTCTCATCCGGATGCTGGTAAAACTACACTTACAGAGAAATTATTGCTTTATGGAGGAGCTATAAGACTTGCAGGTTCTGTTAAAGCAAGGAAGGCTTCTAAACATGCAGTTTCCGACTGGATGGAAATAGAAAAACAAAGAGGTATCTCTGTTACTTCTTCAGTTATGCAATTTAATTATGATGGATATTGTATAAATATATTAGACACTCCAGGTCACCAAGATTTCTCGGAAGATACATACAGAACACTTATGGCAGCAGATAGCGCCGTAATGGTTATTGATGCTGCAAAAGGTATAGAGGATCAAACAAGAAAGTTATTTCAGGTTTGTGCACTTAGAGGAATTCCTATATTTACATTTATAAACAAGATGGATAGAGATGCAAAGGATCCATTTATTCTGATGGATGATATTGAAAATGAACTTGGAATTAAAACTTATCCAATAAATTGGCCTATAGGTTCAGGTAAGGAATTTAAGGGAGTTTATGAAAGACAAAATAAGAGAGTTTTAGCATTTAATGCAGGAAACCACGGTCAAACAGAAGTGACATCAACTGAAGGCGATGTTAATGATGAAATATTCAAAGATCTACTTGGATCACCACTTCATGATAAACTTATGGAAGATATTGAACTTTTAGATATTGCAGGAGATGAACTTGATACTAAAATGGTAAGAGAAGGGGATTTAACACCAGTATTCTTTGGATCTGCATTAACTAACTTTGGAGTTGAAACATTTTTAACTCACTTCTTAAAAATGACTTCAGCGCCACTTCCAAGAAACTCAAGCATAGGAGAAATTAATCCTAATGATAAGGAATTTTCAGCTTTTGTATTTAAAATTCAAGCAAATATGAATAAGGCACATAGAGATAGAATTGCCTTTATGAGAATTTGCTCAGGAGAATTTAAAAAAGGTATGGAAGTTATGCATATGCAAGGAAATAAGAAGCTTAAACTAGCTCAACCTCAACAATTCTTAGCTCAAGAAAGAGAAATTGTTGAAGAGGCTTATGCAGGAGATATAATTGGTGTGTTTGATCCAGGCATATTCTCAATTGGTGATACTTTATGTATGCCATCAAATAAATTTAAATTTGAAGGTATACCAGCTTTTGCACCAGAACATTTTGCAAGAGTAAGACCAATAGATACAATGAAGAGAAAACAATTTGTAAAAGGTATTACTCAAATTGCACAAGAAGGTGCAATTCAAGTATACAGAGAAACTCACATTGGTATGGAAGAAATCATAGTTGGAGTTGTTGGCGTACTTCAATTTGAAGTATTAGAATACAGATTAGACCATGAATACAATGTTGATGTAAAAATGGATAGATTAGCTTATAGATATGTGAGATGGATTGAAAATAAAGAGATAGATATGGATTCATTAAACTTAACTTCAGATACCAGGAAGGTAAATGATCTTAAAGACAGAAACCTACTTATATTCCAAAATGATTGGGGTATTAGCTGGGCACTACAACACAATAAGGATTTAGTCTTATCAGCAATCGGAAAAAGTGATGACTAAAGATCGATAGAATATAGTGCATTTTTTAATGTATTAGCTAAATAAACTCAAGATAATATTATTGAAAGAACAGAATAGGTTCTGTTCTTAGAAGACGTATAAAGGTAACAAAAGGGAAAGATTATTCATATTATTATATATAGAATTATTGTGCATGGAGAGAGAAGAATGAATAATTGTTGTGATTCTGAATTAAATAGTAGTCCCATAAGCGATCCGTGTGGACCTACAAATGATTTAACCTTATCTGCAATGGTCATAGGAAACCAAGGCGTATTAACGAATAAACTAATATTCATCTTATTACTGTTATATGCGTATACTAATCAAAGTTTTATTAGCTATTTAATGTGCACAAATGATAAACTGATTAATAATCAACTGTGTCTTACAGATAAATTAGTAGATAATTTAATGGATAATCTCGATGATTGCAGAAAAGGGAAACACCATAGACACTAAAAAGAGCATTAAAAGGCTCTTTTTTCTATTTACTATATTACGGGAATATTATAAAAATAAGGTATATAAATATAAAATATTATTTAAGAGAGATATGCTTATCACATCTATACAAGTATATCTCATATTTTGTTATCAAAATATGAGCCACAAATATTCACTATATAAATATATATATACATATTTGTAAATAAAAATCTTAAAATCCTTAGACTAAGAACATAATTATGAAGATATGATAAAAAAAATTATAAATTTTCAAATTTACCTTTAATGCTATGACGTTTTTTGTTAGAATCTAATATAAGGAGGTGACAGACTGTTTTGAATATTAAAAGAAAGCTTATTACATTTATTTTAACTTTTGCAATCGGGTTGAGTTTAGTCCCAACATTAAGTGTACAAGCAGCAACTACTGATTTTAAAATAATATCAGAAACTAAGGTTACTGTAAAACAAGCCGAAAAATGGGCTAAATCTAAAGGCGCTACAGAAACTTTTATAAATTTAGCAGATCTTTATTTTGAGTATTCCTCAGAACATGGTGATGTTAATCCAGCGATTGCATATGTCCAATCGGCGAAAGAAACTGGATACGGAAATTTTGGTGGGGTTATAGATGAAAGTTACCATAATCCATGTGGGCTAAAGACAGCATCAGGTGGGGATGATAATGATCAAAATGCGCATCAAAGATTCGATAGTTGGGATAAAGGTGTACAAGCACACCTAGATCATTTGGCTTTATATGCAGGAGCTAATGGATACCCAAGAAAAGATACTAATGACCCAAGACATTTTGTGACTATTAAAGGTAAGATAACTACGGTAAATTCTTTAGGCGGAAAGTGGGCACCAAGTGCTACATATGGTGAAGATATAAGTAAATTATACCAAGATTTACTAGATTTTTCTGGAGTAGACTATGATAAGGATACAGATGATTCAGATGATAATGATGGCAATCAACCATCAAATTCAACACCAAATCCAGCAAAGCCAGAGAGTACACCAAATGCACTAAGTGCATCTGATGTTATTCAAGAAAATAAACCACAGAATGCCGGTAATACCGAAGATAACGTACCTAATATAACATCAACCAATGGTTGGAAAAATGAAAGTGGAAATTGGTATTACTATAAATCAGATAATACAAAAGCAATTGGGTGGATTAAACCGGATAGCAATTGGTATTATTTAAAAGATGATGGAAAAATGGCAACTGATTGGGTAAATGACAATGGAAACTGGTACTATTTTGATCATTCAGGTATCTTAGCAAAAGGTTGGAAACAATTAAATAATGCTTGGTACTTTTTAAAAGATTCAGGTGCTATGGCAACTGGAATTCAATATGATGGTTCAAGTTTGTACTATTTAAAAGATTCAGGAGTCATGGCTACTAATAGTGGATGGATAAAACTAAATAATAAATGGTTTTACTCTGAAAATAGTGGAAAGATAAAGACAGGCTGGCTTAAAGACAATAACAGTTGGTATTATCTTCAGGGAGATGGAAGTATGGTGAGCGGTCTTAATAAAATAGACAACAAGAGCTATATGTTCAATGATAATGGTACTATGACAACTGGTTGGAAACAATTAAGTAATTATTGGTATTATTTTAATCCTGATGGAGGTATGGCAACAGGATGGATCTCAGATAATGGAGCTAACTATTATTTATATAATACTGGTGCTATGGCTAAGGGATGGATTAATCTCAATGGAACATGGTATTATCTAAAAGATAGTGGAGTTATGGTAACAGGATGGGCTACATTTAATGGAGCTTCATATTATTTAGATACATCTACAGGGAGAATGATTACTAACACTACAATAGATGGATATAAGATTGGTTCCGATGGAAAGAAGCAAACTTCATCTAGTCCAAATAATACAGATAATAGTGGAACTAATACACCAACAACTAACCCAGTAAATACTCCAACAAATACTACACCAACAAATGGTAAAAAGACTATAGTAGTAGATGCAGGGCATGATTATGGTAATGATTATGGTGCTGAAAGTACTATTAATGGAGTAACATATAGTGAAACAGTTTTAAATATGCAGGTTGCAGCTAAATTACAAGCAGAACTTATAAAAAGAGGCTATAATGTAGTAATGACAAGAAATGATGGCGAAAAACCATCTTATGATTCATTAAATGCAAGCCTTTCGCATAGAGTTAATGTGGCTAATAATGCTAATGCCGATTTTTTCATAAGCATACATCATAATTCAGCAAGTGAGGCAGCAACAGGAGTAGAAACTCTTTACAGTACTGAGCCTCAAGATGATACTTTTGGTGGCAAATTAGATAGTAGCAGGATACAAAAAAGTAAAGACATGGCTACGCTTATAAATAACAATATTGTAAATAAGCTTAACTTAGTTAATAGAGGTGGCAAAGATCAAAATTTATTTGTATGCAGAAATGCAAATATGCCAGCCGTATTAGTTGAAGCTGGATTTATAACAAATCCAGAAGAAGCGATTAGATGCTCAGATCCAGCTAGTCAACAAAAAGTAGCTGAAGCTATAGCAGAAGTTATTTCAAATAACTTCTAATATGCAATATAGATACTTTAAATGCATAATTAATTAACTAGCTAAAAGAGAATACATACATGTTAATCAAGGATTGAAAAACTTTGATTGTTATCTATAAATAATAATTTATTATTTATAGATAACAATAGATTATTTTCAAGTTCTGATTCCACTGTATGTATTCTCTTTCTTTTTATTAGGAAATTTCTGAATAAGACTAATATAATTTGATGCGAATAATTTTCTGATTTTATTAGGTGCGAGGAGTTAAGAATACATCTTAAATAATTAATAATTAAGTATAAATTATCATAAAACTCTAAAGTAGAAGTATATTATATAAAAAATAAGTCGTTATTTGTAATACAAGGTACCTAAAATCTAAAATAGAATTGTATTGTATACTGAGACGAATATTTTACGTGTATATATATTAGGCATATTCAAGAAAATAACAAGCTAGTAGTATGCATTAAAGGATAAAATTTTTCGTCTTATGAAATAAAGTAGGACGGAGGAAAGTTATTTTGAAGGCTATTAAGAGATTGATTACGCTTTTGGTTGCTTTTGCAGTGGTTTTAGTATTAATACCGATAACTAATGCACAAGCAGCTACTACTGATACTAAAATAGTGTCAGAAACAAAAGTAACAGTAAAACAGGCTGAACAATGGGCTAAATCGAAAGGTGCAACTGATACCTTTGTTGGGTTGGCACAGTTATATTGGAAATATGCATCAGAGCATGGAGATGTCAATCCCGCTATCGCATATATACAATCAGCTAAAGAGACAGGTTATGGTAATTTTGGTGGAGTTTTAGATGAAAGCTATAAAAATCCATGTGGGATGAAGACTGTTATAGGTGGAGCTGATAGCGATCCAAATGCTCACCAAAGATTTAATACATGGGACGAAGGAGTACAAGCTCATTTGGATCACTTAGCACTTTATGCCGGAGCTAATGGCTATCCAAGGAGTAATACATATGATCCACGACATTTTGTTACTATTAAAGGAAATGCAGTAACAGTAAATGCATTAGGTGGAAAATGGGCCCCAAGTCTTACATATGGTGAAGAAATCAATAAATTATATAATGATTTATTAATATCTACAGGAATTATATCTCCACCAAAAACAGATAATTCTAATTCAGGAAATAATACTGGTTCTGGTACAAATACACCAAGTACAGGAGCAGGTACAGGAACAAATACAGAAAAGCCTCCAGGAATACAAGCAACGGAGCCGATACAAGGATCAACTAATAATAACAGCAATATTTCATCATCAATTGGATGGAAGGCAGAAGATGGAAAGTGGTATTATTATAAATCCGATGGCAACAAAGCAAGTGGTTGGATTAACCCAGATAATAATTGGTATTACTTGTATAGTGATGGAAGTATGGCAAAAGGCTGGGCAAATCTAGGAGGAAAATGGTATTATCTTAAATCAAGTGGAGCTATGCAACTTGGATGGTTACAAGATAATAGTAAATGGTATTACATTCAAGGTGATGGAAGCATGACAACTGGCTTTAAGCTAATTGATGGTAATAAATATTTCTTAGATATAAGTGGAGTAATGAGAACCGGATGGTATGCTATTAGTGGACAATGGTATTACTTTAACACTGGTGGAAATATGCTAACCGGTTGGGTTAAACCAAATGGAAGTTGGTATTATTTATATTCAAACGGAGTAATGGCAACAAACTGGCTTAACCTTAATGGAAATTGGTATTACTTAAAAAGTACTGGAAGTATGGCAACCGGTTGGGTGTCAGATGGAGGAGATAAATATTATTTAAATCCAAGTACAGGAATAATGGTTAAGGATACAATTATAGATGGTTGGATAATAGATGTTTATGGAAAAAGAGGAGATAAAGTAGCTGGTAGCACCTCCGGTAAAGTAATAGTTTTAGATGCAGGACATAACTTTGGTGGTGACGATGGTGCTTATGCGACTATTAATGGAATCACATATTCAGAAAGAGACTTAAATATGCAACTTACAGTTAAGCTAAAAGCAAAGCTTGAGTCACAGGGGTATACAGTAATTATGACTAGAGATGAGTCTGATAGGGAAACCGAAAGCGTAACTCAAAGTCTTACTGATAGAATGAATATCGCTAATAATTCTAGCGCTGAGCTGTTTGTAAGTTTGCATCACAATTCAGCAACAGCAGTAGCAAGTGGTGTAGAAGTTTATTACAGCTCGAAACCACAAGATCAAAACTTTGGTGGAGCATCTAGTAATTATAAGCTATCAACAAGTATGAGTTTGGCATCATCTGTCGCATCAGCTATTACAAATAGTACTGGGGCAATAAATAGAGGTGCTAAAGATGGTAATTTATTTGTTTGTAGAAATACAACTATGCCATCAATATTAATTGAATTTGGATTTATAACAAATCCATATGAAGCTCAAAAGTGTGCAGATCCATCTTATCAAGATCTAGAGGTATCAGCAGTTGCAAATGTAATTTCATCAGGATTTTAAATTTGGCCAACTGATATTTTTGATAAGAAGGTGTATCAATTTATTTTTTGATACACCTTTTTCATATAAGTAATAAAAACTTAATATATTAATTTTACCTTATGTATTGATAGTATTCGCTTATTGAACTATATTTTAGAGTAGTAGTGATTTTAAAGTAAATGAGGTGAAAAAATGGATTGGTTAAAAAAAGTAATGTATGGAAGATATGGTATAGATGATTTATCAAAAGCACTAGTTGTTTTGACTTTTATATTATTAATAGCAGAAAGATTTCTACCTAAATCATTATCAAGTTTGATGATAATCACATATATTCCAATATTTATATATATTTTCAGAGCATTTTCAAGAAATATATATAAGCGTAGGCAAGAAAACTACAAATATTTAAAAATAAAAGGTTATGTAGTGAATTGGTTTAAACAAAAATTGAATCGAGTAAAAGATTCAAAAACTCATAAATATCTTACATGCCCGGAGTGTAAGCAGAAATTACGTGTACCAAGAGGTAGTGGAAAAATTTCAGTTACATGTCCAAAATGCAAAAAGACATTTAAAGCCAAATCATAGAATAAAAAATCAAATAAAATAAAAGGACCTTCCGTAATATATGTGTGATGTATTATATTATGGGAGTTTTTTTGACTTAAACTACTGACTGAAAATTGAAAATCAGCTTATTTAGTAAGTTAGATAAATAAATGGTTGGAAACACATATAATATGTCTAAATATCTAAAGATAAGACCAAATTGTTCGATACTTAGAATATGATATATTTAAGTTAAGCACTAGGTAAAGTATCACAGCGGATTAATTTTTGATTTGGCACAGTTTATAAAAATATGAATTAATATTATGCAAATAAATATGATAAATTAATGATTAGTAAGGTTAAGTTTCAAAATTAAACATGCAAATTAGGAGGATGACAATAATGAATAAAATAAAAAATAAGGTTATCGCATTGTTAGTGGTATTCACAAGCATAATATCATTTCTGCCAGTTGGATTTGGAGGACAAGCAGTTAGTGCAGCAACTATAGGTGCTGAAGCAACAACAGTACAAGTGAGTATTACTGGAGATAAAGCACCACTAATAGCGACAATTGATGCTACAACTAAGGAGGAGATATATACTACTGAAGGGGTACAATCTGGATTTGATATATCGGTTACAGATGTTATAACAGATGCGACGACTTTAGCAAAGGAAGCATTAGCAACAAAACAATCAACATCAGGTATTATTGCTGAAAAGATTGAGATAGTATCAGTTAATGGAACCACTGATCTGACTACATTAAATGATATTGGTATAAAGATTTCAAATTATTCAATTGTTTTAGGAATACCAAAAAGACTTGGAACTACAATAACAGGATTACCATTAGGTGTGAATAAGATTGAATATAAAATAACAATAACCACACAGTCGGTGGATTATATAGCACAAGTAATAGATGGAACGAATACAATACCGGCAACAACACATGTAAATGATCCATCTGAGACAACATATGCCAATCAAAAAATAACAATTGAACATGCAACTGGATTTGCTGTAGGTAAGATAGATCCAATGATGTTTAAGGCTTATGTAGGTAAAGCAAGTGATTTTGATCCAAACACTGATGAGATTTTAGATGGCACTCTAAAAGAGAATAATACAATACCATTTTTATATTCAACAACAGCACAACCAGATTCAAAAATGCCGCTTAGATATACTTTTGATGTACCCGATTCAATTTCAACATTAAAATATAGCATGACGTTTGATGCTACATTGGTATTAGATAATGCTAAAGTATATAAGAATGGAACAATAGATAATAATGTTGATTATGATCCTATAAAGCATTCATTAACTGGTAATTTAGAAAAATTAGGACAATCAGATATAATTGTAGTTAAACTAGATTCATCAGTTGGTGAGAAAAATATTCAAAAAGCATATGCTATAGAAATTAGATATAATAACTTGCAGTCTGACAAAGATTTCAGCCTGAAGAATGCTGGAATAACAAAACTTGATTATAATGATGATGATAGCGTACAAGGGTATATAGGGAAGACCTTTAAAGTTAATAATAGCAGTAATGGTTTTAAAATTTATAATGGGGATATATATATAGATTCAAAATCTAGAATGATAAGTATAGATCCTACACTTATAAGAAATAAGAGCAGTGTAGCATATGTTGTAACTAACAATTATACAGATTCAGCAGGTACAACTCAGATTAAAAAATCTGTGCTCAAGGATGGAAAGCAATTTGTTGATTTCATGGCTAGTACGACAAAAAACATATTACAAGTAGATGTATATGAAGGCACGAATGGAAACATAACAAATTCTTCAAAAATATTAGCAAGATATCTTTTAAATGTTAATTTAATAACAGGAAATGAATTTACTATGAACTTGGCATTTAATAGTGCGGAGGCTACTTCTTTGACACAACCAGGTGTAAAGGAAAGTGAAATAGAATTTACTGCATCTAGGCGTACTTATGATTTATATTCTGGAGATCCAGTTACAGTATCTTTTAATGGTAAAAGAAGTAATAAAAATGAATATATAAAGGTTTGGCTTGCAGATGATGTAAATAATACCAATCCTAAAGAAGCGCAGGCTTCTATAGATAATGCATATAATAATGATCCAACTGATACAGAAAATTATTTAAAAAGAAATATAAGTCTAGAAGATATAACGCTAGGAACAACAACTAAAAAAATGGTTGTTCAAGCTTATTATGATGAATTTAAGACAGTAACAGCAAAGGATGGATCTACAACGGAAATTCTGTCTGCGAGTTATCCAGTAGGAGAGAAGTATGTATTTTATATTCCTAACAATTATGATACTACACCTCAACCAACACCCGGCGAAAATTCTGATAATGCGTCATTAAGTTCACTAAAGATTAAAGGTTATACTTTAGCAGATAGTGATGGAAATGTAGGATTTTCAAGCGATAAATTTGACTATAGATCTACTATTTCAAAAGATGATACAACTGCAAACATAACTGCAATAGCTGAAGATGATAATGTTAAATCAATTATTGCGACTATTGATGGTGCTTCGGAGTCTTATGATTTAGTTTCAGGGGAAATAAGTGAATTTCCTTTAAATGCAACTGGTACGACAACTATAAAAATAGTTGTCACTGCGCAAGACGGTACTACTAGTAAGACTTATACCGTTATAATTAAAAATAATTCAAAGAGTAGTAATGTCAATTTAAAAAATGTAATTCTTAATGTTGGAGATTATACCTTTGATTCTACAGTTGCTATAACGAAAGTTCGTGTAGATCAGAATGTAACTAGTATTAAGGTGACTCCACTAGCAGAAGATTCTAAATCAATAGTTACTGTAAATGGAGAAGAATTCTTGGAGAATCCGATAAGCGTAAGTCTTAAAGGAACTCAAAAAACTGAGATTAGTATAGAAGTTGTATCAGAAGATGGAACAGCTAGCAAAACTTATACTTTAGAAGTTTATAGAGTTGATTCTGCTGATTGGAATACCACTCCTAATGATGGAAGCGATGCATCAGAGGACGATCAATTCTACGATGAATACAATGAATGTTGGGTAGATTTGACTAAATATGATGAATGGGGAAGTGTAAATGGAAAGCCAGCTTATTTTGATACTAAGAATAGACAAGTTAAAGAAGCTTGGATATCTACTGGAGGAAAAAATTATTATTTAAATAACTTAGGTTATAGAGCATCGGGCTGGAAAGTTGATGATAAGGATGGAAAAACATATTATTTAGATCCAACAACTGGTGAAATGAAAAAAGGATGGATGAATTTAAATAATAGTTGGTATTATTTAGGACTAAATGGAGTAATGCATAAAGGCTGGTTATATGCAAATGGAAAATGGTTTTATTGTACTCCAAATGGGCAAATGGTAACAAATCAAAGCATGTACGTAGATGATAAAGTATATAACTTCGGACAAGATGGAGCTATATACTAGAATACTAATTTTCTAGTATTTTTAATAATTCAAAGGAGCTGTTGCAAAATGATTTTTACAAATCACTAGATGCAGCAGCCCCTTTTTTATTATAAATATTCTGAATAACTTTATACATAATTATTGACAGTGCAAAGTTAAGGGAATATAATAATTATAGTTCATATTTCGAACAAAGAAATATATAGAAGTTTATCCACAACTATATGTAAAAAACTGTGGATAACTAATTTTTTATTTTGAATAAAAATGATGGAGGGTTATTATGTTAGAGGATAAATTAGAAGTTTTAAAGGCATTGAATGATAATTTCAATATTAATCAAAGAGAATTAGCTAAAAAAACAAATATGTCGTTGGGCAAAGTTAATGCTGTTTTGAAGGAATTTACTATTGATGGGTTTATAGATAGAATTATTAACAATAGGGGAACTTTATATAAGGTAACTGAAAAGGGAATGAAGTTTTTAGAAGAAAATATTGCATTTGCAAAAAGTACTAGGCTAAAAATTCATGAAGAAGAAAAGAAGATAGTGAAACAAGCAGTAATACTAGCAGCAGGTAGCGCAGAAGAATTTGGAAAACCAGTAGGAATGCTTGATATTGAAGATTTTAAGATAATTAATAGGACTTTAAATATTTTGAAAGAAAATGGAATAACTAAAATCGTTATTATAACAGGTTATGAAAGTAAGTATTTTGAAGAATATTTCAAAAACAGTAAAAATATAATTTTAGTGAAAAGTGATCTTTATAAATGGACCGGAACTATGCATTCTTTGTCTCTAGCTAAAGATTATATTGATGATGATTTTTTACTTGTTGAAAATGATTTGATCTTTGAAGGAAAAGCTATTAAGGAATTAGCAGAAAGCAAAAATCGTGATTGTATACTTTTCACTAATGAGAGTGGCTCAGGAGATGAGGCTTTTGTTGAAATAAGAGATAATCACTTATTTAAGATGTCTAAGGATATTCATCAATTCAATAAAATTGATGGCGAAATGATTGGACTTACTAAGATTTCTTATAAGTTATATACAATGATGCTTGAAGAATTTAAAGGAAATGTTAATCCTTACTTAAATTATGAGTATGTATTATTAGATGTAGCTAGAGACTACAACATTGGATTTGTTAAGATAGATGATCTTGCTTGGGGTGATGCGGATACTAATAAAGAGTATGAAAAGATTAAAAATTATCTTTATCCAACTATAAGAAGAAGAGAACTTAGTTATGAAATAAATAATATAAAGACAATTATTCGCGAATCTTTAAAAGTAAACAATGAAGACATTACAGAAGTTTCCCTAGCAGGTGGAATGACGAACAAAAATTATAGAATATGTGTTAAAGGAATTAGATATATCTTAAGAATTGCAGGGAATGGAACAGAGCAAATGATTAATAGAAATACAGAGATGTTCAATTCAGCAATTGCTTCAGAAAAAGGATATAATGTAGAGGTACCTTACTTTAATCTTGAAAATGGAGTTAAGATATCTAAATACATAGAGGATGCAGAAACTTTAACTCATAGAAGTATTAAGAAAGAAGAAAATTTAAAACAAGTTACGACTATTTTAAGAGATTTGCATGAATCTACTGATTTTCATATGGATAATGAGTTTAATGTATTTAGAGAACTTGAGAAGTATGAAAATATCGTAAAAAAAGATGGCGCAAACTTTTTTGAAGATTATGATGAAGTAAGAAAAAAAGTAATGGCTCTTGAAGAAGAATTAAAAATTTGTAAAAGAGTATTTGTATCATCTCATAATGATTTAGTTTCTGAAAACTTAGTTAAGGATACTGAAGGTAGAATTTATTTAATTGATTGGGAATACAGTGGAGTTAATGATGATATGTGGGATTTAGCCGCACTTTCATTAGAAAATGAATTTTCGGAAAATGATACAGAATTAATGTTTAGATTATACTTTAATGGGAAAGAAGCAGATAAAGAATCAAGAAGAAGATTATTGATCCATCAAATATGTCAAGATATATTATGGGCAGTTTGGACACTTATAAAAGAAGCAGAAGGCGATGACTTTGGTAGTTACGGAATAGATAGATATAATAGAGCTAAGGAATATTTACAAAAACTTTAAGGTAATGTAGATATTAGATGTGAAACTGTAGTTACGCGTAATACCACCGAAATAAGAGGGCATGCATTTGTTGCGGTTGCTGAGGATTTAGCTGTGAATTTCTAACAGTAGAAGTTGCACCATTTCTGCGTGCTCCTGAGGCAAGCTCAGGACAAGCAAAATGGAACAACTTCTACTGAAGAAATTCTACATCTAAATCCTTTGATACAACACTTCACAAAAGCACACCCTCTTATTTCTAGCCAAGTATATATATTAATAGGATAAGTATGAGTTATAATGTAAGTATATACATAGATACAAGGTTGTACTTATTTATATTATTTATTCGTTTTTTTAACAATATTCTAAGGATATTTTAAATTCTCATTATGAAACACTATATACAATAAAAGTTAAATGAAATATAATTTTAAAGTAGCTGTGAGGAGAAGATAACTATGAGAGCAATTTTAATGGCAGCAGGCATGGGGACTAGACTTAGACCTTTAACTAATAATATTCCAAAATCTTTAATAGAAGTTAATGGAATGTCACTGCTTGAAAGGCAAATTATAAATTTAAGGGAAGTCGGGATTAATGACATTATAGTATTAACAGGATATTTACATGAAAAGTTTGATGATATAGTTAAAAAGTATGATTTAACCAAAGTAATTAATGATAAATATGATATATATAATAATATTTATACTATGTATCTAGTTAGGCAATATCTTCAAGATGCATTTGTTATAGATGCAGATAATTATATTGAAAGAAATTTTTTACCAAAGATTAAACCAAATACATCATTATATTATTCAGCGTGTAAAGAGAATATAGTGGGTGAATGGATTCTAAAATATGATGATAATAAAAAAATATTTGGTGTTGATATTGGAAAAGCAGGAGATAAACCTAACTATATAATGTCTGGAGCATCTTTTTGGAATGAAAAAGATGGTGAATTAATAGCTAAAAAAGTTGAAGAAGCTGTTGAAAATGATAATTCTATGGATATATATTGGGACAATATTGCTGTAGATAATCTTAAAGATATGCATGTCTGCATTGAAAAGATAGGATCAAATGATATATTTGAAATAGATTCACTTCAAGATTTAGAATATCTTAAAAAAACACTTAAATTATAGATTCAAGATGTAAATTGACAAGAAATCGCTTAGAATGTACAATTGAAAAGTAAAAAATATAACAGGATAGATAATTTTTAATATCCTATTATTTATGGAGGCTAAATAAGTGGCTAAATCAATTTCGAAAAATGCAATTTTTAAAGCGATGCTCAATTTATTTAATATAATCTTACCAATACTAGTAATACCTTTAGTCAGTAGGTCTTTTGGAGATGAATTATATGGTTATATGGGATATGGAGATTCCTTAACTGCATATTTTTTGATATTTGCAAGTTTTGGAATTTATCAATACGGTTTAAGAGAAATAAGTAAGGTTCGTGATGATAAAGTTAAACTTAGGCAAACATTTACAAGCTTATTTATTTTTACAAGTCTTACAAATATTGTGGCATCAGCTGCATATATGATATTTGTAGCTGTTTTTTATAAAAATGAACCATATTTATATACATGCATAATTTTAGGATTCAATTTAGTTTTCAACATGTTTTATGTGGAATGGGTTAATGAGGCGTTAGAGAATTATGACTTTATTGCTATTAAAACAATGGTAGTTAGAATTATATATTCTGCATTGATTTTATTCTTTGTGAGAGAAAAACAAGACTTCCTATTTTATTTATATTTAGTTGTAGGATTTAACTTCATAAATAATATAATAAGTTTTATATATGTGAAAAAGAAATTAAATTTCGATTTTTCTAATTTACAATTTCTTAGACATATAAAACCTATGCTTTATGTTGTAATTCTTTCTAATACAGGAGTATTATATACTCAACTTGACAAGGTTATGCTAAAAGATAGTCTTGGAGGGACTACAGCTGTTGGATATTATTATATGGCGCAAAGGATAATGATCATATTAAATACGTTGCTACTTACAATAATTCAGGTTACTATGCCAAGACTTTCCAATTATTTAGGGAATGATTCTAAAGGCCAGTATTTGATTTTATTGAAAAAAGTAATAAAAATATATTTTTTATTGTTGTTTCCAGCATCTATAGGTCTTCTATGTCTTTCTAAAGAAGCAATATATATATTTGGAGGATCTAGTTTTTTACCCGCAGTCCCAGTAATGATAGTATTTGCAATATACATGCTAAGTGTTGGTGTCGAAGGTATAATAGCAAATCAAATAATATATCTTCATGGAAAAGAAAAAAATGATGCTATATTGGTATTAATCGGTGGCGTAATTAATTTGATGTTTAATGTAATATTACTAGCCACAGGAAATTTCAACATGGTGAGTGCAATAACAACTACTCTTATAGCTAATTTAATTGTAATAGCACTTGAATACAGATTAGTTAAGAAAGTTATAAAATTAAACATACACTTATTTGCATATGAAAATATTAAATATTTTTATTATTCATTAGTATTTATTCCAATAACACTTGGAATAAAATTTGTTATATCTAATATATTTATTGCATGTGCATTAGAAATAGTAACATGTGGATTAATTTATTTAGGGCTTCTTTTAATTACTAAAGATGAAGTATTTTTTGAATTATTTAACAAGGTACTTGTAAAATTAAAGATTAAGAAGATAAATTAGATTTAGAACATCACCTAAAAGTTAGCTTTTTTTTTGAATAAACCTTAAATAAATTTATTGGAAGATTTAATTGCTTTTTAAATTTGAACATATTGCATTGAACATTGAACAATGATAATATAAAGATGTTCACAAAATGAACTTAAAGAACGTGAACAAAGTATAATTAGTATAATGCATAGCGAATCTTTAATATGTACAAAATATTTATTGATAAGAGTAAGAGTTTTAATTATGAACTATATAGATTATAAAACTTTAAAACTTAAATCGAGTAAGATTTAACTAATAACTAAATTTAATGTTGTGTATTAATGAGCAAAATATGTAATTGAATTTAAGGGGGATTTTTAATGGAAAATAATAAAAGCGATTATAAGGTAGGTGTATTGACTGGAATAGGTTCAGCAATAACTTGGGGAATAGATACAGTTCTTATGGTAATAGTGCTTGCCATGAGTCCATTCTTACCAGAGAATGCAGTATTTTTAGCACCGTTTATAACAGCATTTTTTCATGATGCATTTTCAGCAGTATGGACATTTATATATCTTGCATCTAAAAGACAATTAGGATCTTTATTTAAAGCAATGAAAACTAAGAGTGCTTTATTTGTTGCTTTAGCAGCACTCATGGGTGGCCCTATTGGAATGACAGCATATGTACTTTCAGTTAAATATATTGGACCATCTTATACTGCAATAATATCATCAATATATCCAGCAATTGGAGCAATTGGAGCATATTTTTTATTGAAAGAAAAGATAACCAAGAAAGGTTGGGCAGGATTATTCGTTGCAATTTTAGGTATATGTATAGTTGGATATTCATCAAATGAATCTGGAATTAGCATTGTAGGAATAATATTTGCTTTAGTGTGTGCAATAGGATGGGGTAGTGAATGTGTTATATGTGCAATTGGAATGAAGGGCGATGAGGTATCTTCAGAATTTGCACTTCAAATAAGACAATTAACATCAGGGCTTGTTTATGGGTTTTTAATAATTCCAATTATAGGTGGAATAGGACTTAGCTTTGAAATTCTAAGAACAAGTGCAGTTTGGTGGCTTTTAGCAATTGCATTATCAGGAACATTATCATATTTGTTTTATTATAAATCAATTTATAAAATTGGAGCAACAAAAGCTATGAGTTTAAATATAACATATGTTATTTTTTCAATCGCATTTGATATTTTAATTAACGGAACTCAATTAAGTTTAAAGACAATTATATGTAGTATAATGGTTATGGTTGGAGTTTATTACGTGGCAAAGGCACCAGAAATAGAGCCTGAAGAGAAATCAAAGATTGTAGAAGTTGGGGAATATTAATATACTAATATATAGGTGAAAGCTCGGAAATAGTATTCTATTTTTAATATATATCTAAAACTATAAATAAAGGATACTCTTTTGTTCATTAACAAGAACAAAAGAGTATCCTTTATTTTGATGATTTAAAAATATTTTATTCAAAATTTTTTATTGAGTATTAATTATAATTTTTATACTTTAATTACAAAAATATATACACAATAATTAAAAAACTTGATATAATTTGTTATATTAGTGATTATGGGGAGGATTAAAATGAATATAAGAAAGAGATTTGTAATTTTTTCTATTATATTGGGGATACTACCTGTAGTTATTTCGACAATTATATGTATTATAAATTTTAATGTAAAAAGTATGGAAATGGTTAAACAAAGCGTTATCATATCATCTAATGAGCAGTCAATCAATTTAGAATCTTTCTTTAAACAAAGCATGAGTGATCTTAATATTATTGCAAGTATACCAGGAATTAAGGACTTGTTAATTAATTCAAATAATAAAATAAATATTGAAAGTGGAAAACAAAATATAGAAATATTTAATAACGTTTTAAGTAGTAAAAAAGATGACCAACCCTTTTTTTCTACAGAGCTGATCATTAACAATGATGGGATTATAATTGCATCTAGTGATAATGAATATATAAATAAACTAGCAATGCTTTCGAGCGAAGAACTAGAAAAACTTAAACATAATAAATTAGTGGTAACAGATATTATAGAAAGATCAGATTTTAATAAGGGAATAAGAAGTGCGATAATAGCAAGGTCAATATTTTTTGAAAATAAATACCAAGGATCTGTTATTAATGTAATAGATATGAGCTATTTTAAAAGTATAGTAAATAATACACATTTCTTCAAAAGTGGGAAAGTGGCAATAATGGATAGTAAGGGAGTAATTGCATCTAGTAATAGTGATGGGGTAAGAAAAAATATTAGTGAAATTAATATTCCAAATAATCTATATGAACAGTGGAAAAAGATAGATTTTGATAGTAATCCAAATGGGATAATTGAGTATAATATAAATGGAATAGATAAGATAGGATATTATTCGAGAATTGATAATACGGGATGGATAGTATTAAGTGGAGTTGAATGGACTGAATTGAAAGTCCCAATTTATAAAAGAATAGTTACTATAATTATCCTTCTAGTATTTATTTTATTGATTATAATAGCTTCTTATACATTTACAATTAAGTATTTCTCAAAACCAATATATGATTTATTGAAATCTATAAGAAAAATAAAACAAGGTGATTATAGAGATAGATTTATATATAATAAGGATAATGAATTTGGGGAAATAGCCATAGCTTTCAATGATTTAATAGATAATATAGAAAAGAATAAAGAATATATTAAAGAAAAAAATAGAAATTTACAATCTTTAACGTCTAATATACCAGGTGGAGCTCATCGTTGTAGGATAGAAAATGGAGAATTCTTTTTAGACTTTGCAAACGCTGGTTGTTTAAATATATTAGGATATAAAAAATATGAATTTAAAGAAACTTTTGATAAAAGATTAATTGATTTAATTCATGAGCAAGATCGTGAAAGAGTGGCTAGTGAGATTAAAGAACAATTAAGTAAATCTAATAAGTATAATGTTGAATACAGAGTTAAACGAAAAGATGAAAGTATCATATGGCTACTCGATAATGGACAAGTAGTTAAAGACAGAGATAATAGATTATTTAGCTATAATGTGGTAATAAATATAACTGAATCTAAAAGAGCACAAGAAAACCTCAGATTAAGTGAAGAGCGTTATAGTATAATTATGTCCCAAACAGAAGATATAATTTTTGAGTGGAATATTGATGAAGATACTCTTTGCTTTTCAGGAAATTGGAGGAATAAATTCAATTATGATCCAATCATCACTGACATAACCAATAAGATATATAAAACTGATAATATTTATAAAGATGATATTAATAAATTAGGAGAGATTCTAAATGGCATTGTATATGGAGATACATATAAAGAAACTGAGATCAGACTTAGAAAAAATAATGGTGAATATATTTGGTGTAAAATAAGAATGAGTGCAATGTTTGATGAAGAAGGGAATATTTTTAAGGCTATAGGTATAGTAATTGACATTGATAAAGAAAAAATGGAGGCTGAAAAACTTTTATTTAAAGCAGAAAGGGATAGCTTAACTGGCTTATATAACAAAGGAACGGTGCAAAGCATGATTGAGAAATACATGGAGAATGAAGGCGCAAATATTAATGGAGCATTATTTGTTATAGACGTTGATAATTTTAAATCTATTAATGATAACTTAGGACATTTAGCTGGAGATTCTGCACTATCTGCTATTTCTTCAATGTTTTCAGAAATTTTTTATGAAAATTCTATTATAGGTAGAATAGGTGGAGATGAATTTATTATATTTTTAAAAAATATAAATTCAGAAGAATTTCTATATAAAAAAGCTGATGAGTTAGTTAGAAAATTTAGGCTCGATTTTGTAGGAGAGGCTCAGAACTTTAAAATGTCAGGAAGCATAGGAATTGCTAAATATCCACAATATGGTAGATCGTTTAAAGAGCTTTTTATAAATGCAGATAAGGCGGTATATTTGGCTAAAAATAATGGGAAAGACAATTATTGTGTTTTTGGGGATATTTAATTCATTTTTTAGGAGATATGCACTCTAAATTATTTATTAAACGCTGGAGTGTTAAAGCACAAGTAGGATCTGTTTTAATAAGTTTATCTAAATGAAACACATATTTGAATTATAGAATTTTATTAGTTCAGTAGTTAATACATTGAAAACAGTGGGTTTAAAGAAAGTGGAATTGTAGGTTAAATATTGGCATGATTATTGCTTTATATATTAGTATAAGAAATCATAAAACAACTAATATAGGGGGAATAAAAATGCGAATAAAAGAACTGGTATCTAGATTACTAGTAGTAGGTCTAGTAGTAATCCAATGCATTCCTATATCAATAGCAAATGCAGCTAAAGTAAATAATAAAACTAAGTATACTACACGAGAGATAACTAATGAAAAGACAAATTATATGCTTGTTACGAATCCTAATGGAGGGGAAAAATTAGGGTATTCAAAGGATTCGGGAGTTAAACTAATTGAAGAGACTGATGAAAAGTATACTTACGCATTTAAAGATATGAATAAAAATGGGAGTTTAGATAAATGGGAAGACTGGCGTTTAGATGACGATACGAGAGCAAAAGATTTAACATCACAGCTTTCTATTGCAGAAATAGCTGGACTTATGCTGTTTAGCGCCCATGAAACAAATATTGAAGAGGGGCTTACAGATACTCAAAAGAAATACCTTTCTGAAGATAATTTGAGAGCAGTCCTTAATGCAGGAAGTAATAATGTTACAGCAGCAGTAAAATGGAATAATGAGATGCAAGCTTATGTTGAGAGCTTACCTTCTCCAATTCCAGTGAATTTTAGTTCAGATCCACGTAGTACAGCAGGTACAGGAGATCAATACTCAGATTCAATTTCAGGCAAAGATGTATCTTTATGGCCATCAAATCTTGGACTTGCAGCTACGTTTGATTCTGACATTATGTATGAATTCTCCAAGACAGTTTCAGAAGAATACAGAGCAATGGGAATAGCAACAGCTTTAGGACCACAAATTGATCTTGCTACTGAGCCAAGATGGTTACGTGTAAGTGGTACATTTGGAGAAGATACGGAACTTTCAACTGATATGACACAAGCGTATGTAGATGGCTCTCAATCAACATATGATGAGAATGGAAAAGATTTAGGGTGGGGATCAAATTCAATTAATTGCATGATAAAGCATTGGCCAGGTGATGGCGCAGGAGAAGCAGGACGTGAATCACACCGTAACAGTGGTCCATATGCAGTATATCCAGGAAATAATTTTAAAGAACATTTAATTCCATTTGTAGAAGGTGGATTAAAGCTTAAAGGAGAGACAAAATCTGCAACCGGTGTTATGACTTCATATTCTATTGGAATAGATGGTAGTGGAAATCCAATCGGTTCAGGTCGTGTAGGTACAGCTTATGATCAGGCTAAAATGGATCTTCTTCGAATGGACAATAACTTTGATGGGGTTGTTTGTACTGACTGGGGTGTAACAGGAAATATGGCTTGGGGAGCTGAAAAAAATACAGTAGCTGAGCGCCATTATAAAATACTTATGGCAGGGTCAGATATGTTTGGTGGAAATAATGATGCAAAACCGGTTATAGAAGCTTATAATATGATGGAGAAAAAATTCGGAAAAGAATGGGCTCGTGCGCGTTTTGAAAAATCATCAACTCGTCTTTTAAAGCTTATATTTGCACCTGGATTATTTGAAAATCCATATCTTGATCTTAATAATTCATTAAGTGTAGTTGGAAATAAAGAAAAGAAGGATGCTGGATACAATGCACAGCTTAGCTCAGTTGTAATGCTTAAAAATACCAATAATACAATTAAAGCAACAGATGGATCAGCAGCAAATAAAAAAGTTTATATTCCAATGACATTTACAGATTCAATACCAGGAATGTTTGGTAGTAAAACAGAACCAACATGGAGCGAAACAATGTCAATTGATACTGCAAAAAAATATTATAGAGAAGTTGTAACAGATATTCCAATTAAAGATGCAGATGGAAAAATTACTGGATATCAAGCACCTGACCTTTCAGATGTTGATTTAGTACTTGTTGGTATGTATAGTCCTAACAATGGAACAAATTTTTCATATGCAGGCCTTCAAACGGATAAAGATGGCAATAAAACTTTTTATCCGCTTTCAATTCAATATTCAGCTTATACGGCTACAGAGGGACGTAAAGTTTCTATAGCAGGGGATATACTTAAGGATGGAACACAAGAAAATCGTTCATATAATGGAAATGAGTCACATATATATAATTCATATAATCTTATAGCTATGTTAAATGCAAAAGCAGCAGTTGAGAAGACACACAAGGATATTCCAATTATTGCTTGCGTGAAATCTAGTAATGCTCTTTGCTTTGGAGAATTTGAAGAATTCTGCGATGCAATAGTTATAGGTTTCTCAGTAAGCGATGCAGCTATACTAGATGTTGTTACAGGAAAATTTGAACCAAAAGGATTACTTCCAATTCAAATGCCTAAAGATATGAATACTGTTGAAAAACAATTTGAAGATGTGGGACTTGATATGGAATGTTACATTGATGCAGATGCAAATATATATGACTTTGCGTTTGGTCTGAATTATAGTGGTACTATAATTGATGGACGTGTACAAAAATATAAAAACACTGATAAAAATAAATAGGTAGGGTTTAGTATTTTATAATCTACTCAAATATACCTATAATAAAACACTATTAAAATTAGTTGAATTGACTAATTTTAATAGTGTTAATTTTGATTAGGCATATTATTTCATATGCCTTACTCTAAATAAATTATTAATCTTAACATGTGTTATGTTATAGTAAATGTAAATAAGCCCAATTAATATATCATAATTTTTTATATATTATAATATTTTAGTGATAAAAAAGTCGGTAAAAGTAAAAAGAGAAAGGCAATTATTTACAGTTATTACAATATGAAGGATTAAGGCACAATCAAAAAATAACAAGTCCATCTGCCTAAAATAGGGGGGATTAATTGATGAAGAGAATTGATTTGATTTTAATGAAACTTAAAGAACTAAAGGAATTTAATAAAACTGGTATTTCAACATCATATATAGCAGAAGAATTAAACCTTAACAGATCAAATGTAAGTAATGATTTGAATAAATTAGTAATAGACGGAAAAGCTATTAAAATAAAAGGAAAACCAACATTGTTTATATTTGTAGATGAAGAAAACGTTATCTCAAATATATCAATTATAAATAAATTTTCAGAAACTAATCCTAGTTTATATACAGCATTAGAACAAGCAAAGGCAGCCATATTATATCCACCAAATGGAATGAATATATTGTTAGTTGGAGAAACTGGAGTTGGTAAGTCAACCTTTGCAGGATTAATATATAAATATGCAATTGAGATGAAAATAAAGCCTAGAAACAGTCCTTTTATAACTTTTAATTGTGCAGATTATGCTAATAATCCTCAATTATTACTTGGACAATTATTTGGAGTAAAAAAAGGAACCTATACAGGGGCTGACTTTGATAAAGTTGGATTACTTGAGAAGGCAAATGGAGGAATTTTATTTTTAGATGAAGTTCATAGATTGCCAGCAGAAGGTCAAGAAATGTTTTTTACATTTATAGATAGAGGAGTATATAGGAGGCTTGGAGAAACTGATAGTGAAAGAAATGCAAACGTTATTATAATAACTGCAACGACTGAAAATCCATATACCACTTTGCTTAAAACCTTTACAAGAAGAATTCCTATGGTAATAACAATACCCTCTTTAAAAAATAGAGGAATGGAAGAAAGATTTAATCTCATAAAACAATTTATGATTGAAGAGTCAGGAAGACTTGGAAAAAGTCTTAAAGTATCTATGAATTCAATAAAAGCATTTTTGTCTTATGATTGCGAAAATAATATAGGGCAATTAAAAACAGATATACAACTTGCTTGCGCTAAAGCATATGCAGATTTTTTATCAAATAGAAAAGATGATATAAAAATAAATAGTTTAGAGTTGCCTCCACATATAAGGGAAGGTTTGTATAAAGAAATAGAGCACAGACAATTATGGAATAAGTTAATTGATATAAATAAAAGATATTGCATATTTGATAAAGACGAAGAAAGAATAATCTTTGAAGAGACTAAGCCCGATGAGAATATATATGAAATGCTAGATTTAAGAACAAGAGAACTTAAAGGTATGGGCATAAAAGGTATCAAGCTTGAAGAAGAAATGGAAAAAAATATAGAAGATTATTTCAAAAAATATATGAATAAGGTTTATGACAAAGTGGATATTACTAATATACGAAATATTATAGATAACGATATTATGAATGTAATAGAAGAAGTCATTGTTTTTTCTGAGGAACAACTTGCAAGAAAGCTTGATAAAAAGATTTATTATGGTTTAGCTGTTCATATTAGTAATTCAATAGACAGAATTAGAAGAAGTAAAAGAATTATAAATCCCAAATTAAATTCAATAAGAAAAGAATATAAAAATGAATTTGAAATAGCGCTAAATGCAATAAAAATTATAGATAGAACCCTAGATATAAATATGCCAATTGATGAAGCTGGGTTTATAACAATGTTTTTAATCTATGATGATAAAAGTATTGAAAATATGCAAAATGATGTTAGGATAATAATAATTGCGCATGGAGTAAGTACTGCAACATCAATGGCAGATGTAGTAAACGCTTTACTTGGAAGTAAATACGCAGTAGGAATAAATGCACCAATAGAAGAAAAACCTAAAAATATTTTGAAGAAAATAAAAGATTATATAAGAGGAAATGAGATTAAATCAGATATTCTTTTTCTTGTGGACATGGGATCACTCACAACATTTGGTAAAGAAATCGAAATTGAATTTAAAGTAAGGACAAGGACTATACCATTAGTTAGTACGCTTCACGCTATAGAGGCAACTAGAAAAGCAATTATAGGTTATTCTTTAGATGAAATATATAGAGAAACTTTAGAGGTTAATAATTTATATGATAATAATATTTTAGATTATGAGCCTGAAGAGGCAGAAGAAAAAAGGCTAGCAATTATAACTGTTTGTACAACAGGTGAAGGTGGAGCTAAAACCATTAAAGGATTATTAGAGAGAAATTTGACCTTTGATAAAAAATTAATAGAAATAGTTCCATTAAATTTTATAGGAAAAGAAAATATTTATGAAAGAATAGAAAAACTAAAAAGAAAATATGTCTTAATGTGTTTCGTAAGCCCATTTAGATTAGATGTGAATTATACACAATTTATGCTAGACGATATTATAGGAGGTAATGGTGCTAAGGATATTCAAAAATTTATTGATATAGAGAAAACTTATGTCAAAATGGAAGAAACTTTAGAGAGACAATTAAAGAATATCGATGGAAAAATAATATTAAAGGACATAAAGAAATTTAATAGAACTGTTACTGAAGCCTTAAATGTTAATATAAGTACTAATATTCTTATTGGTATTACTTTTCATATAGCTTGCATGATAGATAGGCTTAAGGAACAAGAAATTATTGAGGAATTTCATGGGAAAGAGGTTTATATAAAAGATAATTTAAACTTATATAGAATAGTTAAGAGCTCATGTGCATTTCTAAATACTAAGCATTCAATTATTATTTCAGATGATGAAATATGTTGTTTGATGAATTTCTTTAATCTCAGAGCAACTAAGGCACATTGAAAACTGTGACAAGGTAATTTCTGATACACTGGTTTTTAATATGCCTAAGATAGATTATGCTTTGTACTTGAAGGTAAATACTTTAGGTGGAATATATAAGAAAAAGAAAATAAGCAAAACACATTGCCGATGTGTTTTAAAAGGTTTTTGAAAAGTAAAACACATAAATGCTTTTCAGAAGCCTATTATTTTTACCTAAACCATTGAAGCTAATAGGTTTGGGCTTTAAAAAAATAAGTCATATGAAATTATTAAATTGGCATGATTATTGCTATATATTAGTATAAAAAGGTTAATAAAACAATTATGTAAAGATTGGAGAAGATGAAGAAATGGAAACAATAATAATGGAACTAATAGTTAATTCAGGAAATGCAAGAAGTAGAGCAATGGAAGCAATAAGAGCTGCTAAGACTGGTGATTTTAACAAGGCTAAAGAAAAAATAAAAGAATGTGAAGAGGAATTAGGCAAGGCTCACGATATACAAACAAATTTAATTCAAAATGAAGCAAGTGGGAATAAAGCAGAAGTAAGTTTATTATTGGTACATGCTCAAGATCATTTAATGAATGCTATGACAATTAAGGATATGGCAAAAGAATTTGTGGATATGTATGAAGAATTTAGTAAATGAAAATTACAATATGTATTAAATTATTAAATGAGGAGGAATTATTATGAAAAGAATTACATTAGTTTGTGCAGGTGGATTTTCAACAAGTATGTTAGTTTCAAATATGGAGGATATCGCTAAAAGTAAAGGAATAGAAGTACAAATAATAGCTACAGCAGAATCAAAATTTGAGGAATATGAAAATGATACAGATGTATTATTATTAGGACCACAAGTCGGATATTTAGTAGATGATTTTAAAGAAAAGTATGAATCAAAAGGAATGAAGGTTACAGTAATAGACAGTATAGACTATGGAATGATGAACGGTGAAAAAGTATTAAATGATGCTTTGAATATGTAATATAAATTTAAATAGGAGGAAATAAACATGAAGGAGTATATACAAAAAAAAGTAATACCAAAGGTTAATAAGATAGCAGCTAACAAGTTTTTGAAGGCTGTAAGTGAAGGCTTTATGTCTATAATGCCAGTTATAATAGTAGGTTCAATGTTTTCATTATTTAATTCATTATCAATAGTTCCATATCAAGCTTTTATAACTGAAATAGGATTAAAATCCATATTAGCAATACCTAATATGGTAACCAATGATATGCTTGCAGTATACGCAGTATTCTTCATAGCATTTAGTCTTGCAAAATATTATAAAAAAGATGCAGGAACAGCTGGAATGATAGCATTATTTACATTCTTGGCAATTACACCAATAGGAAATACATCAAATATTATCAATAACTTTTTAAAAACAAATCAGATTGCATTAGCTGAAGGCGTAAAAGCTCCAGCTGCCAATATTCTTACATTTGATTATTTAGGTGCAAAAGGTCTATTTGTTGCAATTATAGTAGCATTAGTATCAACAGTTATTTATAACAAATTAATAGATAATGGATTAGCTATTAAAATGCCAAATGGTGTTCCGCCAACAATTACAAAATCCTTTTTAGGTCTAGTTCCTGGATTTATAATAATAATATTATTTATGCTTATTAATAAAGGAGTTACATTTTTACCGATGCAAGGTGTAGATGGTATACATTCTTTAATTTATACACTAATTCAAAAACCTCTTGAAACATTCTTAGGAAATAATATATTCTCATTTTTATTTGCAATAATACTTGCACAAGTACTATGGCTCTTTGGAGTACATGGTGTAAATGCAGTTATATTACCAATTTTCTATCCATTATGGACTTCATTAACCACTGCAAATATTGAAGCTATGAATGCAGGAGTATCATTATATGAATTACCAAACATTATAAATAGATGTTTCTTCAGTGTATATGCTATATGTGGTGGTTCTGGGGCGACACTTGGACTTTGTATATACATGGCATGGAAGTCTAAAAGTAAGCAATATAAGACTCTTGGGAAATTAGCAGTATTATCTAACTGCTGTGGTATAAATGAACCTATTGTATTTGCAGTACCTATGGTTCTTAATCCTTATATGGCTATTCCATGGATAGGAACTCCAGTAGTTATAAGTATTTTAGCGTATATATTAACATATATACACGTCTTACCAAGACTTACAACAATAGTTCCACTTGGAACTCCAGTAATAATGTCAGGTATGATTGCAGGGGGAGCAGCAGGGTGGAGAGTTGCTTTATTCCAAGTAGCAATAATTATTATAGGTGCATTAATATACTTACCATTCTTTAAGATAATTGATAAGAAGAGCTATATGAATGAAATAGAAGCTGAAAAATCATTAGCACAATAAAATAAAATTCATTTAGAAATTTAGATGAAGAAGAATATTGAAGCGAACAATAAGTAATAGATGATGAAGAGGAGTTTATAGATATACCTTTTGAATAAGCAGAATCAAAAAATATTAATAATATTAAAAAAAGGGGAATAAAAGATGAACAAAAATCTAAAGAAAATATCTTTTATAACATTAATGCTTTTATTTATAACAGCAACAGCTGTTTCAGCAACGACAATAACAAATACTATTAATATAGAACCAAAGTACACAACAGTAACAGAGGGATTTGATTGGGGACCTGCTATTACGAAAGTTACTCTTAATATGAATACAACATTAAAAGAGGGGGCAGTATCTTCTAAAACATTTAATGTAAAGTCTGAAAGAAAATATAATGGAGTCGATTGGACTAAGTTAGATAGGACATCAGTAAATCCAACATATATATTTATAGATTATGATAAAATAATCGATAGAGTAGTAAATGATGCATATGTTTCTGATGAGAGTGGTAACCAAACATCTATTGGGAACTATGTAACAATTGAAATGAAGATAGGCCCAGATTTAGTTGAAGGTTCACCATTTAATTATGATCCTAAAAGTGGATTAAATAAATATGTTGATACTTTCTATATTATTTCATTAAACAAAGGTGAGAAAATTTTAAATAAAGATTCAGATAATGTTTTAATGGCAACAACTACTGAAAAGGACAAAGTAGGAAACAAAACCCTTATTGCAGATGATTTTGATTTAAGTGGGGTATCATCATATAAGGATGATAAATATGGAGATATTACTCTACATTATGCTTCTTATGCACCTAAAGAAGATAACCAAAAGAATCCTTTAATTATTTGGCTTCATGGAGCAGGTGAAGGTGGTACAGATCCTACAATTTCAATAATTGGAAATAAAGTTGTTAATCTTGCTACAGATAAAACACAAAATATTTTTAATGGAGCATATATTTTAGCACCACAATCAGATACAATGTGGATGAATGATGGAACAGGTTCTTATACAAAAGATGGTACATCAAAATATACTAAGGCATTAATGAACTTAATCGATAATTACGTTAAAGCTCATTCGGATATTGACACAAGCAGAATATATATTGGAGGCTGTTCTAATGGAGGATTTATGACAATGAATATGATCATGAATTATCCAAGATATTTTACAGCAGCATATCCAGTTTGCGAAGCGTATACTGATGTATGGATTACAGATAATATGTTAAAGGGAATTAAAGATATGCCAATCTGGTTTACTCAAGCTTCAACAGATACAACGGTAACACCTGATAAGCATACTATTGCAACATACAAGAGATTAATTGCCTTAGGTGCAAAAAATGTATACTTCAGTTACTTTACCAACGTAATTGATACAACAGGAATGTATAAAGATGTTAATGGAAAACCATATGAATATAATGGACATTGGTCATGGATTTATACTTTAAAGAATGAATGGACAAAGGATTATTATGGGTCAAATGTTCAATTAAATGGGAAAGATACAAGTATTATGGAGTGGCTTGCATATCAAAGCAAATAGAAGCTCAATAATGTGCCTTATGTAGAAGATGATTATCGAATCGATTATTTAAGACAAAATATACATCGCATCTTTGACTTATTATTTTCTTTAATATGCCTAAAACAAGGCGTTTTATAAAAAAACAAATGACTAAGAAGCTACACATGTCACTAAATTTAAAGAATCAAAGTAATTATTTCTTTTCTATGATATTGTAAAGTAAAGGATTACTTCATGATATTTTTAAAAATAAACGTAATCATTATACCCTCTTAATTTAAAAATATTAATTAAGTAGATCTGAAAATTTTGTTTTAGACACGTAAAAGAAAATAATAAAGGAGGAAATAAGATATGAAAAAATCAAAAATTAAAATAGTTACAATTGGTGGAGGATCAAGTTATACTCCTGAATTAATTGAGGGATTTATAAAAAGAAAAGATGAAGTGCCTATTAAAGAATTATGGCTTGTCGACATTGAAGATGGAAAAGAAAAATTAGAAATTGTTGGCGCTATGGCTAAAAGAATGGTTAAAGCTGCTGGACTTGACTGGAAAGTTATATTAACTTTAGATAGAAGAGAAGCACTTAAGGACGCAGATTTTGTATCGACTCAGTTTAGAGTAGGTCTCTTAGATGCAAGGATAAAGGATGAGAGAATTCCTTTAAGTCATGGAATAATTGGACAAGAAACTAATGGTGCTGGTGGTATGTTTAAAGCATTTAGAACAATTCCAGTAATCTTAGATATAATAGATGACATGAGAGAATTGTGCCCAAATGCATGGCTTGTTAATTTCACAAATCCATCAGGTATAGTAACAGAGGCTGCTATTAAATATGGTGGATGGGATAAAACAGTTGGCCTATGTAATGTTCCGATTAACTGTGTAGAAGAAGATGCTAAGGTGCTTGGAGTCTCTTCAAGTGAATTATTCTTTAAGTTTGCAGGACTTAATCATTTTCATTGGCATAGAGTATGGGACAAAGAAGGAAATGAAAGAACTGCTGAAGTAATTGATAAATTATATGATCCAGCACAAGCTGAAAAAAAGAAAGATGCTGGAGTTGCTAATATTAAAGATATTAAGTTTAATTACGAACAAATTAAAGATCTAGGAATACTACCTTGTGCATATCACAGATATTATTATGTTACAGATGATATGTTAAAAGCTGAGATTGAAGATTTTGAAAAGGGTGAAACTAGAGCAGAGGTAGTAAAGAAAACAGAAGCAGAATTGTTTGAATTATATAAAGACGTAAAGCTTGACTATAAGCCAGAACAATTAACTAAGAGGGGGGGAACTCATTATAGTGACGCTGCATGTGAATTAATTGCTTCTATTTATAATGATAAGAGAACTACTATGGTAGTTAGTACAAGAAACAATGGTGTTTTAACTGATTTGCCATATGATTCTATAGTAGAAGTTTCAAGTATAATAACATCACATGGACCAGAACCAATAAACTTTGGTAAATTTGATCCAGCATCAAGAGGAATGGTTCAAGTAATGAAAGGAATGGAAGAAACAACAATTTCAGCTGCAGTTACAGGAAATTACAATAAGGCACTCCATGCATTTACAATAAACCCATTGGTGCCAAGTGGAAAGATTGCAAAAGAATTGTTAGATGAAATGTTGGTAGCACATAAGAAGCATTTACCTCAATTTAAAGCAACAATAGAAAAATTAGAAGCTAATAAATAACATAGGAGTGAAGTGAATTATGAACAATAAATTTGAAGGGTTTCCAAAAGACTTTTTATGGGGAGGCGCAACAGCTGCAAATCAATTTGAGGGTGGTTATAAAGAGAATGGAAAAGGATTAAGTACTTCTGATGTTATGACGGGTGGTACACATACAACGCCAAGAAGAATAACTAAAGAATTAGAAGAAGGTACTTATTATCCAAGTCATGAAGCAATAGATTTTTTTCATCATTATAAAGAAGATATAAAATTATTTGCTGAAATGGGATTTAAGACTTTTAGAATGTCAATTGCCTGGTCTAGAATATTCCCAAATGGAGATGAACTTGAACCAAATGAAGAAGGGCTAAAATTTTATGATGATGTTTTTGCTGAGCTAAAAAAATATAATATCGAACCTTTAGTTACAATATCTCATTATGAATCACCTTTCGGATTAACTAAAAAGTATAATGCTTGGGCTAGCAGAGAAGTAATCGATTGTTATGTTAGATATTGCGAAACTATATTTAAAAGATATAAAGATAGTGTAAAATATTGGCTAACATTTAATGAAATAAACTGCTTAGCACTTCCATTTGGAGCATTTTTAGGCGGTGGACTTTTATTAGATGATAGTGGAGTTTTCATGAATAAAGATTCTGAAGATAAGGCTCAAATAAGATTTCAAGCACTTCATCATCAATTTATTGCAAGTGCAAAAGTAGTTAAATTAGGGCATGAAATCAATAAAGATTTCAAAATAGGTTGCATGATAGCTTATATGTGTTCATATCCAAACACATGCAATCCGGAAGATGTATTTTTAGCTCAAGAAAAAGATAATTTAAGTAATTTCTTCTGTTCAGATATACAGGTAAGAGGAACTTATCCAGGATTCGCAAAACGTTACCTTAGAGATAATAATATTGAGATTAAAATGGAAGAGAATGATGAACAAATTTTAAAAGAAGGTTGTGTAGATTTCTATACATTTAGTTATTATATGTCAAACTGCGTAAGTGCAGATCCTACATTAGAAGAAACTTCTGGCAATATAATGGGAGGAGTAAAGAATCCATATCTTAAAGCAAGTGACTGGGGATGGCAAATTGATCCTAAGGGATTAAGATGGTCATTAAATAATATCTACAATAGATATCAAATTCCACTAATGGTCGTAGAAAATGGACTGGGAGCTGTAGACAACGTTGAAGCAGATGGATCAATTAATGATGACTATAGAATTGATTATTTAAGAGAACATATAAAAGAGATGAAAGAAGCTGTAAAAGATGGAGTAGATTTAATAGGTTATACTCCTTGGGGTTGCATAGATTTAGTAAGCGCATCAACTGGTGAGATGAAAAAGAGATATGGCTTTATCTATGTTAATAAAGACAATGATGGAAACGGTGATCTAAGCAGATCAAGGAAAAAGAGTTTCTATTGGTATAAAGATGTAATTAAAAGTAATGGTGAAAAAATTTAACTTTAAATTTTTTTAATAATAAAATAAGATAATTAAGTATATATTAAAGGCTAGAGTTAATTTCTAGCCTTATTTTAATTGCACTAAAGTTATGAAATCAATATAGTTTACTTATTTAATATATCAATGGGTACTAGAAAATATAAAACAACAAATAATAGATGAATTTGAATATTAAAAATTTGTTTATGAGTAAAATAAATATCTTATGGTATATAATAAATGTATATTGTTTGTTCAACAAATAATTAATTACTTTACATAGTTTTATTATAATAGATGTATCGTAGAATATAAAAGCAGAAATATGGAGGAATTAATATATGATAAAACTTATTGCATCAGATATGGATGGAACATTACTTAATAGTGATCATAAAATACCAAAAGAAAACTTAGAAGCTATAAAAAAGGCAGAAAAAATGGGAATGAGATTTGTGATTTCTACTGGCAGAATGTATGAAGATGTTAAACCACTACTTGATGAATGTGATTTAAAATGCCAATGCATAGTTTTAAATGGGGGAGAATACATAGATGAAGAGGGTAAAGTATTAAAAGGAATTTATATTGGTAAAAAGGAAGCAAGAGAAATTATAGATATGGTAATAAAAGAGAATATTGTAGTTGAGATTTATACCGATAAAGGATTATATACTGTTAATACTAAAGAGGAAGCTTTACAAGAAGTTGCATATAGAATTAAAGCTTTTGATCCAAAAACAAGTTTTGAGAATGCTATTAAAGCAGCCGAGACACATCCGCATTTTGTGAATTTAAAATATATCAAAGATAGTGATGAATTTTTAGGTAGTAGCATTAAAATCGGTAAGTTTGTTACATTTTATAATGATAAAGAGACTACATTAAAAGTAAAAAGCAAATTAGAATCTATCGAAGGGCTTGCTATTTCTTCAACCTTTACTAAAAATATAGAAATAACTAATAAAGAAGCCCAAAAAGGACTTATATTAGCCCAGGTTGCAGAAAAAATGGGGATAAAAAGAGAAGAAGTTATGGTTATTGGGGATAGTTTTAATGATTATTCTATGTTTACACAATTTACAGAGTCTTTTGCTATGGGAAATGCCGTTACACAAATAAAAGAAGCAGCAAAATATATAACTGATACAAATGATAATGCAGGAGTTGCTAAGGCTATTTATCAAATTTTGAATCGAGATTAAAATTAACAATACTTGCTACAAATATTTAAATATAATAAGTATATTTGCAATATTATTCTGTAAAATGATATAATGGATTTACAGAATAATATGATTAGATAATAAATAATAAGAGATGATTTCTAGTATATGGTACATAATTATGCTAATAAGGGCTATGACAGGGGGGGAAGAATGTTTTTTTGAAATTATAGTAATAAAATGTCGAATAAATATAAACTACATTGGGCCCGAGGAGAATAATTAGGATGTGTAGCAATTCATATGAGATTTATACCAATTAGAGTATTTGATATTGGTTTAATAAAATTATTTAAGGATTATTTTATTAAGCTAATATCTTTTTTAGTTAATTATATGAAATATTTTATTAATGGAAAAGCAAAGTTATTTAAGAGGCAAGAATTATAGGAATTATTGTTATTTCTTCGATATTGCTTAGTTAATTTAAGTAAAGAGGTGGTAAAATGAAATTTTGTAGTAAGTGTGGGAGTTCTCTTGTGACAGATACGAAGTTTTGCACAAACTGTGGTAATCCAATAAAAAATGCAGGTATAGATAATAAAAAAATTAAAATAAATAATAGACATGGAAATATATTTTTATCGAGAATAATTCCTAAAATCATAATAGTAGTTGTATTAATTACAGTGATATTGACAGGTGTATTCTTTAATAGAATAAGAGGGCAATATTATATAATAGAAGCTAATAATGCAGCAAGTGTAACAGAAAAGCTTGAATATTCAATTGAGGCTATCAAGGTTTTATATGTGGATTATACTGAAGCATTGCTTAAGGCTAGTCTTGTTGAAATAGCAAAAAACGATATTGGACTAGCTGAACAAAAACTATACCAAGTATCAAGCATATTATCTCAAGGCGATTTTAAAGATATAGAAATTGCGATAAAAGAGGAAAAGATAGATAAGTTTTATAACGAAGGAAAATATCAAGAAGCAGTTAATGAATTTAATGAAATAGATAAATTAGGTGGAGACTTTAAATCTAATAAAAATTATGAAGGGGTAATGTTAAATATTGTTTCAAAAATAACGAACACTGATTTAAGTGATACAAAAGATAAGCTTATTGAAGAGAGAAAGATATGTTTTGATAATTTGGATGATGATCCTTTTGATGAAATAATAGAGTTAAAAAAGAATTCAAATAATTCAGATCTCAAAGTAAATTTATATAAATTAAAAAATGGTGGATATAAATTAGTAGATATTGGGACTATAAGAGCTGCTTGGAATCAAAAAATACAAGGAGTACATGATTATACTACAGATAAAAAAGGAGTATTTATTAATTATGCAAATGCTTCAAATAATTCTGGAACAAGCGTTTTTGGAGTGAAAAATAATAAATTGCAACTGAAAGCAACACTATTTGCTAATAACTATACAAAACCAGATGATGTAGATAAAGATGGAATATACGAAATTCTATCAAATAGTACAAGTGCAGTAGCTTCAGATAAAAAAGATGATTCTAAGTGGTACAAGATATATGAAGATGCTAGAGTTCCAACGATAGTAAGTGTAAGTGATGAAAAAGAAGCTGAAGCAAGTGCAAATGCAAAAGACTATGTAGTTAAGGACAGTGATAAGAATTATCTTACAGAAGATGATATGAAAAAATTAAGTAAAGAACAGTTAGCTCTTGCTAGAAATGAAATATTTGCACGTCATGGGTACGTATTTAAAGACGAAGTATTTAAAAAATACTTTACAGCAAAAAGTTGGTATGTTCCTAATTCTAATTATGATGGTAGCAATTCTACTTTAAATGAATATGAAAGAGCTAATTATCAACTTATAGAGGCTTGGGAAGAAAAATAAATTTTTGAGTTAAAATAGCTTACAGAGATAATGATAAATTAGATCTGTAAGTTATTTTTTATCACATATTTTGTAGAAACAACATGTTTCTACAAAAAACAAATACCTAAGAAGTAGTATGTGTTCCTAAATGATGAAAACGATATAAAATTTAATTCTGATATGGTATATTAAATATAAATAAGAAAAAATAATATATAGTTGGAGGTTTTTACATGTTTCATAAAAAATTAAAAGATTTTCCAAAAGACTTTTTATGGGGAGCTTCAACCTCTGCTTATCAAGTTGAAGGTGCTTATACAGAAGATGGTAAAGGATTATCGGTTCAAGATACTAAAAAACCATTCCCTGGTACACCAGATTTTAATGTGTCTAGTGACCACTACCATCATTATAAAGAGGACGTAGCATTATTTGCAGAAATGGGATTTAAGACTTATCGTTTTTCGATCGCATGGACAAGAATATTTCCAAATGGAGTAGGAGAAGTAAATCCTAAAGGAATTGAATTTTATAATAATTTAATTAATGAACTGTTATCATATGGCATAGAACCATTAGTAACTATGTATCACTTTGATTTACCAGATGCACTACAAAAAAATGGTGGTTGGTCTAATAGAGAAACAGCAGATGCATTTGTAAATTATGCAAAAGTATTATTTGAACACTTTGGAGATAAAGTTAAGTATTGGCTTACAATAAATGAACAAAATATGATGATACTTCATGGTGGAGCAATAGGAACGGTTAATCCTGGTGTAGAAAATATTCAAAAGGAATTGTACAAGCAAAATCATCATATGATGTTAGCACAAGCACAGACAATGAAGTTATGTCATAAGATGTGTCCAAAAGGTAAGATAGGTCCAGCCCCAAATATAAGCTCAATATATCCAGAAAGCTCAAGACCAGAAGATATATTAGCAGCTAGCAATCAATCTTCAATAAGGAATTGGTTATATCTAGATATGGCCGTATATGGAAGATATAATCCAATAGCTTGGAGTTATATGGTTGAAAAAGGTATCGAGCCTACTATTGAAAAAGGGGATATGGAAATCTTAAAAGGTGGAAATCCTGATTTTATAGCATTTAATTATTACTGCACAGGGACAGCAGCCGAAAGTAAGATTGAGGATATTGAATTGTCTACCCAAGGTGGAGATCAACAAATTTCAATGGGAGACTTAGGAGTTTACAAAGGTACTTCTAATCCAAATCTACAAAAGACTGAATTTGGATGGGAGATTGATCCTATTGGATTTAGGAATACATTAAGAGAAGTATATGAAAGATATGCATTACCTGTCATAATTACTGAAAATGGATTAGGTGCTTTTGATAAGGTTGAAGAAGAGGATACTATAAATGATGATTATAGAATAGATTATTTAAAGAAACATATAGAACAAGCAAGACTCGCAATAAGTGATGGAGTAGATCTAATTGGATATTGTCCATGGTCAGCTATAGATCTTATAAGTACTCATCAAGGATTCCAAAAGAGATACGGATTTATATATGTAAATAGAGATGAATTTGATCTTAAGGACTTAAGAAGAATAAGAAAAAAAAGTTTCTTCTGGTATAAAAATGTAATAAAGAGTAATGGAGAAGAACTTTAGTTATGATAGGAACTATTGCTGCTATACTAACTACAATTTCATTTTTACCACAAGCACTTCAAGTTATAAAAACTAGGAATACAGAAGGAATATCATTGGGAATGTATGCAATGTTTGTTTTAGGAGTATTTCTTTGGTCAATATATGGATATACAATTGGCGATAGAGCGATATTGATTTCTAATTTTATTACATGCACACTTGCAAGTATAGTACTTTATTATAAAATCAGGTACTCAATTAAAAAGATAGAAAACTAAATGCAATATAATCATTAGGATTAGGTTTAATATAAAGATAGATAGGCTCATAATTAATATATATAATAGGGTGTCTCAAAATAAAACTTATGTTATATTTTGAAACGCCTTATTTTTATGATAGTCGTAAAAAAACCTTATAAATAGGATATAATTAAATAAAGACTTGTTTTAAAATAAAGTGAAGTTTATCAAATAAACATATTCATGGAAGATGAGGTTGATAATTTATGTTTAATTATGAAATTATTCAAAGCTTGAACGATTTGGAATTATCATTATATAGATACATAATGAAAAATATTGGAAAAGTTATTTATATGAGAATCAGAGAACTAGCAGATGAAGCACATGTATCAACAACAACTATATTAAGATTCTGCAAAAAAGTTAATTGTGAAGGATATTCAGAATTTAAGGTCAAATTAAAGATGAATGTTGAAGAAAATGAAAATAACAAAGTAAATAATGACACTTCTATAATAATAGATTTCTTTAAAAAATTAGATAATAGTGAATTAGACAAAAAATTAGATACTCTTTGTGATTTTATAAAAGAAGCAAGTAATGTGATATTTATAGGAACAGGTACATCTGGGATATTATGCAAGTACGCGGCAAGATATTTTTCGTCAATAGGTAAATTTGCGATGTATATTGATGATCCATTTTTTCCAAGAAATTATAAGCTTTATGAGGATTCTATAATAATAGCAATATCAGTTTCAGGAGAGACAATTCCTATAATTGATCATATAAGCAATTTGAAAAGAGAAAATAGCACAGTTGTAAGTATAACTAATAGTGAAAATTGCACAATATCAAAAATATCTGATTTGAATATATCATATTATGTTCAACAAGAGAAATTAGGAATTAGTGATATAACTACTCAAATACCAGTATTATACATAATTGAAAGTATAGGTAAAAGACTACACAATAAATTTATCTTAGATAAATAAAATTTATGTCTAAGAATAAATAAATCAGAAAAATGCAGGTAATAAAATATACTATAGAACGAGTATGATTTTATTTCTTGATATTTAGATCGTATTATACTATTATAAATAAGATGTTAAATTTAAAATAACATTTTTTTTATAGGTAGATATGTTTCTATAGTATATATTAAAAAAATATATATTATAGAAACATATTTGCAATAAGCAATATGTGAAAATAAAAAGGGGGCTTTTTTTAATGTCAAGAGTATATAATTTTTCAGCAGGGCCAGCAGTATTGCCAGAAGAGGTACTTAGAGAAGCAGGAGAAGAAATACTAGATTATAACGGTACTGGTATGTCAGTCATGGAAATGAGTCATCGTTCTAAGGCTTTCGAGGGAATTATTGGGGATGCAGAGAAAACACTAAGAGAGTTAATGAATATTCCAGATAACTACAAAGTATTGTTCCTTCAAGGCGGAGGGTCACAACAATTCGCAATGATTCCAATGAATTTGATGAAAAATAAGGTTGCGGATTATATTAAGACAGGACAATGGGCTAAAAAGGCAATATCAGAAGCAAAGATATATGGAAAAGTTAATGTTTTAGCTTCTTCAGAAGATAAAACCTTCTCATATATACCAGATGTCAAGAATTTAAAAATTTCTGATGACGCTGATTATGTGTATATATGCCATAATAATACAATATATGGGACTACATATCATGAGTTACCAGAAGTAGGTAATAAGATATTAGTAGCAGATATGTCATCAGACTTCTTATCTGAACCAGTAGATGTATCTAAGTATGGATTAATTTTTGCAGGAGCTCAAAAGAATATAGGACCTGCAGGAGTAGTCGTTGTAATAATTCGTGAAGATTTAATTACAGAGGATGTACTACCAGGTACTCCAACTATGCTAAGATATAAAATTCATGCAGATAATAATTCGCTATATAATACACCACCAGCATATGGAATATATATATGTGGGAAAGTATTTAATTGGGTTAGGAATAAAGGCGGATTAGAAGCAATGAAGAAAATTAACGAGGAAAAAGCTTCTATACTCTATAGTTACCTTGATTCAAGCAAGATGTTTAGAGGAACAGTTGTAAAGAAAGATCGTTCTTTAATGAATGTACCTTTTGTAACGGACTGTGATGAATTAGATGCTAAATTTGTAAAAGAATCTAAAGAAGCAGGATTCGAAAATTTAAAGGGACATAGAACTGTTGGCGGTATGAGAGCTAGTATATACAATGCTATGCCAATAAAAGGAGTTCAAGCCTTAGTGGACTTCATGAAGAAATTTGAAGAAGAAAATAAAAAATAGGAATTATTAAATTAAAATACTTGTAATAATACAGATATTCAAAGTAAAAAATAGAGTTATTGGTATATACCAACGAGATAAAGGTAATGCATTTGTTTCAGTTACTGAATATTTTGATGCGTGCTTCTAAGATCACAAGTTGCTCTCAAAATGCTTGCTTCAAAGGTAAACTTTGAACAAGCGTTTTGGAACAACTTATAATCTAAGAAGTACAATCATCAAAATCTTCTAATGTAACACTACACAAAAGCATTACCTTTATTTCTAGTTTGGTGTATATATTAAAAGTATAAGTGCAATTAGATGGATTTGGGGTATCTATATTAAAAAGTTAAGTTTACTACAAATTAACCGAAATGGGTTTGTGATATTTTTCTACGCAATTTTATTTATAGATGCAAACAAGTATACCCTTTTTCTGTGTATGTGAATATCTAACTTTGAAGTGATCGAAAGGCTAAAGAAAGCTAATCATTAGACAAAAGTTTCATTATATAGCAAAGTTCATCGTCTAATAGTTCTATTTTATATTTCTTATTTAAGAAAGCGAAATTTTCTTTTATTGTATTATATAAATTAATATTCTCTGAAATATATTTCTCTTTATTTTCGTATTCAGTTAGAATATCTCCATTCTTTAATCTTCCTATAACAAAAGATAAATGAAGAATTATCCCAACATTTTTTTCATCAGACAAAGTAATAGAAAGTTTATTTTGTATAATATCTAAAAATTTAGTTACATCATTAAATAATTCAACCCCGTCTACATTATATATATTTTCCTTTATAATTAGAGGGATATTTAGCATTGCAGTTTTCGAATCTATGGCATCTTGAAGTTCTTTAAGTATATTCATGTTAAATACATCGTACATAGTATATTGTTTTATTGGTGAATCGACAGGGAAAGATGAAACAATAAATAATACTTCATTTTTTTTATGCAGATTTATTATCTTTTGTTTGAAATATTTTTTATCTAAGCAATTTAAACAAGTTATTTCAAATAAATCTTTATCATATTTAAGATTAGAATTTAAAAAACTTTTTATAGCAATGGCACCACCCTCGCCAGTTAAACATGCTGTTACTATCAATACTTTGTTTTTATCAAGATTATTATCATTTAAATTTTTGTGTATTTCTACATAGGAATTAACCATAAGAACGTCATTATAAATATCATCTAAGGATAAACCAAGTAATGCCTTTCGAGTGGATTCTAACACATGTAACGTTGAAACAAGCGAAATTACTTTTATTCGTACATTAAACTCTTTTTTTATAACATCGCTAAAAGTAGTTAATGATCCCATATCTACAAGTAAAAGATAACCAGCAGTTGATGGGTTGTTTTTTATTACAGATCTTAAAAGATCTAAAACTTTTGAAGGAGCCACATTGATTGGCGCATTAATTGGAATTACATAATCTTCACTTAAAAGTGTATTTGCAACATTAGCCATTGAAGTTGCAGTAGATTCACCATGAGCAATAAGTATGACTTTCACTTTATCTTGAGACTCGTCATTGAATGAATTTTCTGGTATTAGAAATAATGTTAAATATCCAGCCTCATCTATTGGAATTTGGGTATGAATATAACCTTCAATAATTTTTTTCGATTTAACAGCTATCTTGAATTCTTTAGGATAAAGTTCTTTGATTTTATCTAAATTAGGATTTGATATAATTTTGTTATTGTTTATCCTATTTATTAATGTATTTATATGCAAGGCAAAAGCTGTATAAAGGTTATTATCAAAGATTATATTTAATTCTTTAGTAATATAATCTATGATTTTATCAAAACAATCTAAAACATCGCTATTAATAATAGTTAGTAAATTCTTTCTATTGAGCTCATCGGATACACCCGAGATATTGTTTTGAAAATGCTTTGCAATATCTTTTTCAAGAATGCTTTCTATATCAATATTAGAAATATCTGTAGATTTTAGTTTTTGAAGTTTTTTCTCAAGAAAATCATATATGCTATTATCGCTAGTATTAAATATTTGATCAGTATTATCGTTTGAGCCTGGAAATCTGAAATATTCAATTTCTTCCCCCATCAATTTATTCCATAAAACCCTATGTTCTTTCTCTTTATAAAGTCCTTCTTTAATATAAGGAGGTAAATTTTTACTGGATATTCTAACATCATGTTTTACATTTGTTAGAAATTCTGAATATGCCTTTGCACATAGAAGTTGAACATCGCTTTTTAATTGACCTATATTATTTGGACAATCATATGAAAGTAAAGCACGAAGAGAATTTAAAGATACATATATTTCTTTATTTAATCGAACGCTTTCATATTTAAAGAAACTTTTTATTAAGTATAATCTTTCATCCAATGTTCTATCTTTAAGAGGAGGAATTGTAATTACAATAGGAATTCTTCTAGTAAATGTATTTAATAAAGCAGAATTTGGATTTTCAGTAGTTGCAGATATTATTAAAACATCAGAAGTCCTTACTTCGGAGTCGCCAAATCGTCTAAACGTTCCAGTGTCTAAAAATAGAAAGAGAGCTTCTTGGCCTTCAGGGGGAAGTCTGTGAACTTCATCTAAAAAGAGAATCCCACCATTAGCTTCTTCGATTAAACCAACTTTATCAAACTCAGCACCAGTATATGCTCCTTTTTTTACACCAAAAAGTTGAGATGTAAGAAGCTGAGGGTTATTGCTATAGTCAGCACAGTTAAATACTATAAATGGTGAATCTTCAGTTTTGATTTTCATTTCCAAGGCATAATTATGGATTAATGAAGCAAACATTGATTTTCCAACACCAGTACCACCTAAAATCAAGCAATTCATGCCTTTAGGGGGATATAATATGGCTGATTTAGCTTGATCTATAGCTTGCTTTAAAGATATATTATTTTTGGCTAATAAATCTAATTGAGATTCGTTATTTGCGTTATTATTTTTAGCTAGAAAAAATAAAACTGGTCTTGAGGATGATTTATATAAGAGATCATCTTTACAGAGTTTATTTAATTCATGGCTTAAATTTGCTCTAGAAATATTCATTAATGAAGATAGCGTTTGCGTATCTATACCTTCTGAATAATTTAATTGAAGAATCTTATTATATACGAGATCTTTTTTATTCATAAATAATTACCTCTCTTTTTGTTTTAGCATCATTTAATCGTAACAATATCTATCTGAAAAAATATTATTAACTATTTATTGAAAATGATATCATAAAATTATTTAAATAGTCAAACAATATTCAAACAGTGTTTGGTAATGATCTTTATAAATCAAACACTATGGATAATATTTAAAACACTAATAAAAACATTCAAACAGTGACAATTTAATAATAAAAATTTAATGAAAAGGATTTATTATTAAAGAAGATAAAATAATAAATTTTTAGTCATAAATTTATTATAAAATATTTGATATATCTAGCTTTCAATATGATTAAGGAAATATAAATTTATAAAAAATACAGTGATAAATAGAAATAAATATAGTTTTTGTAAAGGATTAATAGTGTTTGGCATCGATCTTGCTTTATATAATAGCATAACGAAAAAATATTTTAAGGACAAGAAGTGGAGGAGAGAAAAATGGAAGAATTAGAAATGGCAATTATGAACATTATAATTAATGCTGGAGACTGCAAAAATCATGCTTATATGGCTCTTCAAAATGTAAATGATGGAAAGTATGAAGAAGCTGATAATGAATTACTATTAGCAAATGATGCATTAGGTAAAGCTCACGATAGTCAAACAATGTTTCTTCACAAAGAAGCAAATGGCGAAAAAATAGAAATGTCAGTTTTATTCGTACATGCCCAAGATCATTTAATGACAGCAATAACAGAAAAAAACTTAATTGAACAAATAATTGAACTAAGAAAAATTGTAAATACTTTAATTAAAGAATAAAAATCAATTATTAAAGATATAATTAAACAAAGTCTAAAGTTGAAGTAGACAGAGTTTGCAAAATATAAAAGTTTATTAGAAATATGTTATAAATTTAAGGAGGAAGAAATTATGATGATAATTAGATTATTTTGCGCATCAGGTATGTCAACAAGCCTTTTGGTTAATAAAATGAAGGCTGCAGCTAATGCTAAAGGCATAGAAGTAGATATTGAAGCTTTTCCAGAAGGTCAAATGGATAAACATCTAGATAATGTAAATGTAGCTTTATTAGGGCCACAAGTTGGATATACACTAGGAAAAGCAAAAAAAATATGTGAACCAAAAGGAATTCCAGTAGAAGTAATACCGATGGTTGATTATGGAATGATGAATGGTTCTAAAGTACTAGATTTTGCAATAAAGTTAGCAGGAAAATAATAAACTTAAATTGAGTATTTAAGAAGATAAACATAAGGGGGATATTTAATTATGAAATTTCCTAAAGATTTTCTATTTGGAGCAGCTTCTGCATCATACCAAGTAGAAGGAGCATGGAATGAAGACGGAAAAGGCGTTTCTAACTGGGATGTGTTTTCTAAAATTCCAGGGAAAACGTTTGAAGGTACAAATGGAGATATAGCAGTAGATCATTATCATAGATATAAAGAAGATGTTAAGCTCATGGCAGAAATTGGATTGGAATCATATAGATTTTCAGTTTCATGGCCTAGAATCATTCCAGATGGGGATGGTGAAGTAAACCAAAAAGGACTTGATTTCTATAATAATCTAATAGATGAATGTTTAAAATATGGAATCGTGCCTTTTGTTACACTATATCACTGGGATCTGCCACAAAAGTTAGAAGAACAAGGTGGTTGGACTAACAAAAAAACTATAGATGCTTTTGTTAAATATGCAAAGACATGCTTTGAAGCTTTTGGAGATAGGGTTAAACATTGGATTACGTTTAATGAAACTGTTGTATTTACATCATCAGCTTACTTAAAAGGAGCACATCCACCAGGTATTCAAAATGATCCGGAAAAATATTTTATGGCAACTCATAATGTATTTGTTGCTCATTCTAAGGCCGTTATAGCTTATAAGGCTTTAAGACAATTTGGTGAAATAGGTATTACTCATGTATTTTCACCTTCATTTAGTATTGATGATAATGAAGATAATATAAAAGCAACGTATCATGCTAATCAATATGACATTAATTGGTTTTATGATCCTATATTGAAGGGGAAATATCCTGAATATGTAGTTAAACAATTAGATGAAAAAGGATATTCTCCAAATTGGACAGAAGAGGAACTTAATTTAATCGAAAAAGCAGCACCACAAAATGATTTCATAGGAATGAACTATTATCAACCTCAAAGAGTTATGAAAAATGATTGTTTTGAAGAAGTTGAAAGAACAAGAGAATCAGCGACAGGAGCACCAGGATCACCATCCTTCGATGGCGTTTATAAAACTGTTATGATGGCTGATAAAGTATATACAAAATGGGGATGGGAAATAGCACCAGATGCATTTTTAGAAGGATTAGAAGTTTTCAGAGAGAATTATGGTGATGTTAAAATTTACATTACTGAAAATGGATTAGGAGATCATGATCTTATAGTTGAGGGAGAAATACTAGATGTTCCAAGAATCAAATTTATTGAAGCACATCTAAAAGCCATAAAAAAAGCAATTGAAAAGAATATCAATGTAAAAGGTTACTACGCGTGGTCTGCTACAGATTTATTGAGCTGGCTAAATGGATATAAAAAACAGTATGGATTTATATATGTTGACCATGAAAATAATTTAGATAGAAAAATAAAGTTATCAGGTTATTGGTATAAGAAGGTAATAGAAGAAAGAGGAGAAAATTTATAATTAAAGACTTATTGAGTTAACAAATTTCCATGTGACTTAGTAAAAGCAATTTTTAACCCACATGGAAATTTGAAACTTTAAGTAATATAATAATCAGAAATGCACTTTCGCAATTATTATATTTATATTATATCAAATTTATATCACAAGGGGGAAATTATTATGTCAATTAGCAACACACTTAACGAGAAAGTAGTACCAGTGGTTATGAAATTCGTTAATCTAAAAGGTGTTCAAGCACTAAAAGATGGTATACTATTTACTCTACCATTAAATATTATAGGTTCAATATTCCTATTAATAGCTTGTTTTCCATCAGTAACAGTTACTAATTTTTTTGCTGCAACCTTTGGTCCAGCGTGGAATGACCCGCTATTCAAAGTTCAAGGTGCAACAATGAATATAATGGCCATAGTTGCAGTTGTAGGCATAGCTTACACATATGCAAAGAATGAAGGTCATGAACCATTATCTGCAGGTGTAACTGCATTAGTTGTTTTCTTAATTACTACTCCAAACTGGACTATGTATGCTCCAAAAGATGGAACTCCAGTTCAAGTAGGAAGCGTAATTCCAATAGATTGGGCTGGTGGTAAGGGCATGATCGCAGCCATCGTAATTGGTATATCCGTTGGAGCAATCTACTCATGGTTTATGAAAAAGGATATTAGAATTAAAATGCCAGAGGGCGTTCCTAGTGGGGTAGCTAATGCTTTCTCAGCTATCATTCCAGCAGCAGTAATGTTTGCAGGTGCAGATATTATTTATATAATATTTAAATTTGGTTTAAACACAACAATGATAGAATGGATATATAAAGTTATACAAACACCATTACAAGGTTTATCAGATTCACCATTTGGTGTTATAGTGATCGCATTCACAATACCTTTCCTATGGTTCTTCGGTGTACATGGGGCTACAATTGTTGGTGGTATGGTTACTAGTTTATTAACAGCAAACACTATGGACAATGCAGCTTTACAAGCAGCTGGAAAACTTTCACTTGCAAATGGAGCTCATATAGTAACTCAACAATTTTTAGATAACTTTATTAATATGACAGGTTCAGGTGAAACTATCGGATTGGTTCTTTGTATGTTATTCATCGCAAAATCTGCACAATATAAAGAATTAGGTAAATTAGCAATTGTACCAGAATTGTTCAATATTAATGAACCAATTTTATTTGGTACTCCAATAGTAATGAATCCAATCATGGCTATACCATTCATGTTTGTACCTATGATAAATGGATTAATATTTTATGCATTAATTGCTTCAGGTATACTTGCTCCAATGGGCGGACTTTTACCACCTTGGACAACACCACCTATAATCTCAGGATTCTTAATCGGTGGTTGGAAATATGCACTTACACAAATAATTCTATTATCAATAGCAACAGTTATATATCTTCCTTTCTTCAAGAAAGCAGATTCTATGGCTTATGCTGATGAATTAGCAGCACAACAACAAGGCGAAGGCGTAAATGCTTAATTAATTTTAAATATATTAAAACTAATATTTCAATTAGAAGTAAGCCAAGCGTTTGTAAGAAATTATGAATGTTTGGCTTATTTTATTGTTGTAAATTTAAAGTGAATCTTCACTTATATAAAACAATAAGCAAACTGTCTTAAAAGAGATTGAATTCCTAGAGTGGGAGAGTTTTTTGTGGTATAATTAGACAGGAATTTATTCGTTTAGTCAAATGAAAGTGAGGAATCATGTATGGATTATAAGATTAGTGTCGTAGTACCAGTTTATAAAGTTAGAGACAGAATCTTAAGGACACTAGACTCTTTAAAGGCGCAGACATTTAAAGAATTTGAAGTTTTATTTATTGATGATGGCTCGCCAGATAATAGTAGTGAATTTTCACATAATTATTTGAAAGATTCACATGTCATTTATAGAATAATAAAGAAAAAAAATGGTGGAGTCAGTTCAGCCAGAAATTTAGGTATTGAAGAAGCTAAAGGTGAATATGTTCAATTCTTAGATTCAGATGATTATATAGACAAAAATATGCTTAAAGACTTATATGAAAAAGCAATAGAAACAAATAGTGATATTGTGTATTCAGGTTATATATTTGAAGAAAGTAATAGAAAAGAAATTTCTAATAATATAGAAAATTTAAAGGAAGGGAAATCTACTGGTAAGAAAGCTACACTTGGACTTATATATGGAATTTCACACACTCATATAATGGCAAATTTATTTAAACGTTCACTATTGATCGATAATAATATTAAGTTCGATGTTAATAGAAAATTCGCTGAAGATATAGCATTTGAAATTAAAGCATATTCTCATGCTGAAAATGTATATTGTGTGAAAAAGATATATTCTCATTATGTAAAATGGAGTGAATCAGTTACTAATAATGTATCCTTAGATTTCTTAGATATTTATCATTCAAATATTGAAACTTTAGATTATATAAAAATTAGGATTAAAGATAAAGATTTAGAAAAAGCAATGATTCAAAGTAGGATTCCAGCAGCAATAGTTAATATTGTAGGATCCTTTGCAATTAACAAAGAGTTATGTGTGGAAATGCATGATTTTATTAAAAATCCACAGGTAAGAAGAGATTTAAGCAATTACAAAATGTACAGATTAGAAAAGGATAGATTAAAATATTTGATTTTGAGTAAGATGATTTTATATATGCCTAAGATGGTAGAAAAATATTATGCTAAAAGGTCTTAGATTGATATGTTAATATACATATCATAGTGAAAATATACTTATGCACTTAAAACTCAGAAATAAATGCTACTCTTTTATTTTGATTACTGATAATTGCATAAGTATCTTAGAACTTTAAAACACATGTTAAAGTATGAAAGGAATATAAGTAATGAATGATAACAATTGTACATATAACAAAAGTGATTATGAAGATTTAACATTAAGAGATGCTCAAACACTTATGGCTGATATTTTGAAAGATGTTCATGAGTTGTGTGAGAAACATGGACTTAGATATTTTTTGGATGCAGGGACTTTAATTGGAGCTGTTAGACATAAGGGGTTTATTCCTTGGGATGATGATGTTGATATTGGAATGCCTAGAGAAGATTTTAATAGATTCTTGGAAATAGCTAAGACAGAACTGCCAGGACATCTATTTTTGCAAACATTTGAAACTGATGAGTATTATGATGTTTATCCTGTACCATGCAAGGTGAGATATAATAATACTATGTTTTTAGAAGAAGGAGCAAAAGAGAATCACAAAATGCATAATGGAGTATATATAGATGTGTTCCCATATGATAGCTTACCTAAAAGTAATTTTACATATAAAATACAACGGACACTAAGCTATAATATTCTAAAGAGCTTCAAAAGACTTAGAGATATGCCAGAAAAACTGAGCTTCAAAAATAAAATAACTTTTTCTTTTTATAAATTAGTTGTAAAAATGTTTCCTAATAAAAGAAGATTGAAATTATTTAATTATTTAACTAAATGGAATGATTTAAATTCAGAATATATGGGGTATGGTGTTGATACTTATTGGAGTGAGTATATTTATAAAAAATCTGATTACTTTGATTTGACTAAATTAGAATTTGAGGGACAATATTTTTATGCCCCTAAAAATTATGATGTTATTTTAACTCAATTATATGGAGATTATATGACAATGCCAAAAGAAGAAGATAGAGTTTGGCATGCTAAAGAAATGAAAAAACTTAAATCGATATAGATATCTAAAAGTAGAAGAAAAATTATGAAATTTTACTTAAGAAAAACCACTAAATATTGCATATAGTGAAGAATATGAGTATAATTCAAAGAGTAATAGAAATAAATTAAAAATATTGATATAGTGAATATTACTTAAAAAGTAGATTCAGAATAAATATAAAGTATTGTATGAGCTAACATTTTTAATTGATATATATATAGTTCATATAAAGTAGAAATTATAGTGAATGAAGAAGGAGCGAATAAAGTTGGTAAATGTATCTATAATTACTCCTGTTTATAATGTAGAGAGATGCATTAATAAGACTATAAATTCAGTTATAAATCAGAGTTCTAAAAATTTTGAACTCTTACTTATAGATGACGGCTCTAAGGATAGAAGTATTCAAATAGCAGAGAATTTACTTATAAACTCAAATTTAAATTATAGAATCATAAGCCAGGAAAATGGTGGAGTTAGTGTTGCAAGAAATAAAGGCATTTATGAGGCAAAAGGTGAATATATTTGCTTTTTAGATTCTGATGATTATATTCATAAGGACTATATTGAACTTATGTATGAAAAAGCATCCACATATGATTGTGATTTAGTTTTTTGTGATTACACTCAGGTAAGTTCAAAAGATAAGGTGATAGTTGAAAGTACAACTAAATTCTTAGATGATTTCATAAGTGGAAGAGAAGGTGCGTTAAAACAATTAAGCTGTGATATCACTATTGGAATGGGTAGTGCATTATATAGAACTTCAATAATAAAGGAAAATAAAATATTTTTTGATAATAATAGAAAATATGCTGAAGATGTTGTTTTTACAGTTAAAGCATTACTTAAGATGAATAAAATTATATCTATTAATAAATCCTTGATGTTTTATGTTAGATGGGATTTATCAGTAACTAATTCAGTATCGCTAAACCATCTTGACTGCTATTATTCGTATGTTGATTTATTAGAATATTTGTATACTCAAGATGATTTTAAAGAAATAAAGAAATTTCTAATAGAATATAAAATTCCATATTCAATAGCTCATATTTTTTCTGTATTATCAAGAGATAATACTTTTCATGAAGACCTTTTTAAGTTTTTGAATAAAAAAGATGTTAAGGAATATTTAAAATCTTACAAAATGCAAAAACTAAATAAAAATTATATTAGATATTTTATCCAATGTAAGGGAATACTATATTTCCCCAATATCTTATTAAAAGTTTTTAGTAAAATAAATTAAAATTTTAGCAAAGATCTTTCCAGATTGGAGGAAAATTAATTGAAAAGTTGGAAAACATTGATTATTATGATAATTGATATGTTTATGGTGAATTTAGCATACCTCTTTTCCATAAATATAACACAAAGTGAAGCCTTTACACAAATCGCAAAGATATATACTAATGATGTTATAGCTTTAAGCTTAATTTATTTAGTATGTTTTTATTTATTTAAAATGTATGAAAGTTTGTGGCATTTAACTGGTACAGATGAATTTTTATTAGGTGTTAGTGGAAATATTTTAGCGGGAATATTAGCTATTGGATATACAAGAATTTTTGGTTCTACTATTCCTTTAAATGTTTCTGTAGTAGGTATACTTTTAAGTATTTTCTTTGTATTGGGTTACAGAATTCTTTATAGAGTGTACAGAAGAACACTTTTATACATGCCATTTAAATATTCTGCAGATCAAAGAAGGGTAATGATAGTTGGAGCTGGATCGGCTGGAACTATGATTATCAATGAGATGATGGCAAGAAGAGAGTTAAAGTATAACCCCATAGCTCTCATAGATGATGATAAAAATAAACTTGGAAAAAGAATATCAGGAGTTAAGATAGAAGGAAATAGGCATGATATACCATATATTGCAGGAGAGCAAGAAATTGATATGATATTAATTGCTATTCCATCTCTTGATGCAAAAAATAAAGCTGAAATAATTGAAATATGTAAGAATACTAGTTGTAAATTGCAAATAATTCCTGGAATGTATGAAATATTAAATGGAGATGCTACCGTTAGCAGAATTAAAGATGTTGATTTGGAAGATTTACTTGGAAGAGATCCTATTCAATTAGATAATAAGGGAATCTCAGATTACATAGAAGAAAAAACTATATTAGTTACTGGCGGAGGTGGCTCTATAGGCTCAGAACTTTGTAGACAAATAGCTATATACAATCCTAAAAGACTTATATTATTTGATATTTATGAAAACAATGTATATGATATTCAAAATGAACTTAAGGAAGATTTTCCAGACATGAATCTTTCAGTATTAATAGGATCAGTTAGAGATAGAAAAAGACTACATGAAGTGTTTACCAAATATAAGATAGATGTTGTATTTCATGCGGCAGCTCATAAACATGTGCCTCTAATGGAAGATAGCCCTAAGGAAGCAGTTAAAAATAATGTATTTGGAACGCTGAATCTAGCTTTAGAATCTAGCGCTGCTAATATAGAAAAGTTTGTTATGATTTCTACTGATAAGGCTGTTAATCCAACTAATATCATGGGTGCAACAAAGAGATTATGTGAGATGATAGTTCAGGCTATGGATAAGCAATCTAAAACTGAATTTGTTGCAGTTAGATTTGGTAATGTACTTGGAAGCAATGGTTCAGTAATACCATTATTTAAAAGACAAATTGCAAATGGTGGTCCTGTCACTGTAACTCATAAAAAGATTATTAGATATTTCATGTTAATTCCAGAGGCTGCTCAATTAGTACTTCAAGCAGGAGCATTTGCTAAAGGTGGAGAAATATTTGTATTAGATATGGGCAAACCAGTTAAGATCTATGATTTAGCATGTGATTTAATTAGGCTTTCAGGTCTTGAACCTAATAGAGATATAAAAATTGTGTTTACAGGACTTAGACCAGGTGAAAAGCTATATGAAGAGCTTTTGATGAGTGAAGAAGGATTGGAAGACACTGTTCATGAAAAGATACATGTAGGTAAACCAATGTTTGAAAATATGGATACTTTAAAAAAGAAGCTTCAACAATTACATGATTTATTAGACTTAAATGATATAGCAGAAATTAAGCATCAAATGCAAAAAATAGTACCAACATATCATTATAAAAATGAAGATGAAGTAGCTGCAGAAAATGCAGATAAGGGGTAGTTATGAATAAAGAAGACAAAATTAGAAATATATTTTTAGGGATTATATTTGTTATTAGTGGATTTTTAGGAATAGTAAATGGAAGTTATTTAATAACCGTAATGTATATAGTAACAGTGGTAGTAGCAACTTTGGTAATTAGAGATAAGGATCTATATAATACACTTTATGCTGTACTTCTAGTATCTTTATTTTATGATTATTCACTATATGTTCCAGGAAGACAAAACATATATATGTTTCATATAGTGTTAAGTGTATTTACACTTATATCATTATATAAAGCATTTAAAGATAGAGATGTTTTAATAAGTTTAGATAAAAAAGTTTTGGCAATATATGTGATATGGTTTATTTATATGTGTGTTAGTGTAACTTGGGCATTAAATAAAAACTTAGCAATTAAATATATAGCTATCTATTTAATGATGTTTGCATTTATTGTGGATATGATGATTTACAATATAAACAAAGAAAGAATTAAAAAGACTATAAATTTATTATTGTTTCTAATTTCTATGATAATTATTATTGGCTCGGTTGAAGTACTTTTAGGACAACAATTACCAGTAAGGCATTATTTTGATAGTTTTAAAGACAGTTTAGCACCGATTTCGCTTAATACTATAAGGGCATGGCCAATAGTATTTTCATTTAATACAAATAACTTAGCAGCTACACTTGCAATGTTATTACCAATTTGTTTTTATGCTATTTATAAATATGATAATATAATAGCTAAGATATGGTTCACATTGCTTTCATGTGCAGGATTTTCATTAGTTACAATTACAACTTCAAGAACAGGTTCTGCAGCAATGCTTTTTGGATTAGTTGTATATATAATTTATTCAATATTTAATATTAAGAAATTAGGAATCAGACAAATGATGTTTCCTTTAATATTAATAGTTGCTTTAGCTGTAGCATATAACTTTAGCTATATGCTTATGAGAATAGCACCAGTAAATAATCAAAAGATAGAAAATTCTAATGGACTGTCAGGGAAGTTGCGTTCACTGGATGTAGAAATCGAACAAGGTGGAGATGGATCTGTAAATGTTAGAGGAACTATTATAACTGATGTTTTAAAAGGAGTGCTAATAGAAGATAAAAATTTATTGGGATATGGAGTAGGAAATGTTGAACAATTTATAAAAAACCAAGCAAATACAGGAACTGTATATAGCCCTCACTGTTATCCAATTGAAATATTAGGTGATTTCGGACTACCAGGTATCGCATTATATGGAATTTACTATTTATATTTACTTATAGGAAATATAATTATTGGAATAAAGAAAAAGAGCATTATGTGTTTTGCAGCAGTCTCAGGCTTAATAGCATTTGCACCAGCAGGCTTTGGGCCAAGTTCTATAACATATGTATTTTCATATTGGATACTTATTGGCTTTGCAGTGTCATGTATACAAGTCTATAAAAAAGAAGATAATCAATATAAATCAAGATCATCAATGAAGGAATACAGAATGATGTAGTTGACTACAAAAAAAGGTATTTTGAAAATATAAACTATACTAGAAATAAAGTGTACTATTTTGTAGAGTGTTACATTAGAACATTTTGACGTAGGTATTTCTTAATTAGAAGCTGTCTTATTACTGATTGATCTGAGTTTGCATCAGGAGCATGCAGTAATAGGGCAACTTATAGTGTTAGAGAAATCCACAGAAAAATGTTCCGTAACCAGAACACTAGAGTACCCTCTATTTTGGCAGATATATGTATAAGTAATATGAAGTTACATACTTTTTTTACAAGCACTATCATAATAATTAATTTTATAATTTATCTTATCAAGATTCTTGCGTAATTCAGCTATTTGCTCTATAACTTCTTCACGATGGGTTAGAAATATTTTTCTACGAATTTCGATGGTATCATCACCCTTAAGGCATAAGCTAATATATTCTTTGATTTTCTTTATAGGCATACCTGTATTTTTTAAACAACAAATAAGTTCAAGCCAATCTAAATCTTTATCTTTAAAATCTCTGTTTCCAGAATTGCTACGGTCTACAAAAGGCAATAAACCTTCTTTTTCATAATATCTAAGTGTATGTGCAGTTAGATGAGTTTTTTCAGCTACTTCAGCAATGCTGTATCCCATAAGATAGTTCCCCCCAGTGCTTTTTAATATATTTCATACACTTAGAGTATACTCTAAGTGTATTTATTTGTAAACATAAATAGTAATTATTAAAAATTGCCACAGCTTAAATTTCATAATGAATCTAAAGAATAAAATAATTTTTAAAATAAAAACTATTGACTTAGAGTACACTCTAAGATGTAGAATAAAGATATAACAAAGTTATTAATAATATAATTATTTAAGGAGGAGATATTTTGTTATACAGAAAATTTGGAAAGACAAATGAAGAGGTTTCAGCATTAGGGTTTGGATGTATGAGATTGCCTATTATTGATGGAGATACTACTAAAATTGATGACGAAAAGGCTATAAAAATGATTCGTCATGCCATTGATGAAGGAGTCAATTATGTAGATACTGCATATCCTTATCATGGAACAGGGATGGGACAAGGCGGAGAAAGTGAACCTTTTGTAGGTAGAGCTTTAAAAGATGGATATAGAGAAAAGGTTAAATTAGCTACAAAACTTCCTAGTTGGTTAATTAAAACTAGAGAAGATATGGACAAATATTTAAATGAACAATTAGAACGTCTTCAAACAGATAGCATAGATTTTTATTTAGTGCATGCTTTAGGAGTAGGTACTTGGGAAAATCTAAAAAAATTAGGAATAGATGAATTTTTAGATTCTGCAATAAAAGATGGAAGAATAAAATATGCAGGATTTTCTTTTCATGATAAGTTACCTGTATTTAAAGAAATAGTAGATTATTATGATTGGTCTTTTTGTCAAATTCAATATAACTATTTAGATGAAGATTTTCAAGCTGGAACAGAAGGCCTACAATATGCAGCGAGTAAAGGACTTGGCGTTGTTATTATGGAACCACTTAGAGGTGGTAAAATAGTTAAAAATCTTCCAGAAACAGTTATGGATACTTTTGCTAAAGCTGAAATTGAAAGATCTCCAGCTGAATGGGCATTAAAATGGGTATGGAATCATCCAGAGGTTTCTGTAGTATTAAGTGGTATGAACATAATGGACAATGTTACAGAAAACATAAAAGTGGCTAGTGAAACTTTACCTAATTCTTTAAGTGAAAAAGAATTAGAAATAATAGATAACGTTAAGAAAGTATTTAAAGAAAGAATAAAGGTTAATTGTACAGCTTGCGAATATTGCATGCCTTGTCCAGTAGGAGTAAATATTCCTAAAAACTTTACTCTTTATAATGAATATAGTTTATTCGTTACTCCAGAAACAGAAAAAGAACTTAAAAATAGATACAGTGGATTTGGTGGAGTAAGTGCTAATGAAAGAGCAGACAAATGTGTAGAATGTGGTAAATGTGAAGGTCATTGTCCACAAGCTATTAAGATTCGTCAAGAATTAAAAAATGTTACAGCATTATTTGCTTAAATATTAGGTTTGTTTTAAACTTAACATTAATTTAGAATATATATATCAACAGCAAAAACCCTATTTATGTCTATATTAGAATAATATACACAATATATAAGAGTAACTTAGGTATAGATAGGGATTGGGCTGAAAAATAAAATTATATACTTTTAAAATTATTGATGCTTCAGAATTTTTAATGATGTATATATTAAAATTTCACTAATTACCTAGTAGTAAAAAGAATGCTTTCTATGTATATATTTTTAAGAATTTTAATACCTACATTCTAACGAATATAGATGAAAACTCAAAGTATTTATTCATTGGTATTATAAAATGTAGGTTTAAGATATTATCATATAGAAAAAAAATTTAATAAGTTATATATATCAAAAGGAGAGAATTATTATATGCATATACCTGATAATTATTTAAGTCCGTCAACTTGTGCTACTTTCGGGGTTATTATGCTACCTGTATGGAGAAGAGCAAGTATGAAAGTGAAAGCTGAAATAACAAAGCAAAAAATGCCTCTTCTTGGAGTAGCGGCTGCGTTCTCATTTTTAATTATGATGTTTAATATACCACTTCCAGGCGGAACTACAGGGCATGCTATTGGAGCTGCACTTATAGCTATACTACTTGGACCGTACTCAGCAGTTTTTACTATTACTATAGCTCTTGCAATTCAAGCATTATTTTTTGGAGATGGAGGAATTTTAGCCTTAGGAGTAAATTGTTTTAATATGGCTTTTATAATGCCATTTACTGCATATTATATATTTAAGCTTATAAAAAAGATTGTTTCAAGCAAAAGAGGAGAATATTTGGGAGCCTTCTTAGGGGGATATATTTCTGTTAATATTGCAGCTTTATTTGCAGGTATTGAGCTTGGAATGCAACCATTGCTTTTTAAGGATTCTCTTGGATTACCATTATATAGTCCATATGGATTATCTATCTCTATTCCAGCTATGACAATACCTCACCTGTTAGTGGTTGGTTTATTGGAAGGCATAATAACTTTAGGGGCATATAATTATATAAGAAAAGCTTCTCCAGATATAATATACAAGGAGAACATCAACAAAATGAAGCCTTTATATATTATAATCGGAATACTTGTTTTAGCTACGCCACTAGGCCTTATTGCTAATGGAACAGCATGGGGAGAATGGGGAACAGAAGAAATTAAGAATTTGATAGGATTTGTACCTAAAGGAATGGAAGGCGGATTCAAATTTACTTCGCTAATTCCAGATTACAGCTTTGGAAACTTAAAAGAGTATCTTGGCTATATTATATCAGCGCTTGTGGGAGTAATGATAATATTAATTATTTTTAGGCTTCTATCAAAAATAAATTTAAAGAAAAATACAAAAGGAGAATAAATGATTCCAGAATGGCTTTTTGAAAAGGATAATTACATTCCTAAGAAAGAAAAAAATTCATATGTAGAAAAAAGTATTTTCTCATTAATTAAGACAATTTCAATTATTAGGCAAACTAAAAGTAAAGATAAGTTAATATATTCAATAAATCCGACATTAAAAGTTATAAGTACAATATTAAATATAATATTTATTTCTCTCTCAAGAAGTTATATATATATATTAATATTCGATATATATGTGATAGTGAATCTTTTCCTTATGGAGAAAAAATCAAGAAAAAGAATATTTATTAGGAGCTTAATATTTCCTTCCATAACTTTAATTGCATTGATACCATCTATGCTTTATGGGAATATCTATAATAGTCTATTAATTTGTCAAAAGATTATAACAACCATATTGATTGTAAATTTGCTATCTCATAATACTAAATGGAGTGAAATTAGTAAATCATTAAAGTTACTATTTATACCAGACATGTTTATATGGATTATGGATATAACAATAAAATATATCGTTTTACTCGGAGAATATTCTATCAATTTACTATATGCATTAAAACTTAGATCAATTGGCAAAACTTCAAATAAGTACAATTCACTTACAGGAATAATAGGTAATTTGTTCATAAAATCTTATAAGATGAGCGAAGAAATGTTTTATGCTATGGAGTGTAGATGTTTTGTAGGCGAATATACTGCAAAAGTAAATTTTAATTTTAGAAAAATTGATTATATATATATAGCAATAAATATACTGTTAATTAGTTTATTTATATACTCAAATTAAGGAGAAATATTGATGATAAAATTAGAGAATATTTCATTTAATTACAAGAATAAGGTAGCTCTTGATAATATAAATATACATATAAAAGAAGGCGAATCCATAGCTATTATAGGCCCAAATGGAAGTGGGAAATCAACTCTTTTAAAATTATTGAATACAATCATTTTTCCAAGTCAAGGTAAATTTATATTTGATGAAACTGAAATAAATGAGAATGTATTAAATGATAACAAGTACTTAAAGTCGTTTCATAAAAGACTAGGATTTGTATTCCAAAATTCCGATACACAGCTTTTCTGCTCGACAGTATTTGAGGAGGTAGCGTTTGGTCTTATGCAAATGGAGTTACCGGAAGCGGAAGTTAACAAGAGAACACAAGATTGCCTTAACCTTCTTAATATAGATAAGTTAAAAGAAGAGCATCCCTATAATTTAAGTGGAGGAGAAAAAAAAAGAGTTGCAATTGCTAGTGTTTTAGCTATGAATCCAGAGGTAATAACTTTAGATGAACCTATGAATGGAATAGATCCTAAAGGAAAAAGATTCTTAAGAGAATTATTGGTTGCCTTAAATAAAAGTGGCAAAACTATAATCTGTGCGACTCATGATTTTGAGTATATAGAAGGAATTTTTAATAGGGCCATTGTCTTTTCAGAGGAACATAAAGTTATTAGAGATGATAAATATGAAAATGTTATAAATGATGAAGAATTTTTAAGAAAACATAATATCATATGAATATCCAGAGCTATCAACATATTCTAATGTAATACTCAACAAAATAATGTCATTCTATTTCTAGTTCAGGATATATATAAAAGGCATTAGAGTAAATTAGAATATGGGTATTTATATAATATAGTATTAAAATACCTATATAAGGCAGGATAACATTTGATGGTATAAAAATAAATTTATGGGAGCGATTAGTATGAAAATATTATATTATGATTGTTTTTGTGGGATAAGTGGAGATATGAATTTAGCAGCTCTATTAGACTTAGGAGTGCCTAAAGAATATTTAATAGAAGAAATTTCAAAACTTAAGTTAAATGCAGAATATGAAATAAAAATTGAAAAGGCTGAAAAGCATGGAATAAATGGAACTAGAGTTGATGTTATATTAAAAAATCAAGTTCAGGATCATGAATATTTTGCTGAAAAAGATTTAGATAATCACCATCAGGAACACAAGGATGAGCATGTTCATGGAAGTAGTGATCATCATAGCCATGAGGATAATGATTCTCATGATTTTTTTCATGAAAATCACCATACACATGAACATATTAACGAAAACCACCATACTCATGCTGATAAGCTAGAACACAGCCATCCCCATGGTGAAAAAAATAGTCATATTCAAGCAACTAATCATGAGCATCATAATAGAAATCTAAATGATATTGAAAACATAATTAATTTAAGTACTTTAAATGATAAAGTTAAAAAATTAAGTATAGATATGTTTATTAAGGTTGCAGAAGCAGAAGCAAAAGTTCATGGAAAAACTCTATATGAAGTACACTTTCATGAGGTAGGTGCTATTGATTCTATTATAGACATGGTAGGAGCAGCTATTTGTTTAGATTATTTACATGTTGATAAGATCATTGCTTCTCCTGTTCAAGTAGGAGGAGGCTTTGTTAAGTGTGCTCATGGTCTAATGCCAGTTCCGGCACCTGCAACCGTAGAAATATTAAAGAATATACCAATTAACACTGGAATAGTACCTTTTGAGACAACCACACCTACGGGAGCAGCTATCTTGGCAGCTAATGTTCGAGAATTCACTCAAAAAATAGATTTTTCTATAAAAAAGATAGCATATGGAATAGGACATAGAGATCTAGAAATACCTAATGTTTTAAGAGTTTATTTAGGAGAAGAAGAAAAACTTGATGAAATTGAAGAGCAATATATTTTAGAAACTAATATAGATGATATGAATCCAGAATTTTATGGGTATGTTGAAGAAAGACTTTTTGAAAGAGGAGCTTTGGATGTATTTAAGACAGCTATATTTATGAAAAAAGGAAGACCAGGAATAAAGTTAAGTGTATTGGTTAATGAACAATGTGAGAGAAATATTCTAGAGGTGATCTTCGAGGAAACTACTTCAATAGGAGTGAGGAAATATAAAGTAGAGAAAATAATGCTTAATAGAAATTTTTCAAAAGTGAAAACACAATATGGAGAAATTACAATTAAAAAATCTTATTATAAAGGTAAATTAATTAAATATAAGCCAGAATATGAGGAATGTAGAGTTATAGCAAAAGAAAGCAATATAACTATGGAAAAGGTATATAAAGAAGTTTATAAGGAAGTAGGAGATATATATGATAAATAATGATAAATATACTGAATTAATAAAGTATCTTAAGAGTTTAGAAAAAGTAGTTTTAGCATTTTCAGGCGGGGTGGATAGTACTTTTCTACTTAGCGCAGCTAAAGAAGCCCTTGGAGATAATGTAAAGGCAGTTACGATTATGTCTCCATATATTCCTAAATGGGAAATAGCAGAAGCTAAGGAATTGGCTAAAAAATTAGAAATTAAACATGAAATTATAGAGGCTCCAATTATTGAGTCTATTAAATATAATCCAGAAGACAGATGCTATCTTTGTAAAACTGCAGTATTTGGTATGATAATATCTGTAGCTAAAAAAGAAGGTTATAAATGTGTAATTGATGGGACAAATTTTGATGACATAAGCGATTACAGACCAGGACTTAGAGCGCTAAAAGAATTAGAAGTAAAAAGTCCATTGCTACAATGTAAATTAACAAAAGAAGAGATAAGAGGTTTTTCTAAAGAATTAAATCTTAAAACTTGGGATAAACCTTCATATGCTTGCCTTTTAACTAGAATACCTTATGGAAATGAATTAAAAGTAGAAGATTTCGAAAAAATTGAAAATGCTGAAAAATTTATGATGAGCATAGGATTTAGAGCTATTAGAGTAAGATGTCATGGAGATCTAGCTCGAGTTGAAGTAGCAAGAACTGATAGAAAAAAATTATTTAATGAAGAGCTTTTAGATACTATCTCAAGTAAGATAAAGGAATGTGGATTCAAATACGTGACTTTAGATTTACAAGGATATAGAGTTGGAAGCTTCAATGAAACTATGGTAGAAAATAAGATTTAGAAGATAAAAAATCATAATCAGCATACTATATAAGTTGCGATAAAGATTTTTACATTACTATGTGTATCTGAACTAAAGTCAATTACTGAAATACAAGTTTATTATCACAACTTATAATAGTATATCTTTGTTACATTTCTAGTATTAATATAGGAAAAAAATCTCAAAAGAATAGAAAATTAGTGGATAAAGATCTTAGGAGGATGATAAATCTAATGAATAGAGAAGAAATTAAAAATCTACTAGAATCAGTTAAAGATAATAAAGTGAAAATAGAAGATGCTCTTGAAAAACTAGAAGATTTACCTTTTAAGGATCTAGGTTTTGCAAAGATAGATAATTATAGAGAATTAAGAGTAGGTTATCCTGAAGTAATATATTGTGCAGGAAAGACAGTAGAGCAAGTCAGGGATATTGTCAAGTTCATGATGACAAAGGATAGCAATATATTAGGAACTAGAGCTACCGAAGAAATGTATAATGCGATAAAAGAAATATGTGAAGATGTGAAATACAATAAGCTTGGAAGAACAATAACTATAAAGAAAAAAGAACAACATATTACAGATAGTTATATTGCAATTGTTTCAGCTGGGACTTCCGATTTAGCAGTTGTAGAAGAAGCTGCTGAAACTGCAGAGATATTAGGAAATAGAGTTGAAAAAATAATTGATGTAGGCGTTGCAGGTATACATAGACTCTTTTCAAAACTAGATGTTATTAGAGGCGCTAAAGTCGTTATAGTCATTGCAGGGATGGAAGGTGCATTAGCTAGTGTTATAGGAGGACTTGTGGATAAACCTGTAATAGCGGTTCCAACTAGTGTTGGATATGGAGCAAGTTTCGGAGGTATTGCAGCTTTGTTATCTATGCTAAATAGTTGTGCTAGTGGTGTTAGTGTAGTAAACATAGATAATGGATTCGGTGCAGCATATAATGCTAGTATCATTAATAAGTTATAATACAAAACTTATGATGATATCCGCAGTCAAAACTAGGATTGATTATGAGTATAAACATCCGAAATAAAGGAGATACATTTGTTTTGGTACTGAAGAGATATCTACAGATAAGCTCGCTGATGCAACAATTCTATAAAGGCACGACTTTCAACTATAGTTTTGATACATTTTAAAGATGTAGATTTAAGTTACCTTGGTGCCTATATATATAATTAAATTTCAAATTAAAAAATGGGATATATACTTATTTTACTGGCTATGCTAGATAAGTATATATCCTATTTTGTTATCGAATACAAAATTAATAAGAATTTTCCTATTGTATAGGAAATAGATTAACTATGCTAAATCATATATTGTTGATAAACGCTAATCATACCGGAGGGATTCAAATGGTAAATATACAGAATAAAAGAATTCTCAAAATATTAAAGTTATTATTAGAAAATAGAAAATATTTAACTGGAGAGGAAATATCAAGATTTATAGGAGTATCCTCAAGAACAATAAGAACAGATATGAGGAATCTAAATGGCATATTAAAAGAAAATGGAGCAATAATAAATTCAGAAAAATCAAAGGGATATACCTTATTAATTAAATATAAAAAAGTATTTAGCAAGTTTAAAATTGATAAAGTAATTGAAGAGAGTAATAATTTTTTCAAAGTAAAGGTTTCCACTCTGGAGGAACGCATTTCTTATATTATAACTAAATTGCTTTTTAATGAATTAAATGATGAACAAATAACACAAATGGATTTAGCGGAGGAGATGTTTATAAGTTTATCTACATTGAAAAATGATATTAAAGAGGTTGAAAGAAAATTAGCTAAATATGACTTAAAGATAATCGCCTATAAAACAAAGGGGATGATGCTTTACGGAAATGAGGCTCAGATAAGATATTGTATTTCTGAATATATTTTTAATAATACTGAAGAGTACAGTATAGATAAGAATGAGTTTTATAAAAATATCTTTAAGGAAATGGATTTGAATAAAATAAGAGAGATTACCATGAAAATTATATCTAAATATTCTATTAGGCTTACAGATGCTGCGTGTGAAAATATGCTGATACATATTGCAATAATGATAAAGCGGTCAAATAATAGAAACTTAATAGTTTATACGATAAATCAAATAAATAAAATTGAGAAAATGATGGAATTTAAAGTAGTCAATGAAATAATGAAAGAGATTTATAAAAAATTAGATATTGATATGATTGAAACAGAAATATATTATATAACTCAACATTTAATAGCAAGTAAGAAATATTTAAATATCGATCAAAATGGAGCAATAGATGAGTGTGATTATATAATCAAGTTAGTAATTAATAAGGTAAAAGAAGTAACAGAAATAGATTTTTTTGATGATAAGCAACTTATTGTTGGTCTTGAGATTCATTTAAAAACGGCTATAAGCAGAATGCAATTTGGTATGAACATTAGAAATGAAATGTTGGAAGTTATAAAAAATGATTATCAACTAGCATTTCAAATAGCAGTTATAGCAAGTAAGGTAATAGAGGAAAAGGAAAAAGTCGCTGTAGACGAAAATGAAATTGGATATATAGCAATACATTTCGGTGCAGCATTAAGTAGAAAAGGAATAGATAATGAAATTAAATTTAAAACAGCAATAATAGTCTGCTCTACAGGAATCGGAACTGCTTTTTTAATTAAAGCAAAAGTAAAAGAATATTTTAAAAATAAAATAAAAGTAGTTAAAACTATATCATGGTATGAAATAGACAGAGAAACTATTGAAAGTGTAGATTTAATTTTAACAACAATTCCTATTAAAAATATAAATTCTAAGAAAATAATAAAAGTCAGCAACTTATTAAATAATAGTGAATTAAAAGAAATTGAACGTTATATATCAGGAGATGAAAGTAATAATGAATTGAAATATGAAGACTTTTTTAGAAAAGAATGTTTCTACAAAGGAAAGAGCTTAAAAAATAAAGATGAAGTGATAGAATTTTTGACAAATGAAATGATTAAAAAAGGATTTATGAGTGAAAACACAAAGGCTTCCGTTATAGAAAGAGAAGAGATGTCTTCAACAGAGATTGCTCATTTGGTGGCAATACCTCATCCTATAGATAACGATATGAATGTATCATCTATAGCAGTTCTAGTTTTGGAGCGAGCAATAATGTGGGATGAACACCATGTGCAAGTTGTATTTCTAATAAGTATATCTAAGGATAAATTTAAATTATGGGAAACAGTATTCATGAAGTTATTTAAATATTTAGTTGAAGAAGATGGAGTAAAAGAGCTAATAAAGAATAAAGATTATGATAAGTTTATAAATAGTTTTATAGGATAAAGACTTAAGGGAGTGCAGATATGGATATAAATAATTTAATAAAAGATGAATTAATAAATATAGAAAAAGAAGATTTAGATTATAAAGAAGTTATAAGTTATTTAGGAAAAGTATTTTTAAAAAATGCCTATATAAAAAGAGAATATATAACTGATGTATTAAATAGAGAAGAGAGTTTTCCGACAGGATTAAAATTAAAGAACATAGGGATCGCAATACCTCATGCAAATCCTGATAACGTTTTAAAAAATGGTATAGCTATTTTGAAACTAAAAAAGCCAGTTAGATTTTTAAATATGGAAACAGGAGATGGTGTATATGTAAATATAGCATTTATGTTAGCCCTAAAAGATCCTAATGATCATTTAAAGATGCTTCAGAGTTTGTTTTTAATGTTTCAAAAAGAACAAGTGATGGATGAATTAATAAACGTATCAAGTAAAGAAGATATAAAAAGTATTATATTAAATAATTTTAGGAGGAAAAAACAATGAAAAAAGTAATAGTAGCATGTGGTGGAGCGGTGGCAACTTCTACAGTCGCAGCAAGCGCAATAAAGGAACTTTGTGATAAAAATGGTATAAAAATAGAAATAATGCAAATAAGAATGTCAGAAATAGAAAGTAGCTGTGAAGGGGTAGACTTAATTGTTACAACAGCTATGATGAAGAAGGACTTTGGAATTCCATATGTAAATGGTATAGCATTTTTAACTGGAATAAACAGAGATGCTATAGAAGAAAAGATTTTAGGATATCTAAGATAATTTAAAAATAAAAATTTGAGATAGGGGGAATAGTTATATGCAATCTGTATTAAGTATTATTCAATATTTTGTAGATCTAGGGGCAGCAGTAATGCTTCCAATTGTAATTGTCATAGTAGCCTTATGTTTAGGACAAAAACCAGGTAGAGCATTAAAATCTGGAATATCGATAGGTATAGGTTTTATTGGAATTGGTTTAGTTATTAATCTTATGTTAAAGAATTTAGCGCCAGCAGCCTCAGCTATGGCAAAAAACTTTGGACTTAATATGAGTGTAGTTGATGTGGGGTGGCCAGGTTCATCGCCAATGACTTGGGCAAGTGATATAGCATTGGTTGCAATTCCAATAGCTATAGTTGTTAATATAGTCATGTTAGTACTTAAACTTACTAAAGTTGTAAATATTGATATATGGAATATATGGCACTATGCATTTACTGGAGCTTTAGTGCAGATAGCAACAGGAAGTTTCTGGCTTGGTATAGTAGGAATTATGATACATGCTGGATTAAGCTATAAATTAGGAGATTGGTTTGCGCCTGTTGCCGAAGATTATTTTGGATTAGAAGGAGTTACAATACCTCATGGATCATCTGCATGGCTTGGACCCATAGCAGTTCCAATAGATTGTTTATTAGACAAGATACCAGTAATAAAAGATATAAATATAAATACAGATAAGATAGAGAAGAAATTTGGCGTTATTGGTGATCCAGCTATAATGGGAGCTCTTTTAGGTGTGATAATAGGGATATTAGCAGGGTATAACGTTAGTGGAATTTTAACATTAGGTATGCAAATGGCTGCTGTTATAATACTTATGCCACAAGTTGTAAAGCATATCATGACAGGATTACTTCCAGTTTCAGAAGCCGCTAAGAAAATGTTAGAAAAAAGATTTAAAGGAGAAAAATTCTATATAGGATTAGATCCAGCGCTATTGTTGGGAGATCAAACAGTTGTTACTGCATCACTAATATTTATACCACTTACTATAGTAATAGCTATGATTGTACCAGGAAATGAAGTATTACCATTTGGAGATTTAGCAACTATAGGTTTCTTTGTAGCAATGGCAGTTGGTATTCATAAAGGAAATCTATTTAGAACATTAATATCAGGAAGTATTTTAATGTATATAACTATATGGATATCAAATCAAACAATTGGATTACACACAATATTAGCACAAAATGCAGGTCAGCTATCAGAGGGAGTATCGGGGGTAGCATCATTGGATCAAGGTGGTTCACCAATCACATATATATTAACTCAAGCATTCCATACAACTAATTTAATTGGTTTTATAGTAATTGGAGTAGGATATTTAGCTTGCTTAGTATTTACTTATTTCTGGTATAAAAACAAGAAGAGGGAGATTGAGGGATAATGGAATATATGAAAGCACTTGTAATTGAAGATATAAAGAAGTTAGTTTATAAAGATATTGAAATTCCAAAAGTGGAAGAGGATAAGGTTTTAATCCGTGTTAGAGCATGTGGAATATGCGGTTCTGATGTACCTCGTGTGAGAGATGGAGGGGTCCATAATTTTCCGATAGTAGTAGGACATGAGTTTGCAGGAGATATTGTAAAGATAGGGAGAAAGGTTGAAGGATATAAAGTTTTAGATAGAGTTACGGTAGCACCGTTAATACCTTGCGGAAAATGTGAAAATTGTCAAAAAGGTAAACCAGCAATGTGTACAAGCTATTCATTTATAGGTTCTAGAGAACAAGGCGCTATGGCAGAATATATTGCAGTTCCTAGCAAAAATATTATAAAGATATCTGATAATGTAACTTATGAACAAGGTGCATGTATAGAACCAATAACAGTGGCGTTACATGGCGTAGAGAGAGTAAATATAACAGCAGGTAAAAAGGCTATAGTTTATGGCTGTGGAACAATAGGAATATTACTAATGCAATGTTTAAAAGCTAAAGGATTAGAAAAAGTATATGTAATAGATATAGATGATTTTAAATTGTCTAAGGCAAAGGAATTAGGAGCATATAAAACAATTAATTCTCTTAAAACAGATGTTAAAGAGTATTTCAATGAGCATGGAAAAGCGGATTATGTTTTTGAAACGGCTGGTGTAAATTTTATACAAAGTGAAGTATTAAATTTAGTAGATAGATTGGGAAGTGTGGTATATGTAGGTACAGTTCCGAAAGATGTAATGATAGACCACGAGACTTTTGAAAATATATTAAGAGGAGAGTTAAATATAACAGGTTCTTGGATGTCATATTCAGCACCTTTCCCAGGTAATGAATGGAGAGCGGCTGTAGAGTATTTAGAATCAGGGAAGATAAATGTAGATAAGATAATAACACATAAATTTAAATTAGAAGAAGGTTATAGTGCATTTGAAACTATGATTAGCAAAAATGAAAATTCAATAAAAGTAATGTATACATTATAAAAGTTGGAGGTAGAAAATGATTATATTATCAACAAGAGAAATGCTTTTAAAAGCACAAAGAGATGGATATGCCGTACCGGCATTTAATATACACAATCTTGAAACATTACAAGTAGTAGTAGAGACAGCAATGGAAATGAGATCACCAGTAATTATTGCAGGAACACCCTCAACAATAGAAGATTATGCAGGCCCAGACTATATTAAAGCTATGGCGCAAGTCGCAGCAGAAAAGTATGATATTCCAATAGCGATACATTTAGATCATTTTGAAAATGTAAAATCAATAAAAAAAGATATTAATATTGGATTTAGATCATGTATGATTGATGCATCAAAACATGAATTTGAGGAAAATATTGCAATTGTTAAAGATGTAGTAGAGTATGCACATGAATTTGATACTACTGTTGAAGCAGAACTTGGTAAATTAGGCGGAAAAGAAGATGATTTAGCAGTTAATGAAAAAGATGCAATGTATACAAATCCAGATGATGCAGTAGAGTTTGTAAATAGAACGGGAATAGATTCATTAGCAGTGGCAATAGGAACAGCCCATGGATTATATAAAGGTGAAGCAAAACTTGATTTTGAAAGACTAAAAGAAATTAGAAGTAAAGTTAGTGTTCCATTAGTACTACATGGAGCATCAGATGTAGATGATGAATTAGTTAAAAAAGCAATCTCAATTGGAATATGTAAAGTAAATATTGCTACAGATTTAAAGATCCCATTTTCAGATGCAGTAAAGAAGTTTTTTAATCAACATCCTAAGGAAAGTGATCCAAGAAAGTATATGACTCCAGGAAAGGATGCTATGAAAATGATAGTACAGCATAAAATTGAGGTTTGTGGTAGTGCAAATAGATATTAATTTATTATAGTAGATTTAAGTATTAAACAGTATAAAATAACTTTAAATGTACATCTTATAAGTGAGGTGATACAAATGGATAATAATAAAAGCAGATTAAAAGATAGACCTAAATCTAATGCAGACCGTAGAAAAATGGATCCTAAGGGTAATGCAGATTTGGGAATTATTGAAGGGAAAAAAATTGGTGCACCTTCAGACAAGGAAAAAGATCATATGTAACAATAAAAGAAATGTATCGAAGTGGTTTTTTAATCAGTTTGATGCATTTTTCTATTCTTTAAAAATGTTTATAATAATGTATATGACGCAAAGTAAATTAACATATTGATTTTATGTTTTTTTAGAAAGTCTATAGGGATTTTATATTTTTTTACTAATTTAGATCTATGTGAAAGTATTCATGATAAAATATTACATAAAATATGCATATAAGGAGAGTATAAAAAATGAAATTAGAATTAACAGTGTATGAATTGGGTGAGGTTTTAAAAAGAATAGAAGGGAAATATAACTTGGCCATACTAGTTAAGTTAACATTAAGTGGTGGTTGGATGACTATTATGGGTGAAGCTACTATATTAAAGATTCCAAATGATATAAAAGTAGGCTGTGGTGGAAAAAGTGATAATATCATAGATATAAAAATTAAAACAGAAGATCATCAAGAAGGAGTTATTATTAAATTAACAGGATCTAAAAATAATAAGTTTAATGTAGATATATCAAGTACTAGATATAAAGAGGTACTTTCTAATAATTTAACTATAAACCAAATAAAAGTAAATGATAATGAGAGTAAGCTGAGAATTGATGAAGATATTATATTTACAATAAAAGCATCGATTGATGAAATAGTAAAAATTATAGAAAGTGTATAAAACAATTTTGAGTGCACATACTACATAAGAGTTATAGGAGTAAGTAGGTGATATAAATGGATACTAGTATGAAAAAGAAACATACAAATAAACATAAAAGTTTAAATCATAACCCACAGTCAGAAAGTGTAAAAGCAGTTTTTGGCGAGCCAAAAGCTAAAGACTCTGAATTCATTCCAAAAACTTTTGACTAAAAAATATAACAAAAAATATACTACATACTAATTTATTATCAAAAGAACATTTCTAAATTATAAAAATAATATTAAAACATATTCATATAGTTTTTTATGAATATGTTTTTTATTTAAAAAATCTTATATTAAACACATATAAGGGCAGAAAGTTTCAAATACTTTCTAGCCTTATTTTTGTTAAAAGTGTACAATAATATAAAGGATATAAAAGATATAAGGAGTGAACCACAGATGCTTATAGAAAAGATTAAAGAACTTAAAAACGCTAAAAATAGTAATTACTACGATTTTAAATATAAATTTGTTTATCATTCAAATAAAATAGAAGGCAGTACATTTTCATTAGAGGATGTATTAAATCTTATGGAATATCAACAAGTACAAGGTACACATAAATTTGAAGATGTTTTGGAGACAAAAAATTCACTAGATTTATTTGACTTTATAACAAATACATTAGGAAAAACAATTACAAATACATTATTATTAGAAATTCATAGTATATTAAAGAAAAATACTATTGATGATAAAAAAGGGTTTAAAGGATCATTCAAAAAGATTCCTAATAAAATTCTAGGTGCAACCGTAAAAGTAGCAGAACCTTATGAGGTAGAAGCGAAATTAGATAATCTAATTAATTGGTGGGATGGATTAGATAAGAAAGCTTTAATAAATATAGCAGAATTCCATTTGAGATTTGAAACTATACATCCATTTAAAGATGGTAATGGTAAGATAGGTAGATTTATAATATTAAAACAATGCATAGAAGCAAACACAAACCCTATATTAATTAATTCAGATAATGTATTAAATTATAAAAGAGTATTAGCAAAACAAAGTGTAAAAGATTTATATGAATTCTTTAGTGATTGCGAGCAATATGTATTATAAAAATACAATAATTAAATTTTTATATGTTTAACAATTGATGAAGATGTTATATGTATTAAAGGCTGTAGTGTGAAAACTCTACAGTCTTTTTGCTATAAAGAATAACAGAATTTCTTTGATTAAAAATATATTCGATATAATAGAAAAATACTAAATAATACAAATTTTAAAAAAATTATAAAAGCAAATAGAGAGAAAATTTCATAATATAATATTAATATTATTAATTCTTATAATATTGAAGTGAGGAGTGATGGATTTTGCTTACTGATAAATTATTTTATAAAACTTTATTAAAGAACATGTTTTCTGATCCATTTCAAATTAAGTTTTGGGATGAGAGTGTAGAAAGTTACGGTGAAGGTGAACCTAAATTTAAAATTATTTTTAATGAGCCAATATCAAAGAGCAGCATTATAAAAGACCCTTCAATAGCCTTAGGAGAAGGATATATGACTAAAAAAATAGAAATAGAAGGTAGAGTACAAGATGTTATAGAATCCTTATATAATAACAAGGAAAGCTTTTTAAAAAATAGTGAAAGATATGAAAAATTAATAAAGAAAATAAAAAGTAGTATAAAAACGAGCAAAGATAATATAAAATTTCATTATGATATTGGTAATGACTTTTATAAACTATGGTTAGATGATACTATGACTTATTCATGTGGATATTTTAAAAATGATACAGATTCTCTAAATCAAGCTCAAAAAAACAAAGTAGATCATATCTTAAAAAAATTAAATTTGAAAAAGGGTCAAAGCTTACTTGATATAGGATGTGGATGGGGAGAACTTATAATTTCAGCGGCAAAAGAATATAAAGTTAGTGCGTGTGGAATTACATTAAGTGCAGAACAATTTCAAAAGGTTAATGAAAGGATAGAAATAGAAGGTTTAGAAGGTTTAGTTGAAGTTAAGCTTGCAGATTATAGAGAATTAAAGGGCATAAATTTTGATAGAATTGTCAGTGTAGGTATGTTAGAACATGTAGGAAAGGAAAATCTATCTGAATATTTTGATATAGTAAATAATCTATTAAAGGAAAAGGGTATTTCTCTACTTCACTGTATAACAGCAGTAAATGAAGGTGGCACAAATACGTGGATAGATAAATATATTTTTCCAGGTGGATATATTCCCGCAATTAAAGACATAGTTACTAATATAGCAGAGCAAGATTTTGAGTTAATAGATGTAGAAAGTCTTAGAAGGCATTATGGAAAAACATTAGAATATTGGTCACAAAATTTTGAAAATGCTCTTCTTGAAATAGAAAAGAGCAAAGATGAAACATTTATAAGGATGTGGAGACTATATTTAAATGCGTGCACTGCATCATTTAATTGCGGTAATATCAATATTCATCAGATGTTATTTGCCAAAGGTGTAAATAATAATTTTCCTTTGACAAGGGATTATATGTATATATAGCTGAAAAATTTTTCCTTTGACAAAAATATTATTTAGAAGCATTTAATAAGTTAAGGTTTTCAATGTGTGGTAGTAATGATTTAATTAAAGATTATATACGTGTTAAAGGCTATAGAGTAGAAAACTTTATGGCCTTTTTGCTATAAAGAGTAACTATTTTTAAAAAATAGTCATAATGTCTTCATTTAATTGAATATATTTTAGGTATAAGGGAGGCGTGTTTATGAGTATGAACTTTAAAGAATTTATAGAAACAGATAGAGAAAAAGGAAATATCCACAGATTTGAAGGAACTTTTTTAGATTATCTAGAGCTTGCTAAGGAGAATCCAGAATTAGTTGATCTTGCCCATAAAAGACTTTATGACATGATTAATATTAAAGGTGTAGAGGAATTAACAGCTGAAGAGAATTCTAGGATACGGAAAATTTATGGAAATGACGTAATAAGAAAATATAATTTTTTTAAAAATGAATTTTATGGAATTGATAAAGCTATTATGAAGCTTGTTAGCTATTTTAAATCAGCAGCTATGAAAGGAGAAGAATCGAGACAAGTATTATATCTTGTGGGTCCAGTTGGAGCCGGTAAATCATCTATAGTTGAAAGCTTAAAAGCTGCATTAGAAGACTGTGAAGCTGTTTATTCATTAAAAGGATGCCCAATGCATGAGGAACCACTTCATCTTATTCCAAAGCATCTAAGACCTAGATTTGAAGAAATGCTGGGAGTACAAATTGAAGGAGACTTATGTCCTGTATGTAAATATAAGCTTTTAAATGAATTTAATGGAATGTATGAAGATTTTCCAATTGAAAGAACAAATTTTTCGATTAGATCAAGAAAAGGAATAGGGGTAGTTCCACCTGTAGATCCTAATAATCAAGATACTTCAATTTTAACAGGTGCAGTTGATATATCTAAAATGGATTTATATTCAGAGGATGACCCGAGAATATTTTCTTTAAATGGAGCATTTAATGTTGGTAATCGTGGGCTTGTAGAATTTATTGAGGTATTTAAAAATGATGTTGAATATCTTCATACAATAATTACTGCGACTCAAGAAAAATCTATACCATCACCTGGTAAAGGTTCTATGATTTATTTTGATGGAGTTATAGTTGCTCATTCAAATGAAGCTGAATGGAATAGGTTTAAGTCAGACCACACGAATGAAGCTATATTAGATAGAATAGTGAAGGTTGAAGTTCCATATTGCTTACAACTTGAGGAAGAAGTCAAAATATATGAAAAAATATTGAAAAAGAGCAACTTCAAGGCTCATATAGCACCACATACTATTGAAATTGCTGCAATGTTTGCAATACTCTCAAGACTTACACCTTCAGCTAAAGCAGATATAATGACTAAACTTAAAATTTACAATGGAGATGAAATTGTTGAAAAAGGAACTACCAAGAAGATTGATATTGGAGAGCTAAGAGAAGAAGCAGGGCAATATGAAGGAATGAAGGGGATAAGTACAAGATTTATTATAAAAGCTATAGATGATGCGATCTCAGAATCAGGGAATAATTGTATAAATCCACTTAGTATAATGGAAAGTATAATAAGATCAGTTAAAGAGCTTGATACTGCAGCTGATGATAAGAAAAGATATTTAGGATTTATTCAAGATAATATTAGAAAAGAATATAATAAAATGCTTGAAAAAGAAATCACTAAGGCATTTATACATTCATTTAGAGAACAGGCTGAGAGCTTATTTAATAATTATATAGATAATGCAGAAGCATATGTGAATAAAAGTAAAATAAAAGATATTTCAACAGGAGAAGAACTTAACCCAGATGAAGAATTTATGAGGAGCATAGAAGAACAAATCGGAGTCTATGCGGCATCATCAAAGGGTTTTAGATCAGATGTTACGTCATATATGTTTTATATAGTTAGAAAAGGTGGAGGACTAGATTATACATCTTATGAACCTTTAAAAGAAGCTATAGAAAAGAAATTAATAACTTCAGTTAAAGATTTGTCTAGAATTATAACAAGGTCAAAGGTTAGAGATAAAGAGCAGGCTGAGAAATATGATTCTATGGTGGAAGAACTAAAAAGGAATGGATATTGTCTTCATTGTTGTGATGTGATTTTAAAATATGCTGCTAATAATTTGTGGAGAGATTAAAGTGAATTATGGCAATATTTAGAGATTATACTAATAATCCAGTAGATCACGACAGATCCATAGAAGATAGACGAAGGCATAGGCAGCTTGTAGAAAAATCTATAAAAGAAAATCTAGGAGATATATTATCAGAGGAAAGTATTGTTGGAGAGAGTAAAAATAAAAAGTTTAAGATACCAATTAAAGGAATTAAAGAATATCAATTTATTTATGGGAAAAATTCTAAGGGAGTAGCAAGTGGAGTCGGGGATGAAAAAAAGGGAGAAAAACTCGGAAATGGAAATAAGAAATTAGCTAAAGGAAATCAAGGAGCAGGAAATGACGAGGGTGATGATGTTTATGAAACGGAGATAACGCTTGAAGAGCTACTAGATTATATATCAGAAGATTTAAATCTACCTAATTTAGATCAAAAGAAATATTCCGATATAATTACTGAAACTAGTGGTAAAAAAAGAGGATATCAAACGCATGGAATAAGGCCTAGACTCGCAAAAAAGAAAACAGTCATGTCTAAGATTGCAAGAAAACAAGGTAAAAAGAGGGCGCTTAAGGAATTAGAAGATGAACAAGAAGTAGATAGAGTTCCATTTAGAGAAGAGGATTTAAGATATTATAGAATCAAGCTGAAACCAAAAAAAGAGAGTAATGCAGTTATGTTATTTATTATGGATGCATCTGGTTCAATGGATATAACAAAAAAATATTTAGCAAGATCATACTTTTTTGTATTAGCTACTTTTTTGAAAAGAAAATATAACAATATAGCATTTGAGTTCATATATCATACAACTGTTGCAAAAAGAGTAGATGAATATGAGTTTTTTCATAAGTCTGAGTCAGGTGGTACTTATATATCAAGTGGGATTAATGAGGCATTAAAATTAATCGAAGAAAAGTATCCACCAGCAGTATGGAACATATATAGTATATATGCAAGTGATGGAGATAATTGGTCAGAAGACAATGAAAAAGCAGTTATAGCAGTTAAGAATATATGCAAGGTTAGTAATATGTTTGGTTATGCAGAACTTTTACCATCAACATATACAACAACAATGTATCATAAGTTTAAGAAAGAAATAACGGATGAAAAATTTGTTCCTGTAATTATAAAAGAGAAAAAGGATTTATGGGATGCACTTAAGATTATGCTTAGGAAGGAGTTAAAGGAGGAATAAAAGTTGGAATATAGTTTTAGTGATCTTGAAAACTGGAATATAAAAATAGAAAAAAAGGTTAAAGAGTATGGATTGGATTTTTATACCCAAGAATTTGAAATTATAGGTTTTAATGAGATGATAGGATATGAAGCTTATGTAGGCATGCCATCAAGATATCCTCATTGGAGCTTTGGTAAATCTTACGAAAAGAATAAAACGCTGTATTCTTTAAACCTAACAGGTCTGCCATATGAAATGGTAATTAACTCAGATCCTTGTTTAGCATATTTAATGAAAGATAATACATTATTACTACAAATATTAACAATGGCGCATGTATATGGGCATAATGATTTTTTCAAGAATAATAGATTATTTAAACAAGGTACCAATGCAAATAATACTTTAGAAATATTTAATTTGGACGCAAAAATAATAAGAGAATATATTGATGACCCAAGTATAGGATATGCTGAGGTAGAGAGAATATTAGATGCTGCTCATGCTATAAGATATCAAGTTCAAAGAAATATTGGGATAAAGGAATTATCAAATGATGAGATTAAAGAAAACATACTGAAAGAGTACGAAAATAAAAGGCAAAATAGGAATATATTAGATACCTATAAAGAAATGAAATTACCAGATTTAGAGAAGATCCCATTAGAACCTGTTGATGATCTTATTGGATTTATAATAGATTATGGTCATTTAGAAGATTGGGAAAAAACCATTCTAAGAATAGTTAAAAGAGAAACAGAATATTTTATTCCTCAAATTGAAACTAAAATAATGAATGAAGGCTGGGCAAGCTATACTCATTATAATATTCTAAAACAATTAGAATTACCGCAAGAACTACACTTTGAGTTTTTAAAAAGGCATAATGATGTAATAGCACCTGCTGTAGGTGGATTAAATCCATATTATATTGGATTTAAAATATTTGAAGACATTGAAAAGAGGTATGGAAAAGAAAAAATATTTGAGGTTCGAGAAATTGAGAGAGATTCTTCTTTCTTAAGGCGTTACCTAACTAGAGAGCTATGTGAAGAATTAAATTTATTTCAGTATAATGTGAGGACATTTGACACTATCATTGAAGAAATATCAGATAAGACTGGTTGGAAGACCATACGAGATACACTTAGCTATAGCGCTGGTATGGGAAATATACCATATATCAGAGTTATAGATCTAGATAAAAAAAATCATGCCTTGACTTTAGAAAATATATTTGATGGTAGGATTTTAGATCTTTCTTATGCTAAAGAAACATTAAAGTATATTCAAGAACTTTGGGGATATGATGTCAAATTAATTACTAAATCAAGTGACAAGCAAGAAGTGATTTTAACTTGTAATCAAGAGAAAAAAATAATTGTATCTTAAAGTTATAGATACTAAAGTGAAAATTGCACTTATAAATATACCGAGAGAGAATAAAAATAATGCATTTATCCTAGTTAGTGAAGGATTTCATAAAGCATGACTTTTATTTTGAGTTTGGATATATAGTTAAATTATAAGTGTGATTTAAAGCTTGGGTATCTATAATTTTATTTTTTACCTATATACAATAAAGTAACCAAACAAGTAGAAATGAATAAGCTATCTATGTAAGAAAATAATATTTTTGGGAGATTACTTATGAACTTAAAATCAAGTGAAACTGAAAAAAATTTATTTAGAACATTTGCAGGAGAGTCTAGAGCAAGAAATAAATATACTTTTTATGCAGATAAAGCTAGAACTGATGGCTTTATGTATATTGGAGACATATTCGATGAAACAGCAGGAAATGAAAAGGCTCATGCTAGAGAGGTATATAAAAGATTCTTAGGTAGGGTTAGTGATACAAAAAATAATTTGATAGAATCAGCACTTGGAGAAGCTGAAGAAAGCAAAGTCATTTACAAAGAGTTTGAAGATACAGCTAGAGCTGAGGGTTTTGATGAAATTGCAGATTTTTATAAAGAGCTTCAAGAAGTGGAAGATCATCATAAAGAAAGATTCTTAAAATTAGCTAAGGAAATTAAAGATGGGACAATGTTTGCATCTGATGAAGAGACGGAATGGTTATGCTTAAATTGTGGATATATTTATGAAGGTACAGAAGCACCTATGATATGCCCATTGTGTAAATATCCAAGAGCATATTTTAAGAAGTTAGATAATAAGGATTGCAAATAGGGGAGGAGATAACGGATGATTTATGAATATCCAGAAGAATTTATAGTCCCTATTCTTTACGTTAATGATTTGAAAGACAAAGGTGTTTATAGATATAAAAAATCTAAATCATTACCTACTCTAGGGAAATTAGTAATACCAGATGAAGAATCACAAGGAGATGAAATATTTCCAGACAAAGTAGATATATATGGAGATTTCCAAAATAAAGAGATGAATTTCTTAAATATGGGTGGAGATCTATTACAAAATTCTATGATTAAGGAAGATATAGTTGAGGAAGGTTTAGAATATGAAGATATAAAAAGTATACTAAGTGATATAGATGAAGAATATGCCAATAGCGAAACATTGAGTATGTGATTTATAATTTGTAGTTAGCTATTTAAAAAAGGTTAACTACAAATATACTAATAGTGAATATTAATTTTATAGAGGATTAATTATGAAGTTTGATGATTTAGCTAAAAATCAATATGAAGATATAGAAAAATTAAGTTTATTATTAAAAAATTATGTTGATACTTATAGATTGTTGATTGCAGGAGCATCAGAATTGTACAATGTAAACTTAGCAAAGAAAAGTGAAGTTAGAAAAGCACTTGAAAGAGTTGAACAAGTTGGAGAATTAATAGATAAGCTTGTAGGTACATTAGATAAATGTGAAGGATCATATTTAAAATACTGTAAGATAAAAAGTGATTACATTACAACAAGCACTGAGAAAGATAAGATATTCACAGAAATAGATAATGAGCTTAATTTTCAAAACTCTGAAAGAGAATAATAAGAAATGTGCAGTTATGATAAAACATATTAAAAAAGCTCTGTCTCAAAATATGCGACAGAGTTTTTATTAGAGAAGAAAATTTTCATAGTATGAATAAAGTAATATTAAATTACCTTATATTTTAAATTTTCTTCAATTTATGAGTACTTACCATTAAATATGAACCAATAATCATTAAGACAACAGCAAAATAAATTGATGTTGTTATTTTTAAAGTTAATAGTGCAAAAATAGCCATAAAACAACCAACTATTGTTATTGGCACACCAGTAAAGACACCATCAAAATCAGTAGCATTAAATCTTGCTAATCTGTAGGCACCACATATTGGAAATAATAATAGCACTACAAAACCAAATAGTCCTTTTGGACCAAAAAATTCAAGATTAAATAATATATATATTAATATAGATGGTGCTACTCCAAAAGAAACCAAATCAGCTAAAGAATCTAACTCTTTACCTAAATCGCTGGAAACATCCAAAAAACGAGCTATTCTTCCATCATATCTATCTACCAATCCTGCAAGTAAGATAAATACACCTGATATTGCATATTTTTCGTTCATTGCTGATAATATAGATATAATTCCACAAGACAAGTTAATAAAGGTAAATACATTAGGAATACAACTCTTCCTCATACAATCACTCCTAAAATTATAAAGATACTTACAAAGACTTATTATAACATATAAATGAGAATAATATAAGATATAATTTAGTATAATGTTTTATTAAGAGTGTATAGTATCGACATTAAATAATTACAATGATATAATAAAATTTAGTTAATAACCAGTATATGTAATGAGTTATTAGAAATATCATAGATATATTAACTTAATTTAAGTATATTATATTTTGAAAATAATATATTTTTGTCAATTGTTACAAACGAAGCATAATTGCAGGAATATTAAAGAAACAAGTATGCTTTCTTATTTTGACAATTATATGTCTAATTTAATAAAATTCATGGGAGGCAGATCTATTTATGAAAAAAGTAAGATTCATATACAACCCATATTCGGGAGAAAACAGCATAATAAATGAATTAGATAATGTCATAAGACTGCATCAAAAAGTAGGTCTATGTGTTGTTCCCTATAGAATTCAAAAAGGTAAAGATTTATCAGAAGCACTAGATATAATAGATAAAACTTATGAATATATTTTGATAGCTGGTGGAGATGGTACAGTAGATTCTTTAGTAAATGCTATGAAACATAGAAATATAGATATACCGATAGGTATATTACCTGTTGGAACTTCAAATGATTTTGGAAAGTTAATTAATATGCCAAAGGATATAGAAGAAGCCTGTAAGCAAATTTTAGGATCAAGGCCAGTAGCAGTTGATGTTGGGAAAATAAATGATAAATATTTCATAAATGTAGCTAGTACAGGACTTTTTACCGATGTATCCCAAAAAACAGATGTTAATTTAAAAAATACAATAGGAAAATTAGCATATTATTTAAAAGGGATTGAAGAACTACCTAATTTTAGAAAACTAAAAATAAAACTATCATCTAAAGAATGTAATTATGATGGAGAGATGTATTTACTTTTAGTGTTTAATGGTAAAACGGCTGGAAGCCTTAATTTAGCTACAGAAGCAGAAATCACAGATGGAAAATTAGATGTAATAATGTTTAAAGCTATACAAATAATAGAATTTTTACCGTTGTTTATAAAACTTTTAAAGGGAGATCACTTAGATTCAGATAAAGTTATCTACTTTAAAACAGATGATTTGTATATTGAATCTTCAGAAGATATCGTTACAGATATCGATGGAGAAAAAGGACCAGATTTTCCACTACGAATTCAATGTATTAAAGGTGGAATTAAACTTTTAGGTATAAAATAAAATAAATTATAATAAATATAAGTAATAGGAATGTTGATAGGAGAGTAATTCGTGAACTTTGTATACTATTTATTTTTGTTACTTATAATTTTTTTGTCCATTTCAATTATGAAAAAGAATCTAGAAGTTTCACCTAAGAAAATAAAAATTTATCTAACACTAGTAATCACATTATTTTTATTAAGACATATAGCATTATTTCTTTTATGTATACTTAAAAATAGTACGATAATATATTATTTAAAATCGATAATATTTTTAAATCACTTATCAATTCCGCTCATGATATTAGCAATAAGCTATATTTATTTAAGGTCAGAAAAATTAAGCTTCGGTGGAAGCTATATTATTGCAGCAATAGTATGTGCTATTTACATTGGGATAATACACATTTCAAATGTAACAATACAAGTAAGCTATTTATACGGTTTTATATTAGAAATAGATAAAGAAACATTTCTAGTTTTATTTTCACTAATATTGCTTGGCTCATTACTTGTTTTGAATGTAATATTATTAGATAAACCTTTTGTGAATAAAGTGGGAATAAGACTTGTTATTCTAGCAATTTCAATAGTGATGATAGAAGATATTATTATTTTAGGTGGAATTAAATTTTTTCCCTATTCAGTGATAGGAGATATGACATTCCTTATAATTATGAATCTAGTATTAAAAAGTTTTAAAGCATCTTCAAAAAAATAACTATCAAAGTTATTATAGATACTAAAAGTGAAAGCTGCAATTATATGCATAATCTATTAAAATAACGTGTACGCTATTGTAATACTTCACAATAGCGTACACGTTATTTCTAGGTTGTACATATAAATATAGTATTAAAAACTAGACTATCTACTAGACTAAGCAGTATATTTGAACAATAATGTATCCTAATTTAGAGGGATATCAAATAGGTTCAGTTTGTATATTTGTTACTATGCTGTATAGTTTGATAATTTCCCAGAATAAATTAAATCTAATTCAGATAAAGAAGGGAAATCATGTGGACGCATTAAAGAAAAATGTTTTTTTAGTTGAACAGATTTAGATTCTTGCAATACATATGCTACAAATTGTGAACAAACATAATGATAGTGTCTATTATAAGGTATATTAAATAGCATAGGCACAAGCCCAGCAAAATTATAGCTATATTTATATTTATTTTCTTCAAATTCATGAATTGATTGCTTCAAAGTTAAATATTGTTCGTCGGATATAGACATACAATAAATTTGACATAAGGTATCATCATGTAATTTGTAGATACCTTCATTTACATCTTCTTTAACGAAGCCTGCAATTAGTGGCATATATAGGTTTTGTCTAGCAAAACTATATAATGAATTAAGATCTTCATCAAGAGCTATAGAAGCATGGTTATATGGCGCACGTGTAAATAATTGAAATATTTTTGAACAGTTTGTCCCAGTTTGGCTTATCATAATATAAACATTTTTATTCATAACACCATCTCCATTTTTACTTTAGTATAATGTGCCTAAATTGCATATTTACTATAAAAAATAATCTCAATTTATATTAAAATAATTTAATTTAATATTTTCATACAAAATATAACTTGTATATGCAATTATTTTAGCTAATACAACAAATTAAATTATATACTTTATATTAGCATAATAATAGTGCTTTTATAAACAAGAATAATTTTGAATTAATGTATTTTATATAGTATTCAAAGTAAAAGAAATAAATACATATGATCTTATAGTGCATTTAAAGCTTACATAGATGATAGGAAACAACTTAATAAAATTCTATTATATAGAGAAAGAATAAAAAAATATTTATGGGAATTACATATTGTTTTCAACAAAATATGAAATTATTAAGTAAAATGTTAAATTGAAGTCATAAGTATTAAATAAGTCACCAGCTAAGCTGGTGACTTATTTAATGTACTCTTCGTTTACTAGTATTATTTTTATTTGAAGAATTTTTGAAATTATTTGAACTTTTATTTGGAGCATTAGATGAAGTAGTAGATATAGTATTTTTATTATCTTTAGTTGAACTATTCTTTAGCTTGCTATTTGAAGAATTTTTTTCACTTTTATTAAATTTATTATCTGTACTAGTATTTTTAACTAAGTTGTTTTGGAAATTGCTACTTGCTTTATGTTTACCTTGATATCCGATTTTTCCAGGAACAAAACCTATCAAGCAATTCTTCCCATTACCAATTAAATCTTCTCTATGTGCTTTAATTAAAGCTTTTTTGACTTTTTGGTAATTACTAGGTACAGTGAACTGTATTAATGCTCGTTGCATTTCTTTTTCTTCAGGTGTACTTGGAATATAAATTTTTTCTTCAGTGATAGGATTAACTCCAGTATAATACATAGTGGTTGACAAACTTCCTGGTGTTGGATAAAAATCTTGCACTTGTTCTGGCGTATATCCCATTTCTTTAATATATAATGCAAGATCTATAGCAGCATTTAAATCGGAACCTGGGTGAGACGACATCAAATAAGGAACTAAAAATTGTTTTTTATCTATGTTCTTATTTATTTGAATATATTTATTAACAAATTTATTATAAACTTCAATTGTTGGTTTACCCATTTGAGCTAGTACTCTTGGTACAACATGCTCTGGAGCAACTTTTAGTTGACCACTAATATGATGTTCACATAATTCTTTGAAAAATGCATCATTATTATCATGTATTAAGTAATCATATCTAATACCAGAACGAATAAATACTTTCTTTATCCCAGGAAGACTCCTAACATTTCTTAAAAGAGAAAGATACTCAGTATGATCTATTATTAAGTTTTTGCAAGGAGCTGGAAAGATGCACTGCTTATCTTTACAAGTTCCATATTCTATTTGCTTTTTACAAGCGATATGTCTAAAGTTTGCGGTAGGACCTCCAATATCATGTATGTATCCTTTAAAGTTAGGCAAAGTTGTTAATAGCTTAGCCTCTTCAATAATTGATTCTTGACCTCTATTTTGAATAACTCTTCCTTGGTGGAAAGTCAAGGCACAGAAGGAACATGAACCAAAGCATCCTCTATGACTAGTTATTGAAAATTCGACCTCTTTTATTGCAGGTATTCCACCTTTTGCTTCATATATTGGATGATATGTACGTGTATAAGGTAAATCATATGTCATATCCATTTCCTCTTGAGTTAAATTATCTTGAGGAGGATTTTGCACTAAATATCTATCACCATATTTTTGAATTATAGTCTTACCATTTATTGAATCTTGTTCATAATATTCTAATTTATAGGCTTCACCATAAGCTTTTGTATCAAGGGATACTTCATCAAATGAAGGCACTGTAATTGAGTCTTTAATGTTCGATATATCTTTAGTCAGATAACAAGTTCCGCGTACAGTTGTAATATTTTTAATACTTGCTCCATATCTAAATAAATCAGCAATCTGAATTACAGTCTTTTCACCCATGCCATACATTAGCAGATCAGCCTTTGAATCTACAAGAATACTGCGTCTAACTTTATTATCCCAGTAATCATAATGTGCAAATCGTCTAAGACTTGATTCTATGCCACCAATTGCAATAACTGCATCTTTATAGGCTTCTCGGATTCTATTGCAATAAACTATAACAGCTCTATCTGGTCTGTGACCAGCTTCACCACCAGGAGAATACAAATCTTCTCGTCTTGTCCTTTTAGCGGCAGTATAATGATTAACCATCGAATCTATATTTCCTGAATTAACTAAAAATCCGTACTTAGGTTTACCAAGTCTTTTAAAGTCTTCACAATCATGCCATTTTGGTTGAGCTATAATTCCAACAGTAAAACCTTGCGATTCAAGAGTTCTACCTATAATAGCAGTACCAAAAGAAGGATGATCTACATAAGCATCACCAGAAACAATAATAAAATCTAGTTGTTCAATTTTTCTTTTTTCTAAATCTTCCTTACTAATAGGTAAAAAATCTTTGCAGAGGTTCATATATTATTAACTCCAATTCTTATTTTATTTTTTTTATATTACTTAATATATGTTGTAGAAAAAACATACGAAAATAAATAGTAGTTTCATAATTTCAATCATAGATTTATATTACAATATATATATTGTAAATTTTCATTCTAATGTATATTAACATAAGGCTAATTGCTTTACAAATACTAAGGCATATTCAAAAAAATATTGCCTTTTTGTTGCTATGTAATATAATAAGTACATAAAGAATAGACAATTTATTATAAAAAATAAATATAATTAGTGAGAGTTTTAAGTTAAAATGCATATTTTAATATAAAGGTGGTGTAAAAGATGGAGGATGGACCTCAGAATATAAAATGTAATATAGCAAAAACTAAATATATTCAGAAGAAAAGTCTTTTATCTGAAATTAAATTAAAAATTCTAAATAGAAGTCTAAAATTTATTTAGAAATATGAGTTCCATTTCAAAGACTTTCTTTCTGTGTAAAAGTAGGGGGGAATAGTTATGATGGAATTATCTATATTTCTATATACAAATATTTTAAATAAAAATGTATATGATGAATTCGGAGATGTTTTAGGCCATTTAAGGGACATATATGTAACTACAGAAGAAGGATATCCTAGAGTAATTGGTTATAAACTAAAAAAGGATGGAGTTACGTTTCATTATGAATTTAGGTATATAGAGTTTGCACATAAAGATGGAAAATACAAGATAAAAACAAGAGGAAGTAAAGAAATACTGCCAATGAGATATAGTTATCTTCTTTCAGAAAATCTACTAGATAAAAATATTGTTGATATAAATGGAAAGCAAGTTGTTAGAGTTAATGATTTGAGAATTGCAAGAATTGCAGGAGAATATAGAGTTATTGGAGTCGAAACAGGACCTTTAGCTAGGTATAGAAGATTAAAAATAGCAGGTATTATGAAGTTCTTCTACAAAATCATGAGAAAAGACTTAGAAGATAAAGTTTTAAGATGGGATGATGTTGAATCTTTAGAAATGGTTGATAATAATTTAAAATTAACTGTACCATATAAAAAATTATCAACTCTACATCCAGCAGATCTTGCAGATATATTAGAAAATTTAGATACGAATTCTAGAAAGCAGGTATTAGAGTCTTTAGATGAAGATTTAGCAGCTGATACTTTAGAAGAGATAGATTCAGAATATAAGGGAACTATAATTAAGGAATTATCAGACAGTAAGACTTTTGAAGTATTAGAGAATATGCCTAATGATGAAATTGCTGACTTATTAGATGATTTAGATGAGGAAGAAAGAGAAAAGATATTGTCAAGCTTAGAAAAAGAGGATGCAGATGAGGTTAAAGAACTTCTAAAATATGAAGATGAAATTGTCGGTAGCATAATGAGTAAAGAATTTATATCTATTAATTTAAATATCACAGTTGGAGATACCATTGAAATGTTAAAAGAGATGAAGCCTGATGAAGAGGTTATTCATTATATATATATAACAAATGAAGAAGAACATATTTTAGGAGTAATTTCTTTAAGAGATTTAATAATAAATGATAATGATATAAAGATAAAAAAAATAATGGATAAAATAGTATCACGAGTGAAACATAATGATGAAATAAATGAAGTTATAGAAGTTGCAGCAAAATATAACTTATATTCGGTACCTGTAGTAGATGAAGACGAAAAGTTAGTTGGTATAGTCATTATTCATGATTTAATAGATGAATTCTTATATCCTCTATGGAAAAAGAAAAATTAAGATAATCAGCACTTTTTTAAGAAAGTTTCTTAAAAAAGTGTTGACCTTTTTTTTTAGATAGAATATAATAATATAAACCCTATCAAAACACTAAGAATTAAAAGCTATGAAAAAGAAAAGTAACATGAAAGAGATTTACAGAGAGAAAAGTAAGCTGAGAACTTTTTATCAATAATTTATGTGAAGTGCTCTTTGGAGTTGAAATCTGAATTTTAGTAAGATTATCCGGATTCACCCGTTATAGTGATACGACATTTTAATGTGTCTGAACTGAGAGGAATTATTTTATCCAATTAGAGTGGAACCGCGAAATTTTACTTCGTCTCTATATTTTTATAGAAGATGGAGTTTTTTTGTTATATAGGGATTTGAGGAGGAATTAATATGATTTATAATGGAGGACTAGAATTAATTGGAAATACACCAATTTTAAAAGTAAATAATTTAATTAAAGATGAAAATATTGCAGATATATATGTTAAACTTGAAAAATTTAATCCGGGTGGAAGTGTTAAGGACAGAGCAGCCCTTGGGATGATTGAAAAAGCTGAAAAAGAAGGACTATTAAAAAAAGGAACAACAATAGTAGAACCAACAAGTGGGAACACAGGGATAGCACTAGCTCTTATAGGTAAATTGAAAGGTTACAAAGTCATTATAGTCATGCCAGAAACAATGAGTAAAGAGAGAAGAGATTTAATCAATGCATATGGTGCAGAGCTTATATTGACTGAAGGCTCTAAAGGGATGAAAGGTGCTATAGAAAAAGCATTAGAAATTGGGAGTGGAGAACAATTTTTCATTCCACAACAATTTGAAAATATAGCTAATTCAGAGAAACACTATGCAACAACAGCGGAAGAGATATATAAAGATATTCCAGATTTAGATGCAATTGTGGCAGGAGTAGGAAGCGGTGGAACTATAATAGGAATAGCTAAGAACTTGAAGAAGAAAAATCCTAATATTAAAACATTTGCAGTTGAACCATTTAATTCACCAGTTCTAAGTGGAGGAAATCCAGGTGGACATAAAATTCAAGGGATTGGAGCAGGTTTTGTTCCAGGAATTTATGAAAAAGAATATGTAGATGAAATATTACAAGTAAAAGATGAAGATGCATTTAAAACAGGAAAGGCATTTGCTGAAACTGAAAGCATATTAATTGGAATCTCTTCAGGAGCAGCCGTATATGCTGCTATAGAAGTTGCTAAAAAGCTCGGAAAAGGTAAAAAAGTATTAGCTATTGCTCCAGATGGAGGAGAAAAATATATATCAATGGGATTATATGACTAATCAAATTAATAATCCATTATAGTGTATTGTGCATTAAAATCTACAGAAAACTAATAAAAAGGGGAGTAAGCTGTGTTTAAGAGATTAAATTATGATTTGGAAAGAATTCTAAATGAAGATCCAGCAGCTAAAAGTAAAATAGAAGTATTATTATTATATCCATGCATTCATGCCATAGTATCATATAGAATAGCACATCTTCTCTATCTGAAAAAAAGATTTTTCTTAGCGAGATTTATTTCTCAATTAGCGAGATTTTTTACAGGTATAGAAATTCACCCAGGAGCCAAAATAGGAAAAGGACTATTTATAGATCATGGAATGGGAGTTGTAATTGGTGAAACTTCCGAGGTTGGAGATAATGTGACAATTTACCATGGAGTAACACTTGGAGGGACAGGAAAAGATATAGGTAAGAGGCATCCAACCATTGAAGATGATGTACTAATAGGAACAGGAGCAAAGGTACTAGGCCCTATTACTGTAGGAAAGGGCGCTAAAATAGGATCAAATGCTGTTGTATTAAAAGATGTACCAGCTAAAGCAACAGCTGTAGGGAGTCCAGCTAAAAATATTGTAAGAAACAAAGTAACTGCAACTATAATTGAAATAAGCGATTTAAAGGGACACAAAAAGAAAATATTTAATGAAATGGTTATTTAATATACCTTATTAGAAAAGTTGATGAATTGTCATTAAAATATTGTTAAATGTAAAGGTATGAAAATTTAAACTATTAAGTGAAATTTTTATATCTTTTTTATATTGGAAAATTATATAAGGATAGAAACGTGATGTCAGTTTAGAATCTGTAAATTATTAAAAAAATATTACTATTATAGATATGAATATTTTAAGAATTGCATAGGGATATAAAAAAATATATAATATATGATGGATATTGAAACCATAATACATTTTAGTTAGAATTCTAATTTATAGGCATATTAGATAATAACCACATATTAGAAAATCAAATATAATATATGGTGTGTTTATAAGAAAGGTTGGGAAGACATGTTATCACCAATTGCAGTAAAGATTATACAAATGCTACCAGAAGGAATAGTTATAAAAATATCAAGGCAGATAGTTAATAGATATATAAATAAATATGCCAATATAATAATTAATGGCATAGATAATATAGATAAGACTGAAAAATCAATAATATTTGTATGTAATCACTTAAGTAATTCGGATGGATTAGTTTTATCAAAAATACTAAGAGAAAAAAGTAATCCTTATTTTATAGCAGGAGTAAAATTATCAGATAATCCAATAACTCAGCTAGGAACTAGAATAGTTAAAAACATACCAATAAAACCTAGTTCAGCTGATAGAGATGCTATTACTAAGGTTGTTAATGCACTTAAAGGAGGAGAGGATATCTTAATCTTTCCAGAGGGTACTAGAAGTAGAACTGGTGGACTAATAGAAGGTAAAAAAGGTAGCTTGCTATTTGCTAGAATGTCAAAAGCAGAAATAATACCAATTGGTATGGCAGGAACAGATAAGCTATTACCGATAAGCAAAACTGGAGATATGGGATCAGAAAATTGGGAGCATGCAGATGTTACTATAAATATAGGAGAAGTAATTATATTTCCTTCAAAGGAAATAGATGAAGATAGGCATGAATATGAAAACCGATGTATGGATATTCTAATGAGGAGCATAGCAGACCTTTTGCCTCAAGGGTATAGGGGAATTTATAAATAAGGAGATTACAAAAGATATGAAAGCAAGGACAAAAAAAATTGTAGATATTTTAAATGAAACGTATCCTGATGCAAAATGTGAATTAAATTATGAGACACCACTTCAATTACTCATAGCTACAATATTGTCAGCTCAAACAACCGATAAAAAAGTAAATGAAGTTACTAAAGAGTTATTTAAAGAGTATCCAGATTTAGATACTCTTTTAACTTTAACAAATGATGAACTTGAAAAAAGAATAAAGCAAATAGGATTATATAGAAATAAATCTAGAAATTTAATTTTTACATTCAGACAACTTAAAGAAAAGTTTAATGGAGAAGTTCCGAATACAATGGAAGAAATAATGTCACTTGCTGGAGCGGGAAGAAAAACAGCCAACGTTGTTTTATCTAATGCATTTAATGTACCGTCTATAGCAGTTGATACTCATGTATTTAGAGTTTCAAATAGACTACAACTTGCAAATTCAGAAAAGGTTTTCGAAGTAGAAAAGCAGTTACAAGAGGAGTTGCCAAAAAATAAATGGATTCTTATGCACCATCTTCTGATATTTCATGGGAGAAGATGCTGTATATCTAGAAATCCTAAATGTGGGGAATGCCCAGTAAATCATTTATGCAAATACAAATACCAAAATTAAAGTAGTTAAAAAATGCATGTGAATAGCTAATATACAGTAAAATAGACCACTGTTAATATGATTTTTAAATGTAGTGGTTCTTTCAATCTTATGACGAATTTATTAAAATAAGCATATATTATAAGAATTAATAGTTATTTTTTATTTTTTATTATATAGTGAGAGTTAATAAATATTTGGAGGTAATGTATGAAAATTGGAATTATAATGGGTGGAGTATCATCAGAAAGAGATATATCATTAAAAAGTGGAAATTCTATAATTGATAATATAGATAAGAAAAAGTATGAAGTAATACCAATTGTTATAGATAAAAAAGAAGATATAATAACTAAATCTAAAGGCATAGATTTCGCATTATTAGCATTACATGGCAAATTTGGCGAAGATGGAACTATTCAAGCAGTACTTGAAACATTAGAGATACCATATTCTGGTTGTGGACCTCTGAGTAGTGCAATGTGTATGGATAAAGATGTATCAAAATCTATTTTAAAAGCCGCTGGAATTAGGACAGCACCTTGGATAAATTTAAGGAAAGACGATGATATAGATTTTAATAGAATAAATGAATTAGAATATCCAGTTGTAGTGAAGCCAACTCATGGAGGATCAAGCGTAGCTACATTTGTTGTAAAAGAAGAAAAAGATATTAAAAATTGTGTTGCGGAAGCTTTTAAATGGGATAATGAAGTTATGATAGAAAAATTCATAAAAGGTGATGAAATAACTTGCCCTATTTATGGAAAAAAGATGCTACCAGTTATTGCTATAAAGCCAAATTCAGAATTTTTTGATTTTGCTTCAAAATATGAAGATGGTGGAGCTGAAGAAGTAGTAGTACAATTAGAAAAAGATTTGCATGAAGAAGTGAAAAAAATGGCCTTAGAAACTCATAAAGCACTAAAATGCGAAGTATATTCTAGAGTTGATATAATAATTACAGAGCAGGGGATACCTTATGTCTTAGAAGTAAACACACTTCCAGGAATGACTAAAAACAGTTTGATTCCTAAAAGTGCAGCAGCACTAAATATAGGATTTTCTAAACTAATAGATATGATAATAGAAGATTCAATGAAAATAATCAGATAATACTATTTAGAAATATAAAACTATTATAAAATACTTGTAGTAATATTAAAAATTGAATTTATGACTAAATAATCTGAATGGAAAGGATGCATTTTTAAAATACATCTTTTTTATTTTTGATATTACAACCACTTTAATTTTAGGTATGTACAGACAGAGTAAGCCAATATACCCTTTTTAAGGTGCTCATCGCCACACTTTAAGTATTACTTGATACCTGTACATTAGCTGAATTAACTACTGTTTCTTTTTACAGTCTTTGCAGACACCCTTCATGACTAAGTCATGATCTGTTAAAGTGAAGCCAGTTGAATTTTGGACCATTTCTTGTATTTGAAACATAGGGCAGGGAACCTCAACTTCTTTATGACAAATGTCACATTCTAAGTGATGTCTATGTGTTTTCCCCTTAAGCTTATATGAAAATACTCCATCATTAAGAGTTATCTTATCTGTAATTTCTTTTTCTTCAAATAATTCTAATGTTCTATAAATTGTACTTAAATTAATATTTACGTTACTACATTTATAAATATGGTATATTTTTTCAGCAGATAAACTGTTTTCAGAATTTTTTAATATATTTAAGATTTCTATTCTTCCTTTAGTAAGCTTAAGTTTATTTTTTTTTAGAATTTCGTTTGCTTCCATTTTTATATCTCCTAACAACTAAATATTAAATATATTATATCATATATGGATAAGTGATATTCAAAAAAATATCATCTTAAATCCGAAGAAGATAAGTGCAATACCTGCAAAAAGATTTGCATATTTTGTTATGAATGTTATCTTTTTTATATATTTACAAATAAAGAAACCTAATGTACAAATAAAGAGTGTTATTAGTCCGATTAAAATTCCATTAACACAAAGTAGTAGATTTCTTGAGACGTGATGAAATGCAGTAAATCCAATAACTAAAGCATCTATACTAACTGATATTCCAAGTATTATGCAGGTGCTATTTTTCATTAGGACATTATTTTCTTTTTCTTTAAATCCATCTATTATAATAAGTATCCCTACAATTCCCATGATTATTCCACCTGCGATAGAGGGGATACTAGTAATATAAGTATCAAATAAATATCCTAAACTTCCTCCTACATATGTAAATAAAAATTGAAAAAATGCAAAAGAGAATACAAATTTCAACTTGTTTTCTCTTTTAATTGCTTGATTTAAACCAATAGCTAAGGTCACTCCAAAAGCATCCATCGATAATGCAATTCCTATTATTATAACATCATATAAATTCATTTTCTCATCTCCTATAAATATTAAACTTACTTTATAATAATTAAAAAATTTTTAATATATGCAAAAAAAATAAAAAAACCTTTATTAAATACTTTTTTTATTGTATATTAATAAATAGTGTATTACCATGATTAAATAGTGTATCATAATTATACTATACAGTACAATAAACAAGGAGGAAATTTAATGTCAAATTGCATAATAGCTCAATCTGGAGGCCCAACGACAGTAATTAATTCAAGTGTAGTAGGACTTTTGAATGCTAATAAGAAACTAAAAACTTTTAAAAAAGTATATGGTGGCTTAAATGGTATTGAGGGTATATTAAATAAAAATATAATTGATTTATCATTGACCTCTGAGGAAGAAATAAATAATTTTAGATTTACTCCATCTTCTGGACTCGGATCTTGTAGGTATAGATTAAAAGATATAGATTCTTCTAGTGAAGAGTATGAGACTTTAATAAAAATCCTAAGAGAATATGATATAACTTCATTTTTTTATGTTGGTGGAAATGATTCTATGGATACTATTGCTAAGCTTTCAGAATATACAAAACTGAATGATATTAATATAACATTCATGGGTATTCCTAAAACTATTGATAATGATTTGAAATTTACTGATCATACTCCTGGTTTTGGTAGTGCTGCAAAATTTATTGGAACGACAGCACTTGAAACGTATTTAGACTCATCAGTTTATATTAACAATGGAATATTTATTTTAGAAACTATGGGAAGAGATACTGGATGGCTTGCAGCTTCAGCTTGCATTGCGAAATTAAATAATAAACCAGTAGCAGATTTTATATACCTCCCAGAGGTAGCATTTGATAAAGATAAATTTCTAAAGGATGTTAAACAAAAATTTGAAGAACAAAATAAAGTTTATATAATAGTTTCGGAAGGAATAAGAGATAAGGATGGAAATTTTATTTCAGAATTTGAATGTGTATCTCAAGATAATTTTGGACATGCCCAATTAGGAGGTGTTTCAAATTGTTTAAGAATGCTAATTCTCGAAGAAGGTTTTACAACAAGAGTAAAAGCACTAGATCTAGGGATTCTTCAACGTTGTGCAATGCATTGTGCATCAGATACTGATTTAACAGAAGCGTATAATGTTGGAGAGATGGCTTTGAAATATGCATCACAAGGTGAAACTGGTAAAATGGTGAATATTAATAGAGAAGGGGACGAACCTTATGAAGTTTCTTATTCTTTAGTCGATGCCTATAAAGTAGCTAATAATGTGAGATATTTTCCTACAAAATGGATTAATAAAGAAGGTAATTTTGTGACTGATGAAGCATATTCCTATTTTGAACCATTAATAAAAGATCTTCCTACGTTAAATTTTGAAGGAAATCTTCCAAAGTTTAAAGTATTTAATCTAATATAAAACAAATAACAAGGGCAATGAAAGATTTCATAAGTATGATCCTTGTTTTAGTGTTATATATTTTAGGTATAGAAGTAACTTAGAACTCAAGTGTTTATATATTTGAAAATTTTAAAATAAAATAAATAAAAGTCATGGGATGTATGAAAGTTAATCAAACTTTTAATACATCCCATAAAAAATTAATAGTATTTTTTTTATGATATAATCTCAAATAACAATTTCTTATTTGAGTTTTCCAAGGCTAATATCTTCCAATGCATTTAAAAAGATATCAATCTCATCAATTGAGTTATATAATGCAAAGCTTACTCTTACCATTCCTAACATTTTTTTTGCAGGGTTTTCAAAAAAGTCTTTAACTTCGTCTTCACTTACGTTCATAAGTCTTCTGCAATAAGGATGAGCGCAAAACCATCCATGTCGTACAGCGATCCCTTTCCTTTTAGCTAAAATTTCTGCCACATCATGGTGATAGATATTTTCTATATTAAAGGTTGCAATCCCAAGCCTATCACTTATATTTTTAGTATCTCCATAGTTTATTACTTTAGGAATGCTATTAAATCCTTCTATAATATGATCTAAAAGAATCTTTTCATGGTTTTCCATATAATCATAGCCAATGGTATTTATAACTCTTAATGAATTAATTAAGCCCATTACACCTAAAAAGTTTACTGTTCCAGCTTCATTTTTATCTGGTGGAGGGAGATATAGTACTTCATCATCAAGAACTAGATCAACTGTTCCACCACCTGAATAATCTGGATTTGCATTTACAAAATCTTCTTTTAATCCTATTATTACTCCAATTCCAAAAGGAGAATAAATTTTGTGTGATGAAAACACAAAAAAATCAATTTGTTCATCATCTGATTGTCCACTAATATCAACTTTTTTGTGTGGCACAAGCTGTGCACCATCTACAATTAATTTAGCATCATACTTATGAACTAATTTTGCTATAAAGTGAATATCATTAACATAGCCTGTTACGTTAGAGGCTCCAGTAAGAGACACATATTTTATTCTACCATGATCTTTCTTCAAATTTTCTTCTAATTCTTCAATTCTAAGTCTGCCATTTTTATCAACTTCAATATATTCTACTAGTCCTCTATTTCTCCAAGGCAAGTCGTTTGAGTGATGCTCCATTCTTGAAGTTAATAGTATCTCATTTGGATATTTTATAAGCGTTTTGGCTAATTTATTTATACCTTCAGTTGTATTGTTGATATAAATAACTACATATTTTTCTTTATCCTTTATATTAAAAAAATCCATCAGAAATTCTTTTGATTCTTTATATAAATTAGTAGTTATCTCTGCTTTTTGACCTGTACCCCGTCCTATAGAAGCATAAGTATTGCTTAACTTTTCCATATATTCAATACTTGATTTAATAGGTGGAGTCGTAGCTGCGTTATCAAAGTTTATTGCATCTATGCAGTGTCCATTTGAATCATAAACTTTTTCATCTAATCCAATAAATAAGTCTTTGATGTTTTTTTTATTCTCTATCTTCATATGCATCTCCTCCAATATATATTATTCCTAAAAGATAATTATTGTTCACTTAGTAGAGGAGTGAAATCTCATATATTCTTTTAAAATTAGCTTCAAAAATATATTTAGATATAATATTAATAAAAAACTCTTTATTAATATATTCTGTAAACTTATTATTGGAATACATATTAATATATTTTCATCTAAATTCTGTGATATATATTTTTTATGGTGCATATTATTAAGAGTAACAAGTATTATTTATTTCTAGGAGGTAATCCAAAATGAACCCTGATGAGAAATATATGTTTCAAGTCAATTTAGAGAATACGGATATTAAATTTGTTCCACCATCATTTATCAATAAAAATCTTCGTGATGACATCAGCTCTAATGTTAATAATAATCTTAATTTAGACTTGTTTCCTTCAGAAACAGGACTTCCTGAATTATGTTATTATTCTAATGAGCCTGATCATTCTGGTGATAGAAATCTGAATATAAATACAGCGAATAGCACAATTCCTACTACTTTTGATATTTTAAGAAACCTTGATCTTGATCTAGATGAAAAGGAAGATCTTGAAAGAGCTTATTCTGATAATGATGTGAATAAAATTTACTTAAAAATTGAACAAAAAAATCCAGGTATTTTTGCTACACTTTATTCATATAGAATACCACGACCAATTGTAAGAGTAATTGTTAAGCGTATAATAAAAATATCTTTATTATACTGTGATAAAGATAATAATTATTAATTGAAAATATGACAGAAATCTCTAAATATTTTTAACTATATTAGTTCAAAATACTTAGAGGTTTTTATTTTTAATAGCATAAAATTGATTTTATTTTATGTTTGCAGCATAGCTAAAATCTTTTTAAATAAAATTGGTTTTATACTTTCAATATCTGTAGGTTCTTTTAAAATGATAGTAGTAAAACACACGCTACCAACCAATTCAATTATCATAAATAAGGTCATTTCAGCTTCCTGTTTTTCCATTCCTTCATTAGTTAAATTTTTAATGAAAATATCCAAGACTTTTTTAACAGCATCATATTCTGCAGGCGTCATTATAGCTTTTCTATATAATCCCCATGAAATATTTTTATTTATAAGTCTTAATAATAATACATTAGATTTTAAATAATTAATTATATAGTCTATAAAAAATAAAGTTCGTTCTCTAAAATCTTCAACACCTAAAGCATTTGCTTTAGCCAATCCTTCTTTTATAATTTCATTACTTTTTTGAAGAATTAATTTATTCAAAATATCATATTTATCACTAAAGTATAAATAGAAGGTCCCTTTTGCAACTCCAGCATTCTTTGAGATATCATCTATAGATGTTTTTTCTATACCGTTTTCAAGAAATAAATTATATGCTGATAAAAATAACTCTCTTTCTTTTAGCTGTTTCTTTTTTAGAGTATAATTTATTTTATCATTTTTTAAAGTCATTTTTTGCCTCCAATAAAGCTTTCATCTTATTATAAAGCAAACCAAATAATAATCCAAATTATAAAAAGTTATACTGTACCCAAGCAGAATATAAATAATTAATAAAAGATAAAGTTAATATAGTTTGAATAGGTGAAGTTCGATTTATTTTGCTTTTATAAAGAACTGTAAATTGCTATACATCTTATAAAATAGTATAATTAGTAAAGAAAATCTACACCTCTGAAAAGAGTGCGAAGAACAATTAGGAACTTATTAAGTACAATAAAGAACTTTAATTGTCAATTGAAACTAATTGTGAATTGAAATTTTACTTAGGTATACTTTTGATTTTCAGTTAAACTACTGGAGGATAAATAATGATTGTTTTAAGTTGTAAGAATATATGTAAAAGTTATGGGATAAATAATATTTTAAAAGATATAACATTTTCGATTAACGAAGGAGATAAAGTTGGTATAATAGGTTCAAATGGAGAAGGAAAAACAACTCTATTTAAGATACTTTCAAAAGAGCTTACTCAAGATGGTGGAGAAGTTTTTATAGATAAGAATAAGTCAGTAGGATATCTTGCTCAACATTTAGCATTAGATTCATATAACACAATTTATGATGAAATGCTACTTGTTTTTAGAGATCTCACAAATTTGGAAAATAAAATTATGAGTTTAGAAGTAAAAATGAATGAGCCGTACGATGAAAAAAATGCTTCTTATCATTCAAAGATTATAAAAGATTATGGAACAGCTCAAGACCTTTACGAAAATAGAGGCGGGTATACATATAAAGGTGAAATATCTCGTATAATTAAGGGGCTTGGATTTACTGAAAATGACTTTGATAAATTAATTTCAACCCTAAGTGGAGGACAAAAAACTAGAGTTGCTCTTTGTAAATTACTGCTTTTAAAACCAGATATACTATTACTTGATGAGCCTACTAATCATTTAGATCTACAAGCAATTGAATGGCTTGAAGAGTATTTAAAAACATATAAAGGTACTGTAATTATAATTTCACATGATAGATTTTTTTTAGACTCTGTAACAACAGCGACTTTTCAGGCGATAAATGGTCATGTGAATTGCTATAATGCACCTTATACCAAATCTTTAGAATTAATGAAAAAAGATCATGATACTAAATTAAAAGCTTATAAGCTGCAACAATCCGAAATTAAAAGGCAAGAAGCAATAATAGAAAAATTTAAATCATTCAATAGAGAAAAAAGTATTAAAGCAGCTGAAAGCAGAGAAAAATCACTTGATAAAATGGAAATTATAGATGCTCCTGATAAGGAGAAAGATGCATCTAAAATTAAATTTGAAGCTTCAGTAAAAAGCGGATATGATGTACTTCATATTGAAAATTTAGCTAAAAGTTATGTTGATAAGAAATTATTCTCTAATTTGTCTTTTGATTTAAAAAGAGGTGAGAAAATCGCATTAATAGGTGAAAATGGACGTGGTAAAACTACTCTGTTCAATATAATAATGGATAAAATCAAAAGTGATTCAGGTGTTAAAGTACTAGGTGTTAATGTTAATGTTGGATATTATGATCAAGAACAATCTAATCTTAATCTAGATAAGACAGTATTAAATGAGATATGGGATGATTTTCCTGAATTAACTACTGGTGAGCTTAGAGGATTTCTTGGTTCTTTCCTATTCAAAGGCGATGATGTATTTAAAGATATAAATAAACTAAGTGGTGGAGAAAAATGCAGAGTAAATCTTTTGAAATTAATGTTATCAAAATCAAATTTACTTCTTTTAGATGAACCAACAAACCATTTAGATATTCCTTCTAGAGAAGCACTTGAGGAATCAATATTAAGTTATGATGGTACATTGATTGTGATTTCACATGATAGATATTTTCTAAATAAGGTAATTCATAGAATATTGGAACTACAAGAAGATGGAGTTCATGAATATCTTGGAAACTATACTTACTATACTGAAAAGAAAAAAAATCCTCAGAGATTTGAAAATTATGAAAGTTTGGCTATAGGAAAAACAAAGACCCAATTTAATGAAGAAAAGAAAAAGAAAAAAGCATTAGATAAAGAATCTAAAGATAGACAAAATGAGATTAAAACTGTAGAAAATAACATAAGTGCAAATGAAGAGGTACTTAAAAAACTACAAGAAGAACTCTGTAAAGAAGAAATTTATTCAAATTCAGTTGAAAGTGAAAGAGTAAATAAAGAAATCAAAGTCATCGAAGAAATTATAGAAGACCTCTACGAACAATGGGAAGAAATTTCTAATTAATAGTCTAGGAATTAGCGATTGAAAAGAGGTATACTTATTTACCATTATTGCTAAGAAAATTCCAATGGGTTTTTGATGCACTCTGCGTAAACAAGTATGCTATTTTTTCATTGTCTGTATATGCCTTAAATTAAAGTGATTAAAATACCAAAAATAAAAAGAATATTAATAATTATAGGTACTTTTTTTGATGTAAATTAATATTTATATTTAGAGAAGTATTTTAATTTTTGGAGGACATATGCAAGATAAAAATCCTAATAGTCTTTTTGGAATAGATATAAATGAGTATACACAAGATGTTCAATTTAATATACTAGCAACAAAAATAGATTTTTTATATTTGAGGTCTTCAGGATCAGGGACTGGAAGATTTAGAGTCGATAAAAAATTTTTAGAATTTGCAACTGATAGTAGGAACTATGAAATTCCAGTTGGAGCATATCATTTTGGAGTACCATCCTATGATTTGACAGATGCTGATAGACAATGTGATGATTTTATAAATATATTGCAGGAGGGATTTGGAAATAAGGACTATGGAGATTTATTCCCAGTGCTAGATGTAGAAACACCTGTAGATAAATCAATAACTACAAAAGTATTAATTGATTGGATTGATAGATTTAGGAAAAGATTTGAAAGAAAAACTAGAAGAAGGCTTATGCTTTATACAGGAACATTTTTTATAGAAATTTATGATAACTTTTATATTCCTGGACGTGGTTATCCTCTAAAAAATATGCCATTATGGATTGCTATGTACACAAAAATTCCTAGAAATCCAAAAGTTCCACCAAATCTAGGCGGATGGACTAGATGGAGAATATGGCAGTATAGTGAAGACGCAATTGTTTCAGGAGTTGGAAATCCTGTTGATGCAAATTGGGGACCAGATAATATAGATCTATTAATTCAACCTGATATTATTGCTGGACTACAAGCAAGATTTCAAAATGGGAACATATATGTTTCTTGGAATAGAAATAGAGATATAGATTTATTAGGATACAATATTTTTGTAAATAAAGAATGGGTAGGGACTGTTGATGAAAAGTCCACAAATTATTTAATAACTAGAGATAAGTTAAATATTCAAAAGAATATACCTATAGAAGTGTCAATTGAAGCTTTTGATTATGATGGAGAAACATCAAGAATACGTTCAAAAGTAAATTTGTAGAATAAAGTCTAATGCTTATTTCAACTGTTATAATAATAACATTACTATACATATAACAGTTGGAATATGATACAATAATACCATTAATGACAATTTAATATTAATGTAAATTACTATTAATAGAATAGTTATAATTAAATATGAAACATAAGAATTATAAATTAAAAAATACTAATTCTTTGAGAGGAGAATAACTAGTGGAAAAAAGAACTGGCAAAAAAGGACAAGATTCTAGAAAAGCTTCTAATAAAAAGAGGAAGATTACGTTGGCAGTAGTAGCATTTATAGTAATCGGAGCTGCAGCACTATCTACATACGCAGTATCAATAAAAGGTATAGTTGAAAAGTGGGATGATAAAATATATTCAGGAGTAATTGTACAAGGTGTAGATCTTAGCGGTATGACTAAAGAAGAAGCCAAAAATAAGCTTACAGAGACATTTGAAACAGCCATAGGGAATAAGAAATTACCAGTATCGATAGGGGACAAACAATACGAACTTATTTATTCAGATATAATACCAAAATACGATATAGATAAAACAGTAGAAGAAGCGTATAAAGTCGGAAAAGAAAGTGGGCCTTTTCATAAATATATATCGATAAAAAATGTAGATAATAAAAAAAATGAGGATTTGTTAGGATTTTCTTATGACGAAGAAAAATTAAAGAAATATGAAGAGAAATTACAAAATGATGTTACCAGATCAGCTAAGGACGCTACAATTAGTATAGAGAATGGTAATATCTCTGTTAAAGATGAATCAGAAGGACAAACAATAATTTTAGATACATTAGACCAAAAATTAAAAGAAAGCTTAAATGGTGAACTTAATTCTACTGATAAAGTATTAGTGGATGTAGAAGCAACGAAACCAAGAGTAACTAAAGAAGATCTATTAAAAATAAAAGGTGTAATGGGGAGCTTTTCAACAAGCTACGCTACATCTGCGCCAGGAAGAAGTAATAATATAGAAATAGCGACTGGTGTGATAAATGGAACCGTGGTTATGCCAGGAGAAACATTTAGCTTTAATGATGTTGTAGGACCTAGAACAGTTGAAAGAGGTTATCAAGAAGCTGGAACATATGTAGGGAATAAAGTAGAACCTGGGATCGGCGGAGGAATATGTCAAGTATCTACTACTATTTATAGAGCAGCAATGAAAGCCAACTTAAGATCTATTGAAAGAACAAATCACTCTATGACAGTAGGGTACGCTAAACCAAGCCTTGATGCAACAGTTTCATATGGCTATTTAGATTATAAGTTTAAAAATACTTATGATTTCCCAATTTATATTCAGGGAGGTACTGCAGGTAAAGTAGTGTCTTATAATATATATGGAGATCCTAGTCTATTAGATGGGAAAACATATGATATGGTAAATGAGATTATTGAAACTATACCACCTGAAACTAAAGTAGTACCTGATAATACTTTACCAGAAGGAAAAGAAGTAAGTGAAGGTGGAAATGTGACTGGATATAAATCAAGATCATATCAAATTACTTATGAAAATGGAGTAGAAGTGAAAAGAGATATTGTATCAACAGATAATTATGCAAGTGTTGGTATGTTGGTTAGAAAAGGAACTCAGCCAGCGGCTGAAATACTGCCACCCTTACCAATACCACCAACCCTACCAACACCACCAATAACAGAGCCAGCACAATAAATTAAAGCATGTTTTCTTTAAAATGATGTTAGAATATTAAAGAAAATATGCTTTAAGTTCTTTTATCAAGCAATAAGATACCTGTAGGATGATTAGGCAATCAATATTTTGACTTGTTATAATGCATATAGTATAATTCTTAAATGAAAGTGGGCTAAATTTTTTTACAAAAATAGGAGAAGGTGAAATTTTGAATTTAAATATAGTATTATATAAACCAGAGATACCTCAAAATACAGGAAATATTGCGAGGACTTGTGTTCTTACAGATAGTAAACTGCATTTAATAAAACCATTAGGATTCGATATAAGTGATAAACAAGTTAGAAGAGCAGGATTAGATTACTGGAAAGACTTAGAATTAGAAATACATGAAAGCTATGAAGATTTTATGAATAAATACGGAGATAAAAGAATATTTCTATCAACTACTCATGAAGGAACTCATTTTGATGAAATCTCTTTCCAAGAGGGAGACTTTATAATGTTTGGAAGAGAATCTAGTGGGGTTCCAGAAGAAGTGCATAACAGACATACTGGATTTAGAATACCTATGATAAAATCAAGTACTAGAAGTTTAAATCTATCAAATACAGTAGCTATAGTAGCTTATGAAGCTTTAAGGCAAATAGGATTTCCTAATATGAAATAAATAAGAAAATGGATATGACATTGTAAAAATTGAAGAAGAATTAAATAGTATTAAATCTAAAATAAAACTTTTAATTTATTTCGATTCTTTAGACAATCTAGTTAAAGGTGGGAGGATTTCGAAAACCGCTAGTATAGTTGGTGGAATTCTTGGAATAAAACTAATAATTGAGATGAAAAATGATGTCATATCTGTAAAAGATGAAATTAGAGGAAATAAAAAATTAGCTTTATTTCTGACTTCTTATATACTTATAGTGGACTTGCAATAATAAGGCGAGAAACGGTATAATATATAGAAAGACTGATTAATTATATAATAATCATTATGAATACGTTTAACAAAACCAAGAATATAATTATAGGGGGATATTTATGAATTTGGATTATAATATGAAAATGAATCAAGAGCAGAGATTGATATTAACTCAAAATATGCAACAATCTATAAAGCTTTTGCAAATGTCTCTCCATGATTTAAGAGAACATATTGACAATGAATATTCAGAAAATCCTGTTTTAGAGATAGATGAGGAGATATCTTCATATGACGATACTCAAATCAATGAAGAAATGAATATAGAAGAGAGATATGATCATAAAAAAATAGTTGAAGAACTATATTCTGATAATTATAAAGATAGATCAGAAAGAGCTTACTCTGGTGAAGGGGAAACTTCACCACTGAATTTTATCGAAAAAAAGAAGTCATTGAAAGAGTATTTACAAGAACAATTAATTGAAGTTAATGTGGATCAGAATACTGCAAGTATATGCAACTATATTATTGAATCATTAGATTCTAGAGGATATTTAGAAATATCAATAGAAGAACTTGCAGCGGAATTAAATATATCTGAAGGATTAGTAGGTAAAGCTCTAGACGTAGTTCAATCATTGGAACCATATGGTATAGGAGCTAGAAATATCAAAGAATGCCTACTTATTCAGAGCTTAAAATTAAATATTTTAGATAATATAATAGAGAAAATGATTTTAGATCACTTAGAAAATATTGCAGAAAATAAATATGAAATAGTTGGGAAAAGTCTTAATATATCACCAAGAGAAGCTCAAAGATATGGAGATTTAATTAAAAAATTAGAACCAAAGCCATCTAGGGGATTTTATACAGGAGAAGAAGTTAATTATATAATTCCAGATGCTGAAATAAAAAATATAGCCGGTGAGTTTTTTATATTAATGAATGAAAGTGTTTTACCTAGACTCATGATAAATAAAACGTATAAAGACGTTTTACAAAATAACCAAGATGCAGAAACAAATGCGTATGTTAAAGATAAAATTAATCAAGCACTATTTTTAATTAAATCAATAGAACAAAGAAAAAATACACTACATAAGGTTTTAGAATGTGTGTTGGATAAACAAAAGGATTTTTTTATTTCTGGTAAGAAACACATAAAAGCCTTGACATTAAAGGAAGTTGCAGAAATAATTAAAGTTCATGAATCTACTGTGAGTAGGGCGATTAAGGATAAATATGTATTAACAAGTTATGGTACTATAAAAATAAAAGATCTATTTGCAAGTGGGCTATATTCAAACAACAATGATGATGATATGGCGACTATAAAAATAAAGAATGAAATAAAGATAATAATAAATGAAGAAAATAAATCTAAACCTCTTTCAGATCAAATAATAAGTTCTATGTTAGCAGAAAAAAATATGAATATTTCGCGTAGAACAGTTGCTAAATATAGAGATGAGCTAAGGATTAAACCTTCTTCTATGAGAAAAAGACTATAGAGATTTGTCAATTAATCAAGGCATTTTTATTAGAGTTTCTTATTACTTTTTTAAATATTATAAAAAAATTTCATTAAAAGTCTTTAAAATTTCTACAAGGTGTTCTATAATAATAGATGTGGGACATAATAACATGGCGTGGGATAAATAGTGACCAAAGGAGTGCTTGAGTTGCAGGAAATATTAGAATTACAAAAAAAGATAGTTCCTGAGCTTGTAAATACATTAGAAAAAAGGTATAACGTACTCAGAACAATCTGTCACAATCAACCTATAGGAAGAAGAGTTCTCGCTAATATGTTAAATGTTGGTGAAAGAACAGTTAGAACTGAAATAGGTTTTTTAAAAGAACAAGGATTAATAGAGATAAATACTTCAGGTATGACAGTTACAAGTAGTGGAATAGAAATCATAGAAAAATTGAATGATTTTATTCATGAAATAAAAGGACTTTCAGAAGTTGAAGAGAAAATACAATCTTTGCTTAATTTAAAAAAAGTAATAATAGTCCCAGGCGATGTAGAAGAGAACCCCTCAGTATTAAAAGATTTAGGAAAAGCATGTGCCAATTATGTAAAAGATGTTTTAGAAGATAATTTTATTATAGCTTTAACAGGAGGAAGTACATTAAGAGAAGTCGTAGACGGATTTCCTAAAATAACAAATTTATCGAGAATACAAGTAGTACCGGCAAGAGGTGGCATGGGTAAAAAGGTTGAATCTCAAGCTAATACGTTAGCTGCTAGCTTGGCTAAAAAGCTAAATGGTACTTATAAAATGCTTCATATTTCAGAAAATTTAAGTTTGGATATAATAGATACCTTGCTTAAAGAAGAGGCAGTCAAAGCGGTTATAGATACTATACATAAAGCAGATGTATTGATTTACGGTATAGGTAATGCTATGCAGATGGCTAGAAAAAGAGGAATTCCGCAGCAGGAAATAGATAATCTAATAAATAATGGAGCTGTAGGAGAAGCATTTGGATGTTATTTTAACAAAGACTCCGAGATAATATCAGAAACCACCGCAATAGGAATAAAAATAAAAGAAGCAAGAAAAATAAAAATACATATTGCAGTAGCAGGTGGGAAGAATAAAGTGGAGTCAATAATATCAACTGAATTGAATGATAAGGACGGTGTATTAGTTACAGATGAGGCAGCAGCCGAAGGAATACTAAGTCTGATAGAGAGTAAGATTCAGTTATTGAATTAGTTTGTAAAATTTATTTTTATAAAAATAAAGAAAAGTATATTAGGAGGTAATTGTAAATGGTAAACGTAGCAATTAATGGTTTTGGAAGAATAGGAAGATTGGCTTTAAGATTAATGATTAAGAACCCTGAATTTAATGTGGTTGCAATCAATGATTTAACAGATGCTAAAATGTTAGCTCACTTATTTAAATATGATTCAGCTCAAGGAAGATTCGATGGAAAAATCGAAGTTAAAGAAGGAGCTTTCGTAGTAGACGGAAAGGAAATCAAAGTTACTGCAGATTCTAACCCAGCAAACTTACCTTGGGGAGAATTAAAAATAGATATCGTTTTAGAATGTACTGGATTCTTTGCTTCAAAAGAAAAAGCTTCAGCTCATATTAAAGCAGGTGCTAAAAGAGTTGTTATTTCAGCTCCAGCAGGAAATGATTTACCAACAGTAGTTTACAATGTAAATCAACAAATATTAAAAGCAGGAGATACAGTTATATCAGGTGCGTCATGTACTACTAACTGTTTAGCTCCAATGGTTAAAGTATTGAATGATAGTTTTGTATTACAAAAAGGTTTCATGACTACAATTCATGCTTATACTAATGACCAAAACACTTTAGATGCTCCACATAAAAACGGAGATTTAAGAAGAGCTAGAGCAGCTGCAGCTTCAATTATCCCTAATTCAACTGGTGCTGCTAAAGCTATTGCTTTAGTTATCCCAGAATTAGCTGGAAAATTAGATGGTAATGCTCAAAGAGTTCCAGTAATAACTGGTTCATTAACTGAATTAGTTTGTACATTAGGAAAGAAAGTAACAGTAGATGAAATCAATGCTGCTATGGAAGCTTCTGCTAATGAATCATTCGGTTATACTGAAGACCCAATAGTTTCTTCAGATGTTATCGGAATCAGCTTCGGATCATTATTCGATGCAACTCAAACTAAAGTTATGGAAGTTAATGGAGAACAATTAGTTAAAGTAGCTTCATGGTACGATAACGAAATGTCATATACTAACCAATTAATTAGAACTTTAGGATACTTCGCTAACTTAAAATAATTTCAAACTAAATAAACATATAAACATAATTGCGCAAATTTATGTTAAAAGTAATAAGTCTGGTTTTGTAGTATAAGGCTATAAGGCCAGACTTATTTAAAATATCTACAAAATAAAATTTTTCAAAGTAGAATTTACTTGAACTTGTTTATAATATTAATGGATTTAGGAAGAATTATAATATAGAATATTTGAAAAGACAAAAATAAATTTTTGAGGTGAGTTTTAATGGATTTTAATAAAAAGACAATTGAAGATATAGATGTAAGCGGAAAGAAAGTTTTAGTTAGATGTGACTTTAATGTACCATTAAAAGATGGTGCTATAACTGATGAAAACAGATTAGCTGGAGCACTTCCAACAATAGAATATTTAGTTAAACACAATGCAAAGATTATTCTTTGTTCACATCTAGGAAAAGATGCTTCAAAATCATTAGCACCAGTAGCTATAAGATTAAGTGAAATGCTAGGTAAAGAAGTTCTTTTTGCTAAAGATGAAGAAGTTGTTGGTGAAAACGCTAAAAAGGCTGTTGCGAATATGAAAGATGGAGATATAGTATTATTAGAAAATACTAGATTTAGAAAAGAAGAAACAAAAAATATTGATACATTCTCTAAAGAACTAGCCTCATTAGCTGATATATTTGTTAATGATGCATTTGGAACAGCTCATAGAGCTCACTGTTCAACAGTTGGAGTAACTGATTACATTGATACTGCTGTATGTGGATTTTTAATTCAAAAAGAATTAAAATTCTTAGGAAATGCAATTGAAAGTCCAGTGAAACCTTTTGTTGCTATCTTAGGTGGAGCAAAAGTTTCTGATAAAATTGCTGTAATCAATAATCTTTTAGATAAAGTTAACACAATTATAATCGGTGGTGGAATGGCTTATACATTCTTAAAAGCTCAAGGATATGAAATCGGAACTTCTTTAGTTGAAGAAGACAGACTTGACTATGCTAAAGAGATGATCACAAAAGCTAAAGAAAAGGGTGTTGAGTTCTTATTACCAGTAGATCACAGAGTTGCTGCAGAGTTTAAGGATATTGAAGCTGTAGTTACAGGAGATCAAAATATTCCAGTTGGAAGCATGGGACTAGATATCGGACCAAAGACAGAAATTTTATATGCCGATGCTATTAAAGATGCTAAGACTGTAATCTGGAATGGACCAATGGGAGTGTTCGAATTCGAAAATTACAATAAGGGAACAATTGCAGTAGCTAAGGCTATGGCAGATGCAGATGCTACTACTATAATCGGTGGTGGAGATTCAGCAGCAGCAGTTAATATATTAGGGTTTGGAGATAAGATGACTCATATCTCAACTGGTGGTGGAGCATCGCTTGAATTCTTAGAAGGTAAAGTATTACCAGGAATTGCTGCATTAAACAATAAATAGTAGCAACTGAGATTAGATTATAATATTTAATTTCAAAACATTAATAAAAGTATACCTAATCATATAAAAGATTAGAATACTAATTACTAAAAATATAATTAAATAAATTATTCAATTAGTATGTAAAAATGATTCCTTAAAATTTATAAGAAACTTTCGGCCGGGAGATTCTTATAAAAAATTTAATAATGAGGTGTATATAATGAGAAAAGCAATTATTGCAGGAAACTGGAAGATGAATAAAACTGTAACTGAAGCAGTCAAAATGGTAGAAGAATTAAAATTATTAGTTAAGAATGCTAAATGTGACATAGTTGTATGTCCTACGTTTGTATGTTTAGATGCTGTAAAAAAAGCTGTAGCTAACTCAAACATAAAGGTTGCTGCACAAAATATGCATTTTGAAGAAAATGGAGCCTTCACAGGAGAAGTTTCTCCAGGTATGCTAGAAGCTATGAAAATTGACTATGTTGTTTTAGGTCACAGTGAAAGAAGACAATACTTTAACGAAACTGATGAAGCATTAAACAAAAAAGTTAAAAAAGCTTTTGAACATAATATAACTCCAATTCTTTGTTGTGGAGAAACTTTAGAACAAAGAGAAAATGGAACTACTAATAAAGTTATCGGAGCTCAAATAAAAGTTGATATAGCTGGGTTAACTAATGAACAAGCAGAAAAACTTGTTATCGCTTACGAACCAATATGGGCAATCGGAACAGGTAAAACTGCTAGTGATGAACAAGCAAATGAAACAATTAAGGCAATAAGAGCTATAGTTACTGAAATGTATGGATCAGAAGTTGCTGAAAAAGTAAGAATCCAATATGGTGGTTCAGTTAAACCAAACACAATAAAGGCTCAGATGGAGATGTCTGATATAGACGGAGCATTAGTTGGTGGAGCTAGTTTAGCTGCTACTGATTTTGCTGCAATAATTAACTACTAAGATACTTAAATCTAAAGCTATGAACTTTTTTTGTTCATAGCTTTTTATTTATGGATAAATAAAATATTTATATATTAATTTTAAAGGACATACTTTCTAGTTGTAGCCTTTATAAGTTGCAATAAGTGTAAAAAAATAATATAATTTAAATTATAAATAGTATATAGAGTAAATTATAATATTTAATATATTATAATTTTTAGTAAAGATATGTGGAGGTATGAAAAATGACAAAAAAACCAGTTATGTTAATGATACTAGATGGTTTCGGAATTGCACCAAAATCAGAAGGAAATGCTGTAACTTTAGCAAAAAAGCCAAATTTAGATAAATTATTTGAAAAATATCCTAGTTCGCAGCTACAAGCTAGTGGATTAGAAGTTGGATTACCAGAAGGACAAATGGGAAATTCAGAAGTTGGGCATTTAAATATTGGATCAGGCAGAGTAGTATATCAAGAATTAACTAGAATTACTAAGGCTATTTCAGATGGAGATTTTTTTGAAAATGAAGCTCTTAAAATTGCCATGAGTAATGCTAAAGAAAATAAATCAGATCTTCATCTAATTGGACTTTTATCAGATGGTGGAGTCCACTCACATATTGATCATTTAAGAGGACTTTTAGAATTTGCTAAAAAAGAAGGCGTTTCAAATGTTTACGTCCATGCATTTATGGATGGCAGAGATGTATCACCTTCATCAGGAAAAGAATTTATAGAAAAGACTGAAAAGATAATGTCTGAAGTCGGAATAGGTAAAATAGCTACAATAAGTGGTAGATATTATGCTATGGATAGAGATAATAGATGGGAAAGAGTAGAACTTGCATATAATGCATTAGTCTTAGGTAAAGGTGAAACTGCAAATACTGCAGTAGAAGCGATTGAAAAGTCATATCATGATAATAAAACTGATGAATTCGTATTACCAACAGTAATAACTGAAGGCGTTAATCCAGTTGCTAAGATTAAGAACAAAGATTCAGTTATATTTTTTAATTTTAGACCAGATAGAGCTAGAGAAATAACTAGAGCTATTAACGATAAGGAATTTGCTGGATTTAAGAGAGAAACGTTAAATCTTACATTTGTATCAATGACTCAATATGATAGAACTTTGGAAAGAGTAATTGTTGCATATAGTCCACAAACTTTAGCTAATACCCTTGGGGAATATGTAAGCAGTAAGGGATTAAAGCAATTAAGAATTGCTGAAACTGAAAAATATGCACATGTTACTTTTTTCTTTAATGGTGGAGTAGAAAAAGAAAATCCTGGTGAAGATAGAAAAGTAATTCCTTCACCAAAAGTTGCAACTTATGACTTGAAACCAGAAATGAGTGCGTATGAAGTTACTGATGAATTGTTAAGTAGATTAGATAGTGATATATATGATATGATAATTTTAAACTTTGCTAATCCAGATATGGTTGGTCATACTGGAATTGTTCAAGCTGCCATTAAAGCAATTGAAGCAGTTGATGAGTGTGTAGGAAAAATTATAAATAAAGTTTTGGAGAAAGACGGAAATGTATTTGTTACTGCAGACCATGGAAATGCAGAGATTATGATAGATTTCTCAACAGGAAATCCATTTACAGCTCATACTACAGATCCAGTACCATTTGTTTGGGTATCAAACCACACAGAAAATAAGAAATTAAAATGTGGAAAACTTGCTGATATTGCTCCAACAATGTTAAATCAACTGGGACTCGAAGCACCAGTTGAGATGACTGGAGAAAATTTAGTTATAGATAAATAAGCTTAAATTTATTATTATTATTGCCTCAAAACAATTATATATTGTTTTGAGGCAATTTTTATTTGATTTTAAGACAGACTTTTTTGAAGGAGATATCTCAAAAGAATAATATTAATAGAGTTTTGAGTAAGTAGTTAAGGCATAAAGCACATCTTAAATTAATATATTTATAAAAAAGGTTTAGGATTGATGATATGAAAAAAAAATTTGCATATTCTGCTGATTTTGATGAAAGCACAGAAAAATTATTTAGAGAGGCCAATTATCTCGGTCAGGGAAATAATGGCGTGGTTTATGAATTACCAAATAAAAAAGCTATAAAAATATTTTTAAGAAAAAAAGTATGTACCGATGAAGGAACAATCCTTTCTAGAACAAATGGATCAAAATATTTTCCTTATTTATATAAAAAAGGAAAACTATATGTCATAAGAGATCTGGTAGATGGAAAAAGGCTTGATAAATATATACAGCAAAATGGATTAAGTGAAAGACTAATAAAAAATATATACGAATTATTATTAGAATTCAGAAAACTTAAATTCAAAAAATTAGATATTAGATGTAAAGATGTTTATGTATCAGATAATGAGAAAATTATGATAATAGATCCTAAAAAAGCTTATACTAGAAAAGTTGACTATCCAAGGCATTTAATGAAAGGATTAAATAAAATTGGAGTATTAGAAGAATTTTTTATAGGAATAAAAGAAATAGATTCAAAGAAAGCAATATCATGGGAGCTAAAGTTTAAAAGATATTGCGAAGCTGAACAATTATCAATACCAGAATAATAAAATAGCAATTATATATATTATCTTTATTATTAGAATGAATTCTATCTTATTATATTAAATAGGATGAATATTTCCTAAATGATTAACTAATAATATTACGAAAAGCGAAAAAAAGCTTTTCAATTCGAAGTTTATGTATTAGAATTATATTGAAAAGAATTCTCAATATAATTCTAAAATGAGGAGGTAATATTAAATGAAAAATTATTTAGAAATTTTAGACGTAGTTGCAAGACAAATTATGGACTCGAGGTGTTTTCCTACAGTAGAGGTAGAGGTATACTTAGAAGATGGAACTATAGGAAGAGCAGCAGTACCATCAGGTGCATCAACAGGAATGTATGAAGCTGTAGAACTAAGAGATGGGGATAAAGATAAGTTTTTAGGAAAAGGTGTCTTAAATGCAGTTAAGAATGTAAATGATATTATTGCAGAAGAATTAATTGGCTGTAATGTATTTGAACAAACTTATATTGATAAGATGCTTATTGAATTAGATGGTACCAACAACAAAGCAAAATTAGGAGCAAATGCTATTTTAGGTGTATCGTTAGCTGTGGCACGTGCTGCTGCAAATGCTTTAGAGATACCATTATATAGATACATAGGTGGTATAAATGCAAAAGTGTTACCAGTTCCTATGATGAATATATTAAATGGAGGATCACATGCTGATAATTCTGTAGATTTACAAGAATTTATGATTATGCCAGTTGGAGCACCAACTTTTAGCGAAGCTTTAAGAATGTGTGCTGAAGTTTATCATACATTAAAGAAAATTCTAAAAGATAAAGGATATTCAACTAGTATTGGTGACGAAGGTGGATTTGCTCCAAATTTAAAGTCGAATTCAGAAGCACTTGATCTTATAGTTGAAGCAATAGGAAAAGCTGGATATAAAGCTGGAGAAGAAATTTTTATTGCACTTGATCCAGCTTCATCAGAATATTATAAAGATGGTAAGTATGTATTAGAAAATGAAGGAAAAACATTAACATCAGCAGAAATGGTTGATTTCTTCGAAGAATGGGTTAATAAATATCCAATTATTTCAATAGAGGACGGAATGGCAGAAGAAGATTGGGATGGATGGAAATTAATGACTGAAAGATTAGGGAATAGAATTCAATTAGTTGGTGATGATTTATTTGTTACTAATACTGAAAGACTTGAAAAAGGTATTAAACTTGGGGTAGGTAACTCAATCCTTATTAAGTTAAATCAGATAGGTACATTAACAGAAACTCTAAATGCTATAGAAATGGCTAATAGAGCTGGATATACAGCAATTGTTTCACATAGATCAGGCGAAACAGAAGATACAACAATAGCTGATTTAGTTGTAGCTGTAAATGCAGGTCAAATAAAGACCGGTGCACCAGCTAGATCTGAAAGAGTTGCAAAATATAATCAATTATTAAGAATAGAAGAAGAATTAGATGAGATAGCAGAGTACAGAGGTAAAAAAACTTTCTTTAATATAAAATAATTTTGAATTTGAAAAATAATAAATATCAAATTTGATAATCTAAGAGGCTGTTACAAAATAGAAATTTAATTTCTATTTTGTAACAGCCCTCTTTATATTTGATAAAATGTTATGCTAATATATAAAGTTGTAATGAATCGATAAATGTGATAATATTTAAAATGTATATTATTGATCATTAATAGGAGGTGTTACCTATGCAAAATATATTATTAGTCCTAGAAGTTATATTTGGATGCCTTGTTGTTTTAACAGTTTTTATGCAACCAAGTAAATCCGATGCCTTAAGTGGTTTAATACAAGGAAGTACACAAGATACATTCTTTTCAAAAAATAAGTCAAGAACTAAAGAAGTTGTTCTTGTAAGATTAACAGTTATGTTTATGGCACTTTTTGCAATAAATACAATTTTATTAAACATAATAAAATAATAGACTTGAGCTACTTTATTTTAAGTAGCCTTTTATTATTTATAGCATTAAGGAACATTCAAAAAATCAAATATATGTAGTTACTAATATCAAATAATGAAATCACATATAAAAATTTAAATTGACAAGTTCAGAATATGATGATATTATCTATACAAAACCTATAAGAATACTTAAATTTATGCTCACTAGAAAACTAGAGGCGTTAAATAAAATTAATATAATTTTATTTAACGCCTCTTTTTTATATAAATACAAGTAAACATATAGGAATAAAAGAAAATAGGGGGCGCTATAGTTTGAAAAGATTAAAATTTATCAAAATTATTACAGGAATTATAATTACGGGATTAGTATTTACTGGGTGTAAATCAAATGCTAGCACAAGTAATGAAAGTACTTCAAATGTCAAAAAAATTGTGGTTGGAACAGGAAATGGTTATAAACCATACTGCTATTTAGATGAACAAAATAATCCGGCAGGTTTTGATGTTGAGCTATTAAAAGAAATTGACAAGAGACTTCCACAATATGAATTTGAATATCAAACAAGTGAATTTAAGAATGTATTGTTAAGTTTAGATGCAAAAAAGATAGATATAGCAGCCCATGAATATGAAAGAAATCCTGAAAGGGAAGAAAAATACCTTTATGGTAAAGAAGGTTATGTAGATTATTCGCTAAAAATAGCTGTCAAAAAAGGTAGAACAGATATAAAAACTATTGATGATTTAAAAGGAAAAAATGTAACAGTTAGTCAAGGAGGCAATAGTGCTTATATTATGGAGCAATACAATAAAAAGAATGATAATGCTGTTAAATTAGTTTATGGTTCAGATGATACTATACAGTACAACGATGTAGCTACTGGTAGAGCAGATGCAATTCTTTTAACTAAAAGTGATTTGAATTTAAGAAACCAATCATATGGAGAGCAGTTAGAATTTGTAAAAGATTCGGCTCCAGTAAATGTATCATATGCATATTTCATTTTTGGCAAGGAGAATACACAATTGCAAGAAGATGTAGATGGTGCATTAAAGTCAATGAAGGAAGATGGAACAGTAGTTAAGCTTTCAAAAGAGATCTTAGGTGATGATTATACAAAGAGTGAATAGATTTAAATTTATGAATTAATTAAGAAGATGAAGGGGAATTAAATGGGAAAATTATTTGATTTTAAATTAGTGTTTGAATATTTACCATCACTTTTAACTCGCATTCATATTACTTTACTCATGGTACTATTGGCAACAATAGTAGGCTTACTTTTGGGTACATTTATAGCTTTAGTTAGAATTCATAAGATTCCAGTTATTAATCAATTATCTATAATGTATATATCATTTATTAGAGGAACGCCAATAATTGTACAATTATTTATAGTTTATTACGGACTTCCACAATTATTAATAGTAATAGGTATTAACATTAATAGATGGGATAAATTGAATTTTGTATTAATTACTTATGCACTTAATAGTGTAGCATTCATGGCTGAAATAATAAGAGGAGCTATTTTAAGTGTACCAATTGGTCAAACTGAAGCTGCTTATTCTATAAGTATGACGAGATGGCAAACATTTTATCGCATAATAGTACCTCAAGCAACAATTATTGCTTTGCCAAGTATAGGAACCTGTATAGTAGGACTTCTTCAAGATTCATCATTAGCTTTCACTCTTGGCGTTATCGACGTGATGGGACAAGCACAGGCTATTGGAAGTAGGAGTTTACACAAATTCGAAGGATATGTAGGTGCCGCAATAATTTTTATAGTTTTAAGTATTTTATTAGAAAGAGTATTTTCTATAATTGAAAAAAAGGTTACATTTGAAAAAATAATTGAAGATCGTGGGTGAATTTATGAAATTTGATATAGTATTTATGTTTACTGCATTAAAAGAAGCACTAAAGTACACCCCAATTACATTAATTTTAGCTATTGTACCTTTAATTGTTGGAATATTTATAGGAACGCTTGTTGCAGTAGGAAGACTATTTAAAATTAAGATACTAGCAAGAGTATTACAAATTTTGGTGGTAACTATTAAGGGAATACCATTAGTACTTCAAATTATAATTATTAATTTTGCAGTTATCCAACCTGTTGACTTTTTATCAGAAAAACTTAAATGGTCATTTGCTTCAAAGGATATAGATAGAATATATATAGTGATAATAGCTATGTCTATCTTTTCAGTGGTAAATATATCAGAGACAATACGTGGTGCACTTATATCAGTGGATAAAGGTCAGTATGAAGCTGCTTATTCAGTTGGTTTAAGTAAAACACAGGCATTAAGGAGAATTATATTACCTCAGGCTCTTCCTGTAGCTGTACCATCTCTATGTAATAATTTTATAGGTCTTATTAAAGGATCATCATTAGCATTTGTAATTTCTGTAACAGATCTCATGAATGGAGCTTTAATAACTGCCACATCAAATTACAGATATTTAGAAGCTTACGTAGCATCAGCTATAGTTTATTGGGTCATTTGTATTGTTATTGAAAAATCTTCAGTTATATTAGAGAAACATCTTAAAGTATACAAAAGGGAGGAAGTATTTTGATTGAGATAAAAGGGATACACAAGGCTTTTGGTAAAAATGAAGTTTTAAAAGGTGTTGATATAAAAGTCGATAAAGGGGAAGTCGTAGTAATATTAGGACCTAGTGGTTCTGGAAAGACTACTCTTTTAAGATGTATTAACTTTTTAGAAAATGCAGATGATGGTGAGATAACTATAGGAAAAACTAATGTTAAATTTAAGCATGCAACTAAGAAAGATATATTAGGGATAAGAAAACAGACAGCTATGGTATTTCAAAATTATAATCTTTTTAATAATAAGACAGTTATTGAAAATGTTATGGAAGGATTAGTTACCGCGAGGAAGATACCTAAGATCGAAGCAAAGGAAATAAGCAGAAAAGTACTTGATAAAGTAGGTCTGACAGATAAATATGATTTTTATCCATCGCAGATTTCGGGAGGACAACAACAGCGTGTTGGAATAGCTCGTGCTCTTGCATTAAATCCAGAGGTCATTCTTTTTGATGAACCAACATCAGCATTAGATCCTGAACTTGTAGGAGAAGTACTTTCAGTAATGAAAAAAGTGGCAAAAGAAGGTATTACTATGATTGTAGTAACACATGAGATGTCTTTTGCATCTGAGATAGCAAGTAAAGTAATCTTTATGGATGGGGGAGTGGTAGTAGAAGAAGGTTCACCGAAAGAAATATTCTCAAGACCAAAAGAAGAAAGAACTAAACAGTTCTTAAAGCGAATAATACCAGATTGGGATTATACAATTTAATCAAAGTAAGGAGTGAGATAAATGGCCATTTTAGTAGATAGGAAACGTGAAGACAGAAAATATGCACTTACAGGTGGTGGTGCCTGCAGCAATGCTCTTTTAGGAAATTTCAAAAAAAGATGTTTAAAAAATGCAGAAAGAAGTTTTGCACAAACTACGCAATGTCAAGAGATAAATAGTATTCAAGCACTGCTATCCATGGAAGATGCGGCATTTGTAGTACATGCTCCAAATGGTTGTGTAGGGTGTGTATCATTTATGAATGATGGATTTAAAGTAGGTCAATATCATCGGGGTATTCAGAATATTAGAAACGCTAGATATATTGTCACTAGTTTAGATGAAAAAGATATTGTTTTTGGAGGTGAAGAAAAGCTAACGAAAGCAGTTCTTGATTTAAATTCAAGATATAATCCCAATATAATATTCATATTTGCTTCATGTGCATCAGGAATAATTGGTGATGATATTGATTCGGTAGCAATAAATTTAGAAAATCAAATAGATGCTATTGTAGTTCCAATACATTGCGAAGGATTTAAATCAAAAGTTCCTGCGACAGGCTTTGATACAGTTTTTAATTCAATAATAAAATATGTATTAAAAGGTGATAAACCAGAAAAAGAAAAAGGTTTAATAAATGTTTTTGCAACTACATCTATAGGATATGAGGATCAGCTTGAAATAGAAAAATTATTAGACGTATTTGGACTACATGTAAATTATATTCCTTTTTACTCAAGTGTTGAAAAACTTAGAAAAATAGTAAAAGCAGAATATTCAGTAGCTATATGTCAAGTATTTGCAGATGAATTTATGGAATACTTAAAGAACGAGTATGACATTCCTTATTCTATAACTGGAATGCCAATAGGAATAAGAAGCACTGATGAATGGTTTTTATCTGTAGCAAAATTAGTTGGGAAAGAAGAAATTGCTCTCAAATATATTGAAGAGCAACATAAAAAAGTTCTTCCAGAAATAACCAAAATAAGAAAGCTTACTGAAGGTAAAAAGGTATTTATATGTGCAGGAACAGGAAGAGGGATTGCAGCAGCAAGTCTAATAGAAGACTTTGGAATGAAACTTATTGGTATACAAACTCCTACATATGAGGAAGCTTTTATAGAAAGCTTTGATGAATTACAAAAAATTCATGGAGGAGATTTTATTATTGATATAGCTAATATGCAGCCTTTTGAACAGGTTAATCTTGTTAATAGATTAAAACCTGACTTTTTCCTTGGAATGTCTAACTGGGTATCAAAACTTGGAATTCCATCAACTCATATTTTAGAATCTAAGAGATCAACCTTTGGCTACAATGGTCTTATATATTTAGGAAAAAAAATTGAAAATTCAATTGAAAATCCAAGTTTTAATATTAAGTTGTCTCAGCATAAAAAACTTCCATACAAGAAAGCCTGGTATGAAGAAAATGCATTTAAATATTTAAAGGAAAGGGTGTAAACTAATGAAAAATTATGTGGAGAATCCAAGATCTTTGTGTGCACTTAATGGTGCTTTAGGTGTTTTTTCAGCATTAGGTAAAACTATTCCTATTCTTCATGCAGGACCAGGATGTGGACTTCAAGCTTCTCAACAGGGGATGAAATCAGGATACGTGGGTGGAGGAACCGGATGCCCAAGCTCTAATATGTTTGAAAAAGAAGTTGTTTTTGGTGGGATTGATAGATTAAGCGAAACAATAGAAGGAACCTTGGAAGTAATGGAAGGTGATTTATATGCTGTTCTTACAGGCTGCACTTCAGGGATTATAGGTGATGATGTAGAAAATTTAGTCGAAGAATTTAAATCAAAGGATATTCAAATAGCTTATATTGAAACATCTGGCTTTAAAGGTGATTCTTATTTTGGATATGAAGTTTCATTAACAGAAATAGTAAAGCAATTTGCTAAGAAGAGTACTGAAAAAGAAGCTAAGACAGTAAATATCTTTGGAATAGTACCAACACAGGATATAACATGGAAGGGAAATCTTGAAGAAATTACAAGAATACTAAAAAAACTTGGATTAAAGGTAAATACATTTTTTACTGAAAATCAAGGTATAGAAAATATAAAAGCATCTTCAAAAGCAGCATTAAATATAGTATTTTCTCCATGGCTTTTAAAAGAATTAGCAGAGGTTTATAAAAATGAATTTGATATCAATACTTTTAGATATGAAGGACTTCCAATTGGTCCTACGGCTACATCAGATTTTATGAGAAGATTAGCTAATCATATTTCAATAGATGAGGAGCTTGTTTTAAGTGTAATTAAAGAAGAAGAGGATTATGTTTATAGTTACTATGAATATATAAATACAATGATAAAAACGTATCGTTTTGTAGTTGTAGGTGAATCCAATGTAGTGTTAGGACTTAATAGATTTTTAGTTAATGACTATGGGCAAATTCCTTTAATATCAATAATAACAGATGATGTACCGAAGGAAAATAGAGAGAAAATAGAAAACGAGTTAAATAACTTAGAATATGCAAGAAAACCTAAAATAATTTTTGAAAATGATAAATGGAAAATAAGTGAGATTATAAGAGAAGCACAAGATGAAGCAACATTAATTTTAGGAAGCAGCTTTGAAAAAGAGATAGGAATTGAACTTGATGTTGTTACAATTGTAGTTTCTACGCCTTCAACAGAATCACTTATTCTTAATAAAGGCTATGCTGGATATAGAGGATGCTTAACATTCTTAGAAGATTTATATGATAATAATTAATTTTAATAGAAAAGAGTATGTATAAGTAAACTAGAATTATAAATTCAATTTTAATATGAAAGAAGGATAAATATGAGTGAAGCAATAAGTGTTCGTTATCCTGTAATAAAAGAAAAAGTAGAAAATGGAGAATTTGAAAAATCAGCAATTTATGTTGTTAAGGGGAAAGCTATAAAATTAGCTGACTATACACAATTACCTAGAGAACAACTAATAAATCTATAACAATAAAAGCATAAAGCTAATATTCTGAAGAATATATATTCTAAACAATATTACCATATATATTCTTCAGAATAGGCACTGAAAATGTGTTGTTAGAGGATGTTGTTATAAAATTTAACTAGCGAAACACGTTTATTTCTCATATTAAAATAATTAAAATGTAGGAGGGAATTATAAGTGGATATTAATTTTAAAATATCAGCAGTAGGAACAAGAGAAAATCGTTTGGGTTCTATTACAGGATACAATGGTGATCTTCATGATATTGTCGAAAAATCAAAATGTGGAACATTAAAAAATAAAGAGAGATGTTTTAGTCAATCAAGCACATGCAATGCTAGTTGTGCATTAGGTCAAATATCGGGTATAAGAGATGTAGCAATTATAAACCATGCACCATCAGGCTGTACATCAATGGCATCTGGGGTAACAGTCAGTAATAATCAGTTAGCAACAAAAAGAGGTATTGAAAATGCGACAGTATTTGTAGGAACGGATATGAATGAAAATGATACTGTATTTGGAGCAACTGGTAGCCTTAAGGAAATAATATTAGAAACTTATAACAGGTATAAACCAAAGGCGATTTTTGTAGGAACATCCTGCGTATCTGGTATTATAGGTGAAGATATTGATAGTGTAATTCAAGATGTGAAAAAGGAGATACCTGTGGAAATACCAATTGCAGCTATTCATTGTGAAGGATTCAGATCAAGAATATGGGCAACAGGATTTGATGCTTCAGATCATGCTGTGCTTACTAGTATAGTAAAACCAGCAGAAAAAAAGAATAATAAAATTAATTTCAAGAATTTCTATGAGAGTGCAAGGGAGGAAATAACTGAAATATTTGCAAATTTTGGAGTTGAACCACTTTTTCTTTATCAAAACTCAACTATTGAGGAACTTTCACATCTTTCTGAATCGCTTGCAACAGTAAGTATATGTGGCGTGTTAGGAACATATCTTGGAAATGGATTAGAGCAAAAATATGGTGTTCCTTTTGTAAAAACAATAAATCCATTAGGTGTTGTAGGTTTTGAAACATGGCTTAGAGGTATAGGTAGTGTTATAAGTAAACAGGCAGAAGTTGAAGATTATATTGAAAAAGAAAGATTGAAATATTTACCTAAAATAGAAGAGGTCAAGAAACAATTGAAAGGATTAAGAGCTGTACTTGGTATGGGCCCAGGATATACATATGAGGTATCCCGTGTTCTTCAAGAATTAGGTATCGAAGTAGTTTGGGCAGCATCTTGGCATCATGATAAAAAACATGATGATAATGAACTTCCAGCACCACTTAAATATTTAGAAGAGAATTCACCATACAACTTTAAAGTTAGTGTAGCAGATCAGCAGAATTATGAAATTTTAAATATTCTAAATCATTATAAGCCTGATATATATTTTTCGCGTCATCCAGGAACAACTGTATGGGCAATAAAACAAGGATCTGCTGCATTATGTGTAAATGATGAATACATGATATTTGGCTATAAGGGAACTCTAGATTTTGCATATACAGTGTTAGATACAGTAAAAAATAGAAGCTTTGAAAAGAATCTAGCGGCTAGAGTTAAACTTCCTTATACAGAGTGGTGGTACAAACAAGATAATGCAACATTCTTTAAAGAGGAGGCAAAATAAGATGGCAAAGATATTAGATCAACCAAGATATAAATGTGCGCTCACAGCTATGCAGACAATACAATCAATAGAAGGAGCTATACCTATTTTACATTCAGGTCCTGGCTGTGGTGCAAAGCTTGCAGGCGGATCAGGAAGTTCAGGACATTTTTCATACAATATATTCCCTTGTACAAATATAAGTGAAAAAGAAGTAGTCTTTGGTGGTGAGAAAAGACTTAAAGAAACAATAGAAAATTCACTTAAAGTTTTGGATGCAGAATTATATGTTGTATTAACAAGTTGTTCATCAGAAATTATAGGTGATGATGCACAGGAAGTTGTACGTTTATTCAAAGATGCGAATAAGCCTGTAATATATGCATCTACACCAGGATTTAAAGGAAATAATTACGTGGGTAATGACTGGGTAATTGAAGCAATTATTGAACAATATTTAAAACCAAGTGATAAGAAGACAAAGGGCCTTGTTAATATTTGGGCAGGACTTCCATTACATGATCCATTCTGGTTAGGTAATTTAAGAGAATTAGAAAATCTTGTTGAAGAACTTGGTTTAATACCAAATACAATATTTGGACATGATAGAGGTATTAAAAATTTAAATAAAATACCAGAGGCAGAATTTAATCTTTTAGTATCACCGTGGTTAGGATTAGAAAATATTAAGCTTCTAGAGAAAAAATTTGGGACCCCATATCTTCAATATCCAACTATGCCTATAGGTGCAACTGAAACTAGTAAGTTTTTACGTGCTGTAGGAGAATTTGCAAGACTAGAAAAAGAAAAGGTAGAAAAAATTATAGATAAACACGAATCAGAATATTATTATTATATAGAACGTTTTTCAGACGTGTTTCTTGAAACACGTGTAATGGCAAAGAGATTTGTCGTAGTTTCAGATTCACAATATTCTCTTGCTTTAACAAAATTCTTAGTAAATGATTTTGGACTTTTCCCAGCAAAACAATATATAACAGATGATGCACCATTAAAATATAGAAATCAGATAAAAGAATATTTCAAAGAATTAAATTACGGGATAGAGGCAGAAGTAGAATTTTCAAGTGATGGATATAAGATACATGGAGAGATAAGAGATACTGATTACCATGGTTATCCATTAATATTAGGAAGTTCATGGGAAAAGAAAATTGTAAAAGAAACAAAAGGACATTATTTATCAATTTCATGGCCTATAAACGAAAGGTTGGTAATAAATAGTTCGTATGTAGGATATGCAGGAGGACTTAAACTTTTGGAAGATATATATTCTGTAGTCCTTACAAGATTCAACTAAATAACAATAAGGAAGATTCATCTTTTTTTATTTAACTTGCATGCGAATTATAAAAAGATGCAAGGAAATATGAATAAGAAAGAATTTAGAGATGGAAGAGTTTGATATTTTAAGTTATAATAATTATAATTTGATGCAGAATTATTGACAAATATTAATAAAGTACTATATTATAAAAAAACAAAGTAAACATATAAGAATGACCGCATATGATGTTAAATAATATTCAAGTAAATCTGACTGGAAAACCAGAGGACATGCTTCTAAAACAATAGAAGTATGTCCTCTTTTCGTAATAGTAAATATTATTTAAGGGAAGATGCCGAAGACTGATAATTATAAGAATAGTTAATTTGAAGTCATACTATTTTGTATAGGAAAATTCAAAATATTTAAATAGTAGCAGGTGATATAAAATTTTGTAAGTATATATCAAGAAAAAATCAAATGAAATAAGGGGTAATAAAATAATGAATAAAAGTAAATTATTTAGATTAGTGAGTGTTATCATGTTAGTCACATTTGGAATCGTTGGATGCTCAACTAGTAAGGAGACCGCAAAATCTGAAGATAATCAGACTAAGGTATCGGAAGGGTCAGTAGACTTAAGCAAGGTGACATTGAGGATTGGACAAACAGGGTGGGCAGTATATGAACAGACTTTAAAAGCATCTGGACTAGATAACACGCCATATAAAGTTGAATACAGTACATTTCAAGGAGGAAATTTATGCCTCCAAGCAATGGCAGCAGATCAAATAGATTTTACAGGCTCAAGCGAAACTCCACCAGTTTTTGCATCAGAATCTCAAAATCAAGGTAATTTTAAAATAGTTGCTGTCTCACATGCAAGTACTCTTTTTCAAGAACTCGTTGTCTCTAAAGATTCTAATATAAAAAGTATTGCAGATTTAAAAGGTAAGAAGGTTGGATATATAAATGCTACAACAGCTCAATATTTCCTTATTAAGATGTTAGAAGAAGCGGGATTAAAATGGGAAGATATTGATGCAAAGCAATTATCAACAGCCGATGGAGTTACAGCTTTAACTGGAGGTCAGATAGATGCTTTTGCAAGTTATGGAGTTTCTATAATTGCGGCTCACAAAAATGGAGCGACAACACTTAAAAGTGCAGAGAACATTTTATCAGGATATTTTCCTTATGAAGCTTCAGTTACAGCTTTAAAAGATGAGGGCAAGAAAGCAGCAATTACTGATTATTTGACAAGATTAGAAAAAGCAAATCAATGGAAACGAGAAAATTCAGAAACTTGGACAAAAATATCATCAACGCCACAAGGATTTTCACAGGAAGAAGGATTAGATGCATTTAAGAAACAAGAGGAGCAAATTAAAAGTGAAGTAATAGTTGTAGATGATAAAGTTATAGCATCTCAACAAGATTTATCAGACGTATTTTTTTCATTAGCACTTATAAAAAATAAACAAGATATTAAAAAACTTTATAGTGATGAACTCAACGAAGAATTAAAGAAATCATTAAATAAATAATTTTAATTATACATGTGCAAAGAATTTTATGATTAGAAAATATATTAATAAAATTTGCACATTATTTTGAAATATAAGTGTATTTTTAAAGGGGTGATAAGCAATGAATAAAGAAAAAAGTAGCTATATTGTTTCAAAAGCAATTGGATGGATTATTCCAATAATTATTCTAATTGCATGGTATGTATTTTCTAAAAATGGAGCAATAAAATCTAGTATACTACCGACTCCTAATAGTGTAGTTGAAGCATTTATTGAACTATTAAAAAATGGACAACTATTAGCTAATGTAGTAGTAAGTTCAAAAAGAGCATTAGTTGGTCTTTTAATTGGTGGAGGTATTGGATTTTTTTTAGGATTAGCAACGGGTTTATCTAAAACAGCTAAGTTATTCTTAAATGATAGTATTCAAATGATAAGAAATATTCCAATATTAGCATTATTACCATTAATAATATTATGGTTTGGTATAGGGGAAAAGGCAAAGGTTGTTATGGTCGCATTAGCTGTTTTCTTTCCAATATATCTAAATACTTATAATGGAATATACACTATAGATCCCGGACTCATTGAAATGGGGAAAATATATGGATTAAAAAGATTTAGTTTATTTAAACATATTATATTCCCAGGAGCTCAGCAATCAATACTTGTAGGAGTTAGACATGCACTAGGAACTATGTGGCTTATTTTAATTGCCGCAGAAACAGTTGCTAGTGATTCAGGAATAGGATACATGGCTATGACAGCTAGAGAATTAATGCAAATGAATATAGTTATTTTAAGTATAATAATTTATGCATTTCTTGGAAAACTATCGGACGTTATTGCAAATAAAATAGAAAAAGTTGTACTTAGATGGAATCCAGTATTTAATAACTAATTAATATAGAGGTGAAATTATATGTCAGAAAATACGGGAATTGAAATTAAAATAGAACAGCTAAATAAATATTTTGGACAAGTTAAAGTATTAGAAAATTTAAATTTATCAATAGAATCAGGGGAATTCATTGCAATTGTAGGAAAGAGCGGATGTGGCAAGAGTACACTTTTAAGAATGATAGCAGGTCTAGATAAACCATCTAATGGAGAAATTAAATTAGATAGACAATCGTCTCTGAAACATAATGAAAATATAAGGTATTTATTTCAGGAATCAAGGTTATTGCCATGGAAAAACATAATAGATAATGTGCTTATAGGAGCGAAAAATGACAAGGAAATAGCAGAAAATGCTTTAATTGCAGTTGGACTTTTAGACAAGGCAAAAGAATGGCCATATGCACTATCGGGTGGACAAAAACAAAGAGTATCGTTAGCTAGAGCTCTTACAAGCAACCCTAAATTAATATTACTTGATGAACCTCTTGGATCGCTTGATGCATTAACAAGAATTGAAATGCAACAATTAATAGAAAAAATATGGATCGATAAAAAATTTACTGTTATTTTAGTTACTCATGACGTTAGTGAAGCTGTTACTCTTGCAGATAAAGTAGTTTTGATTGAAAAAGGAAAGATAGAAATGAATATAGATATAACACTTGCAAGGCCTAGAATAAAAGATAATGATTTTGCATATTTTGAAAAACATATTTTAAATAAAGTTCTCAATTTATCTGATGAAAGAAGAAAAGAAGCTGAATATATAATATAGAAGGACTCAATTTAATAAAGTTAGAATTAATTAGAAATTTAAATAGATTTATAAAAATAACTATCTAGGAGGAGAGGAAAATGAGTTTGATACAGACCCCATATGAGTATATAAATGAAGCAGATATAATTAAAAAAGTAGGGAATTATGTAAAAGTATTGGGTTCTAATGCACTCGTAATAGGAGGGAAAACAGCTTTAAGTATTACTGAAAAAGATATTAAAAAAAGTCTTGAAGAGAATAATATTCGATTCTCAATAAAAGAATTTACTGGATATCCCACAAAAAAAATAATATCAGAATTTGTAAAGATTGGAGAAGAACAAAAAATTGATGTTATTGTTGGAGTTGGAGGCGGAAGAGTTTTAGATACAACAAAAGCAACTGGAAACAAATTAAATATACCTATTATTGCAATACCAACAATAGCAGCTACTTGCGCTTCTTGGGCAGCCGTATCTATCATATATGACGAAGAGGGAACTCAAGTAGATTTTTTTGATACCCAGAAATCAGCAAATTTGATTTTGGCAGATACAAAAATATTAGCTGAGGCTCCAGATAGATATTTGAAAGCTGGAATTATTGATACTCTTGCAAAATGGTATGAAGCAGAACCGAACATAAAAAACAATAATGAAAGTTTACAATTAAAGATTCAAACAGAAACAGCTAAATTAGGTTTTGATATTTTACTAGAGAAAAGTGCTAAATATTTTAATTCTGAAAATAGGAAAAATAATATAAATGATTTTAAACAAATAGTAGATTCAATTATTTTACTTGCAGGTTTAGTTAATAGTATAAAAAGTAATGAATTTTATGGAGGATTAGCGCATCCATTTTACAATAGTACTACACAAATACCTGAAACAAGAAATAAACTTCATGGAGAAAAAGTAGCCTTTGGAATTCTTGCTCAACTTGTATTAGAAGGAAAATCAAAAGATAAATTAATTGAAACTTTTAATTTGTTTAAAAGCTTTGGTGCACCAATAACTTTAAAGGAAATAGGAATTACAAATGAGATAGAGGAAAAAGTCAATTTAATAGCAGAAGATATTTCAAAAAAGAGCGCTTTTTATCAAGGAATAAATTATGAATTAACAAGTGATATTATTAAAAAAGCTATATTGAAAGCAGACAGTATTGGGAAAGAAATATCATAAAAAGGAGGATACAAATATGTCAAATTTAAAATATAGAGAAGAACTTGATTCAATTGAAAATTATAAACCAGCAAAGTCACTAGAATCTGTAACCCGAGAATTTGGAGTAACTGAAATAATTAAACTTGCAGGTAATGAAAATAGACTTGGATGCTCTAATTTAGCTAAGGAAGCAGTTAGAAATTTTGTTGATGAACTTTCATTCTATCCGGATTTTGACGTAACACGTCTTAGAGAAAGATTATCTAAAGAACTAAAGATTAAAGGTGAACAGCTTATTTTTGGAAATGGGTCTTTTGAACTTTTATCATTGATAGCAAAAGCATTCATAAGTAAAGGAGAAGAATCTATTATACCTGAAATCACATTTGGTTGGTATAAGTCAGTTACCCTACAAATGGGAGGAAAGATCGAGTGGGTTTCACTTAAAGAATATAAAATAGATTTAGATGCAATCAAAGCAAGAATAAATGAAAATACTAGAGTAATATGGATTTGCAATCCTAATAACCCTATAGGAACTTTTATTGATGAAACTTCTTTGAAGAATTTTCTTGAGAGTGTTCCAAGAGATATAATTATAGTTTTAGATGAAGCATATTATGAATTTGCAGATGATAGCAATTATCCAGATTCTATTAAACTACTTGAAGAATATAAAAATATTATTATATTAAGAACATTTTCTAAGGTTTACGGTTTAGCATCTTTAAGATTAGGATATGGTATTGCAGATTCAGAACTTATTAGTTATTTATACAAAGTTAAAGAGCCTATTAATGTAAATATGGTTGCGCAAGTAGCGGCACTGGCAAGCCTTGATGATCAGGAGTTTAAAAACAAAGTTTTAGATAATAATAAGAAAAGTAAACAGTTATATTATGATGAATTAGATAAATCAAATTTAGAATATATTAAAACTCAAGGTAATTTCATAATGATTAATACAAAACTTAATGGAGATTTTGTTGCAGAAGAGTTTTTAAAAAGAGGTATAATAATAAGAAGTGGAGTGGAATTTAAAATGCCAGAATGGATAAGAATTTCAATAGGAACTTATGAAGAGAATGTAAAAGTATTAGAGGTATTAAAAGAAATAACAGTGTAGCAGCTAAGATAAATTGGAAGCATATAATTTTGAAGTCTATAGGTGATTGCTTATATAAATTTATTGTGCCTAAGAGAGAACTTTTAATTGATAGTAAAGTTGTTAGACTTTTAAACTAAAATACATTAAGATAATATTAAGGTATAATCAGAGGAGTGAGAAGGATGTCTTTTCAAATTGTTATAGCACAAATGAATTCTACAGATAAAAAAGAAGAAAATTTATGTAAAGCAGAAAAAGCTTTAGAAGAAGCAAAATCATTATACAAAGCTGATTTGGTTGTATTTCCTGAGGGCTATATGAGTTCTTTTCCTTTTGGAACACCAATAGAAGTAAAATTAAAGGATGCCGAATCAATAGATGATTCTTTTGTAACTGGTATGCGTAAATTAGCGCAAAAATATGAATCGTGGATAATATTTGGTATGAGTGAAATAACTGAAGATAGTACAGAGAATAGAATATATAACTCTGTAATTATAGTAGACTCTAATGGAGTACTTATAAGCACTTATAGAAAAACTCATTTATATGATGCATTTGGTGTTGAAGAGTCTTTAAATGTAAAACCTGGTGATACATTATTTGAACCTATTGAAACTCCTTTTGGTAAAATCGGATTACTTGTATGTTATGAATTGAGATTTCCTGAAGTTGCAAGATATCAGGCTCTTCATGGAGCAGATATTATTATAGTTCCATCAGGATGGGTAAAAGGATCAGTCAAAGAATTGCATTGGAAAACCTTAGTGACTGCAAGAGCGCTTGAAAATACCGTATATGTAGTGGCATGTAATCAAGTTAGTGATGTATATATAGGGCAAAGTTTGGTAGTTGATCCGATGGGAATAACTATAGCAAATGGAAATGAAGAGGAAGAACTTATCCCATGCAGAATTCATCTTGAAAGAGTGCAATATGTGCGTAGCAAATTACCATCACATTTGCATAGAAGGGCGGAATTATATAAAGATAGTTAAGTGTATAATAAATATGTTCTTGAATTATGTTGAAAAAGGAATAGAGGATTTATTAGGAGATTGTATTATGCTCAGAGAAGTTATAGTTGCAATGGTATTAACAAACAGTTGGGTTAAAAAAGGTGACAATATAATTATAAAATATACAAATAAAATAATTAGTGAAAGGAAATTATATATTGATTAGTTATAAAGAAGCTCAAAGAATAATTTTTAAAAGTACAGAATTATTACATTTAGAAGAAAGAGATATACTACAATGCAATGACAGAGTGTTAGGTGAAAATATTTATTCTAATGATAATTTACCACCATTTAATAAATCTGCTATGGATGGATATGCAATAAAAAGTGAAGATACAGAAAAGGCTAGTAATGAAAATATGACTGAACTTAAAATTAAAAGTATAATAAAAGCAGGAGATTATTGTAATGAAGTATTAGAACATGGTGAAGCTTTTAAAATAATGACTGGAGCACCAGTACCAAATGGTGCTAATTCTATAATAGAAATTGAAAAAATAAAGGTCGAAAATAATAATATATATATAAATAAAAGAGTAAAAAAAGATATAAATGTTATTAAATTAGGGGCGGAACTAAGAGTAGGGGAATTAGCGTTGGAAAAAGGCACTGTTATAAGACCATCTGAGATAGGTCTGTTAGCATCGTTAGGTTATAAAAAAGTTAAAGTACATAAAGCCCCTGTTGTTGCACTAATTATAACTGGAGATGAATTAGTAGATATAGACAGTAAACTAGTGCAAGGAAAAATAAGGAATTGTAATGAATATGCTTTAATTAGTCTAATTGAAAATTTGGGGGCGAAGGTAGTATCCTTTGGGATTGTTTGCGATGATAAAACTATTCTGAGGGAAAAAATTGAATTAGCTCTAAGCGAAGCAGAGATTGTAATAAGCTCTGGAGGAGTTTCGGTAGGTGATTATGATTTTATAGAAGAGATTTTGGGGGACATTGGAGCAGATATAAAATTTAATAAGGTAGCAATTAAACCGGGAAAACCTGTAACATTTGCTCTTTCTAGGAAAAAATTATTTTTTGGTCTTCCAGGAAACCCGCTATCTGTAATTAATACTTTTGAGGAATTTGTCAAACCAGCAATAAAAAAAATCATGGGGAAAAGTAATTTTTCTAATGAAGAGTTTAATGTGGTTTTAGAAGATAGTTTTAAGTCTAAAATAGGCAGAAGAGATTTTGTTTATGTTGATTTAAAAAAAGAAAATGAAATTTATTATGCACATAAAATCGGTTCACAAAGTTCAAATCAATTAGTAACCATCAGTAAAGCAAATGGAATTATTATTATACCTGAAGATGATGAAGAAGTACATGTAGGAGAAATTTTAAATGGAAGATTTATATTTAAATAAAAAAGAAAATTTAGTAGTTGCTATTGTTTCAACGCAATCTAATACTGGGAAAACTACACTTATTGAGGGGCTAATTAAAATTTTTAAGCAGAGAAATTATAGTGTAGGAGTATTAAAACATGATGCCCATAAGTTTGATATTGATAAAGAAGGTAAAGACAGCTATAGGTTTACACAAGCAGGAGCTGATAATGTAATAATTTCTTCTTCAGAGAAACTTGCCATGATTAAAATAATAAAGCATGAATTAGAGATTGAGGATATTATAAAATATTTTGCTGATCTAGATATTGTTTTAATTGAAGGTTTTAAAAATAATAAGTATCCTAAAATTGAAGTTCATAGAAGAAATGTTGATGATAAATTATTGTGTAGGGATAGTAATTTGAATATTTCAACTTTTATTGCAATAGCTAGCGATGAAGAGCTGAGTATAAATATACCTATTTTAGATTTAAATGATATTAATTCAATTGCTAATTTTATAGAAGATAAATTTATTGAAATAAAGGAAATTCTATAATTATTTTAGAATGAAAATTAGTAAAGTTTAATGCATCAGGAGGTATAGATATGACTGGGATAATACTAGCTGGAGGAAAAAATAGCAGGATGGGAATGAAAAAGGCATTTATAAAAATAGGTGGTATATATATTATTGATATTATTTTAAATATATTTAGAGGGATTTTTTCAGAAATAATAATTGTTACGAATACACCCAAGGATTTTGAATACACAAAGGTTCGTTTAGTGAAAGATATAATAACAAATAAAGGATCACTAGGAGGATTATATACAGGTATTGAAGAAGCCACCTTTGATGATTGTTTCGTAGTTGCTTGTGATATGCCCTTTATGAATTTGCAGTTAATAAATCATATAATACAAATTAAGGGATATGATGTTGTAGTTCCAAAAATATATAATAGGTTTCAGCCGTTATTTGCAAGATATTCTAAGAATTGTTTAGATGTCATGGAACAACATTTAAGTGAAGAAAAATTACGAATTTCAGATGTTTTTTCTAAAGTTAGAGTAAGAGAAGTTTATGAAAATGAAATTAGGTTATATGATGATAAATTATTATCCTTAATTAATATTAATACGCCTGAGGACTTAAGTAATATTAGCTTATTAAATAAATTAGAGGCTTAGGTAAAAATGTTTTTGCTCAAGGTATTTGTTTTTATAATGAAAGGAAGTTTTTGAATGATTAGTGATGGTATAGAACTTAAAAATTATATTTCAAGAAGTGATCTTTTTAACATTGAAGATTTATTGAATAAAGATAAAACAAGTGAAAATCTATTTAAGAATGATGGATTTTTTAAAATAAAAAATGAAAATAACATAGAATCAAATGAAAAAATTATTAGAACATCAGGGTCTCATAATTGTGGAGGCCGTTGTGTCATTAAGGTACATGTTAAGAATAATCGTGTTGTAAGAATTTCTACTGAAGATGATATTCCGGATACATTTGATAATCCTCAGTTACGGGGATGTTTGAAATGTAGATCCTATGCTAACCGTCTATACAATCATAATAGATTAAAGTATCCAATGAAAAGAGTTGGAAAACGTGGTGAAGGGAAATTCAAGCGTATTACTTGGGATGAGGCACTAGATACTATTGCAGACAATACCAAGCGGATAATGGAAAAGTATGGACCGGATTCTATCTATATGCAATATGCTTCTGGAAATGCTGGCAAAGTTTCTGAACGCGCATGGATAGCGCGACTTCTTGGACTCTACGGTGGTTATCTATCATACTATGGATCTTATAGTTCAGCTTGTACTCAAATTGCTACACCATATACTTATGGTACTATTTATACTGGAAGTAGCCGTGATGATTGGAGCAATTCTAAGTTGATAATTTTATTTGGATGGAATCCTTGTGAAACTATTCATGGAACAAATACATCATATTATCTTAAAATGGCAAAAAAAGCAGGTGCAAAGATTATATGTATAGATCCTATGTATTCTAGTACAGCAATTGGTCTTGCAGATCAATGGATTCCAATACGTCCAACTACAGATAGTGCTTTATTGGATGCAATGGCCTATGTTATGATTACCGAAAATATTCATGATCAAGAATTTTTAGATAAATATTGTTTGGGCTTTGATGAAGAGCATATGCCATTAGATATACCTAAAGGAAATTCTTTTAAAAGTTATGTTTTAGGAAGAAGTGATGATAAAACACCAAAAACACCAACTTGGGCTGAGCAAATTACTGGAATTCCAAAAGAAATTATTATTCAGTTAGCTCGAGAATATGCAACTAATAGACCTGGGGCATTAATTCAAGGCTATGGACCACAAAGACATGCCTATGGTGAACAAGTGGTACGAAGTGGTACTGCTCTTGTTGCTATGACAGGAAATGTTGGAGTGAAAGGTGGCTGGGCATCTGGAACAGGATATCAAGTCAGAAAACAATATGTAGCTTCTATTCCTGCATATAATCCTAATAAAGCCAAAATTTCAATGTTCTGTTGGCCAGATGCTATAACACGTGGCAAAGGAATGGGCGCAGATTTGAGTGTAACAGGAGTAGATAAATTATCTTCCAATCTAAAACTTATATTTAATTTAGGTGGAAATTGTTTAATGAATCAGCATGCAGATTCAAATGGTACTGCAAAAATATTAGAAAATGAAAGCTTAGTGGAATTCATAGTTGTAACTGAACATTTTCTTACGTCAAGTGCTAAATATGCAGATATACTTCTACCAGCAGATAATATGATGGAGAGGGATGATATTGTCACACCTTGGGGACACGGTGAATATGCACTATATATGAACAAAGCAGTAGATACAGTATTTGAATGTCGAAATGGGTATGACTGGATAAGTGATTTAGCAGAAAGATTAGATTTAAAAGAAGAGTTAACAGAAGGTAAAACATTGGAGCAATGGTTAAAATATCTTACAGAAGAGACTGCAAAAAAAAATCCGGGATTTCCATCTTATGAAGAATTTAAAGAAAAGGGAATATATAGATGGCAATATGATGAGCCAAGTATAGCTTTTAAAGAACAAATTGAAAATCCAGAATATAATCCATTTCCAACATCTTCAGGTAAAATAGAAATATTTTCGAAAAAATTATGGGATAAGAATAATCATAAAGAAATTCCTGCTATACCTAAATATATTTCAGCCTGGGAGGGGCCAGAAGATCCTTTAACAGAAAGATTTCCACTTCAATGCATAGGACATCATACAAAACGAAGAGTTCATTCAATATATGACAATATGAATTGGATGGAAGAAGTAGAGCCACATGCAGTCTGGGTAAACACTTTGGATGCAGCAGAACGTGGTGTTGAGAATGGAGAGTTAGTTAAAGTTTTCAATGATAGAGGAGCAATGGTGATACCAATTAAAGTTACTCTAAAAATCATGCCAGGAGTTGTATCTGTACCTCAAGGGGCTTGGTATACGCCAGACAAAGAAGGGATAGATCGTAGAGGATGTGTTAATACATTAACTAAATACCACCCAACACCATTGGCGTTTGGAAATGCAACACATACTACTCTAGTGCAGATAATAAAAGCATGACGAAAGGCGGAATAATGTATGTCTAAACAGTTAGCTTTTTATTTTGAACAAGAGCATTGTGTGGGTTGTAATACTTGTCAGGTGGCTTGTAAGGATAAAAATAATTTAGAGGTAGGAGAACAATTTAGAAGAGTATATGAAATTACTGGCGGAAAGTACATAAAAAAAGGAAACGCAATTATACAAGATATATATGGGTTTTGCATATCTGTAAGCTGTAACCATTGTATAGATCCTGGCTGTATTAAAAAATGTCCTACGGGAGCACTTAAAAAAAGATCAGAAGATGGTATTGTCATTATTGAGAAGGATAAATGTATTGGTTGCGCTTCTTGCGTTAAAGGATGTCCATATAATGCATTACAATATGACGGGAAAATTGGAAAAGTAAGCAAATGCGATTTTTGTTTAGATTTGCTAGAGATTGGAAAAGATCCTGTTTGCGTTTCAGCATGTCCTATGAGAGCTTTAGATTACGACGATATAAAAATATTGCAAGAGAAATATGGAAACATCAATGAAACGGAAGGGTTACCTAGTTCAAATATTACAAAACCAGCTTTAGTTATTAATCCACATAAAAATGCAAGGAGGAATTTAGAATAATGAATGATATAAAAAAATGGCTTATTGGAAGAAAAACAATATATTCTATATTGGCATCTCTTTATCGTGGTGAAATAAATTTAGGATTAGATATTTTAAAGGAAATCCAATTGTTACAGAATTTTGTGAGCTACTCGCATAATACATCACTTTCTACTGGCGCTAGTGAAGTCATTAAGGAAATAGATGAAAATAAAAATAATGGACATGAAAACCTAATAGCAGATGACTATCAAAGATTATTTGTTGGTCCAAATGATACCTTAGCACCTCTTTGGAAATCAGTATATAGAACAAAAGATAAGTTACTTTTTGGAGATATAGAATTAGAGGTTAGAGAATTTTATAGTAGTGTTGGACTTGGGGTTAAAGAAAGTGAACCTGCTGATTACCTTCCATTGCAATTATCATTTATGTCAAGATTATGTGATTTAGCTGAGGAAGATAAGTTCAAGAATATAAATGAAAATTTGACAAAACAATGTGATTTTTTAAAACAACATTTGTTATCATGGATATCTTATTGGGTAGCGGATGTAAATAAAAATGCAGAAACTAGGTTCTGGGCAAGTTTTGCGAACTTAACTAAAGGCTGGCTAGAAAGTGATTTAGATGAAATAGAAAGATCTAGTATAGTTATAAAAAATAATTTTAAATAAAAATAAAAATATTATTGACTAATTGTATGTATATATACTATAATTAATAAAAATCACAGTAAACTAATAGGAATAATAAGAATAAACTAGAATATATATTAATATAGAGTTAATGCGATGAAGGGAATAAGTATATTAAGGGAAATTTTCAGAGAGGGGTTCTTAAAATAGCTGAAAGGGATTCTAAACGGAACTTAATAGAAATGCATCCTAGAGCACTAAGCTGAATATAAGTAAGCTTAGCAGGTGTGCCTGATATAGCACAAAGAGATGTTATGCATATAGTATTATATATTAAGTATAATAATCAGAGTGGAACCGCGGAAATATTCTGCCTCTGTTTTTATAACAGGGGTATTTTTATTGTGTAAAAAAAATATATTAAGTTCTGAGGGAAATTATTTATAGTTTATAAAATTTAAATTTCATATAAAAATTTATTTATAATTTTAATATTGGGGTGATGAAAGTATGGCTATTAATAGTAAAGAAATTATAGAAAATGAAAAGATAGAAGAAATACTAAAGATGATTAAAAAAATAAAATACGGTTCTATAACATTGATCATACAAGATGGAATAATTATACAAGTAGATAAAAATGAAAAGATAAGAATGAAATAATTAAAATAAAATTTATACACAAAAGAAAAATTCTATCTGAAAAGAACTTAATATATATTAAAAATATGAATTAAAAAAATCATTGACAAACAGAAGGAAAAAGAATATATTATAACAAAACATAGTAAACTTATAAGAATAAGTGCATACGATATTGTATAAGATTAAAGTAAATCTGACTGGAAAACCAGAGGACATGCTTCTAAGTAATAGAAGCATGTCCTCTTTTCTTTTCCACAAACAAATATTATTAAATATTAGAGCGGTAATAGTTTAAGGAGGATAAGTAGAGATATGGGAAAGATTGATTTAAAAAAATCCTCAGTAGAGATAAGAGAATCAAGATTGGGATCAATTACTGGATTTAATGGTTCAGCAAAAGAACTTGTGACGTGTGCACATGAAGGGAAACTGAAAGATTGCTCAAGAAAATTTTCTCAATGCATGGGATGTAATGCCGGACATGCATTTTGTCAATTATCAATGATAAGGGATGCAGCAGTTGTTAATCATGCACCAATAGGATGTGCTGGTGATTTCTTCGGTTTTAATTTTACGTATAGGGTAGAACAAATGAAAAGAAATCTTCCAACAACAATAGGAAGATACTTCAGTACATGTATTGAGGAAAAAGATACTATTTTTGGAGCAACTAAAAAATTGGAGGATACAGTAAGAGAAGCATATAAAAGGACTAAGGCTAATGCTATTTTTGTTACAACATCTTGTGCTTCTGGAATAATAGGAGAAGATGTTGATTCAATAACTGAAGAGCTATCGAAGGAATTAGGAATACCAGTTATATCATGTTCTTGCGAAGGATTTAGATCTAAAATTTGGACAACAGGATTTGATGCAGCTTATCATTCTATATTGAGAAAACTAGTAAAGCAACCAAGAAAGAAGACTAATAAAATAAATATTGCAAATTTTTGGGGAAGCCATATTTTTGATGAATTTTTAAAAAGGTTAGGTTATGAAGCACAATATATAGTTCCATTTTCAACAGTTGCAGAACTTGAATATATCTCTGAGGCAACAGCAACAATTCATATTTGTCCTTCATTAAGCACCTACTTAGGAGCAGCCTTAGAACAAGAGTATGGAGTTAAAGAAATAAAATCTCCTCCAGCTTATGGAATAGAGGGAACTGACATATGGATGAGAGAGATAGGGAAGGTATTAGATAGAAAAGATGAAATTGAAAAAATAATAAAAGAAGAACATGAAAAAGTTCTCTCTAAACTTGCAGAATATAGAGAAAAATTAAAAGGTAAAACAGCATATGTTACAGCAGGAGCAGCTCATGGCCATGCAATAATAGCTATGCTTAGAGAACTTGGATTGGATGTCCAAGGCGCAGCAATTTTCCACCATGATCCGCTATATGACAATAAAGATGAAACTTCAGATGCTTTAGCGCAAACAGTTAATATTTATGGCGATATTAAACATTACAATGTTTGCAACAAACAAGCCTATGAACTTGTTAATATATTAAATAGAGTAAAACCAGATATTATGATTGCAAGACATGGTGGAATGACTATGTGGGGAGCAAAACTTGGAATACCTACACTATTAATTGGAGATGAACAATTTGGTTTTGGATATCAAGGAGTTTTAAATTATGCGTCTAGAATAGTTGAAACAATTGATAATAAAGAATTTGTAAATAATTTAGCCAAACATAGTACAATGCCATATACAAAGTGGTGGCTTGAACAGGATCCATTTACTTTCTTAGGAGGTAACACTAATGTCAAAAATTATTGAACAACCTAGATTTTCCTGCGCTTTAGGTGCGCAACAAACAGTAGTGGCTATAAAAAGAGGAGTACCGATATTACATTCAGGACCAGGTTGTAGTAATAAAATCAGTTCTTTAATAGGTCAAGGAGAGGGGTATGCAGGCGGAAATACAATACCTTGCACAAATGCAACCGAAACCGATGTTGTATTTGGAGGCGAGAAAAAGCTTAAAGATGTTATAGAAGGTTCATTTAAAGTAATAGATGCTGATCTTTACGTAGTGCTAACAGGGTGTACGTCAGATATAGTTGGAGATGATGTTGGAAGTGTGACAATAGAATATCAAAAAGAAGATAAACCTATTGTATATGTGGAAACAGGTGGATTTAAAAGTAATAATTATGTAAGCCATAGCAAAGTTGTTAACGCAATAATTGATCAATATGTAGATAAATTTAAGAATGATGGAGGCGTAAAAAAAGGGCTTGTAAATCTGTTTGCAACAGTACCATATCAAGATCCTTATTGGAGTGGAAATTTAGAGGAAATAAAAAGAGTTCTTGAAAATATAGGTTTAGAAGTAAATGTACTTTTTGGGAATGAATCTAAGGGGGTAGAAGAGTGGAAGACAATACCTAATGCAGAGTTTAATATAGTTGCAAGCTCATGGGTAGGATTAGATATTGCAGAACATCTAAAAAAGAAATATAAAACACCATATATACATTTTCCATATTTACCAATAGGAGCAATTGCAACATCTAAATTTTTAAGACAAGTTGGAGAATTTGGACATTTAAATAAACAAGATGTTGAAGATTTTATAAAAAAAGAAGAAGAAAAATTCTATTTTCATATAGAAAAAACAGCAGATTTTATGCTTGAATTTAGATATGGGCTTCCTAGGAGATTTTACAGTATTTTAGATGCATCATATTCAATAGGTTTTTCTAAATTTTTATTAAATGAACTTGGAATTCTTCCAGAAAAACAATTTATTGTCGATGATACTCCAGAACAATATAAAGAAGCAATAATAAAAGAATTTGAGAATATCTCTGAATTTAGGTCAGCAAAAGTTGAATTTAATGTAGATGCAGGAGCAGTTCAAATAGAGATAGAAAAAGAACAACAAGAAAACAGAGCATTAATAATTGGGAGTGGGTGGGATAGAGATCTTGCAACTAAATTAAAAGCTGATTTACTTATAGTAAGTGTTCCAGTAACTTATAGACTTGTATTAAATTGTGGGTACGCAGGATATAACGGAGGGCTTAGAGCAATTGAAGATATATATGATAGGGTACTAAATACTTATAGATAAATTAAAGAATCGTATAAAGTATTAAAGAAAATAATTAAGCATTTAGTTTTGAAAGGGTTATGGGGAATTATAGAGGTTTTAAATAAGAGCATTTTTATACTAATACTATATATTAAAAAATAAAGTAATTGGGGGTAGAAATAAAATGGGAAATTATAAATTTGATACTATTAAAGTCAGAGGCGGATATGATCCTAAGGAACATAATAATTCAGTTTCAGTGCCTATATATGCAACTGCATCTTTTGAAGTAGGTGAGGCGGAGAGATTTGATAGATTAACAAGCTTTTCAGAGGAAGGCTATCTTTATAGCAGACTTAGTAATCCAACAGTAAATGTATTGGAAAACAGAATATCTATTTTAGATGGAGGAGTAGCATCAGTAGCTGTTGCTTCAGGAATGGCAGCTATAACTTATGCATTGCTTGCTGTAGCAGAAGGCGGCGGAAGAATTTTAACAACTAATCAGTTATATGGGGGAACTGTAGATGCATTAAAGAAACTATACCCAAAATTCGGTATAGAAATTGATAAAATTGATACTGACAGTGATATAGAAGAGTTTAGAAAAGCTATAAAGGAAGATACAAAAGCAATTTTTATAGAAACTATTAGTAATCCAAATGCAGTTATAGGTGATATTGAAGTAATAGCTAAGGTTGCACATGAAAATAATATTCCACTTATTGTAGATAATACATTTGCAACACCATATTTATTTAATCCGATTAAACATGGTGCAGATATTGTTATATATTCTGCTACTAAGGCCTTGAGTGGACATGGAAATGTTATTGCTGGAATAATAGTTGATAGTGGAAACTTCAATTGGGCAAATGGAAAGTTCCCTCAATTTACAGAACAACATTTTACTTTAAAAGATTCAGATGGAAATGAGAGAAGTTACGTTGATGTATTTAAGAATTCTGCATTTGCTGGAAAGATTAGATTAGATTATTTAACTTATTTTGGAGCAGTACTTAGTCCTTTTGATGCATATTTGATACTAATAGGATTAGAAACGTTATCAGAAAGGGTACAAAAGCAAATCTCTAATACTCAAAAAATAATAGATTACCTTAAAACAGAACAAGCAGTTAGTTGGATAAGCTATCCAACTATCGAGACAAGCCCTTATAAAATTTTAGCGGAAAAATATTTTACTAAAGGTGCAGGGTCAATATTTACTTTTGGATTTAAGGGAAATACAGAGCAAATTTATAAATTAATAAATTCAGTTGAATTGTTTAGCTACCAAGCTAATGTTGGAGATGCTAGATCGTTAATCGTTAATGTAGTGAAAACAACTCATGGAGAATTAAATGAAGAACAACTGAAACTAGCAAAAATACCACAAGAAACAATAAGACTTTCAATAGGATTAGAAGATGCTGATGATTTAATAAGCGATTTAAATCAGGCATTTAGAAAAGCTTTAAAATAATTAAAACAAAGATTGAAAAAAACTTTATATATAAAGTTCTTAATAATTTATTTGAAAAGGAGAATATAATAATGTCAGAAAAAATCTTAAGACAAATAGCAATTTATGGTAAAGGTGGAATAGGAAAATCAACTACTACACAAAATTTAACAGCAGGCCTTGCAGAGCTTGGAAAAAACATATTGGTAGTTGGTTGTGATCCTAAGGCAGACTCAACAAGATTATTACTAGGGGGACTAGCTCAAAAAACTGTTTTAGATACTTTAAGGGAAGAAGGAGAAGATATAGATCTAAATGATATAATGAAATTGGGATTTAAAGGGATAAAATGTGTTGAATCAGGAGGGCCTGAACCTGGAGTAGGTTGTGCAGGACGTGGAATAATAACTTCTATCGGGATGCTAGAAAGATTGGGAGCATATACAGAAGAATTAGATTATGTATTTTACGATGTACTTGGTGATGTCGTTTGTGGAGGATTTGCAATGCCTATAAGAGAAGGTAAAGCAAAGGAAATATATATAGTTGCAAGTGGCGAAATGATGGCATTATATGCTGCAAATAATATATCAAAAGGAATTAAAAAATATGCGCAAAATGGCGTAGTTAGACTTGGTGGAATAATAGGTAATGGTAGAAATGTCGATAGAGAAATTGATCTTTTAAAAGCTTTTGCAAAGGAACTTGGAACTGAATTAATTTACTTCGTACCAAGGGATAATGTAGTTCAAAGAGCAGAAATAAGAAAGAAAACAGTAATAGAATTTGAACCAGAAGAAAGACAAGCTGAAGTGTATAGAGAATTAGCTAAAAAGATAGAAGAAAATAAATCATTTATAATTCCAAAGCCAATGACACAGGAAAAGCTTGAAGAAATTTTAATAGAATATGGACTAATGGATTAATCATTTAGATACTGAAGGTTAAATTTAGTTTTGAATTTTTCGAGTATAAAGCTAGAAATATCGGTACCCAAGAAAATGGGAGGCAATTTTATGATAACTGTTAAAAATGTAAGCAAAACATTTAATACGCCAACTGGAAAAGTAGAAGTATTAAAAGATATAAGTTTAACTGTTGAAGATGGAGATATTTTTGGAATAATAGGTTTTAGTGGTGCAGGAAAATCCACATTGATAAGATGTTTAAATGGTCTTGAAAAGCCTGACTCTGGAAAAATAATAATTGGAGAACATGAGATAACTAAGTTAAATAGAAAAGATTTAAGAGCTGCTAGAAAAAAAATAGGTATGATATTTCAACAATTTAATTTATTTGATTCAAGAACTGTTTATGATAATATTGCTTTTCCATTAGAAATTTCAGGGTATAAGAAAGATAAGATAAAAGAAAGAGTTGAAGAAATATTAGATTTAGTTGAATTATCAGAAAAAAAGGATGCGTATCCACTTCAATTAAGTGGAGGTCAGAAACAAAGAGTAGGTATCGCAAGAGCATTAGCCAATGAACCAGACGTATTACTAAGTGATGAAGCAACTTCTGCTTTAGATCCACAAACGACATTTTCAATTTTAGAGCTTTTAAAAAATATAAACAAGAGATTAAATCTCACAGTAGTAATAATAACACATGAATTAGATGTATTAAGATATTGTACTAATAATATGGTAGTTTTAGAAGATGGGCATATTGTGGAAAAAGGAAATACAGAAGGTTTATTTTTAAATCCTAATAGCGATACATTGAAAAAATTTATAAATATTACAGAAAACTTTCAGAAAAACAAGAATTTTTTAGGGGGTGAAGGAATATGAGCAGTGACTTAGTTAAGCTACTTTTAAATGGGACACAAGAAACATTATACATGGTTTTTCTTTCATCGATAATAGCATTTTTGATTGGTGTACCAATTGGGGTTTTACTTGTTGTAAGTGATAAAGGAGGTATATTTCCTCTACTTAAAGTAAATAAAATAGTTGGCATTGTAATTAATGTAATAAGATCTATGCCAGAAATGATACTTATAATAATTCTACTACCGCTGGCAAAATTAATAGTAGGGACAACATTAGGAACAAATGCAGCGATAATATCTATTTCAATAGGGTCAGCACCTCTTCTTGCAAGAATAATAGAAAATAGCTTAAAAGAAGTTGAGTTTGGAAAAATAGAAGCAGCAGAATCAATGGGGGCAACTCCATTTGAAATAATTAAAAAAGTTTTACTCCCTGAAGCGCTTCCTTCAATTGTGAGAGGAATAACTATAGCAATAATAGGAGTAATAGGATTTACAGCTATAGCAGGAGCAATTGGTGCAGGTGGACTTGGAAGTTTAGCTATCAGATTTGGATATCAAAGATTTCGTACAGATGTACTCATCGGAACTGTAGTTGTATTAGTAGTAATTGTACAATCAATTCAATTAATAGGCGATTTTATTGCAAAATCAATAAATAAGAGAAGATTCAAATTTGAGTAAGAAACAGATATAGATAGGAAAGTATAATTAAGAATCTGTTCTCTATAGAGGTATCAGAAGCTCTAATAATGATTATTTAGAGTTTAATAATAATATTATTAAAGAATGTAAGGAGGAATAATAATGAATAAAAAAATATTAGCAATTGTTACAAGTGTATTTCTGCTTGTTGGGGTATTTACAGGTTGCACTAATAGCAAAGAAGGCACAAGTAAGACAAGTAGTTCAAATGAAAAGAGTGAGATAACTTTAAAAGTAGGGGCATCAGCAACACCACATGCTGAAATATTGGAGCATATCAAACCAAAACTTAAGGAAGAAGGTATTAACTTAGATATAGTAACACTAGATAGTGAAGATCAATTAAATCCTGCATTAGATGAAAAACAAATTGATGCAAATTATTTTCAACATCTTCCTTATTTAGAATCAGTATCTAAAGAAAAAGGATATGACTTTGAAGTTGCAGGAAAAATTCATATTGAACCAATAGGATTCTATTCTAATAAAATAAAATCTATAACTGATTTAAAAGATGGAGATAAAATAGGTATACCAAATAACGCTTCAAATGAATATAGAGCACTAGCTCTTCTTGAAAAGAATGGAATCATAAAATTAAAGAGTGGTTTACAAAATTATAGTGCAACACCTGCTGATATTGCAGAAAATCCTAAAAATATTAAATTTATAGAAGCAGATTCAGCACAACTACCTAGATCACTTGATGATTTAGATGGCGCAGTTATAAATACCAATATAATTTTAGATGCTAAAATCGATCCGGAAACAGCATTAATTAGAGAAAGTGGAGATTCTCCTTATGCAAATATAGTTGTGGTTAGAAAAGGTGATTCAGAAAGATCAGAAATAAAAGCACTAATAAAAGCTCTAACTTCAGATGATGTTAAAAGCTTTATAAAAGAAAAATATGGTTCAGCAGTAGTACCAGCATTTTAAAAGGAGAGAGAAGATATGTCATATAAAGTAGCATTTGCAAGTAGTGATGGAAAAGTTGTCAATCAACACTTTGGTAGAACAAAACAATTTTTAATTGTTGAGATAGACAATAAAGATTATCGGTATATTGAAACACGAGTCAATGAACCATCTTGTCAGGAATTTCAACATACTGAAGATGCCATGAATGGATCTATTGAATTAATATTAGATTGTAAAGCAGTTTTTGTTGCAAGAATAGGACAAGGCGCTTTAGCTCAAGTTGAAGCTAGAGGAATAAAGGGAATTGAAGCTCCTTATTTTATTGAAGATATCATAGACAAGATATTAAATTCAAAGGTCAATATTATAGATATATATTAAAGTTCAGATTTAAAAGATAATTTAATATAAAAAAACTTAAACTACAGAAAATGAAGTTGAAATATTCATTTAAAGTAAATTAGAAGGAAGTGAATACATGGGTAATTTTGATCATCTTGTAAAGACTCACCCTTGTTTAGGGGGAGAGGCACATTTTAAATATGGAAGAATACATTTACCAGTGAGTCCTGTATGCAATATACAATGTAAGTTTTGTAAGAGAGGATTTAATAAATCGGAGGTACGGCCAGGAGTAAGTTCATTGATATTGACTCCGGAGGAAGCAGTAGAAACAGTTAAAAAAGCATTGGTTTTATGTCCTGAAATTAGAGTCGTTGGAATAGCTGGACCTGGGGATACTCTTGCAACTGACCATGCTATTGAGACATTTAAATTAGTGAAAAAAGAATTCCCAGATCTTATTAATTGCTTAAGTACAAATGGATTACGATTGGAAGAAAAAGCGGAAAAACTTGTAGAGGCAGGAGTGCAAACAATAACAGTTACTGTTAATGCTATAGATCCTGAAATTCAAAAAAACATATGTTCTTATGTAATTGATGAAAATGGCAATAAATTAGAAGGGGTAGAAGGAGCTAGAAAATTAATAGATGCACAGCTTAGAGGAATTAAAAAGATTAGCGAATTAGGGGTTATAGTCAAGATAAACAGTGTTCTAATTCCAGGCATAAATGACAAGCATATTAAAGAAATAGCTAGAGTAACTAAAGAATTAGGATCATCAATATTAAATATTATCCCTCTGATACCACAAAATGAGTTAGCTCATCTTGAGGCTCCAACTTGTGAAATGCTAGAGAGATGTAGGGGAGAAGCGGGAGAGTACCTTGATGTGTTTAGACATTGCAAACATTGCAGAGCAGATGCTTGTGGAGTTCCAGGTAAAAATCAAGATATACACAGTTTATTATATGACAAGGAAGTTGTAGAAACTTTTTCACATGGCTAAAATCAAAAAAAGATACCAATATTTTTTTAATTTTAAATCGTAGTAAACAAATAAGAATAATATGAGTATTATATATAATCATGACAATTACATTAAGGAGGAAATCAAAATGAAGATAGAATCATTATTAGTTCATGGCGCCGTTGATGGGGATGAAACAACAGGTTCAGTAAATATTCCTATATACCAGACATCCACATATAAACAAGAAGAATTAGGTAAAAATAAAGGCTATGAATATTCAAGAACAGGAAATCCAACAAGAGAGGCATTGGAGAAAACTATTGCTTTATTAGAAAATGGATTAGGCGGACTTGCTTTTGCTAGTGGAATGGCAGCAATCACAGCAATTTTATCTTCATTTAATAGTGGAGATAAAATAATAATTCCGAGCAATCTTTATGGAGGAACTTTTAGAGTAATTGATAAAGTATTTAAAAATTTTAATATTCAATATGAGATAGTAGACTTTTCAAGATTAAGTGATGTAAAAAGAATTCTAGAAAGCGACAAAAAGAATGCTAGAATAAAGGCTTTGTTTATTGAAACACCAACAAATCCGCTTATGGATATTACTGATATTGAAGAAGTGAGTAAGCTCGCAAAAGAATATAATGCAATTACAATTGTAGATAATACCTTTATGTCACCATATTTACAAAGACCCTTAGAATTTGGAGCTGACATAGTTGTTCACAGCGCGACTAAATATTTGGGAGGCCATAGTAATGTAGTAGCTGGATTAATAGCTGTAAGAGATCAAGAACTCTGGAACAAACTACAATTTATACAAAATTCTACTGGTGGAGTACTTGGACCATTTGACTCGTTCTTATTGCTTCAAGGCATAAAAACATTAGGTGTTAGACTGGATCGACATAATGAAAATGCAGCTAAGATAGCTGAATTTCTATTTGAAAATATATATGTTACAAAACTTTATTATCCAGGATTAAAAGATTCAAAAGGATATGAAATTCATAAAAAACAAGCATCAGGATTTGGAGGGGTATTATCTTTTGTTATTGATGAAAAAGTTAATTATAAAAAATTCTTGAGCTCATTAAAACTTATAACGCTCGGAGAAAGCCTAGGTGGCGTAGAATCGTTGATATGCCATCCAGCAAGTATGACTCATGCAGCAATTCCTTATAAAACAAGACAGGAGGTTGGAATTGTTGACAATTTAGTAAGATTATCAGTTGGAATAGAAAATATTGAAGATTTATTGGAGGATTTAAATAATGCATTTAAGGAGAGTATAGTGAGATGAATTACGTAAGTGATGTAAAAGAACTTATAGGAAATACTCCATTAATAAAACTTACTCATATTGATGTGAAAGAAAATGTTAATATATTTGCTAAATTAGAATGTTTTAATCCTGGCGGAAGTATAAAAGATAGAATTGGTATAGCGATGATTAAAGGCGCTGAAAAAAAAGGAATATTGAAAAAAGGATATACAATAGTTGATGCAACGGCAGGGAATACCGGTATCGGAATAGCACTCGCGGCGATAAATAAAGGGTACAATATAATTTTTGTAGTACCAACAAAATTTTCAATAGAAAAGCAAAAGTTGATTAAAGCCTTAGGTGCAAATATTATAAATACTCCTGATGAAAACGGAATGCTCGGAGCAATAAATAAAGCTAAAGAATTATTAAAAGAGATTCCAAATAGCATTAGCTTAGAGCAATTTGAAAATATTGATAATCCTTTAGCACATTACGAAACAACAGGACCGGAAATATATGAAGCATTAGAAGGAAAAATAAATTATTTTTTAGCAGGTGCAGGAAGTGGGGGTACTTTTACTGGAATTGTTAAATATTTAAAGGAAAAAAATAATAAAATAAAAGGTATTCTAGTAGATCCAGAAGGATCAACAATGGTTGGTGGAGAACATGGTAGTTATAAAATAGAAGGTATAGGAAATGATTTTCTTCCAAAGACAATGGATATATCTTTAGTTGATAAAGTAATAAAAGTTAATGATGAAGAAGCTTTTGAAAATGTGAGACTATTGGCTAAAAAAGAAGGGTTAATCGTTGGATCATCATCTGGCGCGATACTTGCAGCAGCAATAAAATTATCGCAAGAAATAGATCGTGGAAATATAGTTATTGTGTTTCCGGATAGTGGAGATAGATATTTAAGTACAACATTATTTGATGATTAGAAATAAAATTATTATAAATCAGTTGCAAAAATTTAGATTTAATAAAGCATAGATTGCATATTAAATTTAAATTTTGCAACTTTTTTATTCATTAAAATATAAAGATAAAATAATATAAAAACTTAAGAAGTCATAGTAATAATCCATTACTAAAGCATATATTTCAAGAAGTCTATAATTTTTGGTTAAATAGTTTTAAGCTGTGAATATTTATGTATTAATATTCTAAAATTAAATAGATGATATTAAATAAATAAATTAGTGTATATATGTTAATACTAATAATATAAATAAGATAAAATCTATATTGTACGACAGTAATGTGGTAGTATATAGATATAAAGTAATAATATGAAGTAATAATATAGAGTAAATTGTATAATGGAGGTAATTTTTTATGGGAATTAAGCAAACATTAATAGGTTTTATGAAAGAGACTGTTTATAAACCAATGGATCTTGAAGAATTAATTAATGTATTTAATATAAAAAAGAATGAATATAATGCGTTTAAAAAGACTTTAATAAATATGGAACATGAAGGTTCTATTATGAGAACAAAAAGAAATGAATATATAGTAGCAGAAGATAATAAAAATGAAGGTTCTGCTATAAGAACGAAAAAAAATGAATATAAGGTAGCAGAAGATAATCATAAACATGAAGGTTCTTCTATGAGAACCAAAAAAAATAAATATCCAGTAACAGAAGACAATCATAAAGATGAAGGTTTAGTTATAGGAAAACTTCAAACACATGCAAAGGGGTTTGGATTTTTAATTCCAGATGAAGAAGGACAAAAGGATGTGTTTATTCAAAGCACCTCTATGAATGGGGCTATGAATGCCGATAGAATATCGGTAAAAGTAACAAGAGAAGATACGACTACTAAGAGAAGAGAAGGCGAAGTAGTTGAAATTCTTGAAAGAAATACAACTAAGATAGTAGGTATATATCAAGATTGTAAGAATTTTGGATTTGTAGTTTCAGAAGATACTAGAATATCTAAAGATGTGTTTATTTCAAATAAAGATACAAATGGAGCTAAAGACGGTGATGTTGTTACAGTCAAATTAACAAAATGGCCAGATGAAAAAAGAAAAGCAGAAGGTATTGTAATAGAAGTTCTAGGAAGAAAAGGCGATAGAGGAATAGATATATTAATGATTATAAAGAAACTTGGACTTCCTGAAGAATTTACTGATAAAGTAATTGATTTTGCTGAAGGCATTAGTGAAGAAATTGATGAAAAAGAATATAAAGGAAGACGAGATTTAAGGGACTTAAAAATGGTTACAATAGATGGAGAAGATGCTAAGGATCTAGATGATGCTGTATCTATTGAAAGATTAAACAATAAAAATTTTAGATTAGGAGTTCATATTGCTGATGTAACTCACTATGTAAAAGAAAATAATCCTTTAGACAAAGAAGCATTAAAAAGAGCAACTTCAGTTTATTTAATAGATAGAGTTATTCCAATGCTACCTAGGAAATTATCTAATGGTATTTGTTCTTTAAATCCTAAAAGAGATAGATTGACATTAACTTGTTTCATGGAGATAGATAATAATGGAAAAGTAGTAGGTCATGAAATAGTAGAATCTGTTATTAAGACTAATGAAAGAATGACATATACAGATGTTACAAAAATTTTAAAAGGTACTGATGAAGAATTAATAAAGAGATATGATTACCTTTATGAAGATTTTAAGACAATGGAAGAACTTTGCAATATTTTAAGAATGAAGAGAACTAGAAGAGGAGCTCTTGATTTTGAAATAGCAGAAGCAAAAATAATATTAAATGAACTTGGAAAACCAATTGAAATTAAACCTTATGAACGTGAAATAGCTAATAAAATGATAGAAGAATTTATGTTAGCTGCTAATGAAACAGTAGCAGAACATATGTTTGAGACTCATTTACCTTTTGTATATAGAATACATGAAAATCCGGATGAAGAAAAACTGACTAAATTTAAAGAATTTGTCTATAATTTAGGTTATAGTGTTCAATGGACAGAAGGTATAAGCCCAAAGAGTTTTCAAGAAATCTTAGAAAAAGTTAAAGGTAAAAATGAAGAAACGGTTGTAAGTACTTTATTATTACGTTCAATGATGCAAGCAAAATATGCACCAGACTGTACTGGTCACTTTGGACTCGCAGCACAATATTATTGTCACTTTACTTCTCCGATAAGAAGATATCCTGACCTACAAATTCATAGAATTATAAAAGAGTATTTACATGGAGAAATAGATGATAAGAGAATAAATAAATTAAAAAATATAGTAGGCTATGCATCTAAACAATCATCAGAGATGGAAAGAAAAGCACAGGATGCAGAAAGAGAAGTTGATGATCTTAAAAAAGCTGAATATATGAAAGATAGAATTGGAGAAGAATTTGAAGGAATTATATCTTCAGTTACGTCTTTTGGAATTTTTATTGAACTTTCAAATACAATTGAAGGATTAGTTCATATTACTGATTTAAATGATGATTATTATATATTTAATGAGGCACATCTTAGCCTAGTTGGTGAAAGAACTAAGAAAATGTATAAACTTGGAGATAAAGTAAAAGTAGAATGTATAAAAGTAGATATAACAAATAGAGAAGTATTTTTTAGAATTACGGAAGAACCTAAAAGAGAAGAAGGCGAAGAACTAAATATATCAAAAGAAAATTAAAAAAATAGATCATTATTTAAATAGAAATTGATGTTAGTTGATTTACAAAGATAGGGATAATATCCTAGAATAAATATAACTATAGTGGGTGATTAAAATGGCAAGAAAAAAGAATGAGAATTCCTTAGCAGAAAATAGAAAAGCAAGACATGATTATTTTGTGGAAGAAGCAATGGAAACTGGTTTAGTATTAGTTGGAACAGAAGTTAAATCAGTAAGAAAAGGTAAAGCAAATCTTAAAGAGTCTTATGCTGACATATATAATGGTGAGATATTTATAAAGGGTATGCATATAAGTCCTTATGAACAAGGGAATATATTTAATGTAGATCCAATAAGAGAAAGAAAGTTACTACTTCATAAAGATGAAATAAAAAGGCTTAGTGATTTAGTAAATCGAGATGGATATACATTAATACCGTTGTCGCTGTATTTAAAAGAAAATAAGGTTAAAGTTGCGCTTGGAGTATGTAAAGGTAAGAAAAACTATGATAAGAGAGATTCTATGCTAGAAAAAGATCATAAGAGAAGCATGGATAGGGCGCTAAAAGAAGGAAACAAGTATTAAAGCATATGTAGCTATCACAAGATTCGATAAAAATATTTTTTGATAGCTCTTATTTTAAATTAAATAATATGAAGTTTATTATACTGTTGTTAAATAGTCAAATATCTTTAGATATTTTAAAGACTTCTTAAAAGTATACCTCAGAGATTTTGCCTGAGGTATACTTTTTAAAGTTAAAAAGTACTTGCAATATTGAGAATAAGTAGATATAATAAAACTAATCCTATAATAATACTAGGAAATTGAAGATAAATCGATTATTTTTAAGAAGTTGACAAATGGAAAAAATGCTTATATAATCATGTCAGAAACTCAAGTTAAATAATCAAATATCTTATCTAGAGTGGTGGAGGGACTGGCCCTACGAAACCCGGCAACCGAAATGTTGATTCAATTATTAATATTTTTATGGTGCTAATTCCAGCAGCTTTTCGGCTGATAGATGAGAGAGTAAGTTTTTATAGTGTTTTATGCGCTAGAGATTTATTCTCTAGCGTTTTTTGTTTTGAGGTATATTCAAAAATTACGTATCAGTTATTTAGAGAGGCCTTAGTTATCTAGAAACTAAGTGAAACAAAGTCAAAGGAGGAAATGTGTTTTGATAGAAATCAAAAATGTAATTAAAAATTTTGGGGAAGCACAAGTCATAAAAGATGTATCAATAAGTATTAAAGAAGGAGAAATTTATGGAATAATAGGGCATAGTGGGGCTGGAAAATCTACACTGCTTAGATGTATAAATGGACTTGAAGCTTATAATGGAGGATCTATTAATGTGATGGGTAAAGAGGTTTCGTCACTAGACGGTAGTGCTCTTAGGGAATTCAGAAAAGACTTAGGTATGATTTTTCAAAATTTTAATCTTATGAAAAGAAAAAATGTTTTTGATAATATTGCACTTCCCCTTGAAGTATGGGGCTACAGTAAGAGTGATATAAAAGATAAAGTATTGGAACTACTTAAGTTAGTTGGGTTAGAAGATAAGAAATCAAGTAAACCATCAGAACTTAGTGGTGGAGAAAAACAAAGAGTAGCAATAGCAAGAGCTTTAACATTAAATCCGAGAATATTACTTTGTGATGAAGCAACCTCTGCATTAGATCCTAAAATAACTAAGGATATTTTAGCTTTACTTTCTAAAATTAATAAGGAATTAGGGATAACAATAGTAATAGTTACTCACCAAATGGAAGTAATAAAAGAAGTTTGTCAAAAGGTTGCATTGCTAGATGAAGGAGAAATAAAGGCAGAAGGAAAAGCAGAAGCTTTATTTTTGAAACCTGGAGTATCATTAAAGAAATTTTTAGGTGCAGATGATGATATTTTACCAGATGACGGCGTTAATATTAAATTATTTTTTCCAAGTAATTCTTCAGAAAATTCGCTCATAACTAAGATGGCGAGAGAGCTAGAAATAGATTTTTCAATAGTATGGGGTAAACTTGAAAAGTTTAGGAATGAAGTATTAGGTGGACTTGTAATAAATATAAAAGAAGAAGACAAGGATAAGGTTATAAAATATCTTGAAAATAAAGATATTTTGTTGGAGGTGCTTAAATAATGAGTGAAATAATAGGAAAAGCATTAATAGAAACAATAGAGATGGTCTTATTTTCTACCATTTTCTCAGTAATTATAGGATTTATACCTGCAATTATATTAACAGTTACTGCTAACGATGGACTAAAGCCTAATAAAATGATTTATAGCGTTTTAGATTTTATAGTTAATATATTAAGAAGTTTTCCATTTGTTATATTAATGGTAATAATTATGCCTTTAACAAAATTAATTGCAGGAAAATCTATTGGTACAGTAGCAGCTATAGTTCCACTCACAATTGCGGCTGCACCTTTTGTCTCACGAGTTATAGAATCAGCTTTAAGGGAAGTTGATAAGGGAGTAATTGAAGCAGCAAAATCTTTTGGAGCATCAAATATTCAAATTATATTTAAAGTTATTCTTAAAGAAGCGGTTCCATCGATAATGTCAGGAATAACACTTACAGTAATAAGTATTGTTGGATATTCCGCAATGGCAGGAACTATAGGTGCAGGAGGTCTTGGAGACGTAGCGATAAGATATGGTTACCAAAGATTTGAAATAGATGTAATGATAGTAACATGTATTATTTTACTTATAGTAGTACAAGGACTACAAGTTCTAGGAAACTATTTTTATAATAAATCATCAAAATAAAAAAGAAAATAGGGGGAAATTAACATGAAAAAGAAATCAATATTATCAGTAATACTAGCAGGGGTACTTACATTCGGATTAGTAGGATGTGGAGCAACAAATAGTACTAAAGGGAACGCAAAGGAAGACAAAGTAATAAAAGTTGGAGTAACGCCAGTACCTCATAAAGAAATCTTAGATATAGCAGTCCCATTACTTGAAAAAGAAGGATATAAGGTAGAAATAACTGAATTCAATGATTATGTTCAACCTAATACAGCACTTTCAGATGGGGATTTAGATGCAAACTATTTCCAAACTCTACCTTATTTAGAAGAACAAAATAAATCAAGAGGATTAGATTTAGTCTCAGTTGGACAAATTCACTTAGAACCAATGGGACTATATTCTAATAAAATCAAAAGCTTAGATGCTATTCCAGATGGAGCTACAATTGCAGTACCTAATGATGGCTCAAATGAATCTAGAGCATTAAGAGTATTAGCAACAGCCGGATTAATTAAAATAAATGATGGCGAATCGATAACACCTAAAGATATAACAGAAAATCTAAAAAAGTTAAAATTTACTGAATTAGAAGCAGCTAGTATACCAAGATCTTTAGATGATGTTGATGCTGCCGTAATTAATGGTAATTATGCCATTGGTGCAGGATTTGACCCTACAAAAGATGCTCTTACAATAGAAGATAAAACTTCAGAGGCAGCTAAACCTTATGGAAATGCTATCGTTGTAAAAAAAGGTAATGAAAATAGCGAAAAGATTCAAGCTTTAAAAAAAGCATTAACTTCTGTTGAAGTAAAGAAATTCATCGAAGAAAAATATAAGGGAGCAGTAATTCCAGTATTTTAAATAGCACCTTTACATTTATAGGGATTACGTAATATATACCCTTTTTGTATTCATTGTTAGGCATATTAAAGAAAATAATAAGTCAAAGATGCGCAGTATAATATGAGATGACTAGCATACTGATTTATTATTTATTTTATATGCCTTTCCATTTACCATTTTATATTTTCTATTCACGTTTTTACCTTTTGTGTATTCAATGATGCATCTTAAGTAGTTTGAAATCCCTGAGAAGCATATCTTTAATAATCACTTAAAATAATGTATACTTTAAGTATAATTGGTAAAATAATGTTTCGAGTATAAATGAAAATAGAAAGAATTTCTAATATAGAAGTTGTAAATTTTCTTAAAAGGGGAATGCGAATATGAATATATCAGAAGTGAAAGTTAAATTACTTGGAAGTGACATATTAAGTATTATTAATGAATTTGTTAAAATTGATGGATTAGTGTTAACAAAAGTATACATTGATGATGGAATAATATTAGAAGGAAATTTAAAAAAAGGAATTAAGATAGATTTTTTTGTGAAAGTAGAATTAATTGGATGTGATCATAATAAAATTTTTCTTAGAATAGTTAAAGCTAAGGTTTTAAATCTTGGGCTTTTTAGAGTTATAAGAAGTTTTGTATTAAAAAGGCTATCAAAGGCATTCGCGGAATATGGAATAGATAGTGAAAAAGATAAGGTTATAATTAATATAACCACAATAATAAAAAATGTACCTTTTATTGATTTGAATATAAATGAAATTTTCATGAAGAAATCAGAATTATGGGTTGAGGTTAGTGAAATTAATATTTCGATAGCTGGAGAATTAATAAAGAGGGTTGAAGTAGAAGAAGTTAATGAAAAAAAAGAGGAAGATCTAGCTACATTAGAGCTTATAAATAAAATTGAAGATAATTATTCTAGAGGAAGAAAAGAAGTAGGGGACAAGCTACCAGAAAGTACTAAAAAGTATGAAGAATATATATTTATATTACCAGATATAATTTCTCTAATTTATAGATTACTTAAGGATAAAAGAATATCTATACGAACTAAGTTAATAATGTCAGCAGCTATTGCATATATAACAATACCTACAGACCTAATACCTAATAACATACCATTTATAGGTATAGTTGATGATATTGGAGTCGCATTCTTTGCATTGAACAAAGTTATTAAAGATGTACCAATATTTATAATAGTAGAAAATTGGCAAGGTAAAAATGATTTACTTCTAGTATTAAAAAATGGAGTTGAATATTTGGCCGATTTTACAGGAGCTAGAAATGTGGAGAAACTGTGTGAGGTCATAAAAGAATTAGCTACATTGTAAAGTAACTTGAAATATTTGGATATAATATAGATAAAGTATATTCGAAAAGGAAAGGAAAAAAAGATATGGCGAAAAAAGTTTATGCAATACAATGTGGATTTGATTTGAAAAATAATAAAAAGATAGAAAATGTTATAGTCAATACATGGGCAGAATGTTTAACATATGTTAAAGGAGTAAAGGGTGCTAAGTACAAAAGTTTTGAAAAAATTGACGATGCAAAGTCATACTTAAATGAAGGAAATAGGATGCTCGAAAAGAGTGATGAAAATTATCCTAAAGACTGCCTTCATGCTTATGTTGATGGAAGTTATAATTCGGCAGATGGAAGATATTCATATGGAGTGGTTTGTGTTACTAATAATATTGTGGAATACATAGAAAGTAATGCTGAGAAGGATACATCAGAAAAAAATGTAAGGCAAATAGCAGGAGAACTTAAAGGAGCTATTAGAGCTGTTGAATATGCTTTAAGAAAAAAACAGACACAGATAGTTTTATTTCATGACTATGAAGGAATAGCTCATCATGCAACTGGTGCTTGGGATCGAAAAGAAGAGTCATCTATACAATATTATAATAAGATGCAAGAATTAATGAATTCTGGAATCCAAGTTATATTTGTTAAAGTAGATAGTCACACTGGTGATTTATTTAACGAACTTGTTGATGAGAAATGTAAAGAATGTTTAGGTATAACTTCTGCTAAAGTGATTCAAAAGTGGCTTAGTAAAAATGTTATACAAGTATCTAACGATGAAGTGAAAAATAAAATTTTAAGTATAGCACCTAATTTTGAGGATAATATAAGATTAGTATATGAAAATAAAGTTATTAATAAAAATATAGAACTTGATAAAACAGAAAATGAAAATGATGAAATTAGATTTGAACGAATTGTAAGATTATATAAAAGTAATTCTAATGAAAGTAAAAAAATAATATCAAAGCTATTAAGTAAGGAAAAGGAAAAATTTATTTTATATTTGTTGAATGATGGTAAAAAAGTTAATTAGTGAACTTTATTAGCATATTTAATGTTATTCATAGTAGAAAAAAGTAAATATAGGAAAATTTACTTGGATAATTTTTTAATTAATACATAACATAATTATAGAAAATAAATTAGAATTAAAGAGGTGTTAATTATGGAAAGATTCTCAAAAGGAATGATGGCAGGAGTTTTAATTGGAGTAGCTGTCGAAATGGCTTTAATGCCACAGTATGATAGAAAAACTCAAAAGAATATGAAAAGAGCTGGAAGAAAAATGAGGAATATGGCTGAATCTACTTACAATGGGATGCAAGACTGGATGAGATAAGTATAACAACAAAATTCAGTAGATAGATTTTAATTCATATAAAAGGAACTGTTGCAAAATGATTTTTACAAATCACTATTAGCAACAGTTTCTTTTTATTATCCATATGAAATCAAATCAGCATATATGATGCTTATTCGTCATATGAGAATCCTATTTTGCAAGAGCTCCTTTTATATTTTAAATATAAATTTCAATAAAGCTATATTATATCTATAAGTTTAAATATAAAAATTGGTAATAAAATTAAATTATATAAAATTTGGGGTACTAACATATTTTTATGCAGTTTTTTATAAATTTATGGTATAATTAATAGAAATTATATTAAATAATTAAATAATTTGTTGAATAGAAAAGGATTGAGGAAATGGAAATTCTATCATTAGGGGAAAAAATCAAGAGAAGAAGAAAACAATTAAATATGACGTTAAAAGATCTAGCTAAAGACAGAATAACTCCAGGGCAAATAAGCTTGGTTGAATCAGGGCGTTCAAATCCATCAGTTGATTTATTAGAATATTTAGCTAATACATTAAAAACAACTGTTGAATATTTAATGGAATCAGAAGAAAGCCAAGCTGAAAAAATTAGCCTTTATTATGAACAAGTAGGAGAAGCATGCATATTACAAGGAGATTATGAAAAGGGACAAAAGTATATTGATAATGCGCTGTATTATTGTGAGAAATATAACTTAGAATATAGAAAAGCGATGATATATTTCATAACAGCAAAAGCTTATGTGCATAAAAAAGATTTTCCTATGGCACAAAAGTTTTTTTTGTCAGCAAATGTGATTTTTGTTAAGAATAATAATTATGAACAAATAATAAAAACATTTTTATATTTAGCTAATATAGCTTTAGAGCTAAAAGCATATCATTCAGCTATTAGTTATTTAAAACAAGGAGAAAAAGTATATTTAGATAATAATATTGTAGATGACTTCTTAATGGGGGAAATATATTATAATATGGCTAGAACATATTATAATATAGAAGAGTTAAACTTATCATTAGAATATTCATATTTAGCAAAAAAAAGATTTGAACAAATATATAATGATGAGGATTATGCAAAAAATTTATTTTGTTTAGCAGAAGATTTCAATAAAAAGGGTGATTTGTCAAACGCAATAAAATATTCAAAGAAAACATTAGAAGTTTATAAAAAAATACAATATAACAAGAGCATAGTTAACATAGAGCATAATCTAGGAAAATTATTCTATGAATTAGGTGATTTAGAAGAATCACTTAAACATTATGAAGTATCAAAAAATGTTAGTGTTCAAAATCACGTAGGTTATGTAAATGATATACTGATAGATATTTGTAAAAATTATCTAAAATTAAAGAATACTGAGAAATGTAGTAAAATATTAAAGAATATTGAAAATAGTATCGAAGAAGATGATATTGACAGAAAAATTCAATGTAAATTAATTAAGCATACCTTATTTAATATCGATGATAAATTAGAACAAGCAGAGAGTGTACTAGTTGATACATATATATTGGCAAAAAATAGTGGAAGATTAGCTAAAGCAGCAGAATTAGCAATGAGGGTTGGAAAATACTTTATAGATAAAAGAGAAGAAGAGGAAGCTGAATATTATTTAAATCAAGGAATACAATTATTTAATCAAGCAGAAAATTTAAAAAATTAAAGAGTAAATGGGTGATATATTTGGAAATACTGTCAACGGGTGAAAAAATAAAAAGAGCTAGAATCTTTAAAGGAATTACATTAAAAGAACTTTGTAAAAATAAGATTTCAATTGCTAAAATGAGCTGTATAGAAAATGGAAAAATTAAAGCTGATAAAGAATTACTTAAATATATATCAGAAAATTTAGAAATTGATTTAGATTATTTGACAGAGGATGTTTATGAACAAATATTAAATAATCTAAAGACTATAACTAAGAATATTTCAAGCGATAATGATTCTGAAAATAAGCTGAAAGATAATTTAAGTTATGCATTTAAATATAATTATTATGATTTAGCTTTTAAATTAATACATATATTATTTTGTTACTATGCAGAAGAAAATAAAGTTGAAAATATTCAATTGATAATTTCTCAATATTACGATTTATTTCAAAGGAATAATACAGAAGAAAATACATTTATATATTTTAAAGATATGGCAAAATATCTTTCTCAAAATGGAGAATATATAGAAGCTATATCTTATTATAGTAAAATTAGAGAAATGTTTCAGCAAAAAAAAGAAGAGATTGATAACTCAGAATATTGCCTAATTGGATATAATGAAGCATTATGTTACCAAAATTTAAAAAAATCAAGAAAAGCATATAGTATTTTATCAGATATAATAGAGTATGCTGATACACTTAAAACAGATGAAGGCAAAGGCAAAATATACCATATATATACTACTGTATGTATAAAATTAAAGAAAGATTGTGTTGATGAATATAAAAAGAAAGCCTTTGAGTATCAAAAATATAATCCTATTGCATTAGCCTTATCACATGGAAACTATGGAAAATATTATTTTGAAGTAGGAGAAAAAGAAAAAGCAATCGTAGAAATCGAAGAAGGAATAAAAATATTTCCACATGATAATATAGAAAAGAATGTAGAATTTCTAAATGATTGTACTAAAATATTGATTGAAAACGAACAATATGAAATAGCTTATAAAATCATAGAAAAAGTATTGAATATGGCAATTATGACAGATAATATAAAACTAATTGAAAAATCATATTATTTAAAAGGAATTATTCTTCAAAAAATGGACAAGTGTATTCAGGCTGAAAAATATATGAATTTATCTTTAGATTTATTGTTTAAATTTGGAACTAGGGAAGAAAGAAAGAACAGATATATAGATATGGGCAAGCTTTATTATGAGCTTGGAGTCACAGCAGAATCACTAAAGTATTTTAATTTAGCCTTATCAGTGGATAATAAAATCTAGTGGAACTTAATATAATCCAATAAGAGTTCATCTTAAGAATTCTTTAATATAGTATTGCAAAAAGCTGTTGCAAAATAGAAATTAAATTTTTATTTTGCAACAGCTTTTTTTAATATCATTTAGTTTGAAAATTTCTAGTAAAGGGAACAAGACAAAAGCCTTGGTTTTGGAAGAGAAATATTAAAATAGACTAGATCATTTGCGTAGTTATTTTATTTAATATTCCCAAGTCTAATTCTCACCTTGCGTGCTTGTAGTAAGAAAATAGTCTAATAAATCATCAATACTTATCATTCCTATGATATTGTCATTTTCAACTACAGGCATAGCAATTATATCATTTTCTCTTAACCGCTTAGTTACGGTCAATAAATCTTCATCAGATTGTGCAATTATTACTGATTTAGACATAACCCACTCAACCGGACAACTAACATAGTGTCCAGGATGTATCATAAATCTATATATATCAGCTTTAACAACCATTCCCACTAAAGTGGCCTTGTCATTTACTACTGGCATACCATTAATATTAAATTTATCCATTAAATCTAAAGCTTTATCTATTGGATCATTTATATTAATAGTATGAAAATTTTGTTTAACAATAGAACTTATTTTCATAACATCACCTCTTTTAAAAATTTAATAGTTGTAAACTATAGTAAGTATAAAATTAAAGAAATAAATAAATAATTATATTAATATTCTACTATATAATGACTAATTTTAAAATGAGTATTTGAATATAAAATTAAAAAATCTCATAAAAATCTAAACACGCTTTGACTTTCTCTGACCTTTATATTATTATATAAGTAAAGAGGAAATTAGTTTAGTCATAAATTCAAAAAAATAAAAATTTGAGGAGGAACGAGTATGAATGTAGATAAAATGACATTAAGAGTACAACAAGCATTAAATGATGCGAATATTACAGCAGTTAAACTTAATCATCAACAAATAGATTTAATACATCTTTTTTCTGCTCTTGTAGAACAAGATGATGGATTAGTCCCAAATATTTTCACTAAAATGGGTGTACCAATAAAAAATATGAAAGAATCAATAAATAAAGAATTAAATTCAATGCCGAAAGTTTTAGGTGAAGGTGTTGGTAATGTATATATTACTAGAAAAGTAGAGGAAGTGCTAATTAAAGCAGAAGAAATTTCAAAACAATTTGAAGATTCATATGTGAGTGTTGAACATTTGATGTTAGCAATTATGGACGTAGATAAGAATAGTCAAAGTTCTAAGATATTAAAACAATATAATGTGACTAAGGATAGATTTTTAAAGGTCCTTTCAGAAGTTAGGGGAAGCCAACGAGTTGAAACAGAAGACCCTGAAGGAACATATGATGCATTAGCTAAATATGGAACAAATTTAGTCGATCTTGCTAAAAAGCATAAACTCGATCCTGTTATAGGAAGAGATGAAGAAGTAAGAAGAATAATAAGAATCCTTTCAAGACGGACAAAAAACAATCCCGTACTAATTGGCGAGCCTGGTGTTGGTAAAACTGCAATTATTGAAGGATTAGCTGAAAGAATAGTTAGAGGTGATGTTCCAGAAGGATTAAAAGATAAAATTATATTTTCACTAGATATGGGATCATTAATTTCTGGAGCTAAATATAGAGGTGAGTTTGAAGAAAGATTAAAGGCAGTCTTAAAAGAAGTTCAAAGTAGTGAAGGAAAAATATTGTTATTTATAGATGAAATTCATACTATAGTTGGAGCAGGTAAAACTGAGGGAGCTATGGATGCTGGAAATTTAATAAAACCACTGCTTGCTCGAGGTGAAATTCATTGTATGGGTGCCACAACTTTTGAAGAATATAGAAAATATATTGAAAAAGATAAAGCGTTAGAAAGAAGGTTTCAACCAGTAATTATAAATGAACCTACTGTTGATGATACAATAGCTATCTTAAGAGGTTTAAAAGAAAAATTTGAAATTCATCATGGGATCAGAATTCATGATTCGGCAATCGTAGCTGCTGCAAAACTTTCTGATAGATATATTCAAGGCAGATATTTACCAGATAAAGCAATTGATTTAATTGATGAAGCAGGTGCCATGATAAGATCAGAAATTGATTCACTGCCAACAGAACTTGACGTTATAAGAAGAAAAATATTTAAGATAGAGATAGAAAAAGAGGCTTTATCAAAAGAAAAAGATGAAGGTTCAAAGAATAGATTACATGATATTGAAAAAGAATTTTCAGAGTTGAAAGAAAAAAATGATGAAATGACTGCAAAATATACTAAAGAAAAAGAGCAAATTACAGCAATAAAAACTTTAAAAAGTGAACTAGATGATGCTAGAGGGGAAATAGAAATCGCTCAAAGAAATTTTGATTATAATAAGGTTGCTGAAATTCAATATAGTAAAATCCCTGCTTTAGAAGAAGAAATAAATCAAAAAGAAATTGAATTAAAAGATAATTATGAAGGTGCCCTATTAAAAGAAGAGGTAACTGAAAAAGAAGTATCAGACGTACTTTCTAAGTGGACAGGAATTCCAGTAACTAATTTACTTGAAGCTGAAAGAGAAAAACTTTTAAGATTAGAAGACGAAATGAGTAAGAGAGTAATAGGTCAAGGAGAAGCAATTGAATCTGTAACTAATGCAATACTTAGAGCTAGAGCTGGACTTAAAGATATTAATAGGCCAATAGGATCATTTATATTTTTAGGACCTACAGGAGTTGGTAAGACAGAGCTAGCTAAGACTTTAGCTAGAAATTTATTTGATTCAGAAGAGAATATAATTCGTATCGATATGTCAGAATATATGGAGAAACATTCAGTATCTAGATTAGTTGGAGCACCTCCAGGATATGTTGGATATGATGAGGGAGGACAATTAACAGAAGCTGTAAGAAGAAATCCATATAGTGTACTCTTGTTTGATGAAATTGAAAAGGCTCATGAAGATGTGTTTAATATATTTCTTCAAATATTAGATGATGGTAGATTAACTGACAATAAGGGGAAAACTGTAGATTTCAAAAATACAATCATAATAATGACTTCAAACATTGGAAGTGAATATTTATTAGAAAATAAAAATGAAGAACATGTTGAAGATGATATAAAATTAAAAGTAATAAATGAATTGAAATCAAGATTTAAACCGGAATTTTTAAACAGAGTAGATGATACTATAATGTTTAAACCATTATCTGAAAATGGTATTAAAAAGATTATAGATATATTCTTGAAAGAAGTAAGATTGAGATTAAAAGACAAGAATATAGAGATACAAGTTACAGATGAGGCTAAGTCAATAATGGGAAGAGAAGGCTATGATGTAGTTTATGGAGCAAGACCACTAAAGAGATATATTCAAAATACTTTAGAGAATAAGCTTGCCAGAATGATAATAAAAGGAGATATAAACTACGGTTCAAAGGTAATAGTTGATGCTCAGGGAGATGAGATAATAATACTAATTGACAAAATCCAAATAGAGAAATAATTATATATGTAAAAGAAAATAATAATCTAAAGATGCATGCTTGCTGATAATTTCTCAATAAAATAGAATTACGTTAGAAAAGTCATAAAAGAAGAGATAGCTTAAAATTAAGCTATCTCTTCTTTTTTCTTTAGGTACAATCTCTCCAGAAATATTATTTTATGCCAGATTCGTATTGTTGTACCATTCTTTTAACCATTTCTCCGCCAACACTTCCGCACTGCTTAGAAGATAAGTTTCCATTGTAATCTGTAAATGGAACACCCATTTCAGTTGCTACTTCAGTTTTGAATTTTGATAAGCCATTTTTTGCTTCAGGTACTAATGAATTTGCCATAATATATTCCTCCTTTGAAATTTTATATTTGCTAAGCATTTGTTTTTGCTTTGCAGTAGTATTGTGTGCAGAAGTAAAAAATATAATCTATGTAATGAAAGGAATATAAGTAAAAAAACTTATTAATAGGGAAAAAGTACAAGGTGATATAAATAATAAAACTGAAAAATACTATAATATGAAATAGAAGAGATCATTTTTTTGTTTTTATCAGTGTGATTATTACAGGAACACAAATTACAGCACTTACTATAGCTTCAAAAACTCCATTTGTAGCTCCGATTGTTGCAATTGCAAGTCCTGCAGTTTCAGGGTTTATTCCAAGAATAATACAATATTTTTCTAAATAAAATATATAAGTTAAACCTAAAACTCCAATTGTATTAATTAAGGTAGCACATATTGCTGCTACTGCAATACTAATACTTTTCTTTTTAAATTTCTTTTTAAAAAGCATGTACACATAATACGCTACAATTCCAATCAAAATTCTAGGAACTAAAGCTATTATAGGATTCCAAAAGATGAATGATGTTGGACCAGGTGCTGTTATGTTTTGATACATTGAAAATAAGCCAAATACTAATCCGACTAATGCCCCAACTAAAGGACCTTCAACGATTGCGCCTATAATAACAGGAATATGCATTATAGTAGCTCTTACAGGCGGAAGCGGAATGAATCCGAGTCCAGTTAGTCCTAAGAAAATTGAAATTGCAGAGAGCATTCCAACCGATGTCATTTGCCTAACAGTAAATAGTGGCTTAATATAATTTCTTTCCATAAAATACCTCCGTTCTTATTCCTTAATAATGGATATAATTCGGTAACATTTATAATAATGTATGAATTTCAGTTCAGCTCCCTACAAGGAATACCGACAAATAATATTTTACCACTTTTCAAATAATATTCAATAATATTATTTGAAAAAGTTTGTGACAAGTATTTTTTATTTTAATATTTATTTAGATAATATATCTTGCATAAGTGTTCTATCTGTTATACAGTGTATATAACAGATAGAACAAAAGAGGTGATAAACAAATGATTTTAAAATTAGATTTTGATTTGGAGATTCCGATTTACTTACAAATAAAAAATCAAATTATAATTGGAATTGCAAATAGAGAGTTAAGTGATGGTGATGAACTTCCATCGGTTAGAGTTTTAGCAGAAGATATTGGAGTTAATATGCATACCGTCAATAAGAGCTATGCGCTGTTAAAAGATGAAGGATATATAAAGATAGATAGAAGAAAAGGCGCTATAATATCATTAGATTTTGATCATACTAATAAAACATTTAATGAGAAGTTAAATAAAGATATGGAAATTTACATAGCTGAATGTATTAATAGAGAGATATCATTAGAAACTTTAAAAGACAAAATTGAGAAAATATTTGAAGAATATAGAAAGGAAGAATAGAAAATGGAAGAACAATTTTATTTAGTGATAATTATGTTAGTTATAACAGCATTGATGTTATGGCAGAGTTATAAAATCAATGATTTTAACGTAGAAGGAATTATTTTTGGTATAAGAGTTCCTGAAAAATATAGAAATGATGAAAAAGTGATGGACGTAATAAAAAATTATAATAAGAGAATTACAATATTAACATTATTAAATGCTGTAATACTATTAGGATTATATTATATGGTACAAAAAGTTTATATAATTATAATTTATTCATACATATTGGCGTTAATAACTATGCATGGCTGTTACTTGGCGAATAAGAAACTTAAAATTGTTAAAAAAAGTATAGGATGGAGAGCACAATCTGAAAATAAGGTATATATACAAATTGCTAACAATAAAGATAAGGAAAAGATTGATTTAAGCTTATTTTATATAGCATTAGGAATATCAATATTAGGAATTGTGATTACAATATTAAAACTGCCTTCTTTACCTAAGATGGTTCCAATACATTTTGGGATAAATGGTATTGATAATTGGGCTGATTCAAGCGCAATAGAAGGTAAGCTTCAAGTTATTACTTTACCAGTTATATCTATAGTATGTATTATGAGTATGACTTTTTCAGCAAGATTTCAAGCAAAAAAAGATAATACTAGATTTAATGGGGGAACAATTAGTTCATTAATATTAAAAAAGTCTTATTCGATTAAATCAATGACAAAAATGCTTGGACTCATATCACTAGGTGTATCATTAATAATTTTCTATGTGATATTACTTGTTTTAGGAATAATAGAATTTACTAAAACTTCAAATTATATTTTTATGATTATAACAATAGGTGTGATTTTATTTCCACTAATATATTGGATCTATAATTCTAAAAAAGCAAAAATATTAAAATCAAAAAATGATAGTAATGAAAAAGAAATCTATAGAGATGATGATAAATATTATATTGGTGGAATATTTTATTATAATCCAAAGGATCTATCTAATATAGTGAAAAAAAGAATAGGATATGGATTGGATTTTAATTATTCTCATACATTTGGGCGAGTAATGCTCTTGTTAGAAATGGCAATGCTTATAGGGATTATTGTTGTTATGAGTGTTTTAAATATATAACATAGATTATTTCGTAAAATAGAACTAATTGAATACAGGTTTGAGCTAAGTTAAATATGTAAAACAATGAGCTAAAATAATTATAAATGTTGTAAGTTTAATTATTACTAATATGATGCCTGGCCATATTGTGATTAGAATTTAAACATCTATAGTTATATAAAACTAACATTTAGCCATATTTTAATGACATAATAATATGTAATTATTAAAATAATTATAATATAATTTAAAATAGAATATAGATATATTCTACTTTAAATAAATTAAACGGATAATAAAGAAGGGGAGTATTATTGTGAATATAAAAAATGAAATCATGCTTATAACTTATGCAGATAGCTTAGGTGAAAACTTAAGAGATTTAAAAGAGGTTTTAGATGAACATTATTTTGGTGCTATTGGAGGAGTTCATATTCTTCCATTCTTCCCATCGTCAGGAGATAGAGGATTTGCTCCAATGAGATATGACATAGTAGATGAAACTTTTGGAACTATGGAAGAGGTAAAAGAAATAAGCAAAAACAATTATTTAATGTATGATTTTATGGTAAATCATATTTCAAGACAATCTGAATTTTTTAAAGATTTTCAAGAGAAGAAAGATGCATCAAAGTATAATGATTTCTTTATAAGATATAAAGACTTTTGGGAAAATGGTGAACCAACTCAAGAAGAAGTAGATGCAATTTATAAGAGAAAACCAAAAGCACCATGTTATGAAGTTGAGTTTAAAGATGGAACTAAAGA